>Ga0193743_1000106_pt1 | contig 62308 bp, 57 predicted proteins | sample L2c2metaG_FD_143038 | JGI IMG/M metagenome (GOLD analysis project Ga0193743, IMG submission 143038) | Soil microbial communities from a riparian zone of the East river system, Colorado, United States - L2c2 | ecosystem: Environmental > Terrestrial > Soil > Riparian zone | place: USA: East River... | reverse complement strand
CAAGGAAACCCTGATTCGGCGCGTGACCCTGGACCTGACGGGTTTGTTGCCGACGCCCGCTGAGGTACATGCTTTTACGAACGATAGATCTCCGCAGGAGTATGAGCATCTGGCGAAGCCGAGTTTTGGCGAAAAGCGAGCGCGCTACTGGCTCGACTATGCGCGCTATGCAGACACCTATGGATTGCACTACGACAACGCCGAGATATCTGCCCATTCCGCGACTATCTTATCCGCTCATTCAACGCCAACAAGCGCTTCGATCAATTTGCCATGGAGCAGATTGCGGGCGACATGCTGCCGGCAAACAATCTTGACCCATTGATCGCGAGCGGTTTCAGAGACCCCCTCCCCCTTACGACAGGCCAGAAAGTCACCACGGATCGTAGTGGTCAGAGGGGGAGAGGCAGGGGAAGGCGATCTGGCTCTTAGTAGTGTCAACGCTGGGGTAAAGAGCGAATCCACGCTGTAGCCACGCGGTCATCAGGACGGTTCGATGGCTACGAAATGGTCAGCGTCGCCGTCTCAGGCACGGTCAGGAACGCGGTCAAAACCCGACGTTTCCTCCAACGAAAAGCAAGTTTTGAAAAACGCAGGCAGCATCGTTAAAAGTCGAAACTCAGGATTTCCGGCTTAGGTGGACGCTTCTTACGTGGAGGCGGGGATCAAATTCACCGCTAACATCCTTGCCCTCCAACTCCCAGAGTCTGATCAATTCTTCTTCAGTCCAGGGAGCATCCATCACCACCACGTTGTCTGGCAACAACAAGTCTGGCGTGTCATTCTTCACGTTACCGACACCCTTGCTTACCTTCCACGCCTTCATCTAGTCCGCGTCGTAAGGGCGCAGTAGATCAACCGGCGGACGAGCAGGGTCGCTAGGCTCGAGCCAGCGTTGATAGTCGCGTTCTGGGATGATGACCGGCATACGGTAGTGCATCCGTGGAACTACTCATTGGGATCGGTCGTGATGCCAGAACGGGTTCATCACCACAAAATCAACCAAATGGATGAGGGGGCAAGGCGAAGCGGTCTGGTATATCTCTGTTGGCATGAAATCGGCACTCGGCAATACGTGGTCAAAACTGATGGCTGTGCGGTCTCGCTGCCCAGTCATGAAGTACTACGCCAGCAAGATCGCCAGAGCCTAGATTGTCCCAACTGATTCCACGGGAACACGCCAAACCATTATTCTCGTAAGTAATTCAATCCATTATAGTTAATAGCCAATCTGCCACTTCGGCCGCGTCCGCAGTGCATTTGCTGCTTGTCTCGCGTTTCGCTATTTATTCGCCTTTCCGCAGGCGGCAGTCTTACGCTTCCGATATGCCATCATTCATGCCTTCATCCAATCGCCATCAAGAGCCGCTAGCTAGTCCGCTGCAAAGACTGCGGTGTAGCCGTACCCTGCGATGCTCACGAATGGCCGTCGCTGCCACTTGTGGTGCTCTGCCCAGCCTGTGGGAGCAAGAGAGCCTACAGACCTTCTGAAGTGTTCTTAGGTACTCCCCTGCAAATTTGGAAGCGGGCGTGAGGAGTGGGACTCGACATTGGTGGCTACGACCAGAAGCCAGACTGGCCGAAGATGGGGTTGTGGTTAGTGATTGCGTCGTGTCTCATCCTTGCAATCAGGGCGGCGAAGTGGCCGTCCAGGTCCAGCGGCGGCACAGCACGTGATCATGAATTGGACGTGGAGGTGGAACACGCCATTCATCTCGCGGGGCGTGTGCTACTGCATCTGGTCAGTAGCCGAAAGTCTGCGGTAGCGCTGGCTTATTGGGCCAGCGCTCTCACAGAGGCGACATCCTGCGCGGTGGACTTACGGCTCGGTTCCACAACCTGAGCGACGTCCGTCTCCGCCTTTTGCTGGATCTGACGGAGCGTGTAGCCCGTCGCATCACGATCGAAGACAAGCACTGAGGCAGCGGGTGCCTGGCGCAGCTCCCGCGGTGTGACCTTCAAGTAGACACCCATGTGTCCAAAGGTCTCGATCTTCCAGAGCTGGCCCACTTGAAGACGCGAGATCACGTAGTGGCCCGCGGGCATAGAAGTGCCGGCCGCCGTGAAGGCAAAAGGAACGTTGACGGTCATCATCTTGGTTTCATCCTGGCCATATACCAGGTGAGACGACGCGAGCATTGCAGCGACAGCGAGTATTCGCATGAGCTTCATGACTTTTCTCCTTGGTCTTGCATGAATGCATGCTGCAACGAATCCTGGCGCCTCACCATCGAGTTCTGGCGAACAGCACGATGCGGGTGGCGACCGCAGGTTGCACTCCGGGCAAAATGAGAAGGCGGCGCGATTCGCCGCGACGGCTGCGCTTTCGCGAAAGTGTCCAGCAGGGAAGGGAACCGCCGAGCCCGCGCCTGCCATTGCTCGAACGTTCACCCGATCAGACAGTACGTTGGCCCTCTCTAAAGGAGCGTTGGCACCGTGGCGTTGGCTTTTTCATTGTGTCTGCGAGCATGATGGAAGCGTGCTCTAGACGGAGGTCCTAATGCGAAGGAATGGCATTGCACCATCGCTGGGCCACGATGGGAAGCTGATTCGCTACCCCGGCTATGGGATACTCTTCGCCGCCTGGACGCTGCTCGGCACTCTGTCCTATGTCCGCTATCGGCTGATGCCTGGCGCGCCGCCGGAGGATCTGTGGTTTGGGCTGCTGGGCTGGCTGGGTTGCTACTACGCCTGGATTCCGCTCACCCCCATCGTCTTTGGGCTGGAGCGCAGGTTTCGTATCGGCTGGCCGCTCTCCGCTAGGAATGTCGCGATCCTGAGCCTGTCCGGGCTGCCAATTTGCTACGCCGCATTCCTGCTCGCATTCGTTATCAGTCGCACGATCCACCTTTTGTTTTGGCAACGAAGCGGCGCAGAGATCTTTACCTTGCGCATGCCGGCAAGCGAGATCGCTTTGCAGTTCTTCGTGTACGCAGTGACGGTCATGGCCAGCGCCTTCATTCGTCGCCTCGTCGACATGCAGCAGAAAGAGCGGCAGGCAGCGCTGCTGGCACTGGAGAAGTCGAATCTGGAGGGGGCGCTTCGCCTGGCTGAGCTGGAGACGCTGCGTATGCGTCTGAATCCGCATTTCCTCTTCAACTGCCTGCAGAACATCTCCGCTCTCGCCGGACATGATGCGAAAGCCGCGAGTCAGATGCTGGCCCGGCTCGGGGATCTGCTGCGCGTCGCACTGCGCAGCGACTATAAGGGTGAGATTTCGTTAACGGAGGAGATAGCACTTACCAGGGCATACGTAGCGATCGAGCAGGTTCGTCATGGCGATCGGCTCTCCGTGCTCTTCGATATCGCGCCCGAAACGGAGCGGGTGCTGGTGCCCAACCTGCTGTTGCAGCCATTGGTGGAAAATGCGATCAAGCATGGCATCGGAGGCCGCGACAAAGCAGGAGTGATCTGGGTGCGGGCGGCGCTCGAATCAAATCGTCAGGTCCATGATCCTCTTCTCACCGACCTTGTGCTCACCATCCGTGACAACGGCGCAGGCCTGCGCGTTAGCAACGCAGCCGAGCTGCAACTCGGAGTGGGGCTTGGCGCAACCAAAGAACGATTGATGCGCATGTATGAACGGCAGTCGCTCGAAATCCGGCCCTTGCCGGAAGGTGGAACAGAAGTTCGCATCGTGCTGCCTGCACATAGCTCCGTGCGCGCTGCAGATCCGACAAAAGCGGTCGACGAACACGTAACAGCGCGCGTGCCCGGCCGCACGCCCGTGCACCATGGCTAGTCTGACAGAGAATCGCCTGCGCGTGCTCGTCGTCGACGATGAAGCACTGATCCGGCAGAGTCTCTGCCGCGGTCTGGCGATGCGCGACGACATCGAGATCGCGGGTGAGTGTGAATCGGGCGCACAGGCCATCGCCGCCATCCGCGCCGGCCGCCTGGATCTTGTGCTGCTGGATGTGCAGATGCACGACGGCACCGGGCTCGACGTGGTCGAGCAAATAGGCCCGGAGCATATGCCCGCAGTCGTCTTCGTCACCGCGTATGACGAGTACGCCGTAAAGGCGTTTGAGTTGAGCGCCGTGGACTATCTGCTAAAGCCCTTCGACGACGAGAGGCTGAACCGAAGCATCGATCGTGCGAAGAAACAGATCCTCTCAGCGCGGGCCGGAGATCTCTCCAGCCAGTTGCAATCGCTGCTGGAGTCGAAGGCAGAGCGTTGGCCTGATCGGATCGTGGTGCGGACGGACGAGCGCTTCGATCTCGTGCCGGTAAGCACGATCGAGTGGATTGAGTCTGCCAACAACTACGTGCAGCTACACTGCGGCGCAAAGCACTTCCTGCTGGGGGAGACAATGACCAGCCTTGCAGAGCGCCTCAACCCACATAAGTTTGTGCGCGTCCATCGCGGCCGGATCGTGAACCTGTCGCGCATTACGGCTGTGCATCCCTTATTCAGCGGGACCTACGAGATCGAGCTCAGCGGGGGCACGCGGATCTCAACCGGCCGCCAGTACCGGGAGCAGATCCAGGCGTTGCTGAAGAGCTGACGAAGCGCTGCGCGCGCATAATCACAGGTCACCACACCTATTTGGAAGGCCGTTTCTGCCGCGGGGAGCCAGGGCGCGTGCCCTGGGGTGCGCCGTGTGGTGCGCCGGTCGTCTGGCGGACGATCAGGCTGGTCTCTACCGGACGCGCAACCTGCCGTGCGGAGCCGGACTCGATGCGGTGACGAAGGGTGGCGAATGCCACCTGTGCGATGTCCTCACAGGACATGCGCACCGTAGTGAGTGGCGGCAGCATGAACTGGGCAATGTGTACGTCGTCAAAGCCGATGACGGAGAGGTCTGCCGGAACCTGCTTGCCCGCTTCGAAGAGGCAATGCAACACACCGATTGCGGTGAGGTCATTGGAGCAGACGACTGCTGTCGGCGGGTTGGTTCGCCCGAGCAGTGCGGTCATCGCCGCCATTCCGCCTTCGAGTGTGTGGTCGCCTTCAATCATCAGTTCGGAGCGGAGTTTCAACTGTTGTGCGCGCATGGCCTTCTCAAATGCGTCGCGCCGATATCTTGCCGAGGTCTGTTCCAAAGGGCCGCTGACGAAGGCAATAGCCTGATGCCCCAGATCGCCGAGGTGCGTTACAGCCTGCCGAATGCCTTCGTCGTAATTCACACGCACCGCGTCGATCTTTGGAAAAGCTGGAGCGCCATCCATTACGACGAGCGGCACAGCATGGGTGGCCAGCTCTTCGAGGATGGGCGCTTCGCGCCCGAACATCATCACCGCAACGCCATCCACCTTGCGCTGCAACATGCGCCGGATCGACATCGAGATACTGGCCGCGTCATTCGGCGTCGAAGCAAGCAAAACCTCGTAGCCGCTCTCGACCGCGAACTGTTCGAAGCGCTGGATCAGCTCAGGAAAAAACGGATTGGTGATCTCCGTTACCATGAGGCCGATGATATGGCTGCGTCCGGAGACCAGGGCACGGGCCTGCGGGTCCGGCTGGTAGTTGAGCTCGCGCACCGCTCTCCAGACGCGGTCTGCCATCTCGCGGTTCACGGTGCCTTTGCTGTTGGTGACACGAGACACAGTGGAGATGGAGACGCCAGCGCGGCGGGCCACGTCTCGGATATCCATCCGGGCACGCAGTTTTTCTGTTTTTGCACGCTTCTGCATGGGGACGAGTATAGAGGCTCTTCGCCGGGGCACGTCGCAGCGACCGATGCAATCACTTCTCGCTGTAGAAAACGTTTCCCTCGATATCTCCGCTGTGCGATACTGCTCCGCGCGGCTGCATTAAGTCGACTGACGCCGCGAATCTGCTCTGAGGACCGTTTTATGCGCCTGGAAGCCCTCCGCTCCGCCGTGCTGGAGGCCAACCTTGAACTCGTCCGCCGGGGCTTGATCCTCTACACCTTCGGCAATGCCAGCGGCATGGACCGGGAGAGCGGATTGGTGGCGATCAAGCCGAGCGGCGTGCCGTACGAGGACCTGAAGCCCGGCGATCTTGTGCTGACGGATCTGGATGGAAAGGTCGTAGAAGGCACATTCCGTCCATCCTCCGACCTGGCGACGCATTTGTTGCTCTATCGGGCCTTTCCTGCGATCGGCGGCGTTGTCCACACCCATTCGGAGTTTGCCACCGCATGGGCGCAGGCGGGGCGGGAGATTCCTGCCTACGGCACCACCCATGCTGACTACTTCTACGGCCCGGTTCCAGTGACCGAGGAACTGACCGCGGATGAGGTAGCGAGCGACTATGTTCTGAACACCGGCGACGCCATCGTGCGGCGCTTTACTCAAGGCACGACTCCAATCGATCCCCTTGCCGTCCCGGCGGTTCTGGTCGCCGGCCACGCTCCATTCTGTTGGGGAGTCACGCCAGCCGATGCAGCGCACAACGCTGTTATCCTCGAGGCCGTCGCCCGCATGGCCTACTACACGGCAACCCTGAACGCATCATGCGCCGGCGTGGCTCAGCATCTGCTCGATCGCCACTACTTCCGCAAGCATGGCGCCAGCAAAACCTATGGACAGGAGAGCTGAACGCCGCTTCTGCCGTCATGCCACTAACTACGCTCTCACAACTCGCCCTCGCTTTCGCCGGTCAGTCGCTGGCGCGGCTCGGCTCTGTCGACGTGCTGGTCATCACGATTTACTTCGGCATCGTCATCTTCATCGGCTTTTACCTCAAGGGCTCCTCGAATACGAGTGAGGAGTTCTTCATGGCCGGTCGTGAGATGACCGCCTGGATCGCCGGATTGAGCTTTGTTTCGGCCAATCTTGGATCGCTCGAATTGATGGGCTGGGCGGGAGCGGCCTATCAGTACGGCATTCTCGCAACCCACTGGTACTGGATCGGCGCCATCCCGGCGATGCTTTTTCTCGGCATCGTGATGATGCCCTTCTACTACATCTCGAAGACCCACTCTGTCCCCGGCTACCTGCACTTGCGCTATGGCGACGCCACACGCGCGCTTTCCGCCATCAGCTTTGCCTTCATGACTGTGCTCATGAGCGGCATCAATATGTATTCGATGGCGCTGGTCATGAAAGTGGTTCTGGGCTGGAACCTGAACTTCTCCATCTGGGTCTCGTCAATTACCGTCGCTCTCTATGTCGCACTCGGCGGACTGCGCTCCGCCATCTTCAACGAGGTTCTCCAGTTCATCCTGATTTGGGTTGGAGCCGCAATCGTCCCCATCCTTGGCCTGATCGAGGTGGGTGGCTGGACCAACCTCCGCGCACAGATCCTGCACAATCTCGGCCGCTCCGATTATGTGCATCTGTGGTCCACCCTGGGACACTTCGGTTCGAATCCCATGGGGGTGCACTGGACAGGCATCGTCTTCGGCCTCGGCTTCGTCATCAGCTTCGGTTATTGGACCACCGACTTCCTGGTTGTCCAGCGCGTTCTCTCCGCGGACAACATCCGCTCCGCGCGCATGGCGCCCATCATCGGCGCTGCCTTCAAGATGGCGGTGCCATTCATCGTCATCCTGCCCGGCTTGCTGGCGCTCTCCGTGCTGCCATTTCATCTTGTCGGTGAGTCGCAGGCGGTAGCCAGCCACTTGCACAGCTACAACGAAGTCCTCCCGCTGATGCTGGTGCGCTACTGCGGACCCGGCTTACTGGGATTGGGGGTCACGGCGCTGATCGCGGGCTTCATGTCCGGCATGGCCGGCAACGTCAGCGCATTTTCCACCGTGTGGACCTATGACCTCTACGGCGCGTTCCTGAACAAAAAGGCAACAGATCGCCACTACGTCGCCATGGGCCGATGGTCCACCTTCGTCGGCGTGCTCGTGTCTGTCGGCACGGCGTACCTGGTGCAGCACGCCGCCAGCATCATGGACTACGTGCAGCAGCTCTTCAGCTTCTTCATTGCGCCGCTCTTCGGCACCGTGATCCTGGGCATGCTGTGGACGCGCGCCACCAAACAAGGCGGCTTCTGGGGACTGCTGTCGGGTACCGTAACCTCGATTGGCCTGTGGGCCTGGGTGCGCGAAGACCACTCCGCTCTGCGCTACGTTGCGCTCTCGCCCGATGCCAAGGACATGGCGGAGAACATCTATCGCGCGCTGTGGTCATGGATCGTATGTGTTCTTGTTACGGTTGTGGTCAGCCTGCTGACCAGGCCGCGGCCGGTCGCCGAACTTGCGGGTCTGGTCTACGGCGCCTCCCCCATTCCCAAGGAGCACGACGATCATTGGTATCAAAAACCGATCCTCTGGGCCTCGATCGTCTTCGTCGTCTTTCTCGCACTGAACGTCATCTTCTGGTAAGGAGCAGCCTATGCGCGCAACAATGTCGATCTGGTTCTTTGCAGGCATCATGCTGCTGGCCTACGGAATCGTCATCCTCGCGGCGGGGCTCTGGGAACTGAGTCATCCCCTGGCGCATCCTCCGGCATTGTCGCAACTGCATGCTCCTATCTGGTGGGGAGCGCTGCTCGCAATTTCCGGTGGCTTCTACACCGTCAAATTCTGGCCGCGACGCTAAGCTCGAAGCATCGCGTGCAAACATCGTCACATTGAATTCTGCAGAGAAAGAAAGATCTGGTTAGTCCTATGGCAAAACTGATAACGCTTGCATTGATTGTTGGAAACCGCGGCTTCTTTCCCGACCACCTCGCCAAGGAAGGCAGAGAGGCGATGATCGGCGTCCTGGAAAAGGCAGGCATACGCGTGATCGCGCTGACACCGGAGCAGTCGAAGTTCGGCGCGGTGGAGACGCCGGATGAAGCGCGCCGCTGCGCAGAGCTCTTCCGCAAGCACCGCGAGGAGATCGACGGCATCATCGTGACGCTGCCCAACTTCGGCGAGGAGCGGGGCATCGTGGATGCGATTCGCCACTCCACACTGCAGGTGCCAGTGTTGGTGCAGGCCACGCCCGACCGCACGGACGACATGAAGATCTCCGACCGCCGTGACAGCTTCTGCGGCAAGATGTCGGCCTGCAACAACATGAAGCAGTACGGCATCCCGTACTCGATCACATCGCTGCACACCTCGGCGCCCAACTCCGAGAGCTTCGCGAAGGACCTCGCTTGGTTTACAGCGGTCTGCCGCATCGTTCGAGGCTTCCGCAACCTGCGCATTGGCGCGATTGGAGCGCGGCCGGCGGCCTTCAACACCGTGCGCTATTCGGAGAAGCTGCTGGAGCGCTCCGGCATCTCGGTGGAACCGATCGACCTGTCGGAGATCTTCGGTCGCATCGATCGCCTGAAGGATACAGACGACGCCGTGCAGGCCAAGCTGGCCGCCATCAAAAAGTACGTCTCCACCAACAACATCCCCGAAGCCGCGCTGCTGAAGATGTCCAAGCTGGGGGCGGTGATTGAAGGCTGGATGAAGCAGACCTACTGCACCATCTCCGCCATCCAGTGCTGGACGTCGATGGAGGAGTACTTCGGCGTCGTTCCGTGCACCGTGATGAGCATGATGAGCGAAAATCTCTTCGCCTCCGCATGCGAAGTGGATGTCTGCGGCGTGATGGGTATGCACGCATTGGCGCTGGCCAGCGAAACGCCAAGCGCGCTGCTGGACTGGAACAACAACTACGGCAGCGATCCGGACAAGTGCGTCTGCTTCCACTGCTCCAATCTGCCGAAGCATTTTTTTCAGGATGTCGTCATGGACTTCCAGGCGATCATTGCCGGCACGGTTGGGAAGGAGAACACCTTCGGCACCTGCGTAGGCCGCGTAAAGGCCGGCGCAATGAGCTTCGCGCGCTTTTCAACGGACGACTTCACCGGGCGCATTCGCGGCTATGTCGGGGAAGGCGAGTTTACGAAGGATCCGCTCGAGACCTTTGGTGGCGCGGGCGTGGCCTATATTTCGAAGCTGCAAAAGTTGCTCCGCTATATCTGCGAGCAGGGCTTCGAGCACCACGTCGCGGCGAATTTCTCACAAACCGCCAGCCCCGTCTATGAGGCCGCAGTCCGCTATCTCGGATGGGATATGTACTACCACAATCAGCCGGAGGCCTAGACCGACGTGCCTATCGTTGCAGGCGTAGATTTCGGCACTCTCAGCGTCCGCGTAACGCTGCTTTACGGTGATGCGGACGATTCCGGCAAACCGCGCGGACGTCTCGGCACCGCGACGGCAGAGTACCCACTGCATCGCCGTCGCGACGATCCCGACTACGCCACGCAGTCGCACGACGACCAGATGGATGCGCTGGTCAAGGCCATGCGCGCCGCGCTCGAGCAGACAGCAGTGCGTGGCGGCGATGTTGTTGCGCTGGCGCTCGACACCACAGGATCGAGCGTAGTGCCGGTCGACGCGCAGATGCAGCCACTCTCCGAGTACTACCTGTGGTGCGACCACCGCGCGAAGAGAGAGGCGCAGCAGATCACCGCGCTCGCCCATGCCGAGAATCTGGAGGCGATTGAGTGGTGCGGCGGCGTCTACTCGCACGAGTGGGGCTTCGCAAAGCTGCTGCATTTTCTGCGTCACAATCCCGACAAGTGTGCCGTCTTCGCCAGTGCCTTCGAGCATTGCGACATGGTGGCCGCAACGCTTTGCGGCATCACCGATCCCAGGCAGGTGAAGCGCAGCGCCTGCGCCATGGGCCACAAGTGGATGTGGAACCCGAAGTGGGATGGCCTGCCATCGCAGGCATTTCTTTCCAGGGTCGATCCGCTCTTCGATGGAGTTCGCGAAAAGCTTGCCGGTGAGTACCTGACTTCAGACCACATCGCCGGTCATCTCTCCGCGGAGTGGGCCGATGCGCTCGGCCTGCGTGCCGGCATCCCCATCCCAGTCGGGGCCTTTGATGCGCACTGGGATGCCATCGGCGCTGGCTGCCGCGAAGGCGACGTGGTCAATGTCGTCGGCACCTCGACCTGCATCATCGCGATGGAGAAGCGCGCGACGCTCGTGCCCGGCGTCTGCGGCGTCGTGCCGGGCAGCGTGCATCCTGCCTACACCGGCGTCGAAGCAGGGCTCTCCGCAACCGGAGACATCTTCGAAGCCATCGCGCGGCGTGCCGGCACCAAGGTCAAGGAGCTCTCGCAGGGGCTGGAGCGTTATCGCGCCGGGCAGACCGGCCTGCTGCGCCTGAGTTGGGACAACGGTGACCGCACGGTTCTGGTCAACGCGGAACTCGGCGGCGTCACTTTGGGCTGGAATCTTGTTCACACCGCGCAGGACGAGTTGTTTGCCGCCATCGAAGGCACTGCATTCCACACCCGCATCATTCTTGAACGCATGGCCGAAAACGGCGTCCCGGTGGAGCGGATCATCAACGGTGGCGGCATCCCGCAGCAGAATGCGGTATTGAACCAGGTGTACGCGAACGTTCTGAACAAGCCGGTGCTCGTGCCGGACGGCACTCCCACCAGCCTCGGCTCCTGCATCTTCGCGCTGCTTGCCGCCGGTGCTGTTAGCTCCGTCGAGCAGGGGCAAGCGCTGCTTTGCCTGCCGCATCGCACATTTCTGCCGCAGCCCGAGGCGGCCGCTGTCTACCAGCGCCTCTTCGCACACTACCGCACTGTCTACTTCGCGCTCGGCACTCCGGATGCTCCGCCGGCCGCGCTCGGCGCTGTCTTGCCGGATCTGAAGCGCATTGCCGCCGAAGTCGCGTCCTCTACCTGACGATCCCGAATTGCAACTATGGCAGTTTTCTAATCCCGCTCCGGGAATACCGCATATCCAAATATTTGTTCGCCCTATATTCCCCATCGGCTCCCTGCCGATAACGCTCCTGAACAGGCAAACAGCGCCTGTCATAAGGGACATTCATGAGCTGGGGACGATGGACATTCGTGGCGTTTGGCCTTCTCTTGCTGTGCTGTCTGCTGGCCTGTAATTCGGCGTCGGGAGAAACCGCAACTCCCGTGCCCACTCCTTCCTACTCCTCTTCACTGCACCCGCTCATCGCAGTGGCGCCGGTGCGCATCTCGCGGCCGGAGTTGGGAAGGCCGCATCTGCTGGATGGCGCTTTGTACGCGTCCATCGCCACCTATCGCACCCTTGACTACTTCAGCACACGCCGCGCGCTCGCCGGTGGCGCCCATGAGGTGGTACTGCCGCAGTGGGTTGTGAACAATCAGGGCTCGTTCATTGCGTTCGAAGGCCTCGCAACGGTGAGCGAGCTCAGTGGATCGATCTGGCTTATCCGCCAAGGGCATCGCCGCATGGCGCGCGCCATGAATTCGGTGAGCATCGGCCTCGGCGTTCAGGCAGTCGTTAACAACTACACCGAACCGCTGGTCTTTGTGCACTAAAGCAGGCGAGCGCCAGCGCGGCGGCTCGGCCCGTTGCTTCCGAGCAAAGCGAAAGGCGGTCTGATCGAGAAGCAGTTCCACTTCGGAACCAGCAGCAAAAAACCTGCCATATTCACCCACCCAATTCGTTACACTGGAAATAGAGACAAAAGATCAGCCACATCCATGATTCCAAGAACGCCACCATCACGGTGGCGTTTTTCATGGGCGAAGCTCGCTCGCACTCGGTTAGGGGCAGTTAAGTCGTTACGCTGGACGAATTTACCTCTAACCCCAATGGATGGAAGAATTTAGCATCCGGAAGCGCGCCTATCCTCATGATTCGGCGGACGTTAAACCCGGGCCCTCCCGCACGGGAGGGGGGAGGGGTGGGGGCACGTAACCCACCCCTTCGCCGGCTGCACGAGTGATTCGAGCAGCCTCACTTCTGGAAGAGCAGTGGCGTGAAGTTGATCAGGTTGTTGCGCCAGACCATCCAGGTGTGGCGGCCCGGTGTTTCGACGACCGTGACAGGAATCTGCTGCTGCTTCAGCCAACTGGTGAAGGCGCGGTTCGGCGTGACGAGGTGATCGTCGGTGCCGCAGGCGACCCAGAGTAGCTTGAGCCGGTCCGCCTTCTGCACCTCGGATGCGAGGTTGGGGAAGACCTGCTCGTAGTCTTTGTCGGGAACGGAGGAGGAGAAAGCGCCGATATATGCGAAGTCGTCGAGATGATTGAGGCCGGTGCGCAGGCTCTCCCCTCCGCCCATCGAGAGACCGGCGATGGCGTGGTCCTCGCGGTCCTTCGAGATGGAGTACAACTTCTCCGCCTGCGGCTTCACCTCGTTGAGCAGGACCTGGGTGTACAGGTTGAAGTTGCGATCGACCAGCTCCTGATGGCTCCACGCACCCCAGGCGTGCGTGATCATGTCCATGGTGCCGTAGCCCAGCGGCATCACGACGATCATCGGCTTGATCTTGTTCTGCGCGATAAGGTTGTCGAGGATGACGTTGGCGCGTCCGACGGCGGTCCATCCGCTGGCGTCGTCGCTGTATCCGTGGAGGAGATAAAGCACGGGATACTTGTTCTTCGGGTTGTAGTCCGGCGGCGTGTAGACGAAGAAGTCGCTCTGCCGCGCGAGCGTCTGCGATTGGTAGAAGTGGTGATGCACGACGCCGTGCGGGACGTTCTGCATATCCCAGTCCATGGGCTGAGGCCCGGGGATTTCGATCTCATTCTGTATGTTGATCAGATTGGGCTTGACGAGGACATTGCCGGGATCGAGGTAGGCAATGTCATCGGCGGTAAAGCCGTAGCCGTAGTACTCAGGCTGAAGCGGCGCGGTGGTCACGGTCCATACACCGTCCGCGCCCTGGGTCATAGGTTGAGGATCTGCCCCTTCAAGATCGAGCAGCACATTCTTCGCGCCCGGCAGCGGGAAGTGGAAGGTGATGGAGCCGTCGGCATTGACGGTGGGACCGGTGGGGTGTTGTGGTGGCACGTGTGCGGCTGCCCGCTGGGGCGGCGTGTGTTCGTTGGTGACGGTGGATTGAGTGTGAGCCATGGCCGGCAAAACTAACAACGCGGCAGAAAGAATTGAAGCAGCGCGGGAAAGGGCTTTCATGTCGCCCAACAGTCTAGTGCATTATTGCGGATGTAGAGAAAACGAGAAGGCGGCAGACGATGGTCTGCCGCCCTCAACCGAAGTTGGATTGGCTTACTTTTTGGGGGGTGCGGGCGCCTGCTGATGGATCGGAGCGCTCGTGGTGCCATCGAGGACGGAGCCGCCGCCGGCGTGTTTGCCGATCAGGACAAAGAGGGCGATGGAGGTGACCATGAAGATGATGGCTCCCCAGGTGGTAAAGCGGGTGAGCATGTTAGCGGCCCCGCGCGGACCGAAGGCGGTTTGCGATCCCTGACCGCCGAAGGCGCCGGCGAGATCGGCGCTCTTACCCTGCTGCAGAAGGATAACCGCGATGAGGAAAAGAGAGACGATGACGTGAATGATGGTCAGGAAGATGATCATGCAACTGCTTTCTAAACAGGCTGCGCCGAGGCGCATGAATTCTGGTTCTGATGATGCAATTTGAGGATTCTGTCTGGTGCGGAAGGGGGGACTTGAACCCCCATGCCTTTTGGGCGCCACCCCCTCAAGATGGTGTGTCTGCCAATTTCACCACTTCCGCTCGCGTGGGAATCCATGCTGAGTATAACAAATCCTCCCGCACGCTTCGGGGCCGGTCCAGGACGGAAATGCTCTGCTAAAAGTGTTCCGCGAGGGCGGCAAATCGGTCGAGCTGAATGAGTCGCTGCGGGGGCACAGGTTGCGAGAGATCGTCATGTTCCAGCACCCAGGTATTGGGGTGATGCATGTAGACGGCGTGCAGACCGGCCGCGAGTGCGGGGTTGATATCGGAACGGGGACTGTTGCCGATCATCCATGTGCTTTCATGCGCGAGCGCGTACCGTGTGACGATCTCGCGGTAGGCCTCGGGGTGCTTTTCCGGCGGGATCTCAACGGCGGTGAAGTGCATGTGGATACCGGACCGGTCCAGCTTCTTCTGCTGCTCGCGTGCATTTCCTTTGGTGACGAGAATGAGACGATGGCGCTTTGCCAGAAAGGGAAGTGTTTCCGCGACGCCGGGCAGCAGTTCGATTGTGTGATCGGCAATGGACTGGGCGAACGTAGCGATACTTTGCCTCTGCTCATCGGAGGGCGGCCCTTCTGAAAGCTCAGTGAAACAATCGACCAGGGAACGCTCGAAGCTGGCCATGCCATATCCATGCGCTTCGATTGTTGCGTGTTCACAACGGTTCAACACCTGCCGCACTTCGGCGGGTGGATGCTGATGATGATCGAGATAGGTGATGAAGCCGGCGATGGCACGCTCGAAATAGATGTTGTTTTCCCACAATGTATCGTCGGCGTCCAGGAGAAGGGTTTGACGGGAAAGCAAAGAGGTCATACGTTGAGCATCATCGCATAGAGAGGCTCGATTGGGGGCAGCAGCGATGCACGCTTCACGTAGCGAGAGCCAGCCGGTGCCTCTCTCGTGCAGCAAGATGAAAGAGCGCGGCCCAGTTCATCACTCCCAGCAGGGCATCCGTTCCAAGGGAGGTCCAGGCAGCTCCAAGCCAGCCGAGCTTCGGAATGAGAATGATATTCAAGCCAAGGTTGCCGAGCGCAGCGATCGACTGCGAGAGGAGGCGGTACTTTTGATGTCCCGCTCCGGCGATTGCGTCTCCGGCGCTGAGATGGAAGCAGCGAAAGACCGGAATGAGGCACAGCCAACGTAGGGCACTTACCGACTCCAGATACGATTTGCCGACGAGGTGAGGGATGATCGGAGCCATCAGGAACATGCCAGCCGAGATCATCAGAGCCAGAACTAGCGTTCGCTTCAGGAGAACTTTGGCCATGGGAACAGTGCCGATGATGCCCTTCGCGCCTTCCCGGAAGAAACGCGGAAAGGCCGCGGCCACGATCGACATGATCGGCATTGTCCCGATATTCACGACGCGGTACGCCATGGAGTAGAGTCCGTTTGCTCGAATCATTCCATCGTGCGTCAGGACGACCTTGTCGACGTCGTTGTAGACGGCGGTGGTGGAGCCGGAGATGGCGAAGACGAATCCTTCGCCGGCGCGTTTGAAGAGCAGTGGAATCGAGAATGACGGCCGGCCGAAGTGGCGTGTCACGGTTACGAATGCGATGAGAGCACCCAGGAAGGAGACGAATAGGGAAGCCAGAGCCCATTGCCAGGCGGACGCGGTTTTGAGAGCTACGAGGAAGGCGACAGCCAGGATGAGCCGGAGGACATTGCTCAGCAGGATCAGAGTGGCACTGATCTTCATCTTCTCGAAGGTCTGGAAGACTTGTCCCGTGCAACTGTTGAATTGTTGGAACATGCAGTCGCTGACGGCGAGTGGCAACAAAACGAAGAGAGTTCCCGGACCCAGGAGCCGCCCACCGAGTAGCCACAGACCCAGGACGAGAAGCGTGCTCATCGAAAAGATCGAGAGGAGAATATTGCCCCAGTACAGGGGGAAATTCTTATGATCGGCACTGACGTAGCGCAGGAAGAGCAGGCCGGAACCCAATGTGCTGTACTGGCTGACAGTCGCAACCAGAGCGATCGCCCCCGAGAGCAGACCGTATTGCGACGCACCGAGGAGGCGTGCGAGCACGATGAAGTAGACTCCCTGGGTCACGACGGATAGGCCCTGGCCGGCAAAGAGCCATGCGGCATTCTTCGCCAGCGCGCTGCTCCGCAATCGTTCCCACAGTCTTTGCAGCATCCGGCAGCCTACCTTAGATCGATCCGCGTTTTGATTGTGATGCAGTAGCCATCAAGTCCTGATAAATGGTCTCCAGCTCCGCGGTCTGCTTCGCCAGGTCGAAGGAATGTTCGATGTGCGCCCGCGCACCGTGCCTGAACTGTTCCCAGAGGGATGTATCACCTAGTAGCGAAGTAATCGCGGCAGCAAGCGATTCATGGTCCCTTTCGTTGACGAGCAGTCCTGTCCTGCCATGGGCGACGACCTCTGGTATTCCCCCGTGAAGGCTGCTCACTACAGGGATTCCCATCGCTTGCGCCTCTGCGAAGACGATGCCAAGACCTTCGCTGTCGCCGTTTTCTGCAGTGACGCTGGGCGCGCAGAAGATATGGGTCGCCCGCAGATGCTCGCGGACAATCGCGGCCGGCTGCGCTCCCAGGAAGCGGCATGCCAGGCCAAGTTCCTTGGCCTGGCTCTCCAGATGACTGCGCAACGGACCATCGCCGATGACAGTGAGTAGGCAATCCGGATAGGTCTGTTGCACGGACGCCATGGCACGAAGAAGATATGTGCAGCCCTTTTTCTCCACCAGCCTTCCGACGAACAGGACGCCGGCGCTGGTTGTGTCGGTGGGCAGTGCCTGGAACTGCTGCAGGTCGACCCCAATGTAGTGGACGCGGAGCTTCTCCTTGGGCAGTCCGGCGGCGATGGCGCGCTCCCGGATGAACTGCGAGACGCATAGAAACAGAGTGGCCTCTTGTCCGAGACGGCGCATGGACGCGGCGCTCGCCCACTTTACGGTTACGTCCGACCCGTGCAGGGTGACAAGCAAGGGCACGCCTAACGATCTCGCGAGCGGGATTGCAGTGAGACCCCCGCTTGCGAAGTGCGCATGCAGTAGCGCAGGCTTCTCCCTTCTGGCTTTTGCGTGAAAGAGTGGCGCAATGCCTGACTTGCGATAGATTTTTGCGCGAAGCGCGGCCGCGCCACCAAGGGTCTGAGAGAGGAGGATCGGCTTGGAGGGCAAAGGCAGTCCTGCAGGCACCTCCTCCAGCCCAATCAGCCGGGTGGAGACGTGTCGGATGGCCTGCATCTGGGCGAGGATGAAAGTTTCCGACCTGGGCAACACCGTTTCTTTAAAGATCAAAACCTCCGACATGGATTAGGGCTGCGCCTCCTGCCGGAAGCGCCCGGGTTGAAAGCTGGCGATGACGCCATCGTAGAGTTCCTCGAGCCGCGCGGTCTGGCGCCGTACATCGAACGTTTCTCTGATCCAACGCATGCCCTGATCTCTGGATCGAGTCCAAAAGGCATCGTCTTCGAGATAGCGGAGCAGATGTTCAGCAAGCATTGGAACATCCCGTTCCGGAGCCAGCAGTCCGGTGATGCCGTCCTGCATCGTCTCCGGGATTCCGCCATGATGAAAGCTCACCACCGGCACGCCCATGGCCTGCGCCTCGGAAAAGACGTTGCCAAAGGCCTCACTCATCCCATCCTCCAGCGTAACGCTCGGTCCGCAGAAGACTCGTGCCCGCTCGTACCATGTACGAACCTCCTTCTGCGGCTTCTCCCCAAGGAACTGACAACGTACTCCCAGTTCGCGAGCAAGGGGCTCAAGCTGGGGGCGGAAAGTGCCGTCCCCGATGATGACCAGGTGAGCCTCAGGGCGGCGTTGCCGCACCTGCTGCATGGCGCGAAGCAGGTAGTCACATCCTTTATATGGAACAAGACGGCCGACATAGAGCACCATGTTGGGATCTTTGTGATTCGATTTTTCGGTTATCGTGAATCCCTCTACATCCATCCCGGTGTATTGAACGCGAACTTTCTCGGCGGGAAATCCGGCCTTCACCGCCTTCTCGCGAATAAAGTTGGAACTACAGAGGAATAAGGAGGCGCGTTGCCAGAGCCGTTTGCGGCGCGCAAGAAACGGCAACTGAAAGAGGTGACGACGCAACTCATGGTCAGGCAGCATCTCTGCACCGCCGCGAAGATGGAGGATGAGCGGCAGGCGAAGATCTTCGCTCAGGCTCAACGCGGCGGGGCCACCCTCGGCGAAGTGGGCATGGATCAGGTCTGCGGTCGTTTCTCGAAGGCGCGCATGGAATGAGGACGCGGCGCCGGTCCACCGGTAGAGCTCACGACGGACGCGCGAAATCGGTCCGCGGTCTTGAGTCAACATGACCGGAGGATGTGGCAGAGCCAGATTGCGGTCAGCCGGAATCAGACCAACGTACTGCGGGCGGTAACGCCGCAACTCATTGACCTGGAGCGGGATGAAGGTCTGCGTGGAGGGAAGCATGCGCTCAGCGAAGACCAGGACTTTCTTCATTGGCCGCTATTCTCCTTTGCGAAGACCGCCAGATATGCGCCGCGCACCCGATTATCCGTGTACCTGGAATCGACGATTCGCAACGCCTCCCGGGCAAGAGTATGACGTGCTTCGGGCTGGGCCAGCAGTGTCGTCAGAGCACGCTGCAAACTCTCCGCGTTGCCGGAGGTAAAGAGAGAGGCGCCCTTGCCTCCATCGGAGATCTCGCTGTGCACTGGCAGATCGCTGAAGATGCAGGGAATGCCTCTCCCCATTGCCTCAAGGCTCGTCATCGGGAGACCCTCCGGCCCGAGCGAGGGCATGACCACGATATCGGCGCGCTCATAGAGCGGAGTGACATTCTGGAGGAAGCCCGCAAAATGAACATTTGTGCGGCCAGCAGCCATCTCTTCCAGGTTCTTCCGGAAGCCGCCATCTCCGGCGATAGTGACTTGAATATCCGGGAGGGAGCGCGTGGCTTCGAGAAGCAGATGAATGCCTTTGTAGTGCTCCAGGCGGCTGAGGCAAAGAATCTCCGCCGACGGAGTCAGATCCGTCCTGACCGGGCGGGGCATGCCCTGTCGCCGAACCCAATTTGGGATGACGGTGAAGCGGTTGGGGGACAGAATGGGCTTGACGCTCTCTGCCACTGCCTCCGAGACGCACACACTGTGGCTTGCCAACCGAAGGCTCAGTTGCGCAACCTTGCGCGGTAGAAATTTATGCGGATGCCGGAGCAGGGAATAGTATTCCAGCTCGAACGGGCCGTGGCGCGTGTACACGGCGGCTCGGCCAAACAGCCGCGTGGGCAGGATAAGGGCGCTTTCCAGTAGACCATTGAACTGGACTGAGTCGATCCGGCGGCGGAGGATCATCCAGATCAGTACAGCGCAGGCGAGCAAAAAGCGGAGTGGCTTCAGCAGGCCTGCGAAGATGGGCAAACGGACGACCGTCACGCCCTGTTCCTGAAGACGGGTTTGAAGTTCCGGGAGTACGCATAACGCATAGAGATCCACGTCGTTTCGGAGCAACGAGGCGAGATTGACGAGGTAATTCTCAACTCCGCCGTAGTGGGCTCCCAGGTCAAGCAGCAACACTTTTGCTCGGCGCTTGTCAGAGGTCATTTTGGTCCGCTCGACGATGGCTGCTTGTTCCTCTTGTGTGTGTGGTTTGTTAAGAGGGGCCTGCATCAGGTCATTTTCAAGATGAAGCCCTCAAACTTTGTCCATGTGAGGTCAAAGGGGAAACGCAAGTTTCCGCGCGGAAATGAAACTGGATTGTTGGGCGAGCTTTCATATTACCATGTCTGATACTCCCCCTCAGCTTGCTGTGGTCCTCCTGTAGAGCGAACGCTTGCCTGATTTTTAGGAGCGTTTTGTCCACTTTGGAACCACTGCGCGCGGATTAGCATGAATGTGCCATTTTCAGCGAAGCATTCGGCAATGTAGCTTTTTGAGCAGCGTGATCGGCGCGAAGTCTGACGCAAGCTAGATGTAAGCATCGCCGCACAAGGGGCCAAGGATGACGTTAAAGATGCAAACAGTGGATATGAGTTGGTACCGCTTTTTTCGTGCTGCCACATGGAGGGGCTACTTCTTGGAGGCTGCCGAAAGTGCGGCGAGGCAGGTTTCGAAACATTCATGGAACCGTGGCGATTACGAAAACGCCGCGCGCTGGAAGAGCCGTGAGCTTCTCCTTCGGGAATATGCAAAGCGTTCGCAGATCAAGGACGACAAATAAAATTCGCGCGCAGGCAACACCGAACGTTCATGTAATTTAGGGCGATAAGTTTTGCCGGTTACCTGCAAATTTTTCCCATAACCAGGCAGAGTCATTACTTTGTGTGTTCGATGTCGTGTGAACGCCTTGTCAAATCGCGTCCGCGCATCGTCGGCGTCTTGACTACCCGCATTGCGTCTGTCAGAATCTAGCTACTGTAACTCTTTGCTCTGCATCAAGAGTAGTTGCTATCACACTATGAGTGTGAAGGCCGTCGCAAGCATCAGAGAAAATATGTACTCTCTATTGTTTGTCGGTCGCGCACGGACTGAATGAAGTGGTCAGTTCTAGTAATTCAGGTAGCGGCTTCTACTCGGTCCCACTTTGAGTTGGGGCTAACTTTCTAAGGCCGAATCTAAATTGAGCGCAAGCGGCCCTCCGGTCGTAGGAACAATTATGGCCGGGTTCGTGCCTCCGCATCTTTTGGGTCGATGAGCTCTCGAGCGGGGCCACTGTTTTTTAGCTGAGGGCGAGGGTTGGGCTATGAGTCTACGTGCAAAACTTGTTCCCCAGATGGGGATTGAAGCGGTCGACGGGGATTCTCCGACTGGCGGAATCGAATTGGTAGAGGGGGTACGGCCCGAGTCGTTGTTTGGCGTGGTCCCCATCGGGCCAATCAAAATTTCCCTGCTGTCCGCGGAACAATTGACGCAGCGCCTGATCGGTCATGCGTTTGGCGATGTGACGCAGCATGTGGTCACAGCGAACGCGCAGTTTTATGTGCTGGCCGAGGAGCGACAAGATTTTCGAGACTGCATCCGGGGCGCGGATTACGTCTGCGCGGACGGCGTTTCGATTGTGGTTGCGTGCAAATGGCTTGGCCGGGCCAAAGCCACACGGATTCCGGGTGTGGACCTAGTATCCGATCTCTGCAGAAATGCGGCCGGTCTGGCCCTGAAGGTTTTTTTTGTGGGAGGAAATCCGGGCTCCGCCGAACGATCTGCTGCGATTCTGATGGAGCGTTTTCCCGGGTTGCGGGTGGCTGGAATCTGCTGCCCCCCAAAGGGCTTTCAGTCGGACCCCGAAATGCTCAGCAGGGTGCTCTCGGAAATAAAGGAGAGTCAACCTGCCATCCTCTTCGTTGCGCTGGGCGCGCCGTTTCAGGAGTTTTTTATTCAGGATTACATTCGGCCAATGAATATTCCGGTTGCGGTTGGTATCGGCGGGAGCCTGGATATTATCGCCGGCGAGTTCAAGCGGGCGCCGCGGTACATTCAGCGGCTCGGCCTTGAATGGGCTTTTCGCCTGGCGCAGGAGCCGCGGCGTCTGGCCCGCCGGTATATCGTCGGCAACAGCCTTTTCCTCTTTTACCTCGTGCGCTATCTCCTGGGATACGAGGCGCCTACCGGGCGCGCAGACTAACTTTTGGGTTTTAACTTATGAATCAACTAGAACACCGTAGCCGCAAAGCTTCCGATCTTGCCGTAATAGCGAACTTGCTCGAAGGTCAGCACGGCCCGCATGTTCAGCCGACTTTCACGGTGGGCGATCTGCTGGAGATCTTTCGCCGCCGGCGTCTGCTTATGGCAGCAGTTTTTCTGGGGACGTTCACCCTTGCCATGGTGGCCTTCTTCAGTGCGACACGCCTCTACAAGGGGTCCGCAGAGATCCAGGTGCAAAAAGGGTCTGCGGATACTATCGGTCTCGATGGTATGCGAGGGGGTGGTGATGCGGGCGAAGATGCCATGGAGGCAAACATCACTCTGCAGACCGAAGCGCAGATTCTTCAATCTGAATCGCTGGCCCTGAGTGTCATTAAGACGTTGAATCTCGACCAGACGCCTGATTTCCATCCCAAGACGAGCCCGATCGGTTGGGTGCTTGGGTTGTTCGCTTCCAAGGGAATACAGGATCCAAGCAATGTTCCGCTGTCCGACGCGCCGGGCCGCCGGTCCCACGCTGTCAAGATGTTTGAGTCGCGCCTGAAGGTGAAGCCGGTCTCTGGGACCAGGCTGATCGATATCGAATACTACAGTTCCGACCCGCATACGGCAGCCGCTGTCGTAAACCTTCTGGTCAAGGACCTGATGGATTACAACTTTGAAACCCGGCATGTCGCCACCGCATCGGCTTCGGGCTGGCTAGGGGATCAATTGTCGGATCTGAAAAAGCAGACCGAGACGCTCCAGGCCCATTTGGTTGAGTTGGAGAAGGGCTCAGGCATCTTTACGCTCGGCCAGACCGATAGCCAGGGCCGGTCACAGACCTACACGCCGCTGCTCGATCAGCTGCAAGCCTCAACAGCGCAGCTCTCGCAGGCCGAGTCGGCGCGCGTGCTGAAGGGCGCTCTCTATCAGGTTGTCAAAACGGGTGATCCGGAACTTATCTCCGGTCTCGCCGGAAACGCAACGGCAAGCGGAGCATCGAGCGGCCTGACCAATTCGCTCACACTCCTGCAGGGTCTTCGAGCACAAGAGGCGGAGACGCAGGCCGAGCTTGATCAGACTACCGAAAAGTTTGGCACCGCCTACCCTAAGCTCAGCGAGCTTAAGGCCAAGCTCGCTGGGACACAACAGTCCATTCAGAACGAAGTTCACCGTATCGCGGGACGCGTCAAGAACGACTACACGATCGCCCAGGATGTAGAGAATAAGGATCGAGTCACATACCAGCAGCAGAAGGCGCAGGCGTCGGCCATCAACAGCAAGGCCATCGATTATGAGATCACGCGGCAGGAAGTGCAGCAGAGTCAGGATCTTTATGGCAGCCTGCTTCGCCGCTTGAAGGAAGCGGATCTGATGGCCGGGTTGCGTTCGAGCAACATCACCATCGTGGATTCTGCAAGCACGCCGGCGCGGCCGAGCAAGCCGAATCCGATCTTGTACATCGGAGGCGGACTTGCAGGCGGTGTGTTCTTCGCTTGCTGTGTTGGCCTGTTTCGCGACTCGACTGACAATCGAATCCAGAGCATCGGTGATATTCCGAGTCTGCCGGTCGCGCCCCCCATCGCGTTTCTTCCATTCCATCGGCGCGCCGGTGCTCGCTGGCTCTCTGCGGAACGAGATGACCGATCGGGACCGACTTTCGGCGGCATGGCCCCCGGCAGTCGGAATGACAACGGTCCGACACGTGCGTTGGTTGCGGCGGATGAGCCGCGTGCAGCGTATACCGAGGCTCTGCGAGGTTTACGAACTGCGCTCACGCACAGTGTGGATGGGAGGCCTGCTCCTCAAGTTGTTCTGATCACGAGCTCCCTGCCAGGCGAAGGAAAAAGCATGCTCAGCCTGAACCTGGCTGCGGTATTTGCTCAAAGTGGCAGCAGGGTTCTGCTGGTAGATGGGGATCTGCGTACTCCTGTGCTGCACAGCCGGTTGGAGTGCTCTGGAGCGGATGGCCTCAGTAATTTTCTGGCGGCCGAGGATGTCGATGTCGATGCTATGGAACCAACGCTTTTTCGCGTCCGCCTGAACAAACTGGCAAGCGTCGACTTTCTTCCTGCTGGCGAGCCGCCTGACTTCCCGGCGGAACTGCTGGCCTCCGATGCCATGCTGAAACTGCTGAACCGCTGGCGCGAGACCTATGACTTCATTTTCATCGACGGGGCGCCATTGCTCCCGGTTACTGATTCTGCAATTCTCAGCCGATACGCTGACTACACCGTCGTCGTTGCGCGGCACAATCAGACGGATCGGGCCTCCCTCGAGAGAACATGCCAAATTCTTCACGCCTACGGCGGTAGCCGGCAGGGTGTTGTTCTAAACGGCGTGAAGCAGAGCAGCAGCGCTCAGTATCCGTACTACGGATACAAGGCTGCTGCAAATGAAGGGAGGTGGCGCTGATGCGTCGAGTTGTGCTCGTCTTCGCGGTGGTCACCCTGATGTTGACGGTGCGGCCGGTCGCCGCCCAAAAGGAGAGCTTGCTGATCGGCCCTGGAGATTTGATCCAGGTGGACGTGCTGGACACGCCAGAGATGGAGCAGCAGGTCCGTGTCACGGATGACGGCAGCGCGCCGCTAGCCTACGTCGGCAGTGTGCAGGTCAGCGGAAAGACCCCGGCAGCAGCAGCCGAGGCGATTCGTCTTCTGCTTATCAGTAAGAACGTGATGAAGCACCCTCAGGTTGCGGTGCGCGTCCAGGAGTATTCAACGCAGGACGTTTCGGTGTTGGGTCAGGTCCGCACGCCCGGGGCTTACCCGTTGACAACACCCCAACCGGTCCTGCGTGTGCTCTCGCTGGCAGGCGGCGTTACCGACCTTGCCGATCGCGAGGTAACCGTCAAGCGCCATGGCTCACCGGAACAGCTCACATACATGCTGTCGAATGATCCACAGAAGATGTTGACCGATATGGTCATGGTGAATCCAGGGGACATTGTGATGGTGCCAAAGGCACCAATCATCTACATCATGGGTGATGTGGGCCGCCCGGGCGGATACGCCATGTCTTCCAATGAATCGCATCTGACCTTACTCCAGGCGATTGCGCGTGCTGGTTCTGCGAATAAGACCTCTGTGCAGTCCAAGGTACGACTCATCAGAAATGGCGAGAAAGAAATGCAGATTCGTTTGGACGCCATGGAAAAAGGAAAGATTCCGGATATCGACCTACAGGCGAATGACATCATCTACGTCCCATTTAGCTGGATGAAAAACATTGCGATGTCAGGGTCGCAAATTGCAGCATCAACCGCTAGCGCGGCGATCTACGCAGTGCCGTGAGCGACGATAGCCCAGTTGTCGCTTGTAGACATGGCGTGAATTTGTCGATTTCGATTTCATCGATGGGAGCCTCTCATTGGACCTGCTGCGTCGATTGTTAGCTAAATTCGGCCCTGGGCTCGTTTGGGTGCACATTTTTGTGGCGGCACTGATCATCACGGTTCCTGCGCTGTCCAGCCCTCTCCTCCAGGATGGGGCTGCCTCAGCGCCCGCCGGAAGAAAGGTTGTTCCCGCATCGACCATGGCTTCATCGTGCCTCACGATGGTGAGCCCGCGCTTCCCGATGCAGGCACAAGCTCAAGGAGCCCAGGTCGTCGTATTAAAGGTGGTTGTACGGCATACCGGTGCCGTCAATCCGATACACATCGTCTCCGGCAATCCGTCGCTGGAGCCTGAGGCCATGGACGCAGTTCGGCTCTGGCGCTATCGACCCTACGTAGCGGACGGTCAGCCCATCGATGTTATGACAACTGTCCGGGTCGATTTTATTCCGGGCAAGCAGGGCGGTTTGGTGTCCCATCCGGCGCATTAGACGGATCAGAAGTCTGATCTAAAGCTGACTTATCTACGTTTTTTGGGCAGAGCAATAAGGGGAGATCGAAAGCAATGATCCGATTCAGCCTGGTGGTGGCAACATGTGGACGGACAACGGAGGTTACAACTCTCCTCGCCTCCGTCCTCTGCCAGCGTAGAAATGATATCGAGGTCATTCTGGTAGATCAGAATGCGGATGACCGCCTGTTGCCAGTGATTGAAGAGGTCCAGGGACGTCTCACAATTCGCCATCTTCGCACCGAAAATAGAAATGTTTCGGCTGCGCGCAATCTCGGGCTGGATGCTGCTCAAGGTGAAATTGTCGCCTTTCCCGATGACGACTGCTGGTATCCGAACGATCTTTTAGACGGCGTAGATCGGTGGTTCAAGACGTCTCCGCGGTATTCGGTTCTTGCCGTCGGAGCAATCGACGATGAGGGAATTCCGAGCGGGAACCGATGGATTCAGAATTCATGCGAGATTACCCCGTGGAACTCACTTCGGACGACCTTTTGTTCCAGCTTATTTATCTCGGCTGTCGAAGAGAGTCGAAGAGTGCGCTTCGATCCCATGCTCGCCCGCGGGGAAGAGACGGATTTCATCCTGAGATTGCTCGGTACGGGATTGCGTGGGCGATTTGATAGAAGCCTGTGCGTTCGTCATCCGCGACGGGACATGATGAGCGGTACTGTCTCCAGGCAACGTGCCGTCAGCTACGGGGCCGGGATGGGGCGCCTGGTTCGGCGTCACTCTCTTACTGCTTTGTGGACGGCCCTCGTGGCGTATGACCTCGTGCGGGCCGGCATTGTGGTTTTAAGGGGCAGACCGAGCGATGCGGCCTTCTGTTTTGCGCATGCTACGGGACTTTTCAAAGGCTTTGTGCTCCCGGAAGGTTCATATGACTAACTTTGATCAGAAATTTGGTGGCCACACGATCAATCGAAGGGTCTTCCTACAATCTCTTTCGGCGACCGTAGCTGGATTAACTGCGACTGCTGCCGCACAGCCGACGCTGCTAAAGCCGTCATCTGCAGCGGCGTCTCTGAAGCTTGCAGCGCAACAGAGCGGCAAGATTCTCGGCACGTACACAGTGAAGTACCAGTTGCTCTTCGATCCCCAGGCAACAGCCATGATCGCTGAAGGGTTTTCGCTGCTCGCGGACGGCAATGATCTCAAATTTTCAGACCGTCTTCGTCCATCACCTGACGCATTTGACTTCAGTTCCGGAGATACAGTCGTTAACTGGGCACAGCAACATCACATGTTATTCCGGGGTCACTGCCTCATTTGGTGGAATGGGCTTCCGAAATGGTTTAACTCGTATGTGAACCAGAAGAATGCGGAGCAGGTAATCGTGAAGCACGTCTCCACCGTGGTCAAGCATTACGCAGGCCGCGTGTATTCATGGGATGTGGTGAACGAACCTCTTCATAACGATGGCCGGCCAGATGGACTACGCCGCAAGCCGTGGGTGGATCTGCTGGGTCCCCAATACATGGACATTGCATTCCATACGGCTGCGGCTGCGGATCCTAAAGCGCGCCTCGTTTTAAACGAGTGCTACATTGAGCACAATACTCCCGGTGAAATCGGAAGACGCGCAACTCTGCTGGCGCTCGCGACTCGTTTGAAGAAAGCAGGTGTACCGATTACTACTATCGGCATGCAGAGCCATCTGCGTGGGGCGACGCCGCTGGATGGGCCTGGCCTTACGACATTCATGAAACAGATTCAGGATCTCGGCCTTGACATCATGGTGACTGAACTTGATGTCGATGACGTTGACGTACCCGGACCGAAGGTCGCACAGACCGTCAGTGACAAGTACAGCCAGTTTCTCGACATCGTCAACCCATATGTGCGAGTGATCACATTTGAGGCGCTGCAGGATGATCCTGCCGCGCCGCACACGCACAATCTTTTTTTGCGCAACAAGGATGCTTCCGGCGCGGCATACATGACGTCTCACGCCTTTGGCCCTGCCTTGACGGCGCTTCAACGTCCAGGGGGGAGCCAGCGACGGTCACCGGCCGGCCCATCAACTCCGTCTCCGGCGGCCCCGAGTGCTGCGCATTGAGCATGAGCAGAGCAGATAGTTGTGTCTGCTTCAACTGCGGCGCAATGAGCCGGTAGCCTGCCTTGCTTTGCGGAGCTGCTCGATCAAGATCCAAAAAGCTGAACACGCTACACGCTAAAGGTCTCACGGTAGTGGTCACTGAGATCAGATCTGGAGTGAGAAAATGAACGAACTCACCATTTCCGCACCCGCCCGCGTTTTCTGGCTGGGACCGTCGCTGTCGCGTGGTGCGCGGGTTCGTTCGGCTCAACTTAGCTTGCCACTGCTCACGGCACTTCTCTTCTGGCCTCTGTTGACCTTAATAGCCAGGCAGACCGTGTATTTCTCGGGGCCAGCCCATAGTTCGTACGCCATTCTCTACGGTGCTGCCCGAGGCTCTCGCATTTTTCTCTATCTCAACTACGCGATCCTCGGCGCATTTGTTGCCGTAGGATGGCCGGGAATCTGGATCCGTTTGAAGCAGAACCTGCTGCTCAGCGGGATGCTCGTATTGGCTCTCTCGTCGGTCCTCTGGACATCGTCCATCAAGATCACGGTCCAGATGTTCATTGAGATCTCGCTGTGCACACTCTTTGCCTGCTACCTCAGCATCCGTGTTTCCACGCGTCAGCTCATGCAGATTCTCATGTTTATGGGAGTCGTCGCCTCATTACTGAGCATCTTGTTTGCCCTCGCTCTGCCAAGCTATGGCATCTTCGCGGGCTATGGAACGAGCGCATGGCAGGGAATCTGTACCCACAAAAACACCCTTGGTGTGAGTTCGGCATATCTGCTGCTGCCGGCGTTCTTTGCAACTCAATATTCTCGATCGACGCGATGCGCCTATGGGCTGCTGCTGGTCCTCCTCATCTTTATGAGTCAGTCAAGAGGAGCATGGTTCTACACGTTGGGGGTTTTTGTCTTCGTTGGGTGGCTGCATCTCTATCGCCAGATGCGCCGTTCCCACGCCCTGTTGTTGGTTCTCATCACTGGGGCGCTATGCACGGTGCTGATAGTTCTTATAGCGGCCTACTTTTCCAACCTGGCGGCGCTTGTGGGCAAGGATCCAACTATGAGCGGCCGTTTCAAGATCTATAAGGAAGTATGGCTTGCCATCGTTAAGAGACCGATTCTTGGCTACGGACTGGGAGGCTTTTGGTTTCCAGGAAGCCTCGAATCGCAACGCCTCGGATTAGCAATTGGCTGGGCGAACATCGGTTATTCAGAGAGCGGCATCCTGGAACTCGCGTTGCAGATAGGCTCTCTCGGAGTCGCATTTCTGCTGGCGATGATTGCTACCGCGGTCATTCGCGCCGTCAAGCTGTTGCGATCTCCCTTTTATACGCCACGGGTTGGCTGGTTTTTGACCATTCTCGTTCTGGCAATGCTTACGAATATCGATGCAGGCTGGTTTTTAACGGCCGATACGCTGGATTGGGTTTTGATTGTCATCGCATGTATAGGACTCAACGAGGAGTGGGCGCGCGTCCGAGCTTTGCTGCCCCCATCACGGCGAAATACAAGATTGCGGGTTCGTTGGAAGGCATCTCGACTGTTGGTCTACGTAGGAGATCAACATGCCTAGATCGCCTGTGGTCGGAACGCGACCCTGGAGTTCTGTTCATCTGAATGCGATTCGAGGTGCTGCCGCACTCCTTGTGCTGCTTGGCCACACGAGAAGTCTGTTCTTCTCTTCGTTTACGGCAAGTAGCGGGCCGACTACTCAAGCTGCCAATTACATTGCGCGGGGCAATCGCGCTACGGTTGGGGAAGAGGCCGTCATCGTCTTCTTCGTTCTGAGCGGATATCTTGTTGGAGGCAGCGTTATCCGCTCCGTCAAGAATGGTACGTGGTCTTGGAAGAGTTACTTGCTCAAGAGAATCACTCGTCTCTGGGTTGTGTTGATTCCCGCCCTGCTGTTCGGCGTTTTTCTGGATATCTTGGGCATGCATCTATTCGCGTCAACAGCGTCGATCTATGCGGCGCCGTCGTCGACGCTGGTGCCTCACGATCTGGCGGCACGTCTTAGTTGGAAGGTGATCGTAGCGAATGCTACCTTTTTGCAAGGTATTCTTGCACCTACAGCCGGAACCAATAATTCGCTGTGGAGTCTGGCCTATGAGTGGTGGTATTACCTGCAGTTTCCACTGCTGGTATTGGTATTTAGTAAAAAGACAAAACCGTCTCTCCGCCTGCTCTATCTCGCGGCCTTTCTTGGCAGTACAGTGTTTGTCGGCAGGGAGATCGTGGCTCTTTTCCCCACCTGGTTGCTTGGCGCTGCGATCGCTGCCCTTCCACCTACAAAGCTCTCTAAGGCGTTGGCTATACCCCTATTGACCTTCTCTGTATCATGTCTTGTTCTCGTCAAAATGTTTGATATGTCGAAATACTGGGCAGCATTGGGCGCTGCGGTCGCTTTCTCCGTAATCCTATTCTGCGTCGTCCGGCAGCGGGGGAGTTGCACGAATGCCGTGTATCGCAGGGTGGCGGGATTTTTCTCGGATATCTCCTATACGCTTTATCTGATTCATCTGCCGCTAGCTATATTCATCTGCGCGGTTGTCGACCGCCCATGGCATTACTACTCACTGTCGATTATGACCCTGAGCAGGTTCGTGCTGATGAATGCCGCAGTAGTCGCGGCAGCCTTCTTGTTCTACAAATTGTTCGAAGGAAACACGGACAGAGTACGGCGGGCATTGGCAAGCAAGAGTGAAGATGCTGGCGTTCTGGAGTTGTCTCTAGAAAGATCAGAGGCCAGCGCCAGGTTTGGATGAGCTTGTCGCCGGCACGGCATGAATGACCCACGTAGTCCCAGGTCACGAGTCGAGGCTCTTCTTGGACAGAGCGTTTTTCGTAGCGAGCGATAGAGGAAAACCGAAGTGATGCAGCGTATGGATAGATCAGAGCCGGGGAGAGATCTAATAATAGGAAGCGAGATCCGGCAGGTCGGCGGTCATAAGAATCCTCCCTCGCCGCAAACGCCACGCCGCATTCCAAGCCTTGACGGGCTTCGCGGTATATCTATCTGGGCGGTGATCATCGCGCATTCTGCCGACCACTTCTTATTCTCCAGCATCCATGGTCACCACGTCAGGACAGTTCTTTCCAATTGCGCTAACCTTGGAGTTACGATTTTTTTCGTGATCTCCGGGTTTCTGATTACATCTATTCTTCTCGCAGAGCGAAAGCGCACATCACAAATCAATATAAGAAGGTTTTACAAGAAGCGGGCTATCCGCATTATCCCGGCGTTTGTACTATTTACGGGAGCCATTCTGCTTTTATGCCACGTGAGTCCGCGGCAAATCGTCTATGCCCTTACATTCACGACGTCGTTCTTCTTTTGGCAGGCATACAAACCCCTGCAGCATCTCTGGTCACTGTCCGTAGAGGAGCAATTTTATCTTGCGTGGCCTTTAATCTTTGCCAGGGGACTAGGGGATGCCAAAAGGTGGTGCTGGGTGGTACTCATCGCCTGCCCGGTCATCCGCGCGGTACTCGTTCATCAAGGGCTTGTTGACCTTGATCATGCGGCGCTTCTGGATTCTATTGCTGCCGGATGTCTGCTGGCGTTCTATCGGGAACAGGTTCAACGGGCGATTGTCAAGATTTCAGACTCGGGCGTCGTTTTTGCTGCTGTCTGCCTTATGATGCCGGTTCTTTCTCTTGCAATGAATAAGGTTGAGTCTTTTTCCTGGATGCTTGTTCCTTTGACGACTATTGTTCCGCTTTTTGTTGCGGTTGTCATCGGCGCCGCCATTGAGCGCAGGGATGCTTTTCTCAACAAGGGTCCCCTGGTATGGTCTGGTCTGCTGAGCTACTCTCTTTACCTCTGGCAGCAGCCATTTCTGGTAATGAACGGGCCGTTAAACTACTTTGCTGTGCGACTGGCGCTGACATTTGCGGCGGCTTACTGCTCATATAGGTGGGTCGAGCAACCGATTATTCATTTCTTTGCAGGGAGAGATAAGAGAGCGGAAAGAGTGTCGCTGCCGATAGAAAAGCAGACGACAACGGCCGTATCTTAAGTCCGGCATGAGTCTTGTCAAAGTACAGGAGGACCGTCGTGCGTAGGGTCGGTTATGACGGCCAAGCTTTTTTGACGCGAAATGGAGGTACTGGCAAGGGAGCGCAGCTGCGCACTCTTCTCGGGCCTTTCATTCGCCAATTCACCGGATTCGCTTCTACAGACCCTAATTTCGGCGACATACCTCTTATTCAGGAGGGTTTGGCCGGGTATAACCTGTGGCAGCAAATTTCACTGCCCCGGTCCCTAGGTCGTCACAAGATCGACGTATTTCTTGCCTCTTCGAATACGGCGCCTTTGCGCCTGCCACGGAAAATAGAACTGGTTCTTGTTCTACATGACATGATCATCATGAAGGACTATCAAAAGCCAGAGACCCGCGCGTGGCTCCTGGACAGATACCGTCGTCGACTTATACCAGCGTCGGTCGCCCGCGCAGAGCTCGTACTTACCGTGTCGGAGCATGCGCGACAGGAAATTCTGCAGGCCTTCCCTAGGGCGCGTGTGCATGTTATCTCCTGCACGGTACCCCAGCCGTGGTTTTCGCCGCGTGCACTTGCAGGGCGCGCGGGGCACATCCTGATGGTCACTTCCTCTGCGCCTCATAAGAACGCGAAAGCTGCTATCGACGCCTATGTGCTCTATGCGCGGAAAGCAGGAAGTGGCGCCCGCCCTCTCAAGATTGTGGGGCTTGCAAATCATGCTCATCGATATACGCCCGAGCTTCGGGGGGCCGGCCTGGAATCACTCGTAACCTTTCTCCCTTTCATCAACGAAGAGCAGTTGCGTAGCGTGTATCAGCAAGCGGGTGCTCTCTTTTTTCCGTCGTTGGAGGAGGGCTTTGGAATCCCTGTGCTGGAGGCTATGGCTACGGGAACTCCTGTTCTGACATCGCGGGTCGCGTCCATGCCGGAAGTGGCAGGAGAGGCCGCCTGTTATTTTGACCCCTCCAGCGTGGAGGATATGGCGTCCTCCCTGGAGCGTGTGCTCTCGGACGTTGCGCTTTGCGAACAAATGGCAAATGAGGGACTTCGTCAGGCGCAGCGGTTTCATCCAGATCTAGTGCGACAGAAGGTGACCCAATTCTGGAAAGAAATTGCCAACGTTACCTCTACGTGATCTAAGTGTCGCCGTTAGAAACTATTGCGGCCCAATGTTTATAGGTATGCGACGGATATAGGCACTGCGAGGCGTTTATCCTAACCGGACGAGGCAAGTCTCATGACCGGTCCAGATCTACATACCCAGAATGAGTTGTTGGCGTCCTTGAAATGTGAGGTAAAGCTTCCGAAGGATTTGAGAAGCCTACAGAGCGAATATCGGAACACCAAGCCGTATCCTCATCTCGTGCTCGATAATCTATTTTCAATGGCGGCACTCGAGGGGATTCTGGCGGAAATGCCGGATTGGAACAGCAAGACTTTGGTTCATCAGAGGGAAGACTATCTGACCAAGGCAAGTCTTCGTAGTGCTGTGGATATGGGTGATCGGACGTTCGAGTTTGTTTCAGCCATTCACTCAGCGCCCTTCCTTTATCTCATGTCACAGATCACAGGGGTTGAAGCGTTATTGCCCGATCCATATATGACCGGCGCCGGATTAACCCTCATGCCGGAGGGAGGTCGGTTTGACATTCATGCCGATCGGAACACCGACCACTATTGTGGCCTGTGGCGCCGCGTAGTCATGTTGGTCTACTTGAACAAAGACTGGAGTCCGGATCTCGGAGGGCAGCTTGAACTGTGGGATCCGGCGGCCACCGCATGCCAGAAGGCCGTCACACCTGAATTCAATCGTGTTGTGCTATTTGAGGTCACCGATACCAACCTTCATGCGGTTCGACCGATCACGAAGGGTAGTGGCAGAGTGCGCCGCTCGCTGACTGTTTACTATCACACAGTTGATTCACAGATCGTGCTTCACAATTCCATTTATGCTCCAAAGTATCTGCAAAAAAAGGAGCCCTTCTTCAGAAGGGCCTCCAGAGAAATGCTGCCACCGTTTGTCTATCGTTTTGCCAAGCGTGTAATTCGAGGGTAAGGTGTCCGGAGCGGTAGCCTGCGTTGCACTGAATCTTACAGGCTTCCACCCCATGAACAGTATTTACGCCCACGCAAATCGACCTGCCAATAGCCTTGCGTAAACGTAGGTGTCAGCACATCCCCGTTATCGCAGGTGAGCGATGCTGGGGTCGCAACCGAGTGTGGGTTGAATTGAACTACGACATCGCGTGAGCGTGGATAGGCGCTCAGTTGCAGTGTGTTGCTCCCTGAGTTCGTTATCTGCCGAAGCGTGACCATGCCGTCCGTACGGACAGCGCCGAAGTCAACGACGCTGCCGGCACTGTTCAACCGCGGATCAGGGTTGCTTATGCTGGTTGCGACGGGAGCAAAGCTGATGTTCTTTCCCTGGTTCGCGATCGTGATCTTTCCGACGGTGTATCGCTGGGTGCCGTCATTGTTCCCGAATAGAAAAGCACGTTGTGAACCCTGGTAGAGGCCCACGCGAACATCATATACACCGTCAGCCATAGTAGAGGGAAGCCAATAGGTCAGAACCTTGTCGACCACTTTGTCGCCTACGTTCCAGCTGCTGGTTGGCGTGGAAAGGCCGCCGCTAACCACACCGGACAGCGCGTTCGTACCGCTGCTGACGAAATGGATGAAATCCTGATATGACGTGTCCGGAACAGCTGTGTTCACATTCCAGCTCATTTGAATCTGGAAAGTGCGCGTGGCGGTTTGCTTGAAGGTATAGACGGCGGGCGTGGCAACGGTATTTTCGGCAATGAGATCCGCCTGATTCCGTGCATTTGCGTAGATGCCTTGAGGCGTCATGGAAAGGTCTACTACTTTCCCACCCGTCAGAGCAGTGTAGGCGAAGTACTTGGTCCCAGTGGCGGCCCAACCATATTGCGGTATCTGGACCGATCCCCAGGAGAACGCTGCTGGTGTGTTGTTCGCGACGATACTATCTCCATTTGGATAGTTAACCCGCGCAATGGAAAAGCTTCCGGCTTTGGCCGCGGTGTTGGTGTCCACCCATGCTCCGTTTACCCAATAGAAGATGCTGCTTGGTGTTTGCCGGGCGTACCGTCCTGCGGTAGGCGATACCAGGTTTTGCTCGAGCAACGCGCGCGGCACAGACTGCCAGAGGCTGTCGGCTAGATACGGAGCATGCCCGTAAATGACCTCCTGCATGCGATAGGCATCCAGTGTCAATGTCGTCATGGCAGCAGTTGGCAGCCAGCGATTGTAGTACCCCATTCCATAATTGATTTGCAGCGGGTGAATCCTGGTGAGATCAAAATCGACGAAGAGCGGTGCTTGCGGCCCATTCCTGATAGGTGTGCTTTCCGCCCCGAATTGAGCCTCAACACCGTCCAGAAGGCCGCTCCAGAACCAATGATATTTGCCCTCTCCAAAGACTGGACCTTGCTCGACACTGCGCTCGTAACTCCACAGGGCAACGGATGCGTCGCGATATGTCCCGAACTGGTTGTTTCCTGCTGCTTTCGGGTCCCGGTCGGCACGCCACCATGGCATGGCAGATGAATTGACGTCCATGAACGAAGCACTCGTTCCGTAATTCGCGTGTATGTCCGGAGACTGCGTGCTGGCATGGCTTACGAAGAGGCCAGGCTTGGTTGCAAAGGACCGAATATTTGTCAGGGGGTTTACCCAGGCCAGTATCTGCGTCCCATTAGGGTTCTGCATCGTGGCTGCAGAGGTATAGCTGGGATAATCCGTGTAGTAGTCCGTGTAATTTTGGTGCAACGCGAAGTAGCAGGAGGCGGCCTTTGCTGCGGAACTGATGGCCTTCATTTGTGTATCGCCGCCCAGAGATGCGTTCGCAGGGTATTGGCTTGGCAACGCGTTATCGTAACCATATGCCTGCCAGGTCCCGATGATAACCGAACAGTTCCGGATGCCATTCTCATTCAGGTTGGTCAACTGTGACGCTATCGTGGAAAACTGCGCTTCGCCTCGGACGTCCAACATCATTCTGCCGGCAAGCGACGCCATGTATGGCGACGCAGGATGCTCGGGATAGGGCATTACGTTGACGATGTTCTTGGATGCGGCTAGCTTCCAGACTTCATTGAGTACGTTGTAAGCGCCGCTCAGGTTCGGTCCGTAGAATGTCTCCTGACCATTGGTCGTGGATATAGTAGTTGCGTTTGATGCGAAGGCGTCGAAGTAGGAGTTTTCGAACAAATCCGCAGAGCTCAGGTAATTAACAGGCTGTGAGTAGTAGGGCACGGAGATGGCGCGGTTTTGGACGGTCGAGGGTAGTTGTCCGAGATAAATATCCTGAAGGACTGCCTGATCTGCCGCGAAGTGAAGTCCTGCGAAGAGGCCATCGACTACGGGTGCAACGGAAAGGTGCATCACCCCCGAAGTACTGGCGAAGGTGAGCGTCGCTCTTGCGGACGCAGGATCTATTGACACTGACTGCAGCTTCTTCGAGGAGCCAACCCAATCGATCTTCGATGACAGTGTAATTTCCGCCTGCGGCGAAGCTCCATCAATGGAATCGGTAATGGTCACTGAGCCGACAGAGTAGAGAGAATTGAGCGCCGGAGCCTGCCATTGGTACTTAAGGACCTCAGAGCCGCTATTTATCTGGATAATAAACCCACCGTTCGTGGGCGTGATCTTCGATGTGGAAGTTGTCGCAGCCTGACCGCTGAGAGGAACAGATGCAGCGAAGAGGAGTAAAAAGAGAGGCTTCTTCCAGTCGAGGAAGGGTCCGTTCGCGATTTTCATAAATAAGGCCCCGGTGGATACGAGCCTGCTGCAATAGGTAAAAAATGCCGCCAGGCTGCACCCAAAGTTTTGATAGTCAATGTATTGGTGACAGGCAAACACTAACGTCATCGACTGCATGACGCAATCGTTAGCGGAACAGTGATGGTTATGATATGTGTATCGCCTGCATATGGACTTCATTGGCTCCCGCGGAATTACGCGCGCTGCGAAGCGTCGCAACAAGACGTTGGGCGACCTGCCGCTTTACGCCCCCGGAGGAGGCAGAAGACTTCGTATGCAAGAGAAGATGACAGACTTGCGGGTGGAAGAATTACACGGAGCATAGGGGGAGTTATGCATATGTAAACTCACTTGTGAGGTAGGTAACAAAAGTTTAACGCGTTCTAGGGCGATTAGTAATCACCATAAAGTTGCAAATTGCGCCCTGACATCGATCATGCTCTCGATTCGTATCACAGTGAATCCCGTTTGAAAATTGCGCGAGCAGTTCTTGGAGAGGTGACTCTTCCGATGGCCGTTCACAAGTAGCTAGTTGGTGATTGGCGCGCAGCAGACTGTTGGGTCAACCGCAGATTACGGGTGGTCAACACGCGGCTGGCAATGATCCCGAGTCATTTCGCGATGGTGAAACGAGACTGCTGGCTCAGGAGTGGTTGTTTGAGGCCGGCGTGCCATACAACAAGGCCATGGCGCGCAGCAATAAGCAATAAATGACCTGTGTAAACCGTGGGTTGCCATTTATGCATCGAATCGTGTCTAGTCATCTCGCCCCAACAGGGCAATTCTTTTACGAACGGAAGGAAAGAACGATGCGTGGACTCTCTTTGGTTTTGATGGCAGCGATGGCAGGGGGCATGGTGCCTGGTGCGATCTTCGGACAGACCGCGGCGACGACGGCCGACCAGGCGGCCCAGACAACAACCAAGACTGCCAAGAAGGCGAAGGCTGCGGTCACGATGCCTACTGAGGCGGAGATCGCCGATGCCAAGGCGAAGGGCATGGTGTGGGCCAACGAAAATACCAAGGTCTATCACAAGGATGACGCGCAATATGGCAAGACCAAACATGGCAAATTCATGAGCGAGGCGGATGCTCAGGCGGCTGGCTATCGGCTGGCCAAGGCATCGCCGATCGGCAAGAAAAAGGCTGCCGCCCCGGCGCCCCAGCAGTAGAGATGCCTTGATCGACGAAGGGCCGGCCGTTCGCGAGATTGTCACCGCGGGAAGGCCTATTTTCTGCCGCCGATCAAGACCCGGCAGTGGAAGCCGACTAACGCTTCCGTGCGATGTGCCGGGAAGCGTATTTTGCCTACACTTTGTGCATGGGTAACTATCGATTGAAAGTTCTTGGCATCCCCACCGCGATCATCCTTGTATGCGCGGTATTTGTGGAGGCTGCCTTCCTTCTGGACCAGTCTGTACTGCTCGAGATCGGCGGCCTGCTGGCGCGGCTGACGATCGTCGTTTCCTTTCTCTATTTCCTGCGGGCATGGAAGAAGACGGTTCTGGCTTACTGGTAAAGTGGTTCTGCGGTGCGGCCCCCTACGGCCAGATAATTCTCAAAGCTACAGGCAAGTACAACCGAGAGATGAAGCAGCTTATGTTGCGGCCCGATTTTCGCTTTGCGAAAACGCGTGATTCGTCGATGATTCCGGAACACGAGAGGACGAGGGGCGGCCCTTAAGGCCTGGGCGGGGCACTCATCAACAACGAAAGGCCGCGGCTTTTGCACCCCCCGTCGGGGCGCGCGAACTCACCCGCAGTTAAATTAACGCAGCGAAAGTAACGGCTAAGCGCCTCTCCGTATACTCGCCGGCGCGAGTCGTGCAAAAGCACGATAGCATCGGTATTCCAGCCACGGACCGATTCAATCACCTGTTCTCGATCATCAGCGGGACCGTCGATCAACACCACCTGGAATTCCTCCGCACGTGGCGAAAACTTCGCATTGAAGTCGGGAATGTCCTCAAGAAGATAAAGGTGAACGTTGTTTGGGGCCAGCTTCTGAATGTCCTGATACCAGCTCGAGTTAAACTCAACTGAATGCCATTCGACCGGGTGACGGGTGGGATAGTACAGGGTGCTACCCCCAGAACCAATCTCAAGTACACGGTGCACAAATGGCGAAGATAAAATGCTATCTAGGATTTGAATTTCCTGGTTACTCATCATCGGGCGCGGGCGCAGCTTCATCTGCATTCGCTTGTAAGATCTCTTTATCGGGCGTGGAACTGCCTTGATATAGAGCCACCTTATCAATTTGACCGGGAACATGAGTAGACCTCGCGAACTTGCTTCTGTTGCTGGCCCTGAATCGCCCCGATTATACCGCTAGTGAGCGCTTTAGAACGGAATTCCTCCGGCCCCTGCACCTTGTCGGTTAGACCTGCATAGGCCAGCCGTTTTCCACTGCTTTGCAACACAGCCAGCGTGAAGCGTCCGTAGTCAGGTATATTATCGCCCTCCTACATAGCACATTTTAGGTAACTTATTTATTTGGTCGCAGCCGCAGACAATCGTTTTGAAAAGATTGACTGCTCCTATCGAAATGCATTCGAGTGAGTAGTCAATTGTCCCGACCTGTGGAATAAAGCGGCGGACATCTTGTTCGGCGCGTGCGGCTTCACGGGTACGGCCAGTCGAGACGGGCACTTGTGCCGTTATCAGTTCCGAGCGCGGGGGCGGTCCGGCGCTTTGTAGAAGGTGTACACCGCCGTATATGGGACACGGGCAATGGCTCCGACATGCCGGGCGTCGCAACCCGCCGGTGGCATGCCCCCATGGGTGTCCGAGCGGCGGACATAGCTGACGTGGGCGAGCATTCCGGTCGGGGTGCTATCGATTGCCGGAGATGCCGCAAGCAAAAGCCATGGAATTGAGGTGCCGTCTGGTGCGCGCTGGTTGACCAGCACCCGGCCGGTGACGGCACTGCCATCTTTCCAGCGCCAGGTTGGGCCAGCGCTATGGGTACCGACCGATTCAGTGCCGGCAGAGAGGGTGGCTTCGGGGGCGACGAAGACCCACGCGGGCGAGCCCTGCTGCTGTTGGCAGTGGTAGATCTGCACGCCTTTGCCGGCGACTGGCGGCAGGGGGGTGACGGATGGGTCCGGCGGGATCGTGCGATCCTGCGCGCGCGCGCCGGCAGGAAGTAGAAGCAGTGCGGCAAGGACAACGTCGAAGCGCATGATAGATACAAGCGTACCAAAAGCATCCGGTCCGTGAATCGTATGACGCGCTGCTCTCCTCCATTTCCCAGGTAAGCTGACCTCAGGCACGAACACCGAAGGGGCGGGAGGACCATGATGATCGAGACGTTGCGGAGGATGTATCGCTATCAGGACTGGGCGATGGAGCAGCTATGGCCGGTGCTCGATGGGCTGACGGTGGAAGAGCTGGACACGCCGGGATGCAGTGGCAACGGGACGATCCGGCAGACGCTGACGCACCTGATCCGTGTGCAGAACGGGTGGTTTACATGGTTCGACGGCACACTCTCTGCAGCGGACGCCCAGAATATGCGGCGCAAGGACGCAGATTTTGCGACGATGGCCGAGGCTCGCGCGGCGTGGCGTGAGGCGAGTGACCGCGCGGAGGATTGTGTCTCTAAACTAAGCGATGCGGATCTGGCGAAGGTGTGGACGGCCGAGCGGCCGGGTGGCATGACCTTGTCGCAGCCGTTGGGTGAGCTGATGCTGCACGTAGCGAATCATGGCACGCACACACGTGCGCAGATCGCAGCCGCAGTGCGGAAGCTGGGGAAAGACCCGGGCGTGCTGGAGTATTTGAAGTTCGCGATCATGCACCCGTCGGCGTGATCGTCGCCATAAAGTGACGGTCACCTTCAGGGAATGACAGCTTCGGCATCGATCTCGATCTGCACATCATCGCGGAAGAGCGATTGCACGCCGGCCAGCGTGCTTGCGGGCGGATGCTGCGTGTCGATGACGCTATCGCGCGCTACGCGGAGTGCAGCCAGCTTGTCGTGGTTGAGGCCAACCACATAGTAGTTCAGCTTGACGATATCCGCGGGCGTGGCGCCGGCCGCAGCCAGCGCAGTTTTGAGGTTGGCGTAGGCCTGCTTTGCCTGGGCGGCGAAGTCGCCGGATATCTCTCCCTTGCTGTTGAGCCCGACCTGACCGGAGATGAAGGCCAGTTTGCCGCGATTCACAACGACGACGTGAGTGTAGCCATTCGGCTTTGAGAGCTCTGGCGGATTCTTGAACTGTACGTTCTGCGCCTGCGCGACGGCACCAAGCACAAGGATGCAGACGACGGGGAAAAGTGCTCGCTTCATAATTCTACGTCTCCTGTATCTGATCTCAAACATGTACGCATGGTAACGGTATGCGTCAAACGGCGGATCCGGCGGACTCGGGCGCGTGCTGAGTGAGTAGCTCTTTCAAGTCGAGCGGCTCGGTGACCATGACTAACTCTCCCTGCTGGTTGCGCGGCCATTCTGTTTCGGGGCGATCCCAGTAAAGTTCGACACCGTTGCCATCCGGGTCGCGGAGATAGAGCGCCTGGCTGACGCCGTGATCGGCCGCGCCTTCGAGCGGAATGTGCGCGCGGATGAGGCGGCGCAGTGCGTCGGCGAGTTCGGCCCGTGTGGGGTAGACGATGGCGAGGTGATAGAGGCCGGTGGTGCCGGGGGCGGGCGTGGAGCCGCTGCGGCTCTCCCACGTGTTAAGGCCGATGTGGTGGTGGTAGCCGCCAGCGGAGAGGAAGGCGGCGGTGTTGCCGATGCGTTGCGTGACCTCGAAGCCGAGAACGTCGCCATAGAAGGCGAGGGCGCGCTCGAGGTCGGCGACCTTGAGGTGGACGTGGCCGATGCGTGTTTGTGGATGAATGGCCGGCACAGCGATTGGATTCGACCCTCTGACGAAACGATGCCGCAGAGTATTGTCGTTGAGGTATGAACAGACGCACATTCCTTCAAACGAGCGCTGTCACGGCAGGGTCGCTCCTTGTGCCTCAGGGGGTGGCGGAGACCAGAAGCACAACGCCTTTGGATGTAGAGCGGCACCGCTTTGGCGTGAACTATACGCCGAGTCACAACTGGTGGTTCTGCTGGAATGACTGGGACGCCGGGCCGATAGCACGCGACCTGGATGCAATCGCGGCGCTGGGCGCGGATCATCTGCGCATCCTGCTGGTGTGGCCGTACTTCCAACCAAACCCGACCTATGTGAGTGAGCTGCACCTGTCGCGGCTGGACCAGTTGCTGACCCTGATGGGCGAGCGCCGGCTGGATGCGGTAGTCACTGTCTTCACCGGGCAGTTGAGCGGGTGGTACTTCCTGCCGCCGTTCCAGAAGGAGCGGGACGCACGCGCGGGCGAGGCCTTCTACAGTGACTCCGAGATGTTCAGAGCGCAGGAGATGTTTGTGCGTGCGCTGACGCGCGTGATGGAGCGGCACATCAACATCATCGGTTTTGATTTGGGGAATGAGGTGAATACTTGCTGGGGTGCCCCCCCTTTGATGGGCGATGCTTGGATGGGGCGGATGCTTGCGCTCATGCAGCAGGTGGTGCCGGGGGGAGTGCATGTGAACGGCGTCGATCACCATCCGTGGTTCGATGGGCAGACCTTCTCGCCGCAGGCGCTGGCGGCGCAGCGCTTCCCGGTGATGCACTGCTATCCGTTCTGGACGGGCGCTCTGGACTACGGCGGGCCAATGGATGCGCCGAGTGTGAGGCTGCTGGCATCGATGGCGGCGCTCATCCGGTCGTACTCGGGCAAGCAGCGTACGCCGGTGTGGGCGGGCGAGTTCAACACCTGCATCGACTCGCTGGATGAGAGCGGGCAGGCGCAGTGGCTGGAGCGCGCGGTGGAGGCGGCGATTGGCGAGGGTGTGGCGTGGTTCACCTACTGGGACAGCCATGATGTGGATCGGAAGTTCTCGTTCAATCCTATGGAGTACAGCCTGGGGTTGCTGACCAACGACGGGCGGGTGAAGGAGCAGGGAAGAACCTTCCAGCGGCTGGCGGCGAAGTATCGCGGCAAGGCGGTGGTGTATCCGACAGCGGCGCTGCGGCCGCCTCCGAAGGAGGCGACCGTGGAGACGACGTGGCGCTGGATGCTGGATGGGCTGCGAAGCCAGCGCGGCTAGCACTACTTTGCGGAGCAGTCGCTGCGGCTGGTGTCGGCGACACTGGCGATGACCCACTGACCGTCCTGGCGGACCATGTTGAAGAGGTCGGTGCCGCAGTGCGAGACCTTGCCATCGATGAGGAAGTCGAAGGGCGCCCAGACGACGCCGAGATCGTTGTCGATCTTGATGAGCGGATCGTGTATTTTTTCCTCGATCTGCTCTTTGCCCGGCTTGCCGACGCGGGTGGCGAAGTCCTCGAAGGTCATCTGCGTGGGTTTGCCATCGCGCATCAGCACCATGATGCCGCCGGGGAGTGTCGGCTTCTTGATAGCGGCGGCGTCACGCGCGGACATGCCGGCGAACATGGCCTGGATGGGGGCGAGGACGGCCTGTTCGTCCGGCGAGTCGGCGTGAAGGGCGAGAGGGCAGAGGGCGGCGAGGAGCGGAAGGGTAGCGAAGAGGCGGCGCATAGTGCCGCCCATTGTATCCCTGCTGTGCCAACAAACTGCAGGTCCTTCGACTCCGCGCCTTTGGCGCTTCGCTCAGGATGACACCAGTTGGTCAGTCCTCGTCCTCTTCGTCCTCGTCATCTTCGTAGTCTTCGGTGTCGTAGCCGTAGTCCTGCGGGGCGAGCGGTGTGCCTTCCTCGGTGAAGGTGACGCTGCGAACGGCGCTGCGGGAGATGGACAACTTCTCGGCGTTGGCGGAAGCGACCTGCAGGCCGTAGAGAAGGAGGCCGGCGCGTTTGGGATCGGCGTCGTGCCAGGCAAACGAAACATGTAATTCTCCCCTCAGGATGGCAAATGTGATCTTGTGCTGGCTGGCAAACCTGCCGCCTGCGCCTGCATGACCTGAAGATAGAGTCGCCGCGCTCAAAGATCCATAGAGGAAGTTACACGGAGACACGTGTGGAAACACACGCATTCCGGGAGGATATCCATTCCCTACCCGCCCCCTCCTCAAAAGGTGTACTTGATAAGGACAAATTGATACTTGCGCATACTTGCTCTCGATCTCCTGACTGACTGCGTCGTGGTCGCAAACCGAGATAGCAGCCTACATCTCGGCTTCGCTTGAAGCGTTGCTTGTTCCCCAGGGTGAGAACGAATGTCAGAGCCGTGATGTGGCCCACGCCCCTGAACCTTCAGCAGGGCTTGCGTCTCGGGATACTCCGTCTGCGTGAGTTCGAGGATCAGCCGATCGTACTGCTTGATCTTGAGTGTCATCTGCGCAATCTGCTCGAGCACCGGAGCCAGTGCGCGTGCTAGTCCTGGCGGCATAGTGGCAAGGCTGCGCTCAGCAAAACACCGCGTCGAGGAAGCCGGCATACGGTGACCGCAGGCCTTCGTCAGTCCGCGTACCGCGTTTACTGCCGCGGTGCGCAGCCGAACCACGAGAGCGCGAGCTCGGATCAGCGTGAGGGCTTCCTGCTGTTCGACTGTGCGGTGCGAGATAGGGCGCAGGATCTGCGGATCCAGCCGGGCGAAGCGGGCAAGCTTCTCCGCATCGGCGTGATCGCTCTTCCGGTCACTATGAGAGATCGCCCGCAACTCTCGCACGTTGGCCACGATGACTTCGTGACCCAGTTCCTGCAGTTGCTCGCTGATCCAGATCGAGTGGGTTCCTGCCTCCATGGCAATACGCGCTGGAGGCAGATCGGTGAACCACCTCTCGATGGCCTTCGGCGTGGTGCGGAAGCGACCTCGACCAACAACATCTCCATCCTGGTTGAGCGTGCAATAGTGGCTCCAAACATCGCCAAGGTCGATGCCGATCGTTATCTCAACCCTGGCGTGCCTGCGTGGAACTTCAGCGATGAGGTGCTGCGCTGGCTTCTTCATGGGAAACAGTCTCTCCGATCCAATCCGAAGGACCTGCTCATCCCATTTATCGTTACGGATCAGCGAGCAGGGCGAACCAGGCGCCGACGCGCATGCCTCATGAGTAACGGGCGATGTTCGTCAAATACGATAGGTAACTTTGCGTCATGCGGACGGCTTTTCGAAAACTCGTTCATTGGTTGAGTCGAAATAATACATTCGTCCGTTCCGGTAGGAGCGCACGGACAGATCGGTAGCGACGAGGGTTTTGAAACCGATCTCCGCATTGCAATTTGGCTGTTTGCGGGATCGCACACAGTCCAAGAAGTTATCGACGTGTTTGAGATCGCCTTCGTTTCCGACGCCGTCCACCCGCACCATCGAGTCGTGATATTTCTTTGCAAACTCTTCTACGAAGGGCGATTCAGGAATGATATCGGCATAGGAGTACTGCCGGGACGGCGGGCCCTCCCATTCGTCGCTCAGCTCGATGGTGGCTCTGGTCCCACGAATTACGGTGCGCGGTCCATGCTCGTTGACCTGAGACGACTCCACCGTCATTGACCACTTGCTCGGGTAGTCTGCCGCCGTAAGGAATGTGTCCGGCACCTCACGCTTGTCGTTGTAAACCCACATTCCGCCCATGCCGCTGACGCGCGTCGGGTATTCATCCGCAACTGCATAACTCAGAGGCGCGACGACATGATAGTGCAGGTCTGTTGCGATGCCGCCAGAGTAATCCCAGTACTTGCGAAAGCGGAAAAACCTATCAGCATCGAAAGACCGCTGCGGCGCTTCACCCAACCACTGCTTCCAATCAATGTAGTTGGCGCCAGAGGCCTGCGGTCCTGCGGCGGGATCGATCGTCCAGAAGGAGCCATCGTTCCAGTCGCCGCCCGGTGCGTTGCGGCTGTAGGTTCCCTGAACCTCAACTACTTGGCCGATCATTCCAGACCGGATGATCTCCCGAATCTTAGGCCAGCGATTCCACGAAAGCCCCTGCACACCGACCTGAACGATGCGCTTCAGGTCGCGGGCGCGATGCATTACAGTCCTGCCTTCCTCGACAGTGTGCGTCATCGGCTTTTCGACATAAACGTCCTTGCCGCTTTCCATGGCGGAGAGGGTAAGAGGTGCATGCCAATGGTCAGGCGTCGCCGTAAAGATGACGTCGATATCCGACCGCTGCAGAATCTCCTGGTGGTGCAAATAGGTCTTTGCAGCCGGGAACTTTTCTGATCCCATTTTGAGGCGCTTTTGATACACGTCGCACAGAGCCACTACCTCGATATCGGGCTTATTTGCGCGGTGCTGTAGCAAGAGGTTCATATGGTCGGTGCCGCGGGCACCGAGCCCAATCACGGCAATGTTGATGCGATCGTTCGCGCCGATAACGGTTGCCATGGCGTTCCGGGTGGCGATCGAAGCGGTCGCCAGGCCGACGTTCCTCATGAAGATGCGACGGGACAAAGAGGTCATTGTGCTTTCCTGTTCAGCTTTTGTGGTCACAGAGATTAGTGCGGAGCCGACTTCGCGTTGAACCAGATGGCGTTGGGAGCATCGGAATCGCGCCGCCGCGAAGTTGTCGACCACCGTAAACTGACCGCTTCTGTATTTGCAGTCAAGGTTTACTTTGAGGCTGCCCCTATTCGCTGGCTCCTTTGAGCATGGTTATGCCTTTTCCTTTAGCCGGGGGAGATGCGGTGGAGTTTCGCACGATGAGCTCCGGCCGGATTCGATATTCGACAGCGGGAATTGGGCCTTCTTCCCGCTTGCCGGCACGGAAGAGTGCTTGAAATGCGCGGTCGGCGATGGCGGCGCGCGACAGGCGCACGGTGGTGAGCGCCGGATGCAGGAAGGCGCTGATCTCGATGTCGTCGAAGCCGACCACGGAGACGTCCTCGGGCACGCGCAAATTGCGCCGATGCAGTGCTCCGATGGCGCCGATGGCGGTGAGGTCGTTGGAAGCGATGACAGCGGTGGGCCGCTCCTCCAGTGCGAGCAGGCGATCCATGGCGGCGCGTCCGCCGTCGATGCGATGATTGCCGACCTCGATCAAGGACTTGTTGACGCTGACGCCCTTCCGCTTGAGCGATGCAAGCAGTGCCTGGCGGCGGGTGCGCGCGGAGGCCAGTTCCATGGGACCGCTGATGAAGGCAATGCGGGTGTGCCCCAGCGAGGTGAGGTGCTCGACCGCGTCGTCCACCCCCGCGGCGTAGTCGACCAGAACGTTGTTGATGCCGTTCGCCGGATCGCCGGTGTCGAGAAAGACCATGGGGATCTGGCCACGGTGGAAACGGTCGATGAGGTGGGAGCCCATCTCGGAGGTCATCACGGCGACCCCGTCGACCTTGCGCTCCAGCATGCGCTGCACGCAGACTTCGGTGCGCTCCGGGCTGTAACCGGTATTGGCGACGATGACTTCGTAGCCGTTGCGAACGGCCATGTCCTCAAAGGATTTGACCAGTTCCGGAAAGAAGGGGTTCGTGATGTCGGAGATGATGAGGCCGTAGATGCGGCTGCGTCCGGAGCCGAGGGCGCGGGCATTGGTGTTGGGATAGTAGCCGAGCGCCTCAATGGCGCGCCGCACTCGTTCCGCCGTTTTGGGCGCCACCTTGTTGGATCCGTTGATGGTGCGCGACACCGTGGCGGTGGAGACGCGCGCCCGATCTGCAACTGCCTGGATGTTCATTCGCCCCCGGAGCGGGTCCGCGGCGTGGGGAGCCCGGATGACCCACGATTCAAACAGAGAATAACCTGTCGCCCGAAATTCAGGTTATTGTGAAGGGTCGCAGGAAGTTGTGTACCGGGCTGGTTGTAATCGGTTACAATCTCGCCGTTGAGTAACGTACCCGGAGCCAGGCTCGTCATGACATCGCCGCGCAATGCCTTTCCGCACCGCCGCTACAATCCACTGGGTGGTGACTGGGTGCTCGTTTCGCCGCATCGGACCCAGCGTCCGTGGCAGGGGGAGACAGCAAAGACGGAGACGGCCGCTCCGGTTCACTACGATCCCAAATGCTATCTTTGCCCGGGAAATGAGCGCGCCGGAGGGCACCGGAACCCCAGTTACAGCTCTGTTTTCGCCTTCGACAATGATTACGCTGCTCTGCTGCCGGATGCGCCGGCGCCTGCTGCAACTGGGTCGCCGTTGCTGCGCGCCGAACAGGAGCGCGGGTTGTGCCGCGTGCTTTGCTTCCATCCGGATCATAGCCTGACCCTTGCCCGCATGAGCGTGCCCGAGATCGAAGCCGTGGTGGAGGCCTGGACGGCGCAGTACGTGGAGCTTGCCGCTCTGCCCTTTGTCCAGCATGTGCAGATCTTTGAGAATCGCGGCGCGATGATGGGCGCCAGCAACCCGCATCCGCACTGCCAGATATGGGCGACCGAGCATGTGCCGGATGCGCCTGCCGCCGAGCGCGTGAACCTGAAGCTGTGGCGGGAGGCGCATGGCCGGGGCCTGCTGGCTGACTATGTGGCGCTCGAGACCGCACAGCAGGAGCGCATCGTCTGCCAGAACGATGAGTTTCTCGTTGTGGTGCCGTACTGGGCGGTGTGGCCCTTTGAGACGCTGGTTCTGGCGCGGCAGCCACTGCGGGAGCTGCCGGAGTTCAGCGCGGCGCAGCGGCGCGCCCTTGCCGATATTCTCAGTCGATTAACGATCCGCTACGACAACCTCTTTCAAACCAGCTTTCCCTACACCATGGGGTTCCATCAGGGACCGGGTGAGGAGCAACACTTCCACGCGCACTTCTATCCGCCGCTGCTGCGGTCAGCGACGGTGAAGAAGTTCATGGTCGGCTTCGAGATGCTGGGCATGCCGCAGCGCGACATTCTGCCGGAAGACGCTGCGGCCCGTTTGCGCGAGGTGCCGGCGACGCATTACCAGGGGAGCCGCGCGTGATGAACAGGGCAAGGGCGGCGGCGGAAGAACTGGAGACGGTGCAGAGTGAATCTGCACGCGTTCTTGAAAACGCTAACATTCGCGTGGAAGTCCTGCCCGCGCTGGGTGGGAAGCTCATCTCGCTGTACAGCAAGCGGACTTCGACGGAATGGCTGTTGCCGCCGCTGCGGCCACATGCCGAAGCGAAGAACACGGCCGGCTTCGAAGAGTGGGATGGCGGCGGCTTTGACGAATGCCTGCCCACGGTGGCGGCGACCGGCACAGCGCCGGATCATGGTGAAGTGTGGCGGCACGCCTGGCGTGAGGAGACGGCGGAGGGGGCGGTACTGCTGCGCACTTCGGCTCTCGGCGGAGCGTTGGACTTCGAACGGCGTGCGCATCTCGATGGGACGAGCCTGGTGCTGGACTACACGGTGGAGAATCGGAGCCAAAGACCCCAGAGCCTGATTTACTGCCCGCATCCTCTGCTTCGTGTCGAGCAGGGCGATCGCATCCTGCTTCCAGCGGAGGTGCGCGATGTGTTGGTGGAAGGCTCGGCCGGCGACAGACTGGGGCGGCGCGGCGAGCGGATCGAGTGGCCGGGGCCAAAGGTGGGTGAGGACCTGAGCATGGTGGGACCGCCGGACGGCCTGCAGGCAGACAAGGTTTTTGCCGGACCGGTCACGGAGGGCTGGTGCGCGCTGCTGCGGCCATCGCTCGACGAAGGGATCGAGTTGAGCTTCAGCAGCGATGTGCTGCCGTACCTGGGACTCTGGATCTGCCGCGCGGCGTGGCCGGATTCCGGCGCGAAGAAGCAGTACACGGTCGCATTTGAGCCTACGGGCTCGCCGCACGACAGCCTTGCGGATGCCGAGCGTGAGGGCACGGCATGGCGGCTTGCGCCCGGAGAACGACGCGATTGGAAGCTCCGCTTCCGCATTGGTACGCAAAGCCAGTTGGAAAAGAATGCGCAGCGCGGGAGGGCAGATGATCGCGGTTGAGCCGCTGCTACGCCAGCATGTGAAACGTTTCGGACGGGCGGAGTGTGCCTTTCAAGCGCCGGGACGCGTGAACCTGATCGGCGAGCACACGGATTACACCGGCGGCCTGGTGATGCCGGCAGCGATCGACTTCAACACGGTCGCGGTGGTGGGCCCGGCGAATGACGGCAGAAGTGTCATTCACTCCGTCGACTTTCAGAAGGAATTTCAGTTCGACGCGAGCGCGCAACCGGAGAAACCAGCGCATGACTGGACCGATTATCCGGCCGGCGTGCTGTGGAGTCTGCGCCATTCCGGCGTTGCGGCGCCTTCGTTCACCATGACGCTGAAAGGCGATGTGCCGCTAGGCGCAGGGTTGAGTTCGTCTGCTTCGATCGAGGTTGCGGTCGCCTTCGCCGCTTTGGCACTGGCAGGGAAGTCGATGTCGCTGAAGGATATTGCCCTTGCCTGCAAGAAGGCGGAGAACGGCTTTGTGGGTGCGCAGAGCGGCATTATGGATCAGTACATCGCCTGTTGCGGAGTCAAAGGCCACGCTCTGGTGATCGATACGCGCGATCTCAGCTCCAGGGCGGTGCCGCTGCCGGCGGATGCGCGGCTGGTGATCTGCAACTCCATGGTGAAGCACTCCCACGCGGGCGGCGAGTACAACGAGCGGCGGGCCGAGGTGGAGGAGGGAAGCCATGCACTGCGCGTGGCGAGCCCGAAGATCCATGAGCTGCGCGACGCTACGTTGGCGGATCTCGAAAAGGCACGTGGTTCGATGTCGGAAAATGCCTTTCGCCGCTGCCGCCACATCATCACAGAAAATGCGCGCGTGGAAGAGGCCGCTGAGGCGCTTGCCGCGGGCGATATGCGCCGCATGGGGCAGTTGATGTACGAGGCACACGTCAGCTATCGAGACGATTTTGCAGCAAGTTGTCCCGAGGCCGACCTGCTGGTAGAGCTTGCCGCCGCGCAGCCCGGCATCATCGGAGCGCGGCTGACCGGCGGCGGCTTTGGCGGATGCACGGTCAACCTGGTCGAAGCCACACACGCCGAAGCGTTCCGCAAGGGCATTCATGACGCGTATCTGAAACGCGCCGGCATCGACGCGGACATCTATCTCTGCCAGGCCGCTGCCGGGGCATCGGAGTTGTCCGTCTCAGCGTGATCTGCCCGCGACCACGTTCCTGATGTAGTTTCAAGGCATGAGTCGTCGACTGGTGCCTGCGCTGTTTCTCGTTGCCACCGCACTTCCGTTTGCGTATGCGGCGTCGCATGCGAAGCCGCAGGTCATCGAGGTTGCGAACGCCGACAATCGCGCGGAGCAGCTTGCGAAGCACTACGTAGTGCTGGTCTCGATCGACGGCTTCCGCTATGACTACGCGAAGCTTTATGGCGCGACGCACATGGAGGCTATAGCCAAGGATGGCGCCAGTGTGCCCGACGGAATGCTGCCCTCGTATCCGTCACTCACGTTTCCCAACCACTACACCCTGGTGACCGGTCTCTATCCCGAGCATCACGGCATTGTCGCGAACAGCTTCTACGATCCGGCGCGGAAGGAACGCTACGCCTACACCGATCCGAAGACGGTGACGGACGGAAGCTGGTATGGGGGTGTGCCGCTATGGTCGCTCGCGGAGAAACAGGGGATGCGCGCGGCGTGCTTCTTCTGGCCGGCGTCGGAGGCGGAGATCGCCGGCTTCCGGCCCAGCTACTACCTGAAATATGACGAGGCGGTTCCGGATGACGAACGCGTGGATCAGGTGGTGGATTGGTTGAAGCTGCCCGCGGAGAAGCGTCCGCATTTCATCACACTGTACTTCGCGGAAGTGGATCACGCGGGCCATGAGTATGGTCCGGATGCGCCGGAGACACGCGCGGCGGTACGGCATGTGGATGGAGAGATTGGCACACTGCGAGCGAAGCTTGGAAAGTTGCATCTGCCGATCGATCTGGTCGTGGTCTCCGATCATGGGATGGCGACCGAGCAGGGCGGCTGGATCGATCTGGACCAGTACGCAGACTTCACCGGCGTGGAGACGGTGGGGTCATTGATGTATCCGGATTCGGATGAGGCGGCAGCAAAGATTTATGCAAAGCTGCGCATTCAGAGTGACAAGTTCAAGGTGTACCGGCGCAACAGGATGCCCAATGAGTTGGACTACACGGACGAGCCGCGCATCGGAGACCCGGTGGTGGTGGCGACGGGGCCTTATTCGATTCGAGTGCACGGGCCGGCTAATGCCGCGAAGAGTGACGAGCCACGCAAGGGAGTGCATGGGTACGATCCACGCGTGATGCCCGAGATGCACGCGATCTTCTACGCGGAAGGGCCGGATATCCGCAAAGGCGTTGTATTGAAGCCGTTCGAGAACGTGAACGTCTATCCGTTTCTGGCGGAGATTCTTGGACTGGATGCGCCCGCGACCGATGGCAGCGCATCCGTGCTGGAGCCGGCGCTTGCTGCTGCCCACTAGCGGTGAACGCAGCCGCTATGATGAAGAGCGCATGACATATTTTCTGGGATTGGATGCCGGGGGCACCAGCACGCGCGCGGCACTTGCCGATGATGAGCGCATTCTGGGCCGCGCAAAAAACGGCAGCATCAAAGTGATGCGGGTTTCAGCCGCGCAGGCTGAGGTGAATCTGCGCGCTCTGCTGGACGAGGTAGCAAAGAGCAGCGGTGTGCCCATCACCAGTGTGGCGTCGGCGTGTGTTGGCACTGCCGGGAACACTATCTCCACCGTAACTGGCTGGATCTGGCGGACACTGGGTCCGATGTTGCGCGGCGACCTTGTGGTGTGCGGCGATGTTGAGATCGCACTGGATGCGGCCTTCCCCGGCGAGGCCGGTGTGCTGGTGATGGCCGGAACCGGTTCGAACACGCTGGGCCGCACCTCGAAAGGCGAGCAGGTGACGGTTGGCGGCTGGGGTCCCCTGCTGGCGGATGAGGGATCGGGCCACTGGATCGGATTGCGGGCGCTGCGTGCTGCGATACGTGAGCATGATGAGCAGGGCAGCAGCAAGCTGTTGACCGCGCTGGCGGCACAGTGGAAGGCAGACACGTTGGAGCAGGTGGTCGAGATCGCGCATTCAATTCCGCCGCCGGACTTTGCGGCGCTGACCCGCACAGTCGTGGAGGTAGCCGCGAAGGGCGATCCTCTGGCGCAGTCCGTGCTGCTGGGCGGTGGCCGGGCGCTGGGTGAGGATGCGTCGCTGGCCCTGCGCAAGGTGCTGGTGCTGGAGCCGGCTGCGCCGCGGCGCGTGGCCTTTACCGGAAGCGTGCTCGAAAACATTGCGGTGGTGCGGGAGGCGATGATTGCGGAGGTAGAGCGGGAGCATCCCGGGGCGCATGTGTTGCCGAACGCGGTGGACCCAATCGAGGGCGCGCTGTGGCGTGCCCGGCAGAACCTGCAGGAAGCTCCGTGAGCGAAGCAACGGCGAGCGGACCGGCGGATGCAGTGCGCAGGCCGCGCATCGGTGTCCATCTTTCGACTGCAGGCGGCGTCTTTCGAGCAGCCGAGCGCGCACACGAGATTGGCGCCAACACCTTTCAGATTTTTTCATCGAGCCCACGCATGTGGCGTCAGCCGAAGATTGCCGCAAACCACTGCGCGCAGATGCGCGAGTTGCGCGAACGCTTCGACGTGAGCCCGCTGGTGATTCACGCGAGCTATCTCATCAATGTGGCGGCGCAGTCGGACACGGTGTGACCAGCAGCGGCTTTGAGGAGACGGTGGCGCAGATCGACCAGCTCATTGGCCTGAATACCGTGCGGGTGTGGCATATGAACGATGCGAAGGCGCCGCGCGGCTCGAAGCTGGACCGGCACGAGCACATCGGCGAGGGAACGATTGGTGTCGCCGCCTTCCGGCGCATTCTGAACGATGCGCGCTTTCGCCACTGCGCCTTTATTGCCGAGACGCCGGTGGATGAGCCGGGGGATGATGCGCGGAACGTGAACGTGCTGAAGTCGCTTGTGGGCCGGACCAAGACGGCGCAGTAGGCCGCGCGACAGCGCAGTAGGCCGCGCGGACGACGAAGTAGACCCACGTTCCAGCGATACAATCGTTAGTACACATGGAATCTAAGCAAGAGACGCCCCGCGCGGACGCTAGCGCCGCGCCTTCCGAGAACGCTTCTGCATCTGCCGCCGACGTGCGCCCCGAAGTCCGTTATGATCCGGCGGAGATTGAAATGCGCTGGCAGGCGCGCTGGGCTACGCAACCGAAGCTCTACGCCACCGAACCTGCATCGAGCAGCAAGCCGAAGTATTACGTGCTGGAGATGCTGCCCTATCCCTCCGGCCAGCTCCACATGGGGCACGTGCGCAACTACGCGATTGGCGATGCACTGGCTCGCTACATGTGGATGCAGGGCTACAACGTGCTGCACCCCATGGGATGGGACGCGTTTGGATTGCCGGCGGAAAATGCCGCGCTCAAGAACAACACGCCGCCACGCGAGTGGACGCAGAAGAACATTGCGGCGATGCGCGTGCAGATGGATCGCCTTGGCCTGAGCTACGACTGGGCCACCGAGGTGACAACGTGCCTGCCTGACTACTATCGCTGGAACCAGTGGTTCTTCCTGCGCATGTACGAGCGTGGGCTTGCCTATCGCAAAAATAGCAAGGTGAACTGGTGCCCGGAGTGCCAGACGGTGCTGGCGAACGAGCAGGTCATCAACGGCTACTGCTGGCGGCATGAAGACACGCTGGTCGAACAGCGCGAACTGGAGCAGTGGTTCCTGCGAACGACGCAGTATGCGCAGGAGTTGCTGGATGGCCTGGACACACTCGACGGCTGGCCGGAACGCGTGCGCACCATGCAGCGCAACTGGATTGGCCGCAGCGAAGGCGCGACAGTCGGGTTCACAGTGGAGGGACGAGGCGATGTGGTGAAGGTCTTCACCACGCGCATCGACACCATCTATGGCTCGACCAGTCTGCAGCTTGCGCCGGAACATCCGCTGATCTGCGCGCTTGCGAAGGATGATGGCGAGCTTGCGAAGCGGGTAGCAGCACTCATCGACGAGCAGAACCATGCGCGTGAGGATGGGGATGCGGGCGGGTTGGGCAATATAGAGAAGCACGGCGTCTTCACCGGTCACTATGCGGTGAATCCGTTTACGCAGGAGCGCGTGCCCGTCTGGGCCGCGAATTACGTGCTGCTCGGCTACGGCACGGGCGCAATCATGTCGGTTCCGGCGCATGACGAACGCGACTACGACTTCGCGGCCAAGTATGGGCTGGCGATCAAGCAGGTGATTCGCGAGAAAACGCCGGCTGAATCACCGGTGGCGCTGCCGTTTGTCTCGGAAGATGGCGTGCTGATCGATTCGGGCGAGTGGACTGGCCTGAGCTGTGCAGAGGCGCAGCAGAAGATGACCGCCTTCGCGAAGGCGAAAGGCTTCGGCGAAGCCACGATCACCTTCCGCTTGAAGGACTGGGGCGTGAGCCGCCAGCGCTACTGGGGTACGCCGATTCCGATGCTCTACTGCGAAAAGGACGGTATCGTGCCGGTGCCGGACGATCAGTTGCCGGTGCTGCTGCCGCAGAATGTCGAGATCACACAGGAGGGCGGATCGCCGCTGGCGAAGCTGCCGGAGTTTGTGAACGCTATCTGTCCGAAGTGTGGCGGCCCGGCGCGACGCGAGACGGACACGATGGACACCTTCGTCGATTCGTCATGGTACTTCTACCGCTACACCAGCGCGAAGGATGCGATTGCTCCATTCGATACCGCGGCGGTGGCGTATTGGTTCCCCATCGACCAGTACATCGGCGGAGTGGAGCACGCGATACTGCATCTGATCTATTCGCGCTTCTGGACGAGGGTGATGCGCGATCTGGGCATGATCAAAAACGACGAGCCCGCGGCGCGTCTGTTCACGCAGGGGATGGTGATCAAGAACGGCGCGAAGATGTCGAAGTCGAAGGGCAATGTCGTTTCGCCGGACGAGATGATCCCGCGCTATGGCGTCGATGCCGCGCGCATGTACTCGCTGTTCGCCGCGCCGCCAGACCGCGATCTGGACTGGCAGGAGGACGGCGTCGCGGGTGTCAGCCGGTTTCTGTCTCGTGTGTATCGCTTCGTCATGCGGCATGCAGAATCGGCGCGGACGACGTCGGGTGCGTCTACGGAGGCATCGCCTGCCGCGACGGCGTTGCTGCGCAAGTTGCACCAGACGATCCGCAAGATCACGCAGGACTTTGGCGGCCGCTGGCACTTCAACACGTCGATCGCCGCGATCATGGAGCTGGTGAACGAACTCACTGCGGCGGATGCGTCAATTGCCGAAGGCAGAATCTCGCCCGCGACGGTTGCGAACATCCTTGAATCGCTGATCCTCATGCTGGCGCCATTCGCGCCGCATCTCGCGGCCGAGTTGTGGGAGCAGATCGGCCGCGGTGACGGCGTTCTCCGCCAACCGTGGCCAAAGTTTGACGAGGCGTTGGCGCGCGAAGACGAGATCGAAGTGCCCGTGCAGGTAAACGGCAAGCTGCGTTCGCTGATCAGAGTCGCGGTGGATGCCTCGCGGGAGGCCTTAGAAGCAGCCGCACACGCGGATGAGAAGGTGCAGGCGACGCTCGCCGGAAAGACCGTTGTCAAGGTGATCGTCGTTCCGGGCAAGCTGATCAACTTCGTGGTCCGGTAGGGTGGACACGCCGCCCGACAGCCCGCGACCCGCGCGCCTCCAATCCACTGCTGAAGTCGAACACGTCCGCGGTACGCAGTCGCTGGTCCAGATCCAGGCGCAGTGCTTTCGGCGTCCTGGGCTGATCGCCCGCGAGCTTGCATGGCGCTGGATCTTCGGTATTCCGGCGCTGCTCCTGCTCTCGGTCTGTGTGCGGCGGCTGCTCGCGATTCTGTTTGCCGCTCATACCGGCATCGATGATTTTTCGCTGCAGCAGCCGGTAATGGCGGCGCAGATCGTTCGCGCGTCGTATCACGCAATCCTGCCTGCTGCGCTCGACCTGGCGCGCTGGGTCGCATCGCCGCTGATGGTGGGTTGGGCGGTTGCGTCGGGCATTGGGCGGGCATTCGTACTGCGCTCGCTAGCACCGGGGAGCCGCTTGCGGCCGGTGTCGCTTTCGCTATTGCAACTGCTGCGCATCATCGCGCTGGCTCTGACGGTTTATGTGTGGTTGGCCATGGTCCGCTGGGCTGCCGCGCGCGACATTTTCCGTGTACCCGCCGGCGCGGAGCCCAGCATGGTGGCTTTCGCTGCGTGGCTCATCTGCCTGTCCATTGGCAGCTTCATCGTGTGGGCGCTGTGGAGTTGGGTGCTCTCGATGGCGAGCGTATTGATGGTGGCCGGCGATCAGAGCCTGCCATCCGCGCTGATGGCCAGCGTGCGCCAAGGGCCGCTCACCATGAAACTCGTGGAGGTCAACCTGGTGCTGGGCATCGTGAAGCTGGCGCTCATCGTGCTCGCCATGGTCTTCTCGGCGATTCCGCTGCCCTTTGAAGCGCAGATGAGCGGGAAGGCTCTCTACATCTGGTGGGTCGCGGTCGGCGTCTGGTACCTGGCAGCTTCGGACTTCTTCCAGGTCGCCCGGCTGGCGGCTTTCGTCGAGTTCTGGCAGCGCAGCCGCGGGCTTCCGAATAATTCGGAGTAACATGTAGCGTGGACACCCAGTCGATCGTCATCCTGGACTTTGGCTCGCAATACACACAGTTAATTGCGCGCCGCATCCGCGAACAGAACGTCTTTTCCGCTGTGCTGCCGTGTACGGCTTCCCTCGACGAAATTCAGGCATACAAGCCCATCGGCATCGTGCTGTCGGGCGGTCCGTGCTCGGTCTACGACGCGGATGCACCGCCAGCCGATCCCAAGGTGCTCGAGTTGGGACTGCCCGTTCTCGGCATCTGCTACGGGCTGCAGTTCATCACGCATCATCTTGGCGGCAAGGTGCGTTCCGCGGCGAAGCGCGAGTATGGCCACGCGGAAGTCAGCATCGTCGATGGCAAAAACCCGTTGTTCGAAAGCCTTCCCGCAGACCTGACGGTGTGGATGTCGCATGGCGACGAGGCGCTGGAGTTGCCGCCGGGCTTTCATCTGACGGCGAAGACGGCGAACGCCGTGGCCGGCATTGCGAATCCCGAGCGGCGCATCTGGGCAGTGCAGTTTCATCCTGAAGTGCACCACACGCGGCAGGGAACCGCGTTGCTGCGGAACTTTCTCTTTCGCATCTGCAATGCGAAGGCGGACTGGACGCCCGCGCATTTTGTGCAGAGCACGGTCGCGGCGATCAAGGAAAAGGTAGGGGACGCTCACGCCATCTGCGCTCTCTCCGGGGGCGTCGATTCGTCCGTCGCGGCGGTGCTGGTACACCGCGCCATTGGTGATCAGCTCACGTGCGTCTTTGTGAACAATGGCGTGCTGCGGAAGAACGAGTTCTTCAAGGTGCAGCAGAATATGCGCGACAAGCTTGGGCTCAATGTGGTCGCGGTCGACTCAAGCACGCGCTTTCTTGCGAAGCTCGCGGGCGTGACCGATCCGGAGATCAAGCGGAAAGCGATCGGCAACGAGTTCATCGCGGTCTTTGACGATGAGGCGAATCGCATCTCTGCAACCACCGGCGGAGTGGACTACCTGGTGCAGGGCACGCTGTATCCGGATGTGATCGAAAGCTCGTCCGTGAAGGGGCCATCGCAGACGATCAAGAGCCACCACAACGTCGGCGGGTTGCCGGAGACGATGAAGCTGAAGCTCATCGAGCCATTGCGCGATCTCTTCAAAGATGAAGTTCGGCGCATTGGCCGCGATCTCGGCATGCCGGACGAGATTCTGGAGCGGCAGCCGTTCCCCGGACCCGGGCTGGCGGTGCGCATTCTCGGGGAAGTAACGGCGGAGCGCGTGGCGCTGCTGCAGGAGGCGGATGAGATCGTCGTCGATGAGATCAGGGCTGCTGGACTCTATCGGCAGATATGGCAGTCCTTCGCGGTGCTCCTGCCGGTAAAGAGCGTGGGTGTGATGGGCGATCAGCGCACCTATGCGTATACCTGCGCGATCCGCGCAGTGCATTCCGAGGACGGCATGACGGCGGACTGGGTGCCGCTGCCGTATGAGGTGCTGAAGCGCATCTCGAGCCGCATCGTGAACGAGATCCGCGGCATCAACCGAGTGGTCTACGACATTACATCGAAGCCGCCGGGCACGATTGAGTGGGAGTGACGGGAACTCCGCAGAGCTTCACCGGATGCTGTATTGACGCTATGGATGGAGTTGGCGGGGTCTCAGTTATAGAGAATATTCTCCCTCCATGACTTCGACGGCGTGACCGCCGACGCGTACGCTGATGACTTTGTCGCCTTGTTTTTCGGCGCGGGCGAAGATCTGGCTGGGACGCTTCATCTCGACGCCCTGCTCGATGTGGATCCTTTGGCCGGATTTCACCACTCCATTGCGAACCAGCCAGGAAATAGCACACCCCGCAGCCGAACCGGTTGCGGGATCTTCTCCCGTGGAATAAAGCCCGCGCGCGCGAACGTTGACTGCAGGATCCTGCGTATCGCGCGTGATGTAGTAGAAGTCGGTCATGTCTGCCGCGTGCTCGAAGTAGGCGCGAACTTTCCTGGCGTCGGGATTCAGGGACTGAAGGGTCCGCAGATTTCTGAGGGGCACGATGGCGAAGGGAAGGCCCGTGGAAACTGTCTGAATAGGTCCCTCATCGCTAATCTCCTCGACGCTGACGCCGATGAGCGTAGCGACGGTCTCGCGTTGGTGGAGCTGACCGAAGACCGGCTCGACTTGCTGCATCTCCCCAAATACAGTTCCGGTGTCTTCCTCCGTGAATGCGACAGGAATTCTGCCGACCTTCAGATCCAAAACGATCTGCGAAACGGGTGCGGCCGTCTTGCCGCTCAACAGACGATTGCGCAGAAGCATTGCGGTACCGAGAGTGGGATGACCGCCGAACGGGATTTCCTCCTCTGGAGTGAATATGCGGACCCTGATACCGTGCTCACGCTCTATCGCGAGCTCACGCGGAAGGACGAAGGTGGTCTCCTGCAAATTGATTTCACGTGCGAGATCCTGCATCTCGGCATCGCTGAGACCGCGTGCGTCCGGGAAGACCGCGAGAGGATTGCCTTGAAGGCGCCTGGACGAGAAGACGTCCATCTGGACGAAACGGAAATGGCGGACACTCCTCATAGGAGCATCCTCCTGCGCCGGCAAGGATCCTGCCAAAGTAGCGGCGGCCAAGCCGGAGGCGCTGAGCTGGAGGAACGACCGGCGTGTCGGTCTCACGAGAGGGAACTCCGTCACGAAGTTGGGTTGAGCGTTTTCTCTGCGTCTTTCGCTCACCGTCGCCACCAAGCATATCTTTCCGCCAGCCATTCCCGGTCATTCATGCATGGTTACGCCGGCCAGGCCGGCCGCCTGTCGCACGGTGCTGGCACGGGCGTTCCGTCGATCAGAAACCGGGAAACGATGATCCTGGCTTCGTCACCATCAAGTCGGGCCGTGACTCAAGGGTGTTATTCCCAGGAAGCGCCCCCGGCAGGCATGCTGGGTGGGTTTGCCGCCCCAGGCGGGATGAGGTCAAAGCAGAAATATGACGGTGTATCGTGTTGAAATAGAAAGACTTGACCATGGGTATGAGGCCCGTGTGCCGGAGATTAACGGATTTCTCTGCGAGGGGCTTACCGAGGGCGAGACGCTATCGCGCCTGAGACAGAAACTCGATCGTTACCGTGCCGAGACAGGCGCAGCAGTCGATTTCCCCACCGTGAAGCTTGAGGTCTATCGGACCTAGCTGGTCTTGCCTGTCGGTTTTCTCGTTACCTAGTTGCCACCACCCGGCAGCTTAAAATCCACCCCGGCTTCGCGGTTCTGCGCGACGGTCGCAGGCAGGTCCAGGTCGGTGATGGGGATGACCCGTTGATGACCCTTTTCCGCAATCAACACGGATGAGCCGGTGAGCACGTAGCTGTGCACCTGCATGGGCGGCCGGCCATCGTTGAAGACCAGCGTGACTGCGGGATGGTCGAGCCCGTCGTCCTGCGAAGCGGCACTTTGCGCCGCAGCATTGTTCCGCGGCGGGGGCGGATAGGCATCAGGGTTGTATGGAGCGCGGGCGGGCGGAGGGTATCCCTGGTCGGAATACGAGCCTTGATCCTGATAAGGACCTGGGGGCCCTTGCTCGTAGGGTGCTTGCGGTCCATAGTCGGGACGTGCCGGGGGGCTGGGCTGAGCCTGCTGCGCCGTATCGTCCTGATCGCTCCCGGTGTCCCCATTCACGAATGCCATGGGATCGACGTAGTAAGGAAACCCTACATATCCGACCCCGGCGCCAAATCCGCCCCTTTGGCGGGGAATCGGATTGCCCTGTACAGCATTGGGCTGGATGGGGATGTTCGGAGCAATCTCCCAGTGCGGAGTGACCGTTCTCGGCAGCTCCCAGGAGGGCGGCGGCAGGGAGGAGGAGGCTCCAAACGAATTCGCGCGCGTTGTCCCGGCTCCGAACGAATTCGCGTGTAGTGTTCCGAATCGCTGGCTGCTGCGCGTGGGGGTGCCAATGGGGCGGCCGGGTGGCATGGGGCGCGTCGCGATCACATGTCCTCCGGAGACTCCGGAGATAGGACCGGAGACGCGGCCTGCCGGGCCAGAGTTGTGCTGGGCAAACGCGGGCAATCCGCTGCACGCCACCCCGGCTGTGACTACGGCAAGCACTGGTCGAGCCCATCTCGATCCAATCCGTCTCGATCCGAACCATCTCGATTTTTCATGATCCTTCTGGCCCATAGCGCACCCCTCTCCCGCACGCCTTGCAGCAGGTCTCATAACTCCGTCCCATTAACTGGGCTCTCACAACTATAGACGCGCTGGCCCGCAGGGCGGATGCAGGAGGTGCGCCGTCAAAGGAAGGGCGTAGCCACCGGCATCTGGCCCCGTACTCCGCGTCAAGTCCGTATCTCACACTCTGTACGAGCTTTTGCTCTAGACTTGCGGCGAGCGAGGTTTGCGATGCGCCGTCGGAGAGGCACCAATCTGGAGGCCGCCATGGACGCCGGAAACAATGCCGCGGTGGTGGGCTCCGGGCCGAATGGGCTGGCCGCGGCGATCACGCTTGCCCAGGCTGGCATGCCTGTCGTTGTGTATGAGGCAGAGCCGATTCCTGGTGGCGGCGCTCGCACACTGGAGTTAACGCTGCCCGGGTTCCTGCACGATTTCGGATCTGCCGTGTATCCCATGGCGATGGGGTCGCCGTTTTTTCGCAAGCTGCCGCTCGCCGCGCACGGGCTGCACTGGATCCATTCGCCACTAGCGATGGCGCATCCGCTGGACGACGGGAGCGCCGTGCTGCTGATCCGTGATCTGGATGAACACTGCCGCTTGCTGGGGGAAGACGGGGCAGCGTGGCGGGGCATCCTGGAGCCATTGGCGCGTGGATGGTGGGCGCTGGCAGAGGACATCCTGCAGCCGCTTTCTCCGTTGCCGCGGCATCCGCTGCTGCTGGCGCGTATGGGCGCCTGCGGCGCGTTGCCTGCATTGATGCTGGCGCGGCGGTCTTTCAAAAGCGAGCGAGCGCGCGCTCTCTTTGCCGGCATGGCCGCGCACTCGTTCCTGGGGCTGGACCAGCCCTTCAGCGCATCGTTTGGCCTGGTCATGGCGGCAACGGCGCATGCGGTTGGCTGGCCCATCCCGCGCGGCGGGGCGCAGGCCATTACGGATGCATTGATTGCACACCTGCGGTCGCTGGGAGGCACGGTGCACACTGCGACGCCAATCGAACGGTGCGAGGATGTGGGCACAGTTGCGGTGACGATGTGCGACACCACGCCCCGGCAGTTGCTGCGACTCGCGGGCCATCGGCTTCATTCCGTGGATCGCGATCGCTTCGCACGCTTTCGTCCAGGCCCTGGCATCTTCAAGGTGGACTACGCGCTCAGCGAACCGATTCCATGGCGAGCCAGAGACTGCG
>Ga0193743_1000105_pt1 | contig 62516 bp, 116 predicted proteins | sample L2c2metaG_FD_143038 | JGI IMG/M metagenome (GOLD analysis project Ga0193743, IMG submission 143038) | Soil microbial communities from a riparian zone of the East river system, Colorado, United States - L2c2 | ecosystem: Environmental > Terrestrial > Soil > Riparian zone | place: USA: East... | reverse complement strand
CCGCCGCCGCCTGGCGGGACGGGGAGGGTATACCCACCCCCGGTACCCACCAGGTGAGAATGATCCTCAACCCATCAGGCCAGGATGCGACTCTGGCCGACGCTTGATCGATCTACGTTCACGACCGCGTTTCTTTTCCGCTTCTGTCTTCGCATCGTGGCAGTCATCACACAACGCCTGACCATTGGCTCTGCTGTGAATCCTGGTCAACGTCCAACCCATGGCCACACCATCGGCATGCCCCACGATGTGATCCGCCACCGTGGCTATCTCCCCACACACCCGGCAATGCTTCTCCTCCCGCAATATGCGCCTACGCATGGCAGTAGGAAAGCCCTTATAGCCCTGTGACCATGGCTGACTAGGCATATCAAGATCACCTTGTGCCATAGGTGCGTATAACGATGTTGTAACAATATGCCGTACGTTGTGCCATACGTTGTGCCGTACGTAGAACGGCCGTAGTGTTCGACCTACCAACCGAGCACACGAGAGGCGCCGACCATGACTGACAACAACATGACGACCATCCCCAGCACCAGCAACGCGCAAGGCGGGCACCATGTGGTCTGGCCAACGGCCGCATCTGACCGCATCCCCGGACTGCCGTTGGTGATCCGCCCGGATTACGTCGCACGCGACGGTTCGCTGATCCAAACTGACTACTACGGCAACACGTTTGTGATCTTCCACGGTGTGCCTGACTACCTGCCCACTGAGATCAGCGTGTCCAACGTGGCCGATGACGGTCTCGTCGTGTTCGACGACATGGCCGATTTCAACGGCATGGCTGTGTCCGACCGCGACAGTGTGTTTGTCGGTCTCGACGGTCACCCGTACGTCGTCAACTACAACGTGTGGATGTCGGCCGAGTATGGCGTGCGGCCCGTCTGGTCAGTCGATCTCTACGAGATCAAGTCGCCGACGACCGAGCCCGCAACGCGCTACGTCGCAACGATCAACGTGCCCGGATACCTGCCCACGGGCGGCGACGAGCCCGCCGTTTTTGACAGCGCGCAAGAGGCATGGGAATACCTCGCGGACGAGCGCGAACGGGGCGAGGATAACTCCCCAGAGTGGGTGGACGGCAATTGGTCCGGCGAATACACGGCCACGCGTGAAACGCTCGCCGTACTGGGGACGGCCGCGCATTGGCAGGGCGAGATGTCCGAATGGTTGGCCGAACATGGCCTAGCGGCCGACGGTACGGGCACTGTTCACGGCGCGACGCCCGGATATGACGGCGACCACGACCTAGGCCTCTCCTACTCGGTCAGCGTCGCCGAGACCGACGACGCCGAGACCGACGACGATGACGACGACGACGAGCCGCTGTCGTGGGATGAGGTTTATGAGCGTTATGACGACATGATCGACGAGATCGACGGGCCGGTCACTATCGGCGAGCTGACCTATCAGCCGTCGCGCGTGCTGCGCGAGATCGACCCCACGGCCTACCGCTGCGGGTTCAACGACTGGGCCGACAGCGAGGGGATCGACACGGACGAACTGACCGGCAACGCTGACCGGCACTGACCGGCCGAGCGTGGTGCGCGACAGCGACGGGGGAACCTGTCGCGTGCCATGTCCGACCGGACAACCAACCGAGCACGACCGAGCGAGGAGCAACGATCATGACGCGACAACAGCAGCGCGACAAAGACTACCTAGCGGGCTACGACGTAGGCACGTCTCGCACGCTCACTTACGCGGAGCTAACGGGCTACTCGATCGCGTTTGCGCGCGGTTATCGGCACGCCGTTGAGGATCGCGAGACCAGCGGGGCCAGCGCGACTCTCGACGTAGCCTGACCGACCGGACGACCGACCGAGCACGACCGAGCGAGGAGAAACGATCATGATGACGCTATTCGCACTTTGGAACGGTGGCAGTAGCTACGGGCCGTCCTACCTTGACGATCACCTGGAGACGTTCCCGAGCATGGCTGCCGCGCGCGAGGCATTCGCGGACCGCGCGAACATTGGCTACTGGCAGCCTCAGACGTTCACCTACGCGAACGGCAGGACCGACACAACGCTGACTCCGAGCGTCGACGATCGCGCGAGCATGAGTCTGTATCTGTCCGACCCTCGCGAGACGTCCGACCCTTACCCTGACCGGCTTGTCGAGTTCGGTCCGCGCGGTGGCGTACGCGTCTCTCACGGCTGACCGACCGAGCGTGATGCGCGACAGCGACGGGGGAACCTGTCGCGTGCCACGTCCGGCCGGACGACCCAACCGAGCGAGGAGATCAACCATGATTCGACCTGACTTTATCGTCGGCGAGACGCTGACATTCGCACAGACGACCGTGCACGGTTACCCCGAGGTAACGCTCACGCGCGTTCGATCGGAAGTGATCACGGTCAAGGGGGCTGCGAATGCCGGGCACGCTGACTCGCTCGTGACACATCAAGGCTTCCGCGTGCTGGCCGTGATCGGCTTCCACACGGCTGAATTCGACGTGCACGTTAACCCGGAAGCCTGACCGACCGCGCATGGTGCGCGACAGCGACCCGACCGGGTAACTGTCCGCGTGCCACGTCCGACCGGACGACCGAGCAACGACCGAGCGAGGAGAACGACCATGGAACGGCAAGGATTCATCGGCAAGACCGGCGATGGCGAGAGTGTCTACGTCGAGATCACGATCGCATGGCAGGCGTGGGAAAGCGAAAGCGTGCCCGCCGAGACAATCGACCACCACGGCATCAGGGCACACGAGCGCGTGTCGATGATGGGTCACACGTTCCGCGAGAGGTCGCGTCGTCGCGACAGCGACGGCGCCGGGCAGATCGTCGACATTCTCAACGAGATCACGACCCCGGCGCCGGGGTGGACGCTCGACGAGATCGGGGCGCTACGTCGCGCGTGGGAGCGCTGGCATCTCAACGACATGCGCGCGGGTTGCGCGCATCAAACGGCCGTCACGGTGCCCGACAACGTGTCGTGGGACAAGCGCAGCAGATACCGGCTCGACAACACGCCACAGTGCCCGGAGACCGGGTATCGGTGGGGGTCGCGGTGGCTCGTTGAGCCGCTGACCGACGACGCGCGCGCCGAGATCGAAAGTCTCGCCGACAAGCTCGACGGTACCGACGGTTACAGGCGCCCCTGACCGACCGCGCATGGTGCGCGACAGCGACCCGACCGGGGTAACTGTCCGCGCGCCACGTCCGACCGGACGACCTCACAACCGAGCGAGGAGAACGATCATGAACAAGGGCACCGAGACGATACGGGCTATCGCGCCCGACGTCGCACGCGAGCTGACGGCTGCCGATGGCCAGTCGTGGGTAGTCGAGGCATCGAAATATGATCATGACTGCATGCTGGCCGGACCGGACGGGGCGCGGATCCACCTAGCCGCAAGCGGCCGCAATAGCTATGACGACGCGTCACGCATCGAGGCTAGCGGGAACTACCCCCTCGGCGCGTACAGCGAGGTCTACCCCGGCCTCGCGAACGTCAGGGCGACCGTGGCGACCGAGCGGGGCGCTAAGGCCATAGCAAAGGCCATAGCGACGCGCGTACTGCCCGAATACCGAGCGGAACTGGCAAGGGCACAGGCCGCGCTACGCAAGCGCGACGAGGCGGAAGTGGGGCGCGCCAAGCTGGGCGAGTCGTTGAGCAAGCTCGCACCGGGGGCGCACGTCGGCGAGCGTGGTCACGGCACAGAGGTTAGCTGGGGCTACGAGCTGAAAGCCGAATCCAACTACCAAGGAACCGCCGTGACGATCGTCGCGCGGGACCTGTCGCCGGACCTTGCCAAGAAGATCTTGCGCATGATCCACAAGGCCAAAGCGGACGGCTGACCGACCGCGCACGATGCGCGACAGCTACCGGGGAGCTGTCGCGTGTCGTGCCCGACCGGGCAACCTCACCAACCGAGCGAGGAGAACGATCATGATCGTGCACGGATCGCCCGAACATTTCCAACAAGTCGTAAAGGCGCACGTCGTGAGCCCATGGGGGAACTGTCGATGCGGGAGTCACGTCGGCAACGGGGCGGACCGGTACCGGGCGCACATCGCCCGCGTGTGGCGTCCCTACGAATTACCGGAGGGTTTCTAACCGACCGCACACGATGCGCGACAGCTACCGGGGAGCTGCCGCGTGTCGTGCCCGACCGGGCAACCTCACAACCGAGCGAGGAGAACGATCATGTGCAACACGCGTAGCCGGATCATGGTGGACACCGAACCGCCGTTGACGCGCCGTGACTACCCAAACGAGCGGACGATCCGATTCGAGTCGCCCAACGGGAGCGGGCTGATCGTCTTCGCGCTCAAGGCTGATGGGACGCTGACGATCGAACCGTGCAAGCTCGACGAGACCGTCAGGGTACGGCTAGGCATCGACCCGTACGAGCGCGAGCACTGACCCGACCGCGCACGATGCGCGACAGTTACCGGGGAGCTGTCGCGTGTCGTGCCCGACCGGGCAACCTCACAACCGAGCGAGGAGAACGACCATGTTTCACCGAGATGGGACGCGCGACAGCCGTTACTCCGTCGAGATCGAGTATGCGGGGCGCTACGAGCCCGCTGACGACCCGGCACTCAGGCCGGGGCAAGAGTGGGTGGTCCGGTTCGCCGGGGAGCGCCTAGGGGGCGCTGGTGACCGGGGAGCGGCCGAGTTGCTCGCCTGCCAGCACGCGGCCGACCGTATCGCCGGTATCGCCGGGGATGACGCACCCCCGGTCGTGGCAATCGTCGACATCGCCGACGTGCGGCCGGACGCGACCAAGGTTCCCGTGACCGAGCTACGCGCCGGGGACCTTGTGTTCGACATCTGGGGCGGCACTCACGCGGTTGTCAGCGTGCGCACGCTCAAGGATGGGACGGTCTCGTTCCGACGCGACCACGAAAACTATCGAACGCATCTCGCGCGGGGCGGCACGATCACTATCGTTCGTACGCGGGCCGACGCGAGCAACTGACCGACCAATAGCAAGGGGAGAAACGATCATGGCGACGAGTCTCGACGAGATCCGTATGTGGCTCGACGAAGACGTGCCCGACGAGCGGGCGCGAGAGCTGGCCGTCCTGTTCGACGAGATCAACGAGCGGTACCCGGCCGACCGGGACGGGGAGCGCACCGACGCGCGCATAGCGGCGTATAAGCATCTCGCCGGGGAGCGCGACCGGGAGGTCGCACGGCTGAATCTCAAGCTCGCCCAAGCCCGTCAGGCCGAAGCCGAGGCACTGGCCGGACTACGGCAGATCGTCACCATGGAAATCGCCCAAGGAGCGTCCAAGCTCGCTGCCGCGCGCCTTGTCGGGCGCGACTGGCGCACGGTATCCGCATGGCTGGGCACACCGCGCAAGCCTGCCAAGAAGACCAAGAAGACCGGGGGGAGGGGCCATGTTCACGGCGAAACTGAACAACGTTGACGGGCCGGGCGGTGAAGCGGCAGTCGGACACGTCAACGGCCGATTCTGCTACTCGGTGCCGGTCCATGTCGTCGATGATGAGGGCTCCCAGGTCGACGTGTTCGACGCGAACTATTTCGACGACGAGCACGACCAGACCGACCTGGAACCCGAGTACCAGTGCCCGAACCTCGACACCGGGCCGGGCCGGGAGCTGGTCCTACGCCTGCTGCGCGAGCACGGCTGGGGACCAGTCGGCGAGTCGTGGGACGACGGTACATGGGACGGCACGTGGGAGTACATCAGAGTGAACAGGAGCAAACGATCATGACCAAGCACACTTTCGTCGCCACCATCGCGAGCGTGGAACGCGTCGGGGCGAACACCAACAACGGCAACCCGCGACACCAGGTGTTCTTCGCGGGCGACATCGGTTCGATGCTGACCGATGCGGACGGGGCCGTGAATTACGGCATCACCAACTCCGAGAACATCGGCGTGCCCGTCGAGATCACGACGCGGGGGGACAAGATCATCCGGGTGACCCCGGTAGGGTCCGGGCGCTGACCGGTCGCGCATGGTGCGTGACAGCCGCCGGGGAGCTGTCGCGTGCCACGTCCGACCGGACGACCTCACAACCGAGCGAGGAGAACGATCATGGCCAGATTGACCCTGACACTACGTGTCGATGTCGACCTGAAAGCGTGGGCCAATGAGTACGGGCTAGACCCGGCCGAGGTAGAAGACGACGTGATCGGGATGATCCCGGACATGATCTTGCAGAGGGCGCGCGAGCTGTCGGACAGTCTGGGGACGTTCACTGTTCCCGCGTTCCGCGCGACGACCCGTAACCGACTCAGGGAGGACGGCAGCCCGTTGGCGTCGCTGACCGTGCCGGAGCGTCACGCCCACCGGGAAGGCGAGCTGGGGCAGGGCGCTACCCCCGTCGACCACGACGACCGTGATCACCTGGGGGAAATGACCGACAAGATCCTGACGGCTATAGCCGACCAGACGCGCGAGGCGTATTCGGCCCGCATCCGTCGCGCCAAGGCCGACCGGGAGACGCGCCAGTGATCCGCGCGATGGTCGTCGCGGCGCTCGTGCTGGCCTTCGTGCCGCGTCTGGCGCCCCGTGGGAGCGCCGTGGGCATCCTCGCGGGACTGGCTGCCATGGGGCTCTGTCTGGTCATCCCAGTGGCCGTCTGGGGCCGCGAGGGGTGGCACGCCAAGATCCCGGTCTACGGTCCGGCCGGGGGTTCGGTCGTGATCTTGTTCGTCAGTTTCTGGTCGATGTCCGCTGCACTGGCCTAGAGAGGAAAAACGATGAAGATCACTGAGTCGCACACCCACCCGGAACCAACCACGGTCACCCTGCCGGGCCTGCCGCTAGAGATCCACGAGGGCTACTCGCCGATGAACCTGACGCAGGTTCTCGCCTCGGGCGAGAGCGACAAGTATGAGCTGACCTGGGTACGGATCATCCCCCTGGGGATAAAGCTCTGGATCAAGGACAAGGAGACCGGGAAGACCGTCCGCACGGCGGTGTTCAACGAGCAGAACCTACTCAAGGCGATTGCCGACGCCGCCCTAGCGCAGCCCGTCCCGGCGTTCCCCGCGCCAGAGGAGAATTCATGACCAACGAGCCCAGCAACATCCTGCCGCCCGGTAGCTACGAGATGCCGATGCCCCAGGAATTGATCGATGCGATCCAGCAAACGCAGGCCGCAAGCCAGCCCCCGCAAGCCGACGGTGCGCGCCTCATCATCGAGGTCGTGGCCGGGGTGATCCCACTCCGGCCGATGCCTGAACACACCCGACGATTCACGATCACGTCGTCGGCATGGCAACAGGCCGATGACCAACGACAACTGCTGATGCAGACGGTCACCGACGCTATGGCCTATGCCACGGTGAGGATGTTGCAACCTGACAGGTTCAACTGGGTTCGAGTCGACTGGATCTGGCCCTGATGGCCGACAATCGTCTCGCCGAGGCCATCGACATCATCGCCCGCGAACACATCTTCAAGAGGGCGCGTAAACCGTCCCCCACGGCTTACATATTCCTCAGTCAGTCGCAGTGGCAAGCGTTCGTGGACCGTGTGCTGGAGCTGACCGATCCCCCCCGTCACGAGGACTACAGGGCCGCTCGCCGATACCTGGAGACCCACAGGATCGAGGAGCCGCGAAAGAGGGTGACCGGCGATGAAAATGTTCAAAAAGGGTGACCGCGTGCGGTTGATCAACAACACGTTGCCGAGCGTGCTACCGACCAGGGCGCGGGTCCTCCCGTTCCCGGTCGGGACCATCGGCACCGTGACCGTGGACTCTGAAAACCACCGCTGGGTGACTGTCCAGTTCGACGGGGCAGCAGAGCCAGGGCCATGGCATGCGAGCCGGTTCGAGCTGGAGACCACCGCATGATCTGGTTCTGGCTGACACTGGCCTAGAGAGGAATGATCATGGACGAGCCGAAGCGCATGTACGCCGTCGTCCGGGACCAGGAGGGCGAGTTGTGGGCGCGAGGTCGCAAGCTCTGGACGCGGCAGGACGACGGGTATCGGTGCCCGTGGTTCCTGCTCGTCAATCAGTACGGCCCGGTCGGCAACGACGCCGGGTGTGACGATCTAGAAGATCGACTTCGAGCAAGCCGGGGTACCGGCCGGAAACTCTAGGGGGGGCAAATGCCGGAAAAGGAATGCGTCACTCGGGCCGAGCTGAGTAGCCGCGTCTCGCAACATGTCGGCACCGGTGGCCGCATAGCCAACATCGAGCTGGGAACCGAGGAACTGGCCAAGCTGATCCGCGAGGCCTCTGGCGCGCTGGAGATCCTGCTGCGGCTGGAGAGGGAGAGGCGGACATGAAGATCACGACATGCCACGAGTGCGGCCGGGAGGGCGTACGCGTGGACCCCAACGGGTTCCTCGCCCAGCACTCCACGCGCCCCAGAGGGAGGATCTGCAACGGCTCCGGGCGGCACGAGGATTTCAACCGGCCCGCCAGCTAAGCCCCGGCGTCGTACGCCCGCTGGTACATGTCCTGGAGCTGGGGGACCACGGCGGCCTCGTCGTGGAATTCCCACACGTGCTCCTCGCCCCGCTTCGCCCAGGTGGCCCTCGTCTCAGGATCGGCGAGGGCCATCAGTGCGTCAAAGATCGTGGTCTGGTCGGCCGGGTAGAACGGCAGCGAGCCGAACCGGCGCGTCATCTCGTCGAGTGTGGCGTCGGCGGCCCCGGCGATGACGGGGACGCCCATACCCCAGGACTCGATCGCGTTGTTGCCGTAGCCCAGGATCACCTGATCGAAGTAGACGTCGGCCCGGCCCTTGCGCCGCAGGCAGTCCTGCCACGAGGCGTTCTCGATCAGGTCCAGCTCGACGGGCACGTAGTTCCTCAGCCGTTCGACGGCGGCGATCAACCGTTCGGTCGACTTCACTCGCCGATCGGTGGGCGCGTGGGCGATGCGGAACACGCCGTCGTCGGGGCGTACCTCGTCCGGCAGGCGGAAGCCGTGGAGCCAGTCGAGGTCGTACGGGGACGGAAGCCACTCGGTCTCGTCGGGGGCGATCAGCCAAAGGTCAAGCGTCGAGGCGATCTGGATCGAGCGACGGGCCGCCGCTATCCGCCGGAGCTGGTTGTGCTCGGTGCGGAAGTGGGTGCCGTGGTGCTGGATCACGGTGGGCCGGGGCTGCACGCCCAGGACCCGCTCGATCTCGTAGTTGTTGCGGACGTGAACGACGTCGGCGGCTTCCCAGAGCTGCCGGGCCTCGCTCCACGGCCGGTCGACCGGGTAGAGCATGTACTTGGGGCTGGAGACGCACAGGTTGTACGTCCACTCGGGGAGGTACCTGTCGAACGCATCCTTGGTCCGCCACCCGTTGCCGCCCGTGTCGGCCCCGCCGGGAATGTTCAGCACGCGCACAGGGGCTCCAGGAGGGTCGGGGGGACGCGGAGAGTGAGGGAATCCCGGACATGGCGAAGCCCCCGAAGAACTCATGATCACGGGGATGAAATCACGAGCGCCGGAGGCTTCGGAGACGGTGACTGGGTGTAATCCCCCCACCATCAGAGCTAATATCACATGGCCTGGTCAAAGCTGTCAAGCACAACTCCGAACAACACACCGGGGATTGTATCGAACCGGACGGGATCTGGTCCTCGACCATCCCTCGGCCGAGGCCAAATTGTAGATATACGGGAGAGTCCATCCCGTTATGTCCGCAATTTCAGCCGCCGTCAGGAACTCCCGCTCCAGAATCGCTACCGCTGGCATGACCCGCCTTTTCCAGTTGTCGCGCGTACTGAACCCACTGACCAGAGGGTATCCGGTGGTCGGCGTTCCTGTCGCAGACGATCTCCGAAGGCAGCAACGACGCCCCGTCACGGACGATGGCGTAGAGCTGACCAACGCACGGGTAGCCGGGATGTCCGTCGATCGCGTCGTCGGGGACCACCATCACGCGGCACACACCGCCGGGGATGTCGAAGCGCCGGGAGCCTGACGGGTAGGCCATCCGCTGGATCTCCGACCGGTACCAGGCCGCGCAGTCGACCACGTACACGGCCAGCTCGCGGTCGTCGTGGTGGGCCAGGCGCCAGGCGTGGTATTTGGCCAGCCACACCAGGAGGGTGTCGACGTCGAACGACTGCGGCGGCTGGGTGAGCTTGTGGTACCGGCGAACCTGCTTGGCCAGGTAGCGCGCCCACTCGGTCAGCTCGGCCAGGAGGTCGGACACTTCCTCGTTGATCACGATGCCCGGCAGCTTCGTCCCGGTGAGCTTCTCGCCCGCCTTGCCCTCGACGCCCAACCGGCCACGGAGGTCCGGCAGCATCTCGGCGATCTGCGTCAGGTTCCGGCCGAACCAGTCGGCGCAGTTCCGGCAGAGCGGCCGGGACGGTTCGACTTCCCTCGGGCCACCACGGTCGGTGGGGCGGCAGTTCGTCGACTGGCACAGGAGCTTCGTGGGCTCATCGGTCGTCACGCTAATCCTCCGAATCGGTTTGATGCAAGCCGAACGGAGCCCGGTAGGTCGGACCCCCCTCGGTTCCCTAAAGGGGGTCCGACCGGTCCCAACCGGTCCCTCACCGGTCCCAACCGGTCCCTTTTCGAGGAATGCACTATGTAATTGCTGGTCATCGCGTTTCCACCCCCACGTCTTCCAAAACGGTCCGTCCGAGATTGGTGATCACATAGCGCGGACGCGAAACGGTCCCTAATTTCAGGACAAACCCAGTAGAAATCAGGTCATCTAGGGTGTTGTCAGCGGTCCCTCTGCCCGAACAACCGGTCCGTGTGAGCAGGTCGTTTCTATTGAGACCGGTCTCTCCCACTGATATCCGAGCCAGTTCTTTCATGAATGGGATGGCCCACTTCCGGAGCGCGTCGGGGTTGTCGGGCAGCTTCGCCTGGTGCGGTGACAAGATCAAACTGCCGGTTCCGGCCACCCTTTCGGGGTAGAGGATCATCGTGGTTCCGTCAGGGCCGTCCTTGCGCTTTGTCTGGGTGACGCGCACGCCCTCTTCGTCCTCGTCGCGCTTGGTCCTGACCACGATGTCGGCGTCGTCCTCGTACGCCGACGAGCCCCGGAGATCCTCGTCGGACTTGCCCGAGTGGGCGACGAACCCGACCGTGCCGCCGGACGCCTCCCGGACCAGATCCACGGCCCCGACGACGATCGCGGCGTCCGATGCCTTGTCCTGGTTCGCGCCACGGGCCATGCGCTGGAGGGTGTCGAAGACCACGACTTCGTACTTTTCGCGCTCGATTCGCTCCAAAAGGTCGAAGAACTCGCTCGTTTGGCGGAAAAGATTGACCGGAGCGCGCCGAGTCGTGAACATCTCGTCGTCGACCTGCTTGCCGCCGTTGCGTCGCCGCTCCCACGCCGTCACCCGGTCGTCGAGGCCGAAGGCGCCCTCGCCGATCACGTACAGCACCCGCGACAGCACCGTGTCTTTGCCCATCCACGGGCGCCCGGTCGCGAGGCAGAGCAGCCAGTCGATCGCGAGGAACGACTTGTAGGTCTGGTCCCGGCCGACGAGCACGAAGTAGGTGTGCCGGTCGATCCAGTCCTCGATCAGGGGTTCCCCACGCGGCAGCGAGGCCAGCCCCGAGCGCGGGATGTAGAGCGCGTCATAGGGGCTGGGTCCCTCGGCCAGATCGGCGTCGACGACCGGAGTCGCCAGCGGCTCTGGTGGTCCGCTGACGCCCACCACGAGCTTCGGCACCACCGGCATGCCGGGATCCCAGCGAACGTCCGGCAGCAGGGGCCGTGTGCCCGTCTCGGATGGGTCCGGGACGTTGGTCCGGGGCTTGCGCGCGGCACCCTCGCGAGCCGAGCCCAGTGTCTTGGCGATCTCTTGCGCGGATAGTCCGATCCCGTGCCCGGCCGTACCGATCGCCTGTTCGGCGTCGCGAAGATCGACATGCCCGGCGTACACGAGCTGGAAGATCGCGAACGCGACCTCGTTGAGGGTGTCGTTACGTGTCCCGGACCGGGCCAGGTGGAGCCGGGCCAGCTCGTCGGCGAGCCCCCGCGCACCATACGGAGTGGTCGACGAGTCGGTCAGTGGCGACGTGGACCGGGCCTCGCCGCCACTTCGGGCATCCCACTGGTCATAGAACCCCATCAGGCCGTCGTCCCGGGCGGCATCAGCCACCGGTACGGCGAGTCGTCGACGACGGATGGGGGAACGACCACGTAGCCGCCCATGCCCCGGTAGTCCACGCTCGGCAGCATGGCCGTGGTGTTGCCGCGTCCGGTGGGCGCGACCCAGAAGTGCATCCCCCGTGGCGTCAGTCCGATGCCGAAGACGCGCGGGAAGTCGGGGTCGGCCTTGAGTTGCCGGATGACGCTGTGATGCCCCTCTGGCCCGTCGACGTCGATCACGTCGTGCGTGTGGCCGGTCGCCACCGCGAGGTTGGCCCGGTAGCCGTCCGGGATCATGCGCCGGGCAATCGCCGGGTCGACGGTGGCGTCAAGCAACCCGTGGGTGCCCTTCATCGGCACCTTGCTGTTGGCCGACAGCGGGAACACCGGCATCCCGCGACTGGCGTACCACGCCGAGACGCCAGCGATGTTCGCTCGGGCCGCAGTGACGCCTTCGTCGTCGGCGAGGATGTCGTCGAGCTGATCCAGCACAGCCTCCAGGCGTTCGCCTTCGGTCATGTCGCCGCGTGCATAAGCCGCCACGCACACGGCATCGAGGGAGTGGAATCCCTTGCTCATCGCGCGCCCCGCTCTCCGTGCTCGAACCGAGCGGATCTGGCGGCGCCGTGAGCGGCCAGGATGCTGGGCCGGGGGGCGGCATGAGCCCCCTGCATACCGTCTTCCTCGTCGCCGATGGCGCACCGCCAGCACCAGCCCCACCCGACGTACCGGTGATCGCTGGGGCAGCACTGCCAGCACCGTGGCGCGATGTTGACCCAGGAACCCTCTACGAGGACGCGCCAGATGTAGCCGGGGGTCCAGAGCGACCTGGGCACATACGTCAGCGACGCCGGATGCTCCGGGATGTCGCCCACGGCGACCTTGAGGTACTCGGAAGCCCGTAGACCGTCGGTTGACCAGGCTTCGGGCATGCCTGGTCCTGGTAGCTCGCGAGCGAACTGGATCAAGGTCGCCTGCTCCCGATCGGTCGGCGGGACTCCCTTGACCTCGAACCAGGTGTTGCACTCCGGTAGCCAGAAGTCCGGCAGGTACCGCGTGCCGTTCTCCAGCTCGAACCCCTGCGGCTCGTACTGCCATTCCATGCCGAGCGTGTCGAAGAACACCGCCCACCGGGCCTCCAGGCGGCTGCGGAATCGACACCCCGCGTAGACCGTCTCGATCGCTTTCACTCGCCCAGCCCCCACACCATGATCGTCTCCCGGATGACGTCGACCACGTGGCCGGTGTCGGCGACGTGTCTCTTGACCGCCACCCGGATGTTCGGCTCCTCCCTGGCGTGGCTCCACAGACAGTCGCCACACTGTGCGAACGGAGTGGTGAGCCTCTGATCGATCGGTCGTGGCTCGCGTTCATATGCCATGACGGCACCCCCTCCTTTGATCTTGTGCTGGTTGCGTGCCTCGGCCCGGCTCGAACGGGCTGCCCACCTGCGGGGCGAGGCTGGGGGTTAGATCAGGCGGACCATGACGTCGTGGTCGGCGTGGTGCGGGTCCCAATAGACGACCTTCACCGTGTAGGACACGTCGTGCAGCACGACGTGCTCGCCGACACGGGGAGCGCCCGGCATCTCGATGACGGCATCGTCGAAGGCGATCTCGTCCTCGAAGCCGACGTACTTGAACGAGACCCTCATCAGAACGGCGGGGTTTCCTGGGCCGGAGGCTGGCCACCCCATCCACCCTGGGCGGGCGGCTGCTGGGCCGGAGGAGGCGTCTGCTGTTGGGGCGGCGGGGCTCCCCATGCCTGCTGGGCCGGGGCCTGCTGCTGGGGGGCCTGCTGAACCGGGGCCTGCTGCTGCGGAGGCGGTGCGCCCCACCCTTGTTGCTGGGGAGCCTGCCCGCCGGGCTGGCCGAACGCACCGGCTGTCCGCCGGGTGTTCCGGTCCGCGACGTAGGCCCGAGCTGCGACCTTGTGCATGTCCTCGTGCGGGCCGATCTGCACGGTGGTCCGGCCGGACTTGGCGACGTACTGCTGCACGACGCCGAGCACCACCCCGCCGATCACGTTCTCGGTCTGGGCGAAGACCACGGTCGTGAAGATGAGCGCGTCCGGGAACTCCTCGTAGGGCTGGCCGTTCGGCCCGAGGATGAACGCGACGTCGGCCTGTACCGCGTCGGCGTCACCCTGGGCGGTCTGCACCCCGCGCTGGATCGACTTCGGCTCGATGAGCACGAGCTGCCCGATCCGGGCGGGCCAGTCGATCTTCTCGCCGCCTCCGATCCCGGCGGCGCGTGGCTGGTCGAACTCCATGGGTGCGGTCATGCGTTGCTTCCTTCCTGGGTGGTGCCGAGCACGTAGTCGGCGAGGTCGATGACGTCCTGGGCGTGGAAGCCCTCGCCGTCCGGGGGCCGGACCCGAGACAGGGCCGTGGTCACGCCGTCGATGACGCGCAGCCTCGCCGTCTGCTCGGGGGTGAATAGCGGCGTCACGACGACGTGCGCCTCGTCGGCGGGCTCGTAGTAGCCGTTGGGGGCCATGGGGGCCATCAGTTGTTTCCTTCCTGGGTGTCGTCGGCCTCGGGATCGAGGTCGACTTCGGGGGGTTGGCTGAACGCCGGTTCTTCGCGTTCGAGGCGGTTGTGATCGACCAGCTCGCGCTGCCAGTCGTCGAGCGGGCGTCCGGTCACCTGCTCGACGAACTCGCTGGGCAGCGGGTCCTCCTTGGTGCCGTCGAGGGCGCCCATCGCGATCCAGCCGTGGCCGAGTCGGCAGCCGCCGTCGATGGCCGGTCGGATCTCGCCGTCCAAGATCCATGTGGCGACGCCGATCAGCTCGGTGGCGCTGACCTCGTGGCACCGGGCCAGGTGGTCCCTGGCCTTGCTCAGCGCGTCGATCCGCGTCTGTTGCTTGCGGGTGAAGGGCATGGGGGGTTACTCCTCCTTGGGTGGGTTTTTGGTCTTCTTGGGGCTGGCGAAGCGCCACAGCAGCCAGATCGGCACGATGACCGGCCAGATGAGGGCGGCGACGGTCGCCAGCACGACCGCGATCAGGGCCTCCTCCTGGTCGCTGTGGTCGATGTTGGCGACGGTGAATCGCACCGCCCTCCGATAGGTGACGACGACCCCGACCAGGTAGATCGCGAGGATCAGCCAGCCGGTCATTGAGTACCGCCGAACATGTCCACCACGTCGTGGGCCAGGTCGTGCAGAGCGTTCTGGTGTGGATCGTCGGCGCACGTGCACGTATCGGTCTGGATCACGATCCGGCGGGCGTCGTCGAGCAGCTCGTCGACGTTCGCAGCTCCGAAGAACCTCATCGCCACGCCTCCGGCAACTGGGCCTCGGCACGAGCTGCGCCCTCGGCGAGTAGCCGGACGACGGTGTTGACGCTGGTGCCCGCGCCACCGGCCGCGATGATCTCGGCCTTACGCGCGACGGCTGCGGCCTGGGCCTCGTCGTTCCACAGGTGCCTGTAGGCCGACCACAACCGGGTGAGGCTGTCCACGTCGCCGCAGAGCGAGATCATCCCGAGCAGGTCGAAGGCGGGGGCGGCGACGATGAAGTCTCGGCCGTCGGCCTTGCGCCAGTCCCAGACGGCCAGCGCCCGCTCGATACCGTTACGGCCCTTGCTCAGGTCCACCCACTTGATCTCGCACCGGGCCTGACCGGCGGGCAGGTGGATGACGATGCCGTAGTCCTGGTCGACGTCGAGATCGTTCCGTATGCCGGTGAGCGGGTCATAGCGCTTGCCCTTGGCGTACATCGCGAGCTGCATCGTGATCTTGGGTAGGCCGTACTCGATCGAGCCGGTCTTCAGGTCGCCGATGTAGCGCTGGCCGTCGTACTCGATCAACCGGTCGAAGGTCCCGGCCACCTGGAGGTCGTCGACCACGACGAAGGTCTCGATGTCGAGCATGTTCATGCCCTTGGTGGCTGCCGCGTAGGCGTCGATGTCCGGCTGCACGTGCGGCGGCACGAGCGGGCGCTGGCCCGCGTCGAGCTGCTCGGCCAGGGCGTGAACCGCCGTGCCGTGGGTGGCCTTGTCGCTGGTCCCGGCCCGCTCCAGGGCCTCGTCACAGAGCCGGTCCAGCTCCCGGTCGTTGTTGATCGCCGCCGACACCGCCGTCAGCAGCGCGGGCACCTTGGCCAGGCCCACGGCTACGCCGCGCTGCTTCCACTTCTCCAGCTTGTAGCGGTCCTCCAGCACGTCGATGTACGTAGTGGCGCGCCGGTACGGGATGCCGGGGACGGACTTGTCGCACGACGTGCAGGTGTGCGCTCGGGGTTTTCCGTCCGCCCGCAACTCGCCAGTCTGGATGATCGGCTTCTTGTAGCGGTCCCGGTGGACGTGGACCTTGGGCTGGATGAACGGCAGGATCACCGCACCCTGAGTGGGCGGCTCCGTCACGGGGTCGCTCCTTTCGGTGGTTCCATCGGGGGGACGATCTTCTGGATGGTCTTGATCTGCTTGCACCGCTTGCCGCCGGGGCATTCCTCGGCGCAGCAGAACCACCCCTCGCTGGCCAGGTAGCCGATCCGGTGCTGGGTTCCGTCCGGGGTGACCACGAACGCCGAGACGAAGCGGTCGCGGCGGCTCACGTGGTCGACGAGGATCTGCTTGGGCTCAGTCCTGCGGGGGGCCATCGGGCGCCCGCAGATCGGCGGGCATGTACTGCTCGGGGATCGCGAAGCCCAGGTGGAGCAGGAACGGCGGGTACCAGAGGGCGCCGATCGCCGACAGGGTGCGGAAGGCGTAGGTGGCGCCGCCGGTCGCACCGAACAGAGCGACCTCGTGGACCTCCCTGGGTATGAGCCCGTGGTGCGCCTGCCACTCCACCAGGGCCTCGTCGCCCATCCGCTTGGCCCACTCCATCCCGGCCGCGACGAACGCCTCATCGGTGATGCCGATATCGGCGAACGCGCTGGGCTTTTTGCTATTGGTCATTAGGCGCTTCTCCTATCCATTTGCTTTCCGGAGACGCTCGGTGAAAGCGATCCTGTTTTCGGCCCTGGGCGGCGGGCCGATGCCCGGCCAGTCGAATCCGTATTTCTTCTCTTTCTGCGGCACCGGCATCATCGCCTCGCACGCGGGCATTTTCGGAATGTCCGGCACGTGGTTGTTGTAGACGTAGCCGCTGCCGCAGTTACCGTGGTCAGTTGGCATGTTCGCCGACCTCCACTCCTGAGCCCTTGCACTTCCTATAATTCGCTCGGCCAAACTTCACTTCGTGGTCCTTCAGAATGAAGTGCGGTCGGTGTTCGTCATCCAGAACCCGAATGACTCCGACCTTTTCCTTATTGCAGAGGTCGCACTTCTCCGAACGAATGGTCTTTGGCTTGGCGGCTTTGCGGTTCAATTCCCCGGACTGCTTCGCCGTTTGTTCGATCTCGAATAGTCCGTCTTGTTCGAGGTCTTCAAACTTCTTCCTGATCCGCTTCATTGCCGGGTCGTCGGCGTTGACCATCAGTCGTCCTCGTCGCAGTCGGCGTGGATCAACTCGTCGTCGGCATAGCCGACCTCATCGCCCGGCTCGATCGTGTCGTCACAGGCCAGGCATCGGCCGAAGTAGCTAGCTCGGAATGTCCTCATGGCTCTCTCACTGGGCGGCTGGCGGGGCGAGGTTGATGTTCGAGCCACCGGGCACCGGGAACACGGTGATCCGGCCGTCCTCGATGGCCTTCAGGAGGACGTACGCCTCGGGGCCGAGCACGTCGACGAGGAGCCTCGTGGACTCCAGCTCGGTCACGACGGTGGCGTTGCGCTGCTTCTGGGCCTCGTTCTCGGCGACGGCCTGCTGCTCGGACGCGAGCGCGTTGACGATGTTCTCCGGCGGCTGCGGCGTCTGAATGGTCAGTGACAGGTCGCCACACGACTGGCTCTCGGCGCCGACGAAGCTCGCCGAGCACAGGTAGGGGGCACCGGCCAGCGACTCGACCTCACGGGCCACCAGGGCGCCGACCTTGGCCTCCCACTCCTCTTTGACCTCGGGGTTGGAGTAGAGATCCCGATAGCCGTACTCCTTCGACACGGCATCCATCGCCTTGTCCAGCGGCTGCTTCAGGTAGACGTTCAGGAACGAGATCCAGCCGCCTTCCTCCCAGGCGCCGTACTTCAGCCCGATCCGCTCGTGGAACTCCTGGAGCACGTCGCAGGTGGGGTTGAGGGCGAACGTGGCCACCCCGGAGACGGTCATCGTCACGTTGTCTTTCGACACCACGCTGATCGCGCCGGAGTCGGCCTCCTCGGCGGTGGAGAAGTCGAAGGTCCGCTGACCGAACGGGTACTCGAAGTGCTTGTCGGCGAAGTCGTCGATACTGCGGCTCGACGGGCCGTAGCACGCCTCGAAGTCAGCGGCCCCGGCGATGGGTCCGGCGTCGTAGTGCAGGCCACGCTGGTCGGGGCCTGCGGTGCCGGACGTGCAGCCGACGAGGGCGGCACCGGCCGTCACGACGAGGGCGGTGGCGATGATCTTCTTCACTGGGGGATCTCCTTGCGTCGGAGGCGGATCGTGTCCGTGATCAGGTACGACAGCTCGGGCGAGACGTCGCGGTGTTCGTAGGCGAGCTGGTCGACCTCGGCCAGCAACATGTGCAGGCGCTGGCTTTCCCTGCGGAGCCGGTTCGTGGTGGCTGCGATCCAGGCGCGGGCGAGAATGGTGGCCAGCCCGGCGATCGCCAGGCCGGGCAGCAGGATCAGGAGGACTCTCATGACGACTCCAGCAGCTCGGCGCAGCCCGCGTACCCGGCGATGTCGACGTACGAGTCGCGGTGGAATCCCTGCTTGGCCCTCGACACCTTGAGCAAGATCATGAGGTTGGCCACGTCGGGCGGGGTGACCTCGATGCCCAGGTAGTCCGACCACAGGTTCGCGATGCGGCCGAACGACTCCGCTGGCGTGCCGTAGTCGAGCTGCCGCTGGCCGTTGATGATCTGGGCTGCCTCGTCGAGCACCGACAGCGGCGAGGCGGCGGTCACAGCTCAACCTCGTAGACCCACGGCCAGACGACCGTCTGCATGGCGGCGATGTTCACCTTCGGCAGCGAGTCCTCGATCCCGTAGCCGAGCGACCGGGCACCCATTGCGGCGAACACGAGCGCGTCGGCCTGGTCGTTGCCGCCGATCCTGACCAGCGAGCCGTACCGGCGATCGACGGCCAGCAGCACGTCGTCCTTATTCGCGTTGCCCTTCCCGGTGGCGTACTTGGCGCGCACGGTGGGCGGGACCTCGGTCACGGCGGCGTCGATGGCCCGTGCGTGGGCGACGATCATCCACCAGAGCCCGGAGCGGTCGTGCTTGCTGCCGTGGCGAGACGCCATCGACGGCCCCTCGATCACGACGAGCGCGGAGCCGTAGATGATCCGGCGGACCTCGATGGAGATCTTCTTCAGCCGCTCCCAGCGCGTCATCACCGGGTCGGTGGCCAAGCCCTTGGACTTGACCGTGTGCAGCTCCACGGAGCCGGTGTCGGTGTTGATGAGGGCTATGCCGGTCGACGTGAGCGACGGGTCGATCCCGGCGACGATCATCGGCCCTCCCGGACGCGCTCGACGAGTCGTGGGGCGGCGAAGCAGTTGCATTGAGAGCAGACCATGTGGTGCTGGGTGAAAATCCCCTTGCACGGGTCGCAGGCGAATGCCTGGCTGGTATGTCCGGCCGTGCCGCAATCACCTATCAGCAGCCAGTTCGACGGTCGCCCGCAGGCGTTGTCGCTGTACGGCTCCAAGACCTCGCAGCCGATCTCGATCTCATGGTCGAGCCAGGCTTCGAGGTCCAGGTCGACGTCCGACCGCTCGATGGTCGCGGTCACTTCGCGTCCCGCGCGACGTCGAGCAGGTCGTCCGATTCGTCCCGAGAGTCGTCCGGCTTCGGCGGCACGAACGATGAAACGATCACGCGGTGGTGATCCTTGAGGGACCGGGACACGTCCGCGACCAGATCCGGCGACGCGGGCGCCGTGTAGTTCACGGTGGTGGCCGGGTGGCGCATCGAGCCCTCGATCGAGGCTGCTGCGGCGGTCATCGTCTCGCCCAGGTCCAGCATGACCGTGCCGAGGTCGTACATCTCCTTTTCGAGGCTGGCGACGCTGTGCTCGTTCTGTCGGAGCCAGACCAGCAGTCCACCGGCTGCGGCTCCCAGCAGAAGGCCGAGCATCGCGCTCCAGGCAGGCCAATTACCCATGGTTCAGTCCTTCGGGGTGTGGGGGGTCTACGCCGGGACGGCGTAAGAGGGCTGGAACAGCACGACGAGCGCGGCACGCTGCTCGGGGCTGAACGGGGGGGCCTCGTCGACGATGCGTTTGACGTACTCGTCGTAACAGGGCCAAGGCTCGTGATCGGTGGCGCAAATCCCATCAATGGCGACGTGGCGTGTCATTCCTCGTCACTTCCTTTGGTGATCGAGTCGACGCTGCACGCCAATTCAGCGGCAATTCGCTCTATTGTCGACCGATTTGTCTGACGCTTACCGGCCTCGATGTACTGGAGGGTGCGCGTCGCAATGCCGACACGGGCAGCAAGAAACGCCTGAGTCCAGGGTTGTCCCTCGGCTGTGAATCGGGTTCGGCGGATCTGCTGAATCTTCTCGCCATCCGCTCGGATGCGACGCGCCAATGTTGCGTGGCGTGTCATGGCCATGAAGTTAGGCGCATCGCGTCCGCGTGTCTACGCAGGTCAGAAAGATTGCGTGTTGTACAGTTCTACACATGGATGACGACGGACTGACATCGGCGCTGGCCGCGCTACTTAGACAGCGCCGAAACAAGATCGGGTTATCGCAGAAAGATTGCGCGCAACGTGCGGGCGTCGACCGAGCGACGATCATCAACATCGAGAACGGACATGTGCGTTCGACTCGAAAGTTCGCCCAAGTCTGCGAAGCCCTGGGCACCACACAGGATGCGATGCTGCGCCAGGCCCTGAAGCTGGTCGGCGAAGGGCCGCTGTTCCCGGTGGTGGGTGTGGTCACGAAACGCCTGATGACGATACGTGGAATGGATGCCGATGACCTGGCCGAGGCCATGTTCGTCGAGCGCGAGCTGGTGGACCGACTCCTCGAAGGAGACGCCCTCCCGGCGCTGTGGGGGGCCGCTGCGGTGGCACTACACGTCCACGTGAAGGTGTTCGAGGACGCCGTGACGAACGGCATTCCACACGCTCAGCGCGTCCTCGACCGAATCCGCGCCGCAGAGCGGCGACAAGGGTAAAGTCGCGACAAAGTAGGCCGGTCAGATCGCTTCTTTCTCGTGAATCCCTTCGCGAGGAAGTAACCGGGGGGTGATCATGACGGGTGTTTTGGGGCGGGATGAAGGGATAGCGATGCGTCGTGTGCTGTTTCCGGTTTTGATCGCTTTGCCAGCTTTGGGCGGCATTGCCATGCTGGGACTTGCGTTGATCTATTGGGACGTCGAATTCATCCGAGATGCTGTCCAATTGTGGACGCTTTCGATCGGTATTCTCATATACGCCGGAATTAGACGCCTTTTGAGCGATTGGCCCATGGGGATTGTTTTTGCATATGGGTTCCAAGCGGGCATGCGAAGCGAAAGGAAACATGCCCGCAAGCGCCGGGCCTCGGAATTGGTCGACCCACCGCCGGACGACCGACTTCCCGCAAATCAATACATGGACGATCTCCTGGATTTAGGGTGAGCCCACAAGAACCGCCGCTCGGCCGTGAGGTCGTCGCGGAAGTGATCACGCGACGAACGACCGAGGACGGCCAGTCGCTGGTCACGGTCCAGATCCGGGTATCGGTCCTACCCGAGGCGAAGCAGTGGGAAGTCCACCGCACCTTGAATTACGCCGAGGACGAGGCCGACAAGGCGGTGCAGCGGTACTACAACCTCGGGAGGATGGATGACTCACCAGCGGAGGGCTGAGCATCCCTGGTCGGCGATCAACGACACCCAGTACGAGTACCGGGGCTTCGTCATCACCCGGCAGCACAAGCGGTCCTGGAAGATCGACAGCGACGAGCCACGGCGCAACCATTTCGAGACGATGCGCGAGGCTCGTGAGTGGATCGACCTCCGCTACCGGCGCGCCGCGAAGGTTGCCGACGAGCTGTCTCGCCTGGGTCAGGAACTGGATACGTGAGCGTCTTCTACACGTCCGACCTCCACTTCGATCACGTCAACATCATCCCGTTCTGTGGGCGGCCGTTCGAGTCGGTGTTCATGATGAACTCGACGATCGTCGAGAACTGGAACAGGGTCGTGAAGGACGACGACACCGTGTACGTGCTCGGCGACGTGACCGGCGGCGGGCTGAGTGGTCTTCGGTGGGTCAGCCTGCTCAACGGCCGGAAGATCCTCGTCGCCGGGAACCATGACCAGTGCCACCCCATGCACGCCAATTGGATCAAGGCCATGCCGAAGTACCGCGACGCGGGCTTCGACGAGATCGTGACGCACGCCACGAGAACGATCAACAAGCGGCGCGTCCTGCTGTCGCACTTCCCGTACTCGGCCGATCACACGGACAAGCCGCGCTTCGCCCAGTACCGTTTCCCCGATCAGGGCCTGCCCCTGATCCACGGACACGTCCACAAGACGTACCGGAAGGACGGTCACCAGCTTCACGTCGGCGTCGATGCCTGGCGCTTCGCCCCGGTGCCCGAATACCACGTCGTGGAGTGGCTCGACGGATTGGAGTTGGCTGCGTGAAGCTGAGGCACTTCAGCCCTGGACCGATCACGACCTTGCGACCGATCGGCGAGCCGCCCGAGGGTCGCCGCAGGCTCGACAAGCCGTTCGGGTTCTGGATCTCCGACGAGGACGATCACGGCTGGAAGTCGTGGTGCGAGGGCGAGGAGTTCTCCATCGAAAATCTCCAATACCAGTACGAGGTCGTGCTGGCCGACGATGGCAACGTCCTCACGCTGACCACCCTCGACGAGCTGTGGGACTTCAATCAGACATATCGCCTGGCCAACAGCCGTCCCTACAGCAGCTACATCGACTGGCCGCGTCTCGTCGAGAAGTGCCAGGGCATCCTGATCACGCCGTACCAGTGGAAGCTCCGGCTTCACGATGAGTTCTTCTGGTACTACGGCTGGGACTGTGCCTCGGGGTGCATCTGGGACATCACGGCCATCGCCGATCTCCGGCTGATCTCGGCACCGATACCGAAGGAGCTGACGCAGTGACCGACATCGTGTGCCCGCGCGAGAAGTCCTCCATGACGCCGTGCATCGTCCGCGACGGCTCGATCTGCCTGACCGACCCACCACAGCCGGTGTGTGTCGGCTGCGGCATCTTGCCCCAGGCCGCTCTCCACGAGCTGGTCATCCGGTACGAGCCAGCGCGGGCCGACATGAATAGCGACGTCAACGTGATCGCCGACCGGCTGCGCGAGCACGTCACCAACTACCTGGAAGGGAAGCAGGATGGCTGACAACCGCCTCGACGAGGCGATTGACACCGTGGCCCGCAATGCTCTGGCGCGAGCTGCTGAGGACGTCGAGTGGGGCATGTACGACGAGATCGGGGAGAACGACTGGGAGGCCGTCAAGGAGCGGATGGCTGAGATCGCCAAGGGGCCGGAGACCGACGTCTACTGGGCGGCATACGACTATCTAAAGAACCGAGCCGGGGTCGATGACGAGCCCCTGTCCGGCGCCTCCGAGTCGATCGACATGCCCGATAAGGTCGAGCCGTGACCATCATCGAGCGCGTTCTGGTGGCGTGGTTTCTCTACCTCATCGTGTTCGCCGCCGCCCTGCCGCTCGGCCCCCACGCGGTGATCATGGCGACCGCGTTCTTCTTCGGGCCGGACATGTGCTGCTGACGCTCGGCGTAACGTGTCGTCGTGAAGCTCTCGATCGAGATCCTCGGCCGGTCGTTCACCCTGGAGTGGACGGCCGGTCGAGCTGCGTCCGAGGCGGGCGGCGAGCTCGGCGACGCGCTGGGCGTGCCGACAACGGCGAGCGGTGACTGCTCGGGAACCAGCGACTGGGACTACCCCGGCAGGCAACGGTTCGGCTGGTGGTGAACGGTCAGTGATCGAGGCGCCCGTAGTAAACGTCGGCGACCTGTCTACCGAGCGAAAAGACCATGATCGATGTGATCCACCAGTAGCCGGTGGCGACGGCGAGTATGAAGCCGCTGAAGATCACGAGCAGGAAAAACAGCCATTGCCGGATCATCGGCCCCCCATCGCTCCGAAAGGTCGAAGGCGCGTCCCCCCTCGCGGGGGAAACGCGCCTTCTTGACCCAGCCCAACCAACCGAACAGAGAACGTCGCCAAGCGAATCGGCTCTGACTCCACGAACGCTACATGACCGTCAGTTCGACCGGCCACCCGAACGGCCGAACGGCCCTCCGATCTATGTCGCGGAGAGCGGTTCGTTTAACAGCCCAGGAAGATCTTAGACGTGCCACCGGATGACGACCCGGCTTTTGTCGAAGTAGGTACCGTCCGGCTGGCGACCGCCGCGCCTCTCGCTGGACAGGATCGTGATCGACATCATCCGCTCGACGATGGCCCGGCGCCGTCCGATGTCGAGGCCGTCCCAGCGGGCGCCGACGTCCTCCTGGCCGACGAGGACCGAGAGCGGGTCGATCGACGAGGCATCGACGAGGTGCCGTTCGACGACATCGAGCCGACCCTTGATCGAGTCCCGGCGTTCGCGGTACTCGCCGATCGACATGTCCGTCTCCTCCTCGTAGAGGTCGCGGATCTTGCGAAGTTTCACCCGCAGCTCGTTCGCCTGCATGGCCAGAGCCTCGACGTCGATGGTTGCCACCGGCCGGATTAGCGCACCCGCGTCGGGCCGGGCCATCCTCTCGACGATCAGGTCACGGACGAACTTCTCCAACGAGTCGGCGCGGATCTTGTTGTGCTTCCCGAACGCGCACCGATACGAGCGGTAGTTGTTCCGAGCACTGACGGACCCGCTGACGACCATCTTGTGGTGCTGGCCCTTGCAGTTCACGTGTCCGCACATCGCGATGCACGACACCAGCCACACCGGCTGATTGGTCGGTGACGAGTTGCGTCTGGAGTCACCCAGTTTTGCCACGAGCGCCTCCCACGTCTCTCTGGTCACAATCTCCGGCCACTCGGCCTTCACTCCTTCGAGAACCTGACCCCTGTAGTCCCGGAGTCCCGCGATGCTCGGCCGGAGCAGAATTTCCTTTACTGTACGGCTTGTCCACTTATCGCTGCGTATGGGCCTTACGCCCCTGTCGTTCAGGTCGCGCACGACCGACGCCAGTGAGGCGCCCGAGAGGATGGCCTTGGCCCAGGTCTTGATCTCTCGGGCCTCCTCGGGGACGAGCTTGGTCTGGTCGATGATCGGCTCCTTGGTCTCGTCCACCTCGCCCGTGGGGAGGCCGAACCCAAACCTCCGGCTGCCACCGTGGAACTTGCCCTCTTGAGCGCGACGGCGAGCAGCCCGCGAGACGCGGCGCGCGGTGTCCTTCGACGACTTGTTGTTCATCGCCGTCAGCACCTGGGCCATGGCGATGTCGGCGTCGTTCTCCAGCCGCAGGGAGCCGGTGACGGAGCTGACCTTGATCCGGGGGCTCGACATCTGTACGACGTCGATCAGGTCCATCAGGTCGCGCATGTCACGGACGGAGCGGTCGAGGTCGTGGGCAATCAGGCCATCGTTCTGGCGGTTGTAGAGCCGGTCGACGATCGCGCGGAACTTCGGTCGGTCGGTGCGCAACTCGATCCGGCCGTTCGGCAGGTGGAACTTCTTGGTCTTGTAGGCCGACGTGTCGTTCTCAATCGCGATGGCGCCGACGCCCCACCCGTTGCGGCGGCACTGATCGAGCTGGTCCTCGATCTGGTCCTCGACACCGGCCGTCTCGTCGTCGTCGGCGTCGGAGATCCGGCCGAGGATGATCGCGTTCTGAGGCATTCCCGGCCTCGTCGGCCAGGTGGTCTCGATGAAGATGAACAGCGGCTGCCCTATGGCCACCGCGTGTGCCGTTTTGACCCGCGCCATTGCGTGGTCGCGGATGCTCCGCTCCAGCGGAGTGTCGCCCAGCGACTTGATCTCCGGGAGTAACGTCGCCAGGTTAGCCACCGAACACCGCCTTCCAGCCAGCCCAAACGGCAAAGTACAGGGCGATCATGACGACGAGGCAGAGCAGAAGGCCCTCGCCGGGCGTGAGGATGCGGTCGTCGGAGCGTCTGTCGCTGGCGCGATATCTGCCTCGGTGGGCCACTCGGCCACGGGTCAGGGGGATGGCGATCATGGCGTTCGCGTCCTCTCGGTTGTCGTCCCGGTTGGGGATTCCCTGGACCGTAGCGTAGGTAGGGTATGGGCCGCAACCTCGTTGGTAAACTGTAACCTACCTAAAAAGTTCCAGTTCGTGCCCCACGACGACATTCGATGAGGTAATGTCCACGCCGTTGCTCGTTTTGTTCGTGTTAATTGACCCTGTTGAAAGGACCAACCGTGCGCAAGATTCTTCTCGCGCTGGTTGCCGCACCAGCCCTGATGCTGACGGGCCTGGCACCGGCCACCGCGATCGTGGAGGTCACGCCCCTCACGGGCGGCGATCACCCGCCGAAGGAAGAACTGAACATCAAGACGTTCGAGAAGTGTGGGACCGCCGTCCTGAAGTTCGAGAACCCGACACCGTGGCTCTTTGTCGGCGACTACAAGATCGACGACGAAGCCCCGCTGTCGACAGACGAGTTCGGTGACCTCTGGCACACCGTGACCGTGGATGGTCGCGAGGAGGTCCACGAGCAGGTCGTCACCATCCCCCTGCCCGAGGACTCCGGCGAACACACCATCAGCTACCGCTGGGCACGTGGCGCCGAATCCGACCTGTACGACCCCGAGCAGTGGTGGACGATCGATGTCCCGGACAGCGACTGTTCCCCCAGTGCGCCCACGGTGACGCAGCCCACCTGCGAAGACCCGATCGCTACCCTGACCATCCCGGAGTCGGACAAGTGGTCCTACACGAACAAGCTCCAGGATGATGTCGAAGGTCAGTCGATCGAGGCCGGAGATCACGACATCGAAGCCGGTGACTACGCCGTCCAGGCGTGGCTGAATCAGCACCCGAAGGCCACGTGGCCATTGACGGTCAACCCCTCGCCCAGCGAGGAGGACTGCGCCCCGGACCCGGACCCGACGCCGGACCCGGACCCGGACCCCACGCCGGACCCGGACCCCACGCTAGATCCGGAGCCGGAGCCGACCACGGAGCCGACTCCGGACCCGACGACGCCGCCGGACGGTGACGACGACGGGACCGAGGACGGCGACGACCTGCCGGACACTGGCGGATCGAGCAGCATGGGCATCATCATCGGCCTTGGTCTGCTCATGGCCGGTGGCGCGGCAGCGGTGCTTCGTCGGCGAGTGCTGAACTAAGAGGTCATCTCTCGCTGACGATGTAAGAAAAAGCACCCCTCCGCGCCTGGATACTCCTGTCTCCGGCGGGAGGGGTGCTTTTTTCTATGATTCTCCGGACAAGCCCAAATTCGAGCCACTAGCATCACCGATGTTGCGCTGATCGCGGCGCTCGAAGCCTTGGCGGGCTCGGCGTCCAAATCGGATATCGGCGAACACATCACGGGCGCCGCGCGGGGGTGATCCTCCTCTTACTCTCGCGCGGCGCCTGCTTACGTTTCAGGGGGTTATTCGATGCTTTTGGGTAAGCACTGCTTCCGGTGCGGCCATGGGGTTTCCGCCCACAATGCGGGCGCCGACAAGAAATGCGTCTGCGGCTGGTGTCGGGAGGGATTCCTGGCCGGGCCGGTGACGATGGAGCAGGCCAAGAAGGGCGGGCTCTGGGGCTGGAACGTCCGCTGCAACCGCTGCGGATCGTACGGCGCCGAGTGGCTGGACGGCGAACGGCCAGGGCGGGGCGCGCTGGCCCTGTGCGCCCCGCACAAGCTCGAACTGCGGGCCGAGCGAGAACGGCACGCCAAGCGGATCGCCGAGCTTCGTGCGGTGAAATACGAGCAGGACGAGGAGAGGCTGGTCCGATGACGATCCGTCACTACAACCGCGAAGGCGACCCGATCAGCTTGGTGGAGCTGGGCAGGCTCTACGAGGATCTTGATTACCGGCGCGTCGTGTTCACCAAGGTCGGGCCATACGAGGTATCGACTGCCTGGCTTGGCACCGACCACCGCTACGGCGACGGCCCGCCGTTGATCTTCGAGACGATGGTCTTCGAGCCGCCTCGGGACAGGTACATCGCACTCATCAACAAGGTGATCGCCGATCACCCCGAGTTCGAGGAGTTCACCACGCGGCACTCCACCGAGGATGAGGCCCGTCGCGAGCACGAGCTGATCGTCGAGACGCTGCGCCAGGCGGTGGCGCTGTTCGATGATGAGGAGCTGAAAGCGATGGGACAGCAGCCCCCGGACGACAAGAAGGAATGAGATGGCGTTGCGCGTGACGATCGCCGACACGGCGAGCACGCTGGCCGACTACGAGATCAAGCGGGTCACGAACGTGAATGGCTTAGTGGGGGTTGATGACAACAACCACTACGAGATCCGGGAGATCACGCCCCGTAACACGGTCGGCCCGTTGATCGACACCGTGGAGCACCGCTACGGCGACGGCAAGGAGCGCCTGGCGATCAAGGCCCTGCTGGCCGTTGAAGCGGCGAACGCAGTCGGATGACCGACCATGCTGAGGAGGGCTTCGCTGAGCCCACAGACGGCACCAGGGAGAATCTGGTGGCGTACGTGGCCCAGTTCCCCTGCCCACGGTGCTCGTCGCTCACGCTGACCATCCAGTGGCGCCTGGAGGCGGTCCCACTCGGCCAGTTCAGCCTGTCCGGCAACACGATGAAGGTGAGCGCCTACGAGTGGCCCTACATCATCTGCACCACCTGCGGGATTGAGTGCCGTGGAGAGATGAGCAAGGAGAGCACCGTGATCATCGAGGTCGAGGAGTGATCATGGAATCGATCGAGGCCGCGATCGAGCGCGAGATCGTATTGCTCATGCAGGCGATCGACCGGATGCTCGACAAGCGCCGTCGTTGGCGCACCACCATCACGCTGTTTGTCCTCGGTGCGATGTGGGGCTCGCTGACCACCTACCTTCTGTACCCGGCGGCGAACAGGGCACTGATCATCTCGATCGTCACCTGGCTCATCGTCGCGGGCCTGCTGTCGTTCCGCGATGAATTCGTCGTTCGCTGGAGGGCGGGCCGGGTGGAGAAGCTGACATGGCAGTTGCAACGAGTGGAGGACGACTCGTGACCGAGCGCGCAGATCTTCAAGCAGTCATCTACGGCTCGATCCTGGCGAACGAACACCGGGCAGTGACCGACATGATCAATGACGTCACCGACGCTGTGATCAACTGGCTTACCGAGATCGAGGACAAGGAGTGGGCCGTCCAGGTCAAGACGTACATCGACGGTCCGTTCGACCGATACGTCGCCAAGGGCGTCACCCGCGAGGAGGCCGTCGAGTGGCTACACAGCTACGCCGGTCCCCGCAGCGTGCTGCCAGCGTCGGCCGCGCGCCTGTGTCGACGCCGGGTGTCGGAGTACGAGCCGATCAAGCAGAAGGAGGAGGGATGACCGCCGAGACGCCAGACCAGGATCAGCTCGCGTTGGACAAGGTGATCCGGCAGTCCTGGTTCGAGATGGGCGGCGGCGTCGGACCAGCGCCCGACGAATCCGGCAACGGCGATATGCAGCTCGCGTTCGACATCCTCCGCTCGGAGTGGTTCGTCGGCAAGCTCGCGAAGCGGCACCGCGACGTGGAACTGGCGCTGTTCACGTGGCTGGCGGATCACACCGCTGATCCGACGCGCACGGACACGATGAAGTGGCTGCACCACTACGCAACGCGCGTGCTGGCGGGACACTGCCCACACTCCGGTGACACGATCGTCGAGTGCAAGCAGTCCGATCTCTGCGACTGCTTCGACTTCCCGGCCGAGGTATGGGCACGTCAGATCGAGAAGGAGTAACGGCCATGAGCGCGACAACCGTCGACGAGCCACCAGACGCCGATCAGCGGCTGGTCAGCATCGCGAGGTACTTCGACCGGCAGGCCCGGCGCACCAAGCGCAGCCGGGAGGCCCTCCATGGCGGCAGCCTGTACGGCCTGAGCCTGATCACGTGGGCTGACGCGCTCCAGTGGGCGGCGAAGCGTATCCGCGAACTGGCCGAGATCGAGCCAGAACAGCTCGCCGAGGTACTCGCCGACTCGAAGGTCATCTCGACGGAGGCCGAGCTGGCGGCGTGCTCGCCTGGCACTGTGCTGACCACGGGCGGGGGCGCCCTGGTCCGCGTGACCGAGGACGGCAAGTCGCTGGAAGTGATGATGTTGCAAGGCCACGTGGTGCCGTCCACGTACCTCAAGGTGGCTGGCCCGCTCGCGGTGATCCACGACGGTCGCCGAACAGTGTGGGAGATGCCATGAACTGGACCCAGCCCGTGTGTCGTGTCTGCTGGGATGAGCGCAACCCTGATCATACGGCCTACCGGCTGCGCGAGGTCGGCGCCAACGAGATCTGCTGTCACTGCGGCAAGCATACGAACTCGGGAATCTACGTCCGGATCGACCCGAAGACGGTGCCCTTTCCTGCGGCCGAGGACGACGAGGAGACGTAATGACCTATTTCGGATATTCTCACCCAATGAAGAAATACGGGGGGATCGTCATTCTGGCCTTTTTACTGTTCGCCACCGCCTGCTCGGCGGACGAAAGCGAATCAGAACCAGAGACGGAAACAGTGCAGAGCGAACCAGATGAACCGACCGCTGTCTCGGCTGAGGTTCCCGTAGGAATTTTTGGGTCGTGGGACAAGCCAATACCCACCGACACCGTGCTGACGCTCTCGGCGTGGGAAGTGACCGTCAAGAGCGTCGTCGCATCGACCGAACCGCCCGACCCGGAGACGGCCGAGCTGGGCGTGCCGGAGCCCGGCTTCGTGAACGTGATCGCCGAGGTCGAGGCCGTCCGCATCGGCGAGGTACCGGACAAGATCCTGTCGTTCGCCGATGGCATCAGCCTGGGCCTGATGGGCGGCAATGGTGTGGAGGTCGGGGAGAACATCGCCATCCGGCCCGGCAACCACATCGACACCGGCATCGTGGCCCCCGGCGGGGTCATCAGCGGCACCATGATGGTCGCGCTTTACGTGCCCGAGGACGTCATCGAGGGCTCGGTCGTGATGGTCCACGACCACGGCTCTCAGGACGTCGCCTGGCTCGACTGGTAGTACCGAACACCCAACCGAAAAAGAGGACGACATGAACCTGCTCCACCGACTGTTCGACCGCTTCAATCTCAAAACCACCATCGGCGACTCCAGCACCCGCTATCGGGTCGCGCTCCGGGACGAGTCCAACCGGCTCGGCACCGAGACGCCGCTGAGTCGGGCGCTGCGTCAGGCAGCCGACGAGGAGTGGTCCGACGACGAGCTGACCACCTTCGCCCGGATCGAGGTCGCCCGCCACCAGGTGATCGCCAACACCTGCCCGCTTGGGGCGCCGTACAAGCCCGCCGACATCACGGTCGGCCGGATGGCCGAGCGGGCCTCCAAGGGGCCGGACGAGGCCCGGCTGCTGTACGCGCTGACGCTCCACCAGGAGCCCACGGCCCCGCTGGAGATGGGCACCTGCTGCGGAGTGTCGACGGCCTACCAGGCTCACGGCTTGCCGATGCACTCGCTCCTGACGTCCCTAGAGCTGTCGCCGATCCTGGTCGGCGCGGCCCGAATGGTGCTGGACCTGTCTGGGGCCGACCAGAGCAAGGTGGACATCCACGTCGGCGACTTCGCCGACACCTTCAAGGACGCGCTCGGCGATCCGGCACCGGATTTCGCGTTCGTGGACGGCAACCACTACTTCGGTCCGACCATGGCGTACTTCGGCGCGCTGGTCGACGTGTGCAAGCCAGGCGCGATGCTCGTGTTCGACGACATCAACTGGTCCGATGAGATGAAGCGCGCGTGGCTGGAGATCCGCTCCCACGAGCGCGTAGCCGAGTACGCCGACGTCCACACGATGGGCGTTGTCGTGCTCCGCTGATAAGCTCCAACCGCCCCCAAGGGACGCGAAAACGGCCCTCCCGCAGTTGGTTCGGGAGGGCCGTTTTGCTGCCCAAGTCTTTGACCTGCATCGTTATGTAGGTTATATCTGGAGCATGGACTTGCCCGCACGCGAGATATGACCTACCTATAGTCGCAGTTCAGAGCGATCTCATGCAGCGGAGGCACTTCGGTCTGCTCGCCAGGCGCTCGTATTCTTCCTGGCTCCCGGTGCCGCGCCACTCCTCGTCGGGCAGTTCGATCCCGCAGCGCGACATGCACCACGACCTCCCCGGCCGGTTATCAAACAGATGCCGAGGTCCCTTGTCCCTGACGTACCGCCAGCCCTCACCCGCCAGCAGGTTGCCGCGCTCGCCGAGGTTGCTCCACACCCAGCCATCGAACTGCACTTCGTCGGTCATATTCTCCCCGCTACAGCTTGAACGGTGGCGCGAAGAATTTGTGCCCACATGGGGCAAGCGTCACGCTGAAGTCTTCCGCGCAGGTCTGCCCGTACCGCACCGACTCGGCACATCGGGGGCACTCGAACGGGATATGCACCTTGATCCTGCTGTCGACATTCTCGAAGATGGCCGTCATCACGATCCTCCACTGATGTCGGCCAGCGCCCGGCGCAGCAGCTCGATCTCGTCCGGGGTCAGGGTGATGGTGATGGACAGGCCCATCTCGCCGGTACTCGGCCCCAGCTTGACGATGAGCTGGTCTTCGTTCCATTCGATCGCCTCGACGACGCCCCAGACCTCATCCAGGCCGCGCTTGATGGCCATTGGGCGACCGTGCAGCGGCTCGAACTCCTTCATCGTTCCGGCCCGGCCCAACTCAGATCCGGGCACGCCCGGTCGTTGGTGATCATGATCGTGTGGACGACCCACGGCTGTCCGCACTCCTTGCAGAAGGCGTCGTCCGGCAAGTTGACCTCCTCGATGAGTCGGCCGGTGAAGTCGTGGCAGGCCCCGCAGTAGCCGAACTCCTCGTCCTTGGGATGGTGGCTCGACCGGCCACACTCCGGGCAGGTGAAGCTCATCCCGCGTCCCGGTTGCACTCGGGGCAGCGCGGGTCGGCGGGGTGGTCCGGCTTCCGCGAGTAGCGGACATGGCGCACCCGCTCGTCGTAGAAGGCGTGCCGGTAGCCGTTGGTCAGTTCGATGTAGCCGATGTGGTAGCGGCCGTTCTCCACACTTGGGTAGTCCGCGTCGCAAATGATCAAGCTCATCCCGCGTCCCGGTCGTTGTACTGCTTGACGAGGTTCTGCCAGAAGGCGATGTTCGGTCCCAGCATCATCCCGACGTCGGACGCCTCCAGGAGGGTCATCGGCTTGCCGGTGCCGTCGAGCAGTTCCTGCCACCGCTCGGCGGGGATCTTGGCCAGCGATGCGCACGCCATCGCCTCCGTGGGGTGAACCGCCCACCGCTCCACGAACTCGCGCAGGTGGTCGGCTGGCGGCAGTGTCCACTTCGGTATCCAGGCCGTGGTCATAGCCGGATCCATTCGAGCTTCACCCAGTTGAGCCGGTCCGGCCGCATCATCAGGCCAGAGGCGTACAGGCTCGCCTGGGTGTTGCGCGCTGCTAGTAATTGCCTCTGGCCATCCTTGTTGTGGCTGGCAGCCTCCCACTCGGCGGACGTGATCACGATTCGCTGGGTGAACTCATCTTCCGGCTTGCCAGGTTTCAGCCCGGCCAGAACCTCGATGATGACGCGTGCTGTATCGGTCACTTGCCCTTCTTCCTCGCTTCTTGTCTTTGTCGGACAGCCCAGAGATGCCGCATTCGGTCAGCTTCTCGCCACTCCTCGCGAGCTGCCATGAGTAGCAACTTAGCGAACAGCTCGTGCTTCTCGGGGGTGAGATTCGAGGCCGCCTTGATCACCTTGAGCGCCTCGGCCATCTCGGCATTGTCACCGGGGTCGACCCCGATCTCGTAGATCAGCCGGACGGTCAAAGCTGCCTCCCCAGTTCCTCGCGCGCGATGGTCAACTCCTCGAAGAACGCGCGCTTGTACTCGTCGGGGTGGAGGTCCCGCAGCCGCCGTAACGCACGTGAACTCGCCCGCCCATAGAGCTTGTCGTACTCGTTGCTGGCGGCCTTGCACTCGGCGCACGTTGGCACCCCGTACCGCCGATGCTGGTGATACCCGGCGTTCGTGCCGTGATTGATCGGGTTCATCGCGGCCTCGCGACCAGGTAGACCAGGAAGCCGATCACGAGCCCGGCCTTGATCAGGTTCTTACTCACAGCTCCTCGTGGAGCCCGAGCCGCCTCATGATGTCGTCGATCGCCGCGTTAATGCGTTGCTGGCTCTCCTCGGGCTTCTTGGCAAGGTCAACCTCGACGACACCATCGGCGACGCGCATGAGCTTCTCGGGCACCTTGGTGCCGGGCTGAACGAGCACGATGATCGGCTTGTCCATCATGATCATCATGCCCAGCTCGACGGCGTACTTGGCGTCCGGCACTCCATTGGCTGGCGTTAGGGACATACAGATCGCCGAGTCGCGCATCATCGGCGGCAACGTCTTCTGTGCGTGGTCGAGCCACTTCTTCGCGTCGGGATCGTCGGACCAGTCGCTCTTATCCGTCATCGTCGCCCTCCCAGGGGTCAGATCGTAGGGTCCAGTCAGAGTCACAGCAGCTCCTCGGCCACGCGCTTCTTGACCTCGTGGCGGGCGATTTCGACACCTTGCATGACCTGACCCGCCGTCATTCCATTGCGCCACGTGATCTCGATACGAACTTCGACGTTTGTATGGCCGTCCGGGCCATCGTTCCCGGCGCCGACCTCTATCCGGGTGTAGTGAATCTTCTCGTCACTCATAGGGCCTCGTGATCGCTCGGTCGTGGGCGTGACAGATCGCACCGATCTTGCAGCAGGTCATCACGTCGAGGATGCACCATAGCGATCTGAAGCCGCAGCAGAACCACCATGGCCACGGGACATGAAAACGATGTCGATCATTCACGCTCGGACGCTAGGCGACACATGTAGCTCCACGTTTGCGGATTGCCGAAGGTTGCGTATCACGGAGTGCGCAACTTTGCGTACACGGCGTGTCGCGCTCCGTTATCGTTCGGGACGAACGACAGCCCTCCGGCCGTGCAGGGCGGAAGCCGGAGGGCTGTCTGGGGCCAGGACCCTCCCCGGAGGGTTGACCAGCCCGTGGGCGAACAATAACAGGGAGTTTCGGTGAGTCGCCAACAACTTCGCAGAGGCCGTCACGCGACCCGACGTAGAGTCACGTGGTGGCGCCGAATAGTTCGCGCTCAGCACACCCAGATATTGCGTGTCAGGGCACGAATGGACAAAAAGAACAGAACCGACAATTAGTCCTTGGGGTGGGGATATCGAATGGCGTACGAAGAGATCTACTGCGATGAGTGCGAGGACTTCCAATCCCACCGTGATGACGCAGACGCATCGGGAAACACGGAAGCAGCCGAAGATGTGACGAGGCTGTGGGATGAGCACCGCGAGCGTGACCATGACATCTGATGCGGAGCGGATCGCGTTCCAGAAAGCGTGCGACGCGCTGGAAGACGCGACCGCCGCAGGGTACCGACAGATGGTCTCGTGGCAGGCGGACGTTCTCATCAGGGCGGCGACGCCACACATTGTGGACATGCTCTCGGCGAGGAGCCTCGACGAGGCGACCATGAAGGAGCTAGACAGAGATTTCGACTGGCCACCTGGCAGCATGCAGATGGTCATCAACCAGCTCGCAGAACACGGATTAGTCCTTATCGAGAGGAGTACGACAGCGTGAAGGTTCAGACCCAACCCGAGCCAATCGACCCGTACGTCGCGCCGCTAAGCGTCGTCGAGGATTTCGCCAAGAAGATCGACGAGCAGCAACTGGAATGCCGCGTCGATCGACACCGCTATGACAAGCCGCTCACGGGTGGATACAACCCCGAGCTTCGCGCAATCGTTGTGCGCAAGCAGTGCGCCTGTGGCGTCATCCGCTACCGCGAACACAACCGCTCCACGTTCGAGGTCGAGCGCACAGAGTTGGACTACTCGGAGGCACCGGACTACCTGCTCGTAGGTCATGGGCGGATCAGTGGTCGCGGCAAGGGCGTGCTGTTCGGCAGGAAGCTCCGCGAGGAGTTCGGGCTGACCGAGAAGCAGATCGAGGCCGCAGATCGCAAGTACGCCAAGACCCACAAGGAGCCGTGATGGTGCGCCGCGTCAAGTTCGAGATCCTCTGCGGACGGCATCTGGTCGAGTTCGACGAGGAGGTCGAGGGCACCGAGATCAGGACCGACACGATCGGTGGTATCGAGATCGTCACGGACCTCTGCAAGCAGTGCGACTCGGGGTGGTACGAGCCGTTCATGGCTGCGTTGAGGAAGGCGGGGGTCAAGTCGTCGATGCTCATCGCGGCGCCGACCTCGACGGGCGGCAAGCCGAACATGCTGGACTGCCCAGTGTGCCCCAACAAGTACAAGCAGGTGTCGACGAACCGGGGCCACATTCGGGACGTCCACCCGGATTTCTGGGACTCTCCTGCCGGGCAGACCTATCACGCGTCCTCGCGCGCCACGAGATCAACGGAACGGTCGCAGTGTCCGTACTGCCCCGACCAACCGCTGGGGCCACAGGCGCTCGGCATGCACAAGGCGAAGCGCCACCCCAAGGAATTCGCCCGCGAGAAGTCGCAACGGCAGGAGATCATGGCGTCATGAGCAGCAATCTTTCCTGGGTCCTGGGGATGTTCAGCGGGATGGTTTACACCTACTGGTGGCTGAAGATCATCCATCCGTGGCTCTCTACCCGCAGGGTTCGCCGACGAGCACGCAAGCAAGGACTACCCGATCGGCCGACGCGCGGGACCGTTCGATTCGAGGACGGCACCGTTCAGCCGTTTCTGCTGGTCGAGACGTCGCATCGGGACAAGTTCCTGGCCGTCGACGAGGATGGCGAACGAATTCCGATCGAGCGGGGCATCCTGCATATCGACGTGGATTGCATCTTCCCAGGCCAGTCGCTCCTCTTTCATCCGCCGGGAGGATCTGGGGGAGGATACCCCAACACGCACAAAACATGATCGAGTTGCTAGACAGGTGTCATGGTCGGCTGTAGGTTCATCGGTACGTGGCGGCGGTGCTGCCACCCCAGAGTCCCCGATCTGGCGAGCAATCGTCAGGGGGATCGGAGACTCGACAGCACCGCCTCCGCTACCCATCCAGGCACTAACTAGAGGGGAATGGAACAGTGCTTCAGCCCAACAGGAAGACCATCTCGTCGTTCTGCGCAGCCGACAAGCCACAATGTGTGGTCGTGCGATACGTGCCCAAGCGCGTGGGCCTGCTACGGCGCCGCCAGGATGTTGTCGAGTTGCTTGACTCCAAGCTCGGTGACGCCTCGCCGGTCGAGCGGTTCACTCTGCGGGAGTTCCGCCAGTTCTGCAACTCCGCACACGACATCCTCCCGGAGGCGGACGGGTACCGGATCGGTGATCTTCGTTATGACGCCGACGAGTGGACGATGTTCCTCCGGGGCTGCACCCATGGGGACTTCAAACTGCCCAACGTGATTCAGCGTCGACGCATGGAGTCCCTGTCGGTCTAGCCCTGGAGGCAAGCGATGCCCAGACCGACTCGCAGTGAGCGACGGGATGCGATCTTCAGCACCTACGCCCTATTCGCTCTGATGTTGGCAACGGTCGTACTCGGGACTATCGCAAGATGAGACACCCGGCCCCAGCGACGTCGTGCGCACCCCGACGTCATTGGGGCCGGGCCAATTCAATCTAGGTCATAAACGCAGAAAACGGCCCTTCCCGTTGGTATCGAATGATACCGGGAAGGGCCGTTCTGACATCCCCCAACCGAGCGCGAGGACGAGCCAAGACGCAAAGAGATGTCGAGACAGAACCATACACGAGTGTGACCGGGCGAGCGCCGTTCCCTGCACACGGGGGGCCATGTCGGGTTTGACGCTCGCCCGGCTTCCCTGGTGTCCGTCCCCTAGGGCGGGCTGGCTGGAGTCCGGGGGCGAACTATTCCGAATGTAGGTGCCGGTTATCGGACACTGCAACACGAACGGAAACACTCATCTGTTACGGATCTTGATCGCGATCGTCCGGTCGTCCTTGCGACCACCGGCCGTCTCGATGTGGCAGGTGATCTGAGCGTCGCGACACTCGTCGTCGACCGCCGGGCCGATCATGGCCCGGACAACGCCGGGCTCCGGCTGAGTCGGTGCGCCGATGGTGAGGATGTCGGCCGGACTGCCGACGACGGTGACGCCCACCATCGTGAGCGTGTCGGCGCCTTCGTTGGCCAGCCACTCGGACCAGTCCCACTCGTACGGCAGGACGGCATCGCTGTCATGGACGTATGTGCTCACGACGTGGCCTCCTGGCGATGACTCTCGGGCGGGACGTTCACGGCGCGGCTCTCCGGTTGCACGATCAGGGCGCGGGTCTCCGGCTGGACGATGTACCGGTTGGGCGCGCTGATCACGCCCAGGTCGGTCAGGAAGCCGTCGAGGTCGACGATCAGGGCCAGTGCGCCGGACAGCTCGCCGACCGTCGCCGTGGGGGCGACGAGGGCGCCCGCCAGAGTCAACGTCAGCGACAGGGCGCCAGCCACTGAGGGCACGGTCACGCCGGGGCCGGACACGTCGCCGGTCAGGTCGACCTCGAAGGCGAGATCGCCCGTCAGTGACGGCACTGAAGCGGTCGGCGGGTCGAGACTGCCTCCGAGGTCGACGTTCAGAGGCAGATTTGCCGTCACGGAGGGCACGGAGGCGATCGGGGCGTCCAGGATGCCGCCGAGGTCTACGAGAAGCCCCAGCGCTCCGACCAGGCCCGGCACGATGGCCGTGGGGGCATCGAGGGCGCCCGACAGGTCGATCTCCAGGGCCAGCGAGCCGGTGATCTCGTCGACCGGTGCCGGGCCACCACCGATCAGTTCGGCCTCGAACGTGTCGACGCGGACGGTGGTGCTCGCGTTCAGGTTGGAGCGGAAGCCGTCGATCCCGGCGTAGTGACCAGTGGTGATCGCCGCAGGAGCGCTGTCGACGATGGTGTTGATCAGCGAGCTGTTCTGGTAAACCCTGATGGTCGATCCCTCGACCTCGACCCGGAAGACCTCGGTCGCGCCGCTGAACACTAGTGCGGTGGTGTTGACGAGGTAGACGAAATCGCTGATGCCGCCACCGTTGTATCGCCGGATCTGGTAGAAGCCGGTGAGGAACCCGCCGGTCGAGCCGCGCTTGACGCAGTACCGAGCCGGGGAGACCACGGACGACGCCGCCTGGCGCATGCAGATACCAACGTCGCCGTAACCAGCCGACGGAGTATCGGCGAAGACGATCTCGACGGACATGTCGTCCGAACCGAGATCGACCTCCATCCGCTCGACGGCCTCGACGCTGGCAGTGTTGATTCCAGCCGTGTTGCTGCCGGTGACGTATCCGGCCTGGGCCGTCGTCCAGGCTTGGTCAGGGCCGAGCCCAGCCCCGGTTCGCCCGTTATACGTCTCCAGTGCCACGGTCAGGCCGGGAACGCCGCCGTGACGGGCGCGGACGTCAGGTCCAGGCGACCGTCGCTGTTGAAGCTCACCGGAGCTGTGGCGGGCCGGATCACCCACACGCCCGACGCCTTGCGCCAGATGAGGTGAGTGACCGGTCCACCATTGGCCGGGCCGCTGAACTCCAGCGTCGCGGTGATGTCAGCTTCACCGGCTGCGGCGGCGCCGTAGGTCGGGGCCAGCGCGGCGTAGCTGCCGCCAGTGATCTCGTCGCCTGCGGTCGGTCCATCGGCCAGCCCGATGGACACGATGTCGGGAGTGATCTTGTCGATGACGTCTTCGAGGAAGGCCATGCTGGCTCCTTACGGTGAGCGCGCGGAACACCGCCCACCAGCCGGTGGGGCGGAGAAGGAGGAGGCTCAGGTGGCCACGGAGACGTTCAGCGGACGCTCGATGCCGTCGACGAGGACGAGCATGTCGACCGGCTCCTCGACCGCTACCTCGTCGAGGGCGAAGACGTTGACCGGCTCGGAATCGGTGACCTCGGCGAGTTCGTAGATCTCGATGTAGGACAACTTCATAGAGGCGCTGCCGCTGCCGGTCACGGTGTCGTTGTGGGCGATGGTGAAGGCTGCCTGCGTGCCCCGCCGCATGTCGTCGGACACCTGGTACTGCCACGACGACGGCTCGGGGCTGCCGTCGTACCAGAGCCGCCCGCGCACCACGTCGCCGATGGCTTCCAGGCGCATCCAGGTGACGGGCTTTCCGACTGTGGTGACCTCTCCGGCCAGGTTCTCGATCAGCATCGTGTAGCCGTCGAACTCGCGGGTGCCGGTCTGCGTCTCGGTCTCGGCGATGGGTGACCGGCGCAGCAGCCGGATGATCTGCCCGGCCACGTCATCGTCGCGGGCAGCCAGCTCGAACAGCATCGAGGTCCCGGCGCCGAACTTGTCGTCCGGTGTCCGGGCGCCCGCAATGTCCGTAGTGGCCTCGGCTCGGATGGTCGGCACCCAGAAAGCGTTCGTGTAACCGTTCTCGGCCACCTGATACTTGATCAAGATGCCGTGGTCGGGGCTGAGGGTGTCGGGGCCGAGCAGCCATGCCTTGCTGCCCACCTGGCTTCGATCCAGCGAGATCGTGACTCCGGTGACGTCGGTGCTTACGGCACCGCCGTTGGCGACCTCCGTCGTCAGCCACGCCGGGAGCGTGCCTGCGGCGAAGTCGGTCGACTCGACGGTCGACCTGCCGACCGGCGGAGCCGCTTCGGTGGCATCGTCGCCACGACCGGTCATGTCGACGACGAGCGCGATTCGCTGGACTCGGCCATCGGCGCCGGATGGGGTGGCGGTGGCGTGGATGGCGAACCTGTTGACAGGTGCCAGCGATGTCCACTGGGCGATCTGGAACCAGGTCCGGCCGTCCATCGAGGCCTTGTACGTGTACGTCGTGGTGGGCTGGTCGTAGGCCAGCCGGAGCCAGCCGGGACCGCCGTACAGGACCGTGCCCAGAGTGTCGGTGGTGGTGACGTTGGCCCGCGTGCCGGACACATTGGTGGTGCCCCAGCGATGGAAGGCGAAGAAGTTCCGGTCGCCACGGAACGACCCGGACTGATCAGCGCAGTAGCAGGCGACACGAACCGCTTGCATCGTGCCCGAGTTCAGCCCGAGTAGATCGAGGCCCTGGTTGGTGAGGTTGATGGACTCCTCGGCGAGCGACACCGCGTAGTCGAAATTGCCGCTGACCGCCGTCCAGATGTATGGCCCCTCCGGCGCGGTAACGCTGCTGGAGAGCGAGTCCATGTCCTGCGACGCGGCGATCGCCAGCTCGCAGTACCCGTTGGCGACGGTGACCGTGGAGCCGGTCGGCGCGACGGCTGTCCACCCGGCGGGGAGCGCGACGCCATCGAAGCGGGTGATCGTCACGGCGCCAGTCGCCTCACGATGATGTCCCCGGTGACGGCGCCGACCGGCGTCGGGTCGTCGTGGTCGATGACCGGCCACACTTTTGCGACGTCGGCGACGTTCACCTTGGCGTCCAGCGCGGTCTGAAGGCCGCTGATGCTGGCTAGGGCGTGGGTGTGGTTACCGGCCGCGACTTGTGAGGAGCCGTCGCCCACCGGCAGCCGGGCGACGTCGACCGTGCCGGACGTGATCGCCGAGCCCGCGTGGGAGTGGGCAGCCAGTGCGGCGCCCACGTCGGCCGCAGTGAGCACTACGACGCCGGTTTGGCCATTGACCGACGAGACGGGCGACACGGCATCGCCGGGGTCGGCGGGCTTGAACTTCAGGTCAACGTCGTCCCAGATCCAGGTGAAGCCAGCGGTCGGTGGCCAGATGGTCTCGTCGAACAGTGCCCGGAACGCTTCCAGCTCGACGAGCCGGTCGAAGATCTCGTCCGACATCGGGGTGAGCCGGAACGTCGGGTCGGTGAACGGCACGCCCCCTTGGCCGACGATGTAGACGTCGCCGTCCGGCGCGTCGTTGACCGTGAACGTGAATATCTGCCCGGCGGTCTCCCAGACGGACGACGACGAGATCGTCGTCGCTGGCGTGCCGGTGTGATCGAGCAGGTCGGCCAGGGGGTTGGAGTCGATGTCGTAGACGTCGAACACCTGGGGCAGGGTCGGGATAACCACCGGCCACCCAAGCAGGGGGTCGCCCGGCGGCTCCGGATCGACGATCGGGTCCCCGGCCTCGTCGACCAGCCCAGTGACGGCCCCGAGGGCCATTGCGAAGTCAGCAGGCGTGCCTGCATACCTACGGTCGGCCATCAGCCGCCCTCCCTATGGTCGTGCGGTTTGGTCAGTTGGGCGTGACGGCCGGTCGTTCAGCTTCGGGGAGTCCGCCCACGATCGACGTCAGGACGGAGAGGATTCCGGCGAGTCCGGCACCGGAGCCGACGACCTGCCAGTCGACGTCGGGTAGGACGACTGCCGTGGTGCCGATGAGCGCGATTGCGGTCTGTGCGATCGTCTTGATTGCTCGGATCGCGGTGGCGCGGATGAACTTGCGCATGGTGGTGTCTCCCTTGGCGGTGCGGGTTTGACGACGAGCGCGCGAATAGGCATGTCAGACCACCGAACACGTGTAGGTGGGGTTGGCTGGATCGAACGGCTCGGTCCGCTCGCAGACGTAGGTGAACGCCAGATAGGTGAAGGTCCACGACGCGGGCGGTTCACCGTCGACACCGGGATCGCCGTCTGTTCCGGGCTCGCCCTGCGGTCCGGGCTCGCCCTGCGGTCCGGGCTCGCCCTGCGGTCCTGCTGGACCAGGTTCGCCTTGTGGACCTGCCGGGCCTGGCTCTCCGTCGACGCCATCAGTTCCCGGCGCACCAGGCTCGCCGTCGACTCCATCGGTTCCCGGCTCTCCACCGGGGCCTGGTAGACCCGGCTCGCCGGAAGGCCCAATCGGACCCGGAGCGCCGTCGACGCCCGGTTGGCCGGGCAGCCCGACGAGTCCGGGCGGACCGGCGGGTCCGCGCTCGCCGGGCGGTCCAGGCTGCACCTGGACGTCCGGTAGGTCGTCGACCCGCTCCTCAGGTTCCGGGACGGCGGGCGTCTCCCCGGTGTCCGTGACCTGCTGTCGGAGCGTGCGCACATCTTCGGCCAGCAGGTTGATCGCTTCCTGCCGGGCGTCCGACGTCTTCTCCGAGTCGTTGATCCGACCAGCCAGATCGACCATGATCAACATCACGACCGCGAACCCGATAGCGAGCGCCGTGACGGCCAGCCAGTAGCCGATGGAGCCCTTGTTCCGGTAGATCCGAGACATCATCAGGCGCTCCGATACGCGATGACAGCGGCGGCGATGATGGCCACCAGGATGGGGAACACGAGCCCCGTGAGTGCCGCCCTCCACGCCCACGTCAGGCGGCCCTTAAGATCATCGACCTGCCTTTGCAGTCGCTCGACCGCCGACGCGAGATCGGCGGCGTTGTCCATGAGCTGTGCCTGGAGATGGTTTCGTTCGGCCACGTAGACCTGCGCATCGAGATGCCGAGCGTCCGCGGATCGACGTTCGGCGCCGTATCGCTCCTCGAAGCGATCGAGGCGCCGGGACAGTTCGCCGATCGTCGGCTCATCGGGCACCGGGTTAGCCCTGCGTGTCGTCGACGACCAGCTCCACGCGCGCTTCGTCGACGAACTCGCGGAAGACCTCATCGACCTTGGCGCCGAATCGGGTCACCAGCTCATCGGCATCGAGTCCCTGGCCCGTCGCGAGGGTCTTGAGTACCTCGGTAAGTCCGGCGAGCTGTGCTTTCACCTGGAGGGCGTTGGCGTGAGTGGAGAAGAGGATGTCGGCCACCGTGCGCATGTCACGAGTGCCGTCGCCCTTCTCATCGACGTACTCCTTGTACTTCGCGCCAAGAATGGCGCCTGCGACGTCGGCCCGCTGCGGCAGCGTCATAACGCGCTGAAGAGCGAGTCCGCCAGTGTTGTCGGACCGTCCGAGCTTCATCCCGTGGACAGCCTCTTGGATGATCGGGATGTCGGCCTTGGTCAGTGCCACGTCCGTGTCCCCTCCTGCTACGCCCGTTACGAGTTGTCGGGAGCGGTTGACGATCTGCGGGATTTGGGCCACGCGGCGGTCGCCGGGGCAGACCTTGCCGCGAGCCTTCGACCAGAACTCGCCGCCGCTGACGCGCCACGGATCGATGCCCTGACGGTGGTACGCGAATCCGAGCGAGCCCGGCTTGCTGTTGGGACACAACTGGAGGCGGATGCCGTGTGTTCTGTGCAGCCAAGCGCCGAGCTTGGCCAGCGCCTCGACCTGCTGTTTCGTCCAGGCCGGGACGTCGGAGCCGTTCGTGTTCCACTTCGGGAATGGCCCGCCGATGTCCTGGGTCTCGACGGTGATCGTGTCGTGATTGCCGTTCAGGTGGGCGGTCGAGCGGAACTTGGTGTCGATGTACTGCTCGACCGACCCATCGGCCGGGATGTAGAAGTGGCTGGTCGCCCGTCCGGAGACGGCGAAGTAGTTGTACAGCGACGACGCCGACGAGACGGCGGTGTGCAGGCCGTAGCGCCGGTACGCGGCCATCAAGATGCAGTTCCGCTGGCCCGGCTGGTAGCGGGCCACCGGGCGCCAGGTGGCGCCGGGATACCGGGCCATCTACCGGGCCATCAGGGTGCCGCCGGGATGCTGTCGACTTGCTCCACCGAGAAGAACGACCGGCCCGAGGACTCGGCGCCGTTGATGGTGTCGGTGGTGCCGTTCGAGACCGCGAAGTGATACCGCGTGCCCTTGTTCAGTTGGAGGATGTCGTTGAGGAAGTTGGAGCCGTGCAGATAGCCGTTGACCAGAGCTTCCGTCGACTCCAGCAGCAGCGACCCGCTATTGGGAACGTTCGCAGTCGTGTTCCCCCGAAGTTGCAGGTAGACGTACCCGAGCTGGCCGCTGATGACGCGGCTCCAGTTGTACTGAGCAGTGACGCGGTAGTAGCCGGTTTCCGGCACCTGGAACTGCGACGAGTGCTGCGAGCCGACGTCCCATCCGTCGCCACGGGAGAAGTTGATCGCCATGGTGCCCATGAAGTCGATGACTGCGTTCGGCACGCTGCCGCCCGCCGTGACGCTCTTGCGGAGTAGGTGCTTGCCCCTGGCGTGGGCGATCTCCCGGTAGGCGCCATTGATGCCGATGCGCAGTGACCGCAGTGGCGAGTACCACATCAGCGAGTCGAGATCTGGATGCGGTGCCGTCGCGAGTGACGGGATGAAGTAGAAGTCGGTCGGCGGTGGCGTGGCGACGCGGGTCAGGTCGCCCGAGGCCAGGGCTCCCTGGTTGTGGTCGATGATCACCTGGGCGATCGGCAACTGGTATCGGGTCCCGTGATTCCTGATGACCTCGCTGAAGGGCGCCTGCGGGTTCGAGCTGGGGGTGCCCGGCACCCGCGCCGGAACGACGGTCTTCGTGGTCCAGTTCGCATCGAGCACAAGCAGATCAATCCGGGACAGGCCGGACGTGTTGGACGGGAACTGGAAGGTCTGGGCGACGGTGACTTCGGTGAAGATGCCGCCGACGTTGGCCGTGCCGGTGCCGATGGAGACGTTGCGGTCGCCGGTCGTGGCGCTGACTACCATGCTGTCTACCGCGTCGTTGGCGATCAGGCCCTGGAACTTGGACCACTTCAGGTCGTCGTAGGAGCCGGGGAAGCCAGCGGTCACGATGGTCATCGGCGCGTCTCCAGGTCTGTGATTCGTCGCATGGCCAGCCGAAGCTGACGGGCCATCAGTTCGTCGAGGTTTTCCATCGGGGCGCCGATCTGGATTGAGCCGGTCTCGCCCTCGGCCGACCAGCTCGCTTCGACGGTTTCGATCAGGTCGTCGACCAGGCCGATTGGCTGGCCGTTCGCGTCCTGGTCGATGTAGCGACGCACGAGGTCGCCCGGCGCGTAGTGGACGAACGGCCGAGCATCGGGTGCGGAGCTGATGTTCGCGGTGAAGCTGGATCGGGCGACGTTCTCTTCGAGGAACTCCAGGCCGTCCACGGCGAGGACGTCTTCGAGGTTGGGGTCGGTCGGCGAGATATCGCGGCGATCCTTGAAGACCTCGTAGACACCCCAGGCGGTGATGTCGTTGGCGTCGGCGTAGCGGCGGAAAACCCGCAGCTCCATCTCCCCACCGGCCCCGGTGATGACGGTGTTGCCGGTCGAGTCCTTCGACGTCGCGCTCCAGGACTGCACGGTGCCGAGCGCCGGGGAGAACTGGACGTCAAGCCGCTTGTCGGCCGGTGCCCACTGGTAGAGGTAGAGCGCCCGGTCGGAGTCGCGCTGCATAACCTTGAAGTTGACGGCGCGACCGGCGATCTCCTGGGACAGCTCCAGCAGGCCCTTGAAGCGGGCCTGGGTGATCGCACTGGGGCCAAGGCCGAGCACCGCGCCACCGTTGCCTGCGGAGTCGACACGAACGACGGTGTTGGCGTTGAAGTAGCCCCGGATGCGGTCGCTGGCCGGGCCGGACCGGATGTCGTGTGTGTCCGTCTGTGCAGTCACTGCCGCGCTCGGCTTCGGCCAGCACAACGTGCGCCGCATCAGGTGGGTGTCGTCGAATCCGGTGAACGTCCAGACGGTCTCGCCGCCGGAGTGCTCGATCTCCGGCTCCTGGGCCAGCCAGCCGGACATGAACGTGGCCGGGATGCCGTTGACGTTCTCGCGCCGCAGGACGATTCCACGGTTGCGGGTGATCTTCCCCTGGGAGTTGATGACCGGCGTGAGCAGTGCGGCGTCTTCGGGGCTGGCGATGACCAGGGTCCATTGGCCGACGTCGTTGCGTCGCGCCACCACGGATAGGGACGCCCAGGTGGAAGTCGAGCCGATGATGCTGCGGTCGATGTCCCGGATGTAGACCTGGATGCCGTGGTCGATCATGCGCTGAGGTAGCTCGGCCGGTAGGTCATGACGATGGACGACTGCATCGGCACGGTGCCGGTGAACAGCACGGAGACCCGGTTCGAGCCGGGAACCAGGGACCACATGACGGGCCAGTCGCCCGCCGCAGTCGACCAGACGTTGGCGCCGGTCTCGCGAGTGAACTTCTGGCTCGCCACCGTGGCCGGATCGGTGCGGACGGTCAGCGTCTGCCCAGCGACCAGGTTGGGGGTGAGCTGAAGCGTCCGGCCGGTGTCCCGGTTGCGCAGCGTGGCCGTGGCCACCGGTCCGGTGATCGTCCAGACCGGGTAGACCTCGACCTCGCCGTCGATCTCGACCGTGCTGTCGCCGGTCGTCGTCGACGAGGAGATGTAGAACACGGCCACCGGGTCGCCGGGCGGTGCGTAGAAGCTGTAGCTCTGCTGGGGCTCGAACGGCACCGACAGCTCGGGGCCGTACGGAAACGGATTCCGCGCCTTCAAGATGATCGTGAAGGAGTCCCGATACGGGTATCCGGCCCGACCGACCTCGGCGACGTCGAGCCCGGACGAGTAGGCCGCGTCGAGGCTGCGGCGCCGCCCATTGGGGTAGGCCACGGTGAGCACGCCTTCGCCCCTGACCGGGTTGAAGCTACCCATCAGCTCACGCCGATGCTCCTCCAGCTCGTCGAGGGTGTCGGCATGGATGACGACGGGCAGCCCGATCTGTCTGGCTGCCCACCGTCGACCGTTGAGCAACTCGCCCCCGGCCGGGAGCTGAGTGTCAAACTCCTCCTGCGGAGGCATGTCGAGCCCGATGACGGTCCGGGCGTCGTCGTCGACACCGCCGAGCATGATGCCCGAGGCGATGTGACGCGACAGGGTGATCGTCGACCCACCAGCAGGCGTCCACTGGACGAAGGGCCAATCCGGCATCGGCGGCGCCGGTAGCGGGCTGGGCTCGACGATGACCGGCGGCGGCTGGAGAACGACGCCATTGAGGAGTGAGCGAATCGCCACGAGCTACCCCCTCATTACTGGCCGCCGGGCCTGCCGCCTGGTCTCGTACATGAAGGCCATCTCGCTGACGAGCGACCGTGGGGAGCCGTACGTGTTGATGACCGTCCCTCCGGCGACGCCGGACTCCCAGGCCCGCGTCTCGGCCGGGTCCAAGACCCGCTCCGGACGGACGCCGCCGTTGTAGGCCAGCGTCAGGCCGGGCATCAGGTAGCCGCCGGAGTCGTATGTCAGGAACCGACGCGGGTCGACGACCGAGCCGTTGACCCGGTACTCCTGGTGAAGGTGCGGACCGCTGGAGTTGCCGGTCGAGCCGGACAGGCCGATCAGCTCACCCGGCAGCACAACGCGACCCGTCTTGCCAGCGAAGGCCGACAGGTGGGCCGAGATCGACCGAACGCCGTTAGCGCCCTGCACGCTGGCGTACTTGCCGTAGCTGCGGTTGCCGAGGTTCGTGAAGTTGACGACTCCGGCCATGGATGAAAGGACGGGCGAGCCGACACCGGTCGGAAAGTCCTGGCCGGTGTGTCCGGTGTAGCCGCTGCCCCACGGCGGTCCCGGCGGTTCGCCCACTCGGTAGGTGAGCGGCAGCAGTGGGAAGACGAAGCCTTCCTTGCCGACACCACTGAGGCCGAGATCGACGATCGTCGGCCGGGTCTCGTCCTTGTCCTTGGCCCAGCCGAGCAGCGAGTCGTAGACCCACTGGACGGTCTCTCGACCCATCCCATTGGGCAAGAACGGCTTCTCTGGGATGACATTGAGAAGCTTCTCCAGCGCCGGGTCGAGGGTCTTGCTGACGAGCCAGCTCGCGCCCTTCTGGAGGAGTTCGCTCGCGTCGTTGATCAGGTCCGCGTTCTGGCCATGGCTGAGGCCGAGGCCGAGACCGGTCTTGATCGTGTCCCAGCTCCAGCCGTCGAACGGTCCGCCGATGCCTTCGCCAGAGTTGAGCCGGTTGATCGTGTCCTCACCGAGTCGCTGGGTGGCGTCGGGGTTCAGGACGGCCTCGCCACCGAGCAGCATCCGGGGCGTCTCTCCGGTGCCGGGGACGATGCCGCCGGAGTGCATCGGGATCAGCGGGATGTCTTCGATGTTCGGGATGCCGGGGATCACGTCGACGATGACGTTGAGCCCGCCGATCAGCCACTTGTTGACCAGGCCGATCAGCCAGTTGATGCCCGTCTTCAGCGCATCCAGCCCAGCATCGAAGGCGCTGGCGATGACTTCACCGAGGTTCGAGAAGAATCCGGCGATGGCGTCCTTCACATCGCTGGCCTTCTGCCTGATCGTGTCCCAGTTCTTGACGATGGCCAGGACGGCGAGACCGATCGGGCCGGTCAGGATCGCGAGCAGGAGCGGCCAGTTGTTCTTGAACCAGTTGAACACCGAAGATCCGATGTCCTTGATGAAGTTGAGGGAGGTCCAGAAAGCGTTCTTCACCGCGTCGAGGACGCCGAACACGACGTTGCGGAATCGCTCCGAGGTCTGCCAGGTCCGCACCAGCCACGTGATCAGCCCTGCGAGCAAGGTGATGACGATGACGAGGACGTTGCCCTTCAGGCCGATGTTGATCGCGGCCTGAGCGATGGACCAGATCTTGGTGGCGGCGGCGATGCCGAGGATGCCAGCGGTGATCGCCGCGAGCAGGCTGGGGTCCATGTTGCCGATGACGTCGAAGATCGCCGTCAGCACGGTGAGGACGGGGCCACCGAGCGGGGCCATGGCACGGATGATGTTCTCGATGGCGCCGACGAACGCGCCGAGCATGGCGCGGACCTTGGGCCAGTTCTCCTGCACGTAGTCGAGGAAATTCTGGAAGCCCTGGTTCGTGTCGAGCGACTTGCCCCAGTTCGCGAAAGCTTCGGTGAGGTCGACCAGGCCGTTCATGATGTCGCCGGACACCGGGCCGAAAGCCATCAGGAGACCGGCGAAGCCGGTGGCGATGTTGCCCAGTGCCTGGCCGAACGCGGTGGCATTCGGTCCAGCCGACGACGCCAGGAAGTCGAAGAACTCCTGCCAGAAGGGGCTTTCCAGCGCCGCCCCGGCCGAATCGAGCAGGCCGGAGAAGGCACCTGCGACGGCCTCGACGATGGGGGTCAGCGCGGGCAGCAACTGCTTCAGGAGCTGCATCCCGGCGAGCAGTACGGGGATGGTGACGGGCTCCAGCGCGCGCGACCAGGCGATGAAGGCGTCCCGGAGGTCATACCAGCCCTCCATCAGCTCGCGCTGCATCGGGGTGAGCTGGTCCATGGCGTAGGCGAGGTTCTGCATCGCCGCCGTCCCGGCAGCGGTTTGCATGGCCGCGACCTGGGCCTGCTGAGCTTGTGCCCGCATGGCGTCGGTGACGGCCCTGGCGGCGTCCGCGCTCGCGATAGCGGCGTCCTGGCGGGTCTGAGCCAGTTCGGCTTCGGCGTCCTGGCTCGACTGTACGGCGCGGGTGACGGCGAGGGTGGACGACTCCAGCGCCTGCTGGGCGCTGACAACGGCGTCCATGCCGTCGATACCGGCGCGCTCGGCCTCGTTCAGGTCTTCGGTGGCGCGCTGCTGGTCCCGCTTGGTGTCGGACAGCCGGTCCTCGGCCTGCTCGACCTGGAGGGCAGCCTTGCGCCGCTCCAGGGCCAGCTCGGTGGCGCGGCGCTGAGCCTGCTCCAGCCGCTGCTCTGCCTCGGCGACGGCCAGCAGGGCGCGGCGCCGGTCCAGCTCGCTGGCGGTGCCATCGGCGTTGACCGCAGACAGGGCGGCGCGAGCGTCGGCCAGGCTGATCTGGGCCGCTTCGATGGCGTTGCTGCCATCCTCGCCATTGGCGTCGGCGAGGCGCTGCTGGGCCTCGATCAGCGAGATCTCGGCGCTCTGCTCGTCTCGGCGGATGTCGGACAGCCGCTCGCGCATGTCCTCCAACGTCCGGAGGGCATCTTGGCGGGCTCGGTCAAGATCAACTTGAGCACGGATCTGGTCGGCCTGGGCGCGGGCAACAGCCTGCCCGGCGTCGGCAACGCGGCGCTCGGCCTGCTCGATCCGGCGAGCGTTCTCCTCGGCGACCCGGCCGACGTTGCGCTGCGCGTCGGCGACCCGCTCGGCGGCTTGCTGGGCGGCGTACGCCGCTGTGACGCGCTGGATGCCGCTCTGGGTGGCCGTGGTGGCGGCGGACTTGTCGGCAGCCTCCTGGGCCTTCACAGCCTCGGTGACGGCGCTGATGGAGGGCACCACGGCGGCGATGAGCCCGCCTATTCCGACCGATGCGCCCGCCAGAGCGGAGGCCAACCCACCTGCGGCGACGGCAGCAGCACCGAGGCCAGGCACGAGAGCGGGTCCGATCAGGCCACCGAGCAGAATCAGCCCGTTGAACTGCGTGGACAGGAACCGGGCCGAACTGACCGCACCCCGGTCGTTGACGTCGACGGTGACGTTGGCCTGTCGCCCGTCGAGGCTGTTGACCTGCTCCTCGATGAGCTGGAGCTGCGCCCTGGCGGCGGCGGTATTGGCACGCACATCCACCGTGGCGGACTTGCTGCTGGAGATCCGGTCCAGCTCACGCCGGATTGCCTCGATCTCGATGAGGGCTGCCCCGGCGTCGATGTCGACGCCGATCTCCACATCGCGCAGGGCAAGCAGCCGCTGACGCAGCGCGTTGATCTGGGTCTCGTTGACGGTCGGGGTGACGTTGACGTCGATCTCGGGCAGCGCGGCGATGGCGCGATCGAGGCGACGCTTGAAGCTGTTGGCGAACTGTCCGGCGGCACGGTCGCCGATCTTGGCCGAGTCCTTCTCGACCTGCGAGCCGTCCAGGCGAGGGGTGAGCGGCACGTCGACCTGCCGCAGCTCCTTGGCCAGCTCCTTGCGGACGGTGTTGTTGAAGTCTCGGAGGCTGGGGGTGACGTCGATGAACGCCTGGCCGATGCGGTAGGCCACGGCGTCACCCCCAGTTACTCGTCGTCGGGCGCAATGCCCAGTGATCTTCGGACTCGCTCAGCGGCATGCGGAGTGACGGCGGACACGATGTCGAGGACATCTGTCGCCGCCCACCGCTTACGGGCGCGGTCACGGGCCGTCTCCGGGCGCGGAAACGGCTTCGGCGGGTGCGGCCGGGATTTCGCCCCGTTGGCGACGATGAAGTTCGTGTTCAGGTGGCCGATGAGGTCGTGGATACCGGCCAGCAGTTCCTCGGTGGTGCCGAACTCGGTCACCCGAGGGCGGTAGGCGCCCACCGGTACGGTCCGCGTCTCCTCGACCAGATCGTCGTCCTGGGCCATCGCATCGACGAAGAACGACGTGCGTGGCAGGTGCTCGATCAGGTTGAGCAGGAACCGGAACCGTCGTGTGCGTACCAGCTCGGCGAGGTCCCAGCGACCGCCTCCGTGACCCCCAGGCCCGAGCGCAAGGTCAGCCTCGATCGCGTCCCAGTACCGTTCCAGGAGCGCTACGAGGCGTCGGGTTTTGCAACCGTCTCCATGTTGTAGTGCTTCATCCAGGCGTCGATCAGCGGAACGATCTTCCACTGCGGCATCCGCCCGGCCTTGATGACGTCCTCGTACTGGTCAGCCATCAGTCGGCTGAGCAATGCCGGGTTGCCGAACGGGTTGTCGCCGATCTCGATGATGTCCTTCAGGTCGAGGTCGGCGGGGTCGGCGAGGATGAAAGTCTCGCCGCCGTGGCTGAACTCGAACGGCGGCTTGATTTCGCCGTCGCGCTCCAGGGCGTCCAGATCGATGGCGACCGAACGGTTCTTGACGGGCCGCTTCGTGCGGCGATCCTGGGGCTGACGTGGTGCTGGCATGGGGGTGCCTTCCTACTCAGAGGGGGGTGCGTTCTCCACGACGGGCGCACTGGCCACGTCGGCGGTCCTACTCGGCCGTGGCCGACGTGTTCGGGTGGGCTCTGCGGATGCCTCAACGGGCGGCTCGATGGGCTCGCTGAGTAGCGGCCGGGGTCGCCGTGTCGGCACTTCGATCTCGCGGTATCCCCGCGCGATCAGATCCGTGGCCGCAGCGGGGACTCGGGTCGAGACGGTCTTGTCGCCCCGCATGAACGTGCGCTCGCGCATGAGAATCTCCTATGTTCTGGGAGTTTTGGGGGGTGCCTTGACGGCAAAATCTCCATCGGACGGGAGATTCTTCGGCTGGAGCACGGAGCGAGGCGACCACCCCCCAGCGGCGCCTCGCTCCGCGCCGTCTGTCAGGAGCCGGGGTCGGCCGGGAAGCCCTCGTCCTCGGGCACGCGGCCGGGGCCACCGAAGAAGTGCCTGACGGCGGTGCCCTCGTCGGCATCCTGGAAAGCGGTGTACGTGATCTGGTAGGTGACCGGCGTGTCGGAGTCCTGCCAGGTCTGCTCGGCGGTTTCCGTCACCTTGGCCCGGAGGAACATCTGGCCTCGGTAGTATTCGCCGCCAGCCGCCGTGTCTCGCGCGATGACCAGCACGCGTCGGTACGGGAAGATCGGCAGGGGCGCCTCGTCGAAGCTACCCTCACCGCCGCTGGCGGTGATGACGGCCGAAAGATCCTGGCCAAGGAACTCCTCCAGCACTGTCCGGCTGGTCTCCAACGCGGTGACGGTCATCCGCTTGGTGGCTCGCCGAATGTCGGACCGGATCGGCTCGGCGCCGCCCCAGCCGTAGATCTCGGAGACCTCGGTCTCGCGCGGCCAGGCCACGCCATCTTCGGAGATCCAGCCGAACGGCGACCACCCGGCCGGGACGACGACGAGCGCGCCAGTGGTGTCGGTGATGGCGGTGAGCGCAGGAGTGGCAAGGTCGGCGACAAAAACCGCACCCGCCATGCCCTTGCGCACGAGGTCGTTGTTGCGAACGTTGATGTCGTCGAACAGAGGCATGACGACGCTTCCCTTCTGTGCGGGGTTGTGAAACCCCGCGACGCGGGGCCTTGTTGTGGAAGGGGGGTGGCGTCAGCGACGGGTGCTGATCCGGTACGTGGCCGTGAGATATCTCGTCGACGGGTCCGGCCACGGGACCTCGTACGGACTTGTCTCGACCTCACAGCGGTCGAGCCGACCGGCACTCGCGGTGATGTGCGGGTAGGACATCAGCCGTTGCCTGATGGCTTCGGCCAGTTCGTAGGACTCCGCGTAGGTGGCCGTGTAGACGTCGACGGCCATCCGGGGGAAGTCGGTGATCTTGTCGTTGGTCCCGCCCACCTTGCGGACTCGGATCAGCGGCATGTCGTCCTGGAACTCGGCATATAGGAGCGGACCAACCACGTCGGTCACGGTGAGGTCGGCGAGCAGCTCGGCCAGCAGATCGTGAGGGTCAGGCCACGGGGGCAGATCAGCCATCAGGGGTGCCAACCTTCGATGAAGCCCATGGTCCGGGTGAGGATGCGCTGGCCGTCGCGCTCGATGACGTACTCGACCGACAGCGCGTGGTCGGAGTCGTTGTGCAGGCGGGCCACGGCGCGCTTGCCGGGCCGGAGCGTGACGTTGAGGTTCAGCCCACGCTCGACGCGGAACGACCGGCGGTAGTCGCCGGTCTCGCCGTGTGGGGAGATCGACTGGGCGTAGAGCTTCCCGGCAGCGGCGAAATGGTCCACGAGCGCGTGCATCTCGGGGCCGATGAGCATCCGCCCGATCTCGGAGTGGTTCTCCTGGTACCTCACTGGTCGACCCACTCGACAGCCGTGTCGCCGTCGTGACCGTGGATGGCCTCCACGTCCTCGATCGAGGACCAGTAGACGGTGGAGCTGCGGTCGCCGCGCCAGCGCAGAACAACGGTTCCGTCCGGCCACTCGATGCCGTCAGCGACGGTGCCGGTACCGGAGAGGCCGGTGTGATCGACCCGGCGGTTGAGCTGGAAGCGACGAGCGTGCATGACGGACCTCCTGGGGGGGGTTATCCGGTGGCGCGTCGGAGCGCCATCTGCGTCCCGACCTCCTCCTGCGTCCACGGCGACTTCCATCGGCCGGGCTCGCCTTCGATCTGCCACACGACCGGGACGCCCTCGGCGTCGACGATCTCCGGGATGATCACCTGGTCGGTGAACCGGAGGTCCGCGTCGTACGGCGCGAACAGCCAGTAGCCGGTGATGGCCGTGTTCTGGAGGTCGCTGTCCTCGATCGCCGAGCGTGGTGCCCATGCGCAGCCGGGCTGCTCGTGCTCGACGGCCGGTTGCGGGTCGCCGTGCATGTCGCGGCCGGGAACCCGGAGGACCCGGACGGGTCCCATGACGGGCGGGTACACCATCAGCAGTACCGTTCCGCGTCATAGGACCGCGCCGGGACATCGGGCATGGTCTCGATCTGGAAGGCCCGGCCGCTCCGGTAGCCGAGCAGTTCTCGCCGCTCGGCGCTGGAGAGGAAGACCGCGCCGGGCTCGTCACCGGAGTGGGTGAAGCCTCGGGTGAACGGGCCGGTGGTCTCCTGGATCTGCCGGTAGCCCTCGGGGTTGCGTACGTGCCGGATGACCATTCGGGCGACGATCTTGTCCAGTCGAGCCTGGGGGATTCGACCGTCGTCCAGTCGGTCTTGAAGGTCGGGGACGGCGGCGAGAATCGTGTCCTCGGCGTCGTCGATGAGCGTGGCGATAACGCCGTCGTCGGGGATCGCCCCGCTGCCCAGCCAACGGGACCGGACCGCCTCGATGGAAGTGCAGGCCATGGCGGTACCTCCGGTCACTCAGTCGGGATACCGGCCTCGTCGAGTGCGTCGATGACGTCCTTGCGGGTCATCTCCTGCGAGACCTCGATGCCGTTGGCGGTGGCGTAGTCGAACCACGCCTCGGCGGTTGAGCCCTTGCCGTACTTCGGTGGCGGCGACGTCTCCGGCCGGTCGGCCCCGGCCTCCGAGGAGTCCTCGGAAGCCCAGGCCGACTCGTCCGTGATGAGGTCCGCCGCCCAGTCCGGTACCTCGTCGTCCGGCCCGAACGACTCCACAAGGAAGGTGTTCGGGTTACGGAGGACGTACCGGCCAGTGAGGCGGCGGCTCATGTCACAGCACCTTTGCGACGAAGCTCAGGTCGGGGTTGGCGAGCACCGGCAGCGCGATCGCGTCGCCGATGACCTCCAGCCCGTGCGGGGGCTTGTCGTGCTGGTACACACCGACCACGACGCCGGGCTGCTCGCTCGCCTCGATGCCGTATCCGGGCACCGTGGACGACAGCGTGCGACCCCAGAAGGTGGCACCGAGATCGGTGCCGTCGGAGTCTTCCGTCATCGCGGGAAGCAGGTACACCGAGTCGTCCGGCAGCACCTTGGTGAGCACGCCGTTGACCCGCACGCGGCGGTCGTACAGCGTGATCGGGGGCAGTCCGTTGCCGATGACGAGATCCCGGACGTCCTGGGCCACGGCGGGCCGGGTGGCGCCGCCCTGGAGGATCGTCCGGAACTGGTCGCCGTTGGCCAGCGCCCGGAAGGCGCGGGTCGACATGAGGATGGCGCCCGGCTCGGAGCCGGTCGCATCCGTGACGACCTGCGACCAGGTGGAGAGCTGGGTCAGCCGGTCAGCAGCGGTGTTCGACCACAGCACAGGGGCGGTGATCGAGTGGTCCACGTCTCGACCGAAGTCGTCGTCGGACTTGAAGTTGTACTGGTCGATCGTCGCCTTGCCGGTGTGGATGACGATGCCCCGCAGATACTCCACCGCATCGGCGATCGCTCGCACGGTGCGGTCAGTGGCCCGCTGGATGGTCGTCAGCGCCAGCTCGGCAGTGACTTCGCCACTACGCCCACGGAGCTGCTCGTACTCGGTGATCGGCTCGTTGCGACCCACGGCAGGCAGCTCGATGGTGACGCGCTGCGACACGTCGCGCTGGCCGATCTCGGGCTCGGCGTCGAATGCACGCCAGTAGGCGATGTCGACGAGTCCGCCGTTCTGCCCGGCGACAAACCGGACCACGATGTCAGCGACCTCGCGGTTCGGCAGTACCAGGGACAGGCGGCCCTGACGGGCCTCGTACGCGGCGAGCGACTCACGCGCGTAGCCGGTGAGAGTGGCCGGATCAACGGCCTCAGTCCAGAGAGCCATCAGCTACCAGCCCCCGCCAGGAACACACAGGTGGTCCGGTTGTTGGCCGCAGTCGGGATGACGAAGCCGACCGGCAGGAACTCGGTCTTGATGCGACCGTGGTCCAGCATCGGGGCGGCGAAGTCGTCAGTGCCGTTCACGGTCTGGTCGGTGAACAGGAAGCCCCAGAGGACGCCTGTTCCTGAAGCGCCGCCCGAGACGTACGGGACGGCGAGGCCGCTGGCGATACGAGCCAGCGGCGTGCCCGAGAGAATGACTCCATCGGGGTAATGCGTGCCTTCGGTGAAGCCGGAGATGTCCAGCGTCACGGTCTGGGCGTTCCAGATGCCGTGCGCCGATCCCAGCCATCGCTGGTCTCCCGCCCCGAAGCTCTCAGTCCTACGACGAGGCACGGTTCGGTCCTTTCAGATCAGATTTGAGCGGGCGCCTTCGGGCGCGCTGCTTTGAACAGCTCTCGACCAGCAGCGACAGACCCCTTTGCGGGGGCGTGCTCGCCGGTACCGGAGGCACCGACATAGCCGGGTCGCTGGCCCTTTTCGGGCGTGGATGGCAGGAGCTTCAGTAGTTCGTCCGCGTCGGCCGCGAGTTCTTCGCGCGTCGTCCCGGTCAGCCGTGCAGCCAGCGGGGACGGCAGGCCCTTCTCGTTGGCAACCTCGGCTCGGTAGCGCGCGAGGCGCTCCGAGGCCAGCTCGTCCTCGTGCTTGGAGATCCGCTCGGTGAGCTTCTCCAGGTCGGAGGGGTCCTTGGCACCGTTCGGTGCGAGGGCCTCGGCGAGCTTCTCCAGCGGGGACAACTTGTCGAGACGAGCCTTCAGCTCGACGGCTTCGTCGGCTGCGCCCTTGTTGTCCTTCGCTCGCTGTTCCCACTTGCGCGCCTCGGACTTCCAGTCCGTCTTGTCATCCGGCTCGGGAGGAGTCGGTGGCGTCGGCGGTACTGGTGGCGGTGTCGGTGCTGGGGCTGGCGGCGGGTCGCCCTCGCCGGAACCTCCGGCGATGGGCCAGATCGGCTTTGCACCGATCTCGCCTTGGCGAGGCTTGCGCCAGCCGACTGCTCGACGGCCGGTCCGAGGGTGAGTGGGAAGTGTGGACATGCGGATTCCTCCCGTGCGGGATGAAGGTGGCCGTGCGGCCATGGGGGTTGACCCCGCGTGCGCGGGGAAGAATGAATAAGCGCAGGTCAGAGCGTCGCCGGCGAACCGCGGCTTACTCGAACGGATGATCTTTCAGGTACGCCTCGAAGCCGCCCAGGGTGACCGCGCCACGGACGCTCTCGGAGAACGCCTCCCACGCCTTCTCGGCGCGCTGGTTGGCCGGTTGGAGTTCCTCGCCTTCGCGGATCTCCTGGGACGTGCAATGGCAGTTGTCGTGGTAATGCAGACCGGCCGACCGGCCGCTGGTCCCGGTCGACCGGCCGGTGGTGAGTAGTACGGTCAGCTCGTCGTAGACGCCGCCACGGGAGGCGAGCATCACGCAGAACGCGCAAGCTCCCGGCCTCGGGACTCGGGCGTATCGAGTGTTTGCCTGGACGGTGGCCTCGAAGATCGTTTCCCGGTTCGGCTGCTCGATCAGGCGCTGGAGTGCCCCGGCCATTCGACGCTCGGCCAGCAGCAGGTCACCTTCGTCGAGTGGTCGTAGCGACCAGCCCAGTGACCGCTCGATCTGTTCCAGCTCGACGGTGTTGATCAGCGAGATCGGCGGCGCGTCGACGCCCGCCAGCGAGCGGTCCAGTTCGAGGTACCGGATCGCCGACATCGCGGCCTGCTCGCCGTAGACGATGGTGATGTCGATGAATATCTCGCGCAGCGTCCGCCACGCTCCGGAAGGGGTCGACATGTCGCTGTCCTGCATCGCGGCCAGGAGAGCGGAGATGGCCAGCAGCCGGAGCGCCTCCAACTCCGTCGTCATGTCGTCGACGGGAGCCATCAGGCGGCGTTCTCAGGCGGTACGGGTTGTGGCCTGGCGGTCAGCTCGGCCGCTCGGGGATTCGCCGCCGTAGCGGCCTCCACGAGCTGCTGACGGGCGATGTCGGCGGCACGAATGCGCCGCTCAAGCTTCAGCCGGTCGATGGTCGACTGGTCGTAGCCGAGCTGCTCCCACGTGATCTCCGAGTCGGCCAGCAGAACGCCGGTCGAGACCAGCGACATGACCGATTGAGCAGCAGCCTGACGGGTCGGGGTCGCCGGGTTCGCCCAGCGGTCCCGCAGCCGGACCAGCTCGGGCGGGAGGACGTCGGTCTTGTCCCGCATCATGATCGAGAGCTTGCCCACGTTGATCCACGCGGCGCCGAAGCTCAGGTGGTCGCGTTCGGCGACCTTGTTCAGCTCCGACTCGGTGGCGTTGATGGCGTCGGCTGACGCCGGGTTGTCGTGGATGATGCCGAGGTAGCTGACCGGGATCGCGGTCTCTCCGGCGAACATCGTCGCCGTGGACCGCAGGTGGTCGGTGTGCGGCTGCATCGAGGCGGCTGGGAACTGGCCGACCTGCATGGGCGGCGGCATCTCGTCGGTGATGTCGTCACGCTCGGCGTGCGGGATCGCCCACACGCGGCCGAGGATGGCTTCCCAGCCGGTCTTGACGTTGCCGTCCTTGTCAGTGAAGGCGGTCTCGTCAGCGCCCAGCAGATACCGCTGGGGGCTGCTGTAGAACTCGGCCGAGACCTCGGTGCGCAGGATCGTGCGGACGGCGACGTCGGTGAGCGACATGACCGGCCGGGTAATCCGGGACATGCCGAACTCACGCTCGATGAACGGCCGGTGCCGGATGGGCACACAGGCCACGCGGCCGGTCGGGTTCGGGCTGCGCTCGATGATGATCCGGCCGTTGTCGTCCCGGCGAATGGTGATGGTGACGATCGGCAGGTACAGGATCTTGGTCCGGTCACTGGCGCGCTGGCCCTGAACGATCTCCAGGGCGGCGTCAAGACGACGGGTGCGGCGGTTGTAGATCGCCGACGCCTCGCGGGCCGAGCGGATCGAGACCACGACCGTGGGATCGCCCGCGTTGACGTCGCCGTTGCTGACGAAGGCGAAGGCGGTGCCGTGGGTGAGGGCCGAGACGTGGGCCTGGGACCGCTCCAGGGTCATGTCGTTCTCGGCGTCGATGAGCGCCAGGTCGTCGAGCAGGCCCGACTGGTTGGGCAGTACGAAGCCCTCGAAGTTCAGTCGCTGCTCCAGCACGTCGACGGACTTGGCGGGCCAGCCGATGACGGTCTCGATGTCCTGCATCTGCGGCGGGATCGAGATGCCCAGCTTGTGCAGGCGGTGCTTGCCGTCGTAATAGTTCGAGCGCAGCTCGTTGCGGATCTTCTTCTGGTGGAGACGGTTCTCCAGCCGGGAGAGCGTGGCCCGCTCCTCGTCGGAAAGATCACTGAGCGTGAGGAGCGCGGGAGCGATAGCCACTACGTACCTCCTCCACTTAGTCGGCCATGACCAGCACCTTGGGCTTCTTCGGCTCGCGGGCACGTCCGATGCCCTTGGTCACTGCGTCAAGACGTGCTTTCCACGCCAGCACTCCCGCGTAGGCGGCGTCGATCTTCTGCGGCGAATCCGGGTACGCCTTGTAGAGCAGGTATCCCTGCGGCACTGCTCGCTTGCGCGCGTTCAGCACGTGCTCGGACAAAGACGGCTGGCCGGAGTGCGTCATTTCGCCGTTGACGATCGCGTCGTGGGCGCGCTTCACCCACTCGACCATCCGTACGTCCCTGCCACGGGGCCAGGCGGCGATCGGTCGCTCCTGGGACGCCTTCACTCGAAGCCGCTTGCCGTACCGGGCCTCCCAGGTCGCAACCTGACCGGTCCAGCCGGATGGGTCGGCGAAAAATCCGACGACCTTGTACGTCCGGAACGCCTCGTCGACGGTGGCTTCGATGAGACTGACCGGTGGTGACCAGTTCTTGGCGAGCTTGGGCTGCTCCCAGACGCCGATCTCGAACCAGTGCCCGTCATGGACCCGTACGCCGATCAGCGCGGTGGCGTCGGCCTTGCCACGCTCGCGGCCACGGGAGCCGTCGAAGCCCATCGTGATGACGTCGCCGGGCATGATCGGATCGACCGTGATCGGGTTACCGAGGACATCGAGTGCGATGTCCTTGTGGCGGGCATCCCATTCGATCTTCGACACCCAGGAGTCGCTCGCGTGGGTGATCTGGTTCAGGTAGTCCGACCGGGACTTCTGGGTGTCCATGGCCGGGTCCCAGATTCGGGAGATCTGGGCTTCCAGGTCGACGTGTCCGGGCGGGCACGGTGGAGTGTGGATCACGCAGCCGTCCGGGTGACCGGACGAATCCCCGTACGAGTGCCGCAGACCGATGATGAGCGACTCGCGATCGCTCATGTCGGTATTGGCGGGCGCCTCGCGGTGGTCGTAGAGGAGGTCTTCGTTCCTCGCTCGGCCTTCAAGGATGAGCTGCTGCGTCTCGGCCGACTTCTCGGCGACGGACAGCTCGCCGGGGATGTAGGCGTTCGGGCTCTCGACGGTCCGCCCGCCGTTCTTCGAGCAGTTCGTGCGGATGTTCTGCGACAGGTCCGGCCCACCGTTGGACGGCACCCACTCCTCGGTCTGGTCGAGCACCGCGAAATTGGTCGGCGCGCCCTTGATGGTGCGAGCCGACGACGTGACCTGGACGATCTTCGACCCCCGGCCGGGGAGGTTGATGAAGGTGTCCATCGGTTCGAGGCCGGGGTAATTATCGATCACCGGGCCTTCGCGGATCATCTCCTGGAGGGGCTGCCAGGTGTTCTTGGTCTGCTCCTCGGACACAGCCGCGATGTGGATCAGCGGGGTGAACGTCAGTCGCCACGGTCGGCCGACCGGCTGGCCGCTGGCGTCCCAGCCGTCGAACAGAACGTCGGCCAGGCCCTCGGCGATGGCCAGAGCCCCCAGGAACGGCGACTTGCCCCAGCCACGCGGGCGACCGAGTAGACCACGGTCATGCACGAATCGTCCCGTTGTGGGATCAATTCGGTAGAAGTTGATCAGGAAGTCTTCCTGCTCTTTGTACGGGACGAACGGCTCGTACTCGTAGCGGGCGGGTGCCGCGAGGTTCTCGATCATCCAGTCGATGAGGTAGTACCCGAGGCTCGGGAAGTCGCCCTCGTACTGGGGCTTCCAGGGCATCTATGCCCCCGCAGCCGGGCGGCGGCGCTCCCTCGCGGACGGCCGGGTTGGCGCCTTGTGACGCTCCTCGGCCTCGTCGGCGCTGACGAACACGATCCGCAACCTGGCGCGGTCCTCGGGGGTGGCGCCGAACTTGGCGACGCGCAGCCGCAGCTCGGCGGCGACCTTCATGTCACCGTTCCAGAACTTGGCGTGGAGCATGGCCGTGTCGAGCAGGAAATCCCAGTCGCTGTCGGTGAAGTCGGCCGAGAGCGGGGAGTTGCCCCACATCCGCCACCAGGCCAGGGTGCGCTCCGGCCACCTGAACTCGGCGTGCTGGATCTCGCCGTCCTCGGACACCTGGACGTCGAAGGTGGGCAGCTCAGGCTGCTGAACAGCCTCGGCCTGGATGAGCCGCAGTGGGGTCGGGTCGGAGTTCTTCCGCGCTCGCTTGTTCGGGTCCTTCGGCGCCGGTCCGGAGCCTGCCATGGTGACCTCCCGTGCGGGATCGCCAGCGCAGCCCCGTGCGGGGCCTGCCGGAGGGGTTGAAATGGTGTACGTGCAGGTCAGCAGGTATTCCTACTATCCCGGCAGGGATATAGGCCCCTAATCCGACCAGACCCGTAGGAAATGCGAGCGACA
>Ga0193743_1000104_pt1 | contig 62630 bp, 57 predicted proteins | sample L2c2metaG_FD_143038 | JGI IMG/M metagenome (GOLD analysis project Ga0193743, IMG submission 143038) | Soil microbial communities from a riparian zone of the East river system, Colorado, United States - L2c2 | ecosystem: Environmental > Terrestrial > Soil > Riparian zone | place: USA: East River... | reverse complement strand
GCAGCGACAGGTATCCGTCGCTCGAGCCCAAATCGATCTCGGAGACCTGGGTCGATAGGAAGGACGGGCGGTCGTTGGCGTACACCGCCGCCGCGCGCGCGTCGAATAAGGCATGAATCTCGCTGTCCATCGATCCGATCCCATCACTCCGCCGAGTCCGGCACCAGGCTGACCAAACGCGCGCTAGCTGAAGTGGATCAGTACGCAGCGTGTCCGAACGCTCGCCGGCCCGCATCGTCAATATTGGGTACCGCGACCGAAGCCGGAACCAACCCCGGGTAGGCACGGCGCTCAGTGGGGCGGCTAGCTTCTCGCCTTCGAGCGAGACCGCTCGAAGCTGAAGAACGCAACGACACACTCGGCCCCCGGCGATGACGCAGGACCGGTACCTGGGCCGGCGGGCCGTCGGGCACGGGGCACAGGAATACCCCTGAACCTCGTCTGGGTCGTCCCGCTCGCGGTCGTCCTACTCGACCGGGAGCTGCCCCGGATCGTGCGCATCGTCGGTTGGGTCTTCGTCTGCTGGGGTGACCGCCGCCCCGTTCGAACGGCTGCCACGAGGTGGCGATGTCGAGCTCACCTACAACGGCTGGCAGTACGCCCTCGCGTCGTTCACAGCCGCCCTTGGGATCGTCTTCCTGGTGGCCTGCCCGAGCGGCACCTTCTAAGGCCGTCTCGAGAGTCGAGCCCGGAGCCGCCGTTGGAATCCGCCATGGTGACGCCCGATGAGTTGGCGCTGGATGCCGCCCACCCGCGAAAACACCATCCACCTATGACCCGACCCACTACGGCGGTCCCCTGCCCGAAGGCGCCGGTACAACCCCCTGATCGCCCGTGCTGCGCATGGTGTGCCCGCCCGCCTCTACACTGTCCCCGGTGCGCGGTGAGCACCCGAGCAATATTGACGGACCACGGACTCACCACGGACTGGCCAGCGGGAGTCTGCTCGGTGACCCCACAGGCGGGAGACTGTGACTGGGCGGCTGACCAGTACAAGTTCACAACGCAAGCCCTCGTAGCTCAGGGGATAGAGCATCGGTTTCCTAAACCGTGTGTCGCAGGTTCGATTCCTGCCGGGGGCACCAGGTCAGAGCGCTGATCGTCGATCATCTGAGCTCCGCATACTTCGGTTCATGCCACGAAATGCAGTATTCTGTGGCCATGGCCGCAGGTCAGAGCAGGGCCAGAGACCGCCGAAGAGGCCGGGTACGCGTTCTGCCCAGCGGGTCCCTCCAGGTGACGGTCTACGCCGGCGTTGATCCCCTGACCGGCCGGCGACTCGATCTCACCGAGACCGTCCCGGCGGGCCCGACAGCGGCCCGGGACGCCGAGAAGGTCCGCGTCAAGCTCCTGAGCCAGCTCGACGAGCAGCGCAACCCGCGCACAACAGCGACCGTCAACCAGCTACTTGACCGGTACCTCGAGCTACTCGACGTCGATCGCACCACGCGCACGAGCTACGAGGGCTACATCCGCAACCACATCCGCCCCCTACTGGGCACCTTGCCGCTAGGCAGGCTGGACGGTGAAACCCTCGACTCCTTCTACACAATTCTGCGCACCTGCCGCGCCCGCTGCGGCGGACGAGTCGCCGTCGACCACCACACCGACCAGCCGCACGAGTGCGACCAGCGATGCAAACCGCACATCTGCCGCCCGCTCGCCACCTCCTCGATCCGCCAGGTCCACGGAATCCTCAGCAGCGCACTCAAGCGCGCGATCCGATGGCGCTGGATCACCGTCAACCCGCTCGATCAGGCCGAGCGGCCCAAGGCGGTCAGACACGATCCCGACCCACCGAGTCCGGAACAAGCCGCCAAGATCTTGGACGAAGCATTCAAGGATCCGGCGTGGGGAATGCTGGTCTGGCTGGCCATGACGACCGGGGCCAGGCGCGGTGAGCTGTGCGCGGCCCAATGGGACCGGCTGGATCTGGAGCACGCGCTGTTGGCGATCCGAACCAGTATCGCCCAGGACGGAGCCGAGACCTGGGAGAAAGGCACCAAGACTCACCAGCAGCGACGGATTGCACTCGATGACGCCACGGTGACGCTGCTGCACGCCTATCGCGACCGTTGCGAGGCTGATGCCTCGGAACTCGGTACCGCGCTCAGCCCGACCGGCCGACTGTTCTCCTCCTCGATCGATCACAGCACATGGATCAAGCCCAGCACCGTCACCCAGCGATACCGGCGGATGTGCGTCCGACTCGGCCTGGACATGCACCTCCACCAGCTCCGCCACTACTCGGCAACCGAGCTGATCGCCTCAGGAGTAGACGTGCGCACCGTCGCCGGCCGGCTCGGTCACGCCGGAGGCGGAGCGACGACGCTGCGCGTCTACTCGGCCTGGGTCTCTGAAGCCGACCAGCGCGCCGCCGGCAGTCTCAACGCCCGCATGCCCACGCCGCCGATCGACCTGGACGAGATGTCAGCTCCGCTCAGCGAACGGCCCACCGCCCAGCCTGACGAGGACGGCGCCCCCTACCAGCGCATCGCCGCCGACCTGCGTGGGGCGATCCTCTGCGGCGCTCTCGAACCCGGAGACCCATTACCCACTACAAAGGACATCGCCGGGCGCTACAACGTCTCGACAAGCACAGCCCACCGCGCACTCGAACTGCTCACCTCCGCCGGTCTCGCCACTACCAGCCGAGGCCGGCGCGCTACGGTCGCGCGAGGCGATCGGGATGCGGCGCGCGAGCGGGCCGATCGTCCTAGGACCGGTCGGCGCTAGATCTGTTGATGGGAGAGGTTTTCATTCGCTCGTGCCGGGAAACATCTTGCTGACGCCGAGTATCTCGATCCCCAGCAAGGTCCCGTCGTCGGCGAGGTCGATGGCGCCGTAGATTCGTGATTCCTGGTCTTGGATCGGGATACTTCGAGCGACTGCGTTCCCCTGGCCGCGCTCTCCGGTCTGTATATATCCGGCGTCAGACTCCGCGTCCCAGCTCAGCGTCAAGCTGATCTGACCTTTTCGACTCACATCTGTCCTTTGATTCCGGTAACAATGTACGCATTCTTGTTGATAATGACGATCAAGGTTGTAAGCGGGTCCATGATAAGCCATGTGTCGTTGTCATCTTGGTAGGTTCCAGGATTTGGCGAAGCGACAAGCGCTTCGACCTGGGCTTTACTGATTCGTCTCTGGGCCATCCGTTCCAGCGCGTGCGGGGTGTAACCGGCCACGTAGTGGGGGCCGTGGTGGTACCGCAGACAGAACGGGCCGCGTAAAGGTAGGCCCCGCCACCAAAACGACCTGGACGTCGCCGGCGTACCCAACGCCGCGGGCGCTCTGGGAGATCACCATCACCGCCCGGGGATCGAGTGTGCCCAGGGCGGCGGCCATGGGCTGGCCGGCGCTGGCAGTAGCCGGAGAGATGATGCTAGCGGCCGCGATGGTCGCGGCGATCAGACCTTCGATCATCATTTGGTGTCGCCTGTCGGTGCAAGGTTGGCAAGAGTTGGTGGCGCTGTGAAGATCGGACGACACGGATCATGGCGGCTCGGCGCCCGCTGCGGACCGGGATGGAAAAATCGGCAGGCTGCACAATCCGCACGCGCGAAGATGACTCGGGTGATCTCATGCTGGGCGGGAGTCGGCACAATCCGGCCCCAGCCGGCACGCCCAACCGCTCACTCTCGATCAGCATGCTTGCGATCCCTACGGGGAGGGAGTCATCGGTGGATCCGTGCTGACGGTGCGGCAGGTCGACATGTTCTCTTTCGGCGAGTTGTCAAAGTGCCTCCCTGAGCACCATTTTTCCTGTTCAGGGGGCGGAGGGTGGGACAGGGAGGCACTCAGGGACAACTCCCTGGTTCCCTGCCCACCTCCCTGCTCTACGCCTGTACAGCCTCGGGAGTGCGTCCGCGTGTGTCAGGTACTCGCCTCGGCGATCGACTAGCCTTCCTAAAGTCCGATTCAGGCGATCAGGTGGCAGGCCATGGATGTTGCCTCGGTTGCAGGGCCGACGATCTCGGCACACGGCGGGAGGTAGGCGCGATGCACGCGGCAATCGAAGCCAAGAGACCGGAGATCGAGCGGCTGTGCCGTGAGCTGGGCGTGCGTCGTCTCGATGTGTTCGGTTCGGCCACTGGGGACTCCTTCGACGAGACATCGAGTGACCTTGATGTCTTGGTGGAGTTCGACGCTGCGCCGGGATTCGACTATTTCAGTGCCTTTTTCGGCCTGAAGGAAGGACTGGAAGCGATCGTCGGCCGGCCAGTCGACGTAGTTGCGGCATCGGCTGTAGAGAATCCCTACTTTCGTGAGCGCGTTATGCGAACCAAGGAACAGCTCTATGCGGCCTGATCCACGGAAATACCTGTGGGATGCGCTGCGGGCGGCAGAACGGCTCGGCAGATTCGCACACGGCAAGTCGTTTGCCGACTATCAAGCCGATGAACTTCTGAAGTCGGCGGTGGAGCGTCAGTTCGAGATCATCGGCGAGGCACTGAACCAACTCTCAAAGGTCAGCCCAGAGCTCGCTGAACAGGTCCCAGAGCTACCCCGAATCGTTGCGTTCCGCAACATCTTGATCCACGGCTACGCCATGGTCGACGACGCGCTCGTGTGGCAGGTACTCACCGACAAGCGCCCGGTTCTCGATCAGGCTCTAAGAAAGCTATTGGCCGACTTGAGCGACTGACACGGCCACGTGCTGCCGCCGTCCAGGAAGAGTCGTCCATGCAGACGGTGCGCTCGAACTGGCCCGGGATCAGTGATGCCACGACGGCGGGGGGCTCAATCGTGGTCGGATTGATCTTTGGCGAGGAGTGCGCGTGCTGCGGCACGTGCCACGAAGCATCGTCCAACGGCGCCAATTGTGCGGCGTGCCGCGAACTGCAGAACAGTGAAGTAGCTGGTAGAAGCCCTAGTTTGCTTCGCCGTTCACATTCCTAGACCGTGTGTCGCAGGTTCGATTCCTGCCGGGGGCACCACTCGTAGCCGCACGAAATCGGCCCCTCACCTGCTGAAACAGGTAGAGGGGCCGATCTTGTTGTGTCCGGTCCTGTCCGGCCGTGGCTGGCCAGACCCGGCTATTCGTGCCCGTTGTGTGCCCGCGCCGTGCCCGTAGCGTCCCGCGGCTCAGGTCGCCGACCGATGCTCGCCCGAGTTCGTGTTGAGACCTCGCCCGCCCACAGCTCGCCTGCCCAGCACTCGCCGATCTAGGGCCAGCCGGTCAGCGGGGTCAGCACCGCGTAGTAGTTGACCATCGAACCGTGCTGGCTCCACTTCGCGCCGTCGACGCGCACCCACCGGCGTAGCGCCGGCTCGTCGCCGTGCACGACGACTGTCGTCACCTCAGGGCCGGGGTCGGCGTCGCGGTACGGGTGCCAGAAGGTCACGCCGGTCGGTGGGCTGGTCGGCAGCCCGCAACGGCAGCGGCTCATCGCGCGGCCAGGATGTGACGGGCGCGTAGAGCTCGGCGGGTGCGCCAACGCGTGAGGTAGAAGGACAGCATCTCGGAGATTGTCAGGGCATACCCGACGCGCGCTCGCATGATCTCCACAGTGCGGGCCAGACGCGATCCCCGGGATTCAAGATCATGGGGACGTCATGGGGAGAGTTCGGGGAGGAACCGAGAAGCCCGACTGCGGCCGATCACCGGTTCGTATACTGCCGGCAGGTTCAGCTGAGGAGCCCTTACGTGCCGGAAGTCAACGAGCAGCTACGCGCTGCCCGTCAGCGGGTCGAGTCGCCCTCGGCGCCCGGCGAGCCGATGTCGCGGCAGGAGCTGGCCGACGCGGTGAACGCACACGTGTTCCGAGCCAGCGGTGGCACACAGGTAACGGCGGTCGACCCCAATCACATCGGCAAGTGGGAGCGCGGCACGATCCGCTGGCCGGCGGCCCACTACCGCGCCGCGCTGCGTGCCATCCTGGACGTCGACACAGACCGTCACCTGGGTTTCGCGCGACCTGCGCGCGGGAAGCCGACCAACGTGGACCGCAAGACGTTTCTCAAGACCGCTCTCGGCGCCTCCGCCGGGGCGATGCTTGCGCGCTACACGCCGCCCCTCGGCGGAGACTCCGGCGACCTGATCGCGGCCATGTCGGGGCCGACCACCCACTACCGGCGGATGGAACAGGCCGTCTCATCCGAGCATCTCGCGCCTGCCGTGGACGCCCACCTGACGCTGTCGGCCGGGATCGTCGCTGGCCAGCTGCGCAACGCTACCGGGTTCGCTGTGCTCTCCGAGGTCGCCGGGCTCGCCGCCTGGCTGGCCGCCGACCGGGGCGATAACGCCGTCGCGCGCCGTCGCTACGGCGAGGCTGTGCAGCACGGCGGCCGGGCGCACCACCCGTTGTTGGCCTCCTATATGACCGCCTCGCTCGGGCACTTCGCCGTGGAGACCGGCGACGCTCGGCAGGGAGTGATCCTGCTCGACCGCGCCGAGGCTCAGCTCGACCAGTCGGCGCCGTCTACCGCGCGGGCGTGGCTAGCGTCGCTGCACGCGGTCGCGCATGCCGCCCTCGGCGACAAGCCGGCCACGCTGGCCGCCCTGCGCGCGGCCGAGAAGGCGACCAGCCGGCAGCATGGCGAGCCTGTCTGGCCGTGGGTGTTCACGTTCGACCGGGCCAAGGCGGTTCGCTACCAGGCCGGTGCACTCGCCCGCCTCGGTGACCTGCGCGGCGCCACCGCTGCCTACGCGGCCGTCGCCACCATGCCGACCGCGCCCAAACCGCGCGCCCTGCTCCTACTCGAACAGGCGCAAGTACTCGCGTCCGCCGGTCAGGTCGGCGACGGTTGCGCGCTGGCGGTCGAGGCGCTGCGCGTCGGCGTGGACTACGGCAGCGAGCGAATCACCTCCCGCGTGCGTGCCTTCCGTTCTGGCCTGCCGGTGCGCACCCGCGAGGCCGCGAGGCTCGACGAGGCCATGACGGCCCTGTACGAACGGCCCTGATGAAACTCGCATTCACCGGCCACCGGGGCCTACCGGAGGCCACCGAGCGGCTTGTCGACGCGGACATTCGCGCCGCACTCGCCGAGCGCGGAGGCGGGAAGGACGAGCTGGTCGGCCACTCGTGCATCGCCGACGGCGCCGACGCCCTGTTCGCACAGGCCATCCTCGACGCGGGTGGCTCCCTCGTCGTGGTCGTGCCCGCCGCCAAGTACCGCGACGGACTGCCCGAGAGCTACCACCCGACCTACGACGCGCTGCTCAGCCGAGCGGAACAGGTAATCCAACTCGACCACACCGAGTCGACGTCGGCGTCCCACATGCACGCGAGCCTCCGCATGATCGAGGACGCCGACGAGCTGCTCGCCGTGTGGGACGGCCAGCCAGCCCGAGGCTACGGAGGCACCGCCGACGTCGTGCACGCCGCGAACGAACGTGGCATCCCAGTCACCGTGATCTGGCCGCCCGGAGCCGAGCGAGACTAGGCCAGCACGCCGCAAATAGCGGCATTACTTCAAGCAAGGGCAGGCCGAGATGGCGTCGACCACACGTTTCACCACGCTTCACTTCTCACAGTCCAACCCACGTGGAGCAGAACAAGACAAGGTACCCGCTCTGCTGCGACGCGTTGCAGACACGCTGGACGAGCTTGGAGCTGGTCCCTCAGAATGGCGAGGTCGCTGATGGCGCGTCCGCCGTCGGCCAGCAACACCGCGAGGTCAGCCCGGAGCTCGCCGAACAGATCCCGGAGCTACCCCGGATCGTGGCGTTCCGCAACATCTTGATCCACGGCTACGCCATGGTCGACGACGCGCTCATGTGGGAGGCGCTCACCGACAAGCGCCCGGTTCTCGATCAGACTCTAAGAAAGCTATTGGCCGACTTGAGCTACTGACTCGGCCACGTGCCGCCGCGTCCAGGAGGAATACCCCCGCCACTCCACTCCACTGCCGTAATCCGTGCGTCGCAGGCTCGAACCCTGCCAAGGGCACCACCGAAGGCCCAGCAAACAGCCTCTCACCGCTGCCGGCGTCTGGGACCCCGCTGCCTGTGTAACCGACCAGCGGGCTCCGGCCACCATCCGCGCGACGGAGCTATGTAGCGGACCACCACTTGCCACGGCACCGGGCATAGTCCACACAGGCTCTGTCGCAGTGACGATTGAGTGATGTCGATGTACACCTCGTGGATATCATCAGCCCATGCGTTTCGTGAACCCTCCTCAGAGCGACCTACGGTCGGACAACTCCGAGAATCCGGCCTATCAAGTGACGTTCTGGGCTCGCTCGACTGAGCTAACCGATGACTCTGAGCACGAGCAGAGTTTCGAGGCCGAGGTTTGGCAGTTGGCCGACACGAACGTCAAAGAGGTAATCGAGTGGGCCGACACAAAGGTTGAACCTCATCGGACCTACCAGATTGCGGTGGCTACCGAGGACACCGACACAGTGTCCAACTTGATTGTACTTTTCGGAGAAAACCCAGTTGCTGGCAGACTGGGCTGAAACCGCATTAGGCGTGACCACATTTAACAGATCGGACATTTCCAAACATGACCTGCCAGTATTCCTGACGACGGACTGCCCGAGATAGCCGGCCGTGTCACGCCGCTGGCAGGGTCACCGCCTCGACCGCGCGGGGCTCCGGTACGACCGCACCTCGCTCGCGCAACACCTCGATGTAGAGGGCAATAGCTTCCCGCATCTCAGCCAGGCACTCCTCGATGGTGTCGCCGAGCGCGATGCAGCCGGGCAGGTCGGGCGACCATGCTCCGTAGCCGCCGTCCTCTGCCTGCTCTACGACAACCGCGTAACCCGTCACGTGCCTCACCTCAGTCCTGCTTGCTTCAGGATGCTGCGCTCGGTTCCCAGCGGCAAGTCCTTGCCTAGTTTGCCAGGTAGAACGACGATGCCCGGCTTCGTCGGGTGGACATACACGCGGTGGCTACCTCGGGTACGTACCCACTGCCAGCCATCGCCCTCAAGGATTCGGATCATGTCACGGACCTTGGTTGGCATAGACCTTGAGCTGCACCTCCCAGTGAGTGACCCGCCATGCTGCGTGGCGGATGCGCCGCCAGCCAGCGCGGTGGGCACGCCGCGTGACGCGGCGCTGCCGCACTGCTTATCTCTCGAAGCGGCGGCGCGAACAGTGTGAACGCCGGCACCGACAGTTCCGGACCATTGCGGCTGAACAGGATGCGGCGGCGGCCAGGACACGGCGGGCACGCAGTGCTCAGCGGTCCGCCAGCGGGCGCGGTAGAAGGACAGCAACTCGGAGAAGGCCCGACCGCATCGGCCCCGCGGACTTACCGCTGTCCGACAGCGCCGCCCGCGAAGCCCTGCTTGGCAGCGGCCTCGTCTTCTGACTCCTTCTCGGGCCCGAATTCGGTTGGCGACCTGGTTTGAGTCAGTTAGACTCAAACCCAAACCAGACGAGACGAGAGAACGACGATGGGCTATGGACGCTGGGACGACGACACCTACCTCGCCGCGCGCACCTACCGAGCCGCCAGCGGGGAGGACGACTTTGCCCTCACGGCGGCGATGTGGGAGCGGGATCGGCGGGAATGGCGTGCGGATCCCACACTGGACCCGTTCGGGGTGGGGTGGCGGGAGAGCCGGGACTCCGCCGAGCACGCCGACTCGCTGCCCATCGCGGTGCTGTTCGACGTGACCGGCTCGATGGGCATGGTGCCGCGGATCGTGCAACGGAAGCTCAGTCGGCTGCACGGGCTGCTGCGGGACCGGGAGTACGCCCGCGACCCGCAGCTGCTCTTCGGCGGGATCGGGGACGCCGAGTCGGACCGGGTGCCGCTGCAGATCGGCCAGTTCGAGTCGGACAACCGGATGGACGAGCAGCTGCGGTCGATCTTCCTGGAGGGTGGGGGCGGCGGCCAGAAGAGCGAGTCCTACGAGCTGGCCGCGTACTTCATGGCCCACCATGTGAAGACCGACGCCTGGGAGCGGCGGAGGCGGAAGGGCTATCTCTTCATCGTCGGCGACGAGCTGAACAAGTCGCGGGTGTCCGCCCGGCACGTGGCGCGGGTGATCGGCGACGAGCTCGGTGGCGACCTCGGCGTCCACGATGTCTACCGGCAGCTCCAACAGCGCTGGCACGTGTTCTTCGTGTTGCCCGGCGGGACGTCCTACTACCACGACGAGGAGATCGTTCGGCACTGGCGGTCGTTGCTGGGCCACAACGTCCTGCGCCTGGCTGACCCTGGCGCGGTGTGCGAACTGATCGCCGCGGTGGTCGGGGTGGGCGAGCGTGGGCTGCGGGTCGATCAGGTGTGCGCCGACCTGCGGGAGCTCGACTCCGGCGACGAGAGCCGCGCGGTCGGCACGGCCCTGGCGCAGCGGTGAGCCCGGGATGACCGGGGACGTGCACGACGTCGTGGTCGGCCTCGGGTTCGGCGACGAGGGCAAGGGCGCGGTGGTGGACGCCCTGTGCGGCGCCGGCCACGTGGCCGCGGTGGTGCGGTTCAACGGTGGGGCCCAGGCCGCGCACACGGTGGTCGACGGGGACCGCGCGCACACCTTCCACCAGTTCGGCTCGGGGACCCTGCAAGGGGTGCGCACGTTCCTGTCCCGGCACGTCGCGGTGGAACCACTGGCCCTGGCCACCGAGTCTCGAGCACTAGAACACCTCGGGGTGGCCGACCCGTTGCGGCTCGTATCGGTGGCCACGGACGCACCGCTGACCACCCCAATCCACGTGGCGGCCAACCGGACCCGGGAGGACGCGCGGGGCGCGGCCCGGCACGGCTCGTGCGGGCTGGGGGTCGGCGAGACCGTCTGGTACGGGCTGGTGGCGGCGTTCCGGCCGGCGCCGGGCTCGCTGTTCGAGGGCCACCCGGTGGCGTCGAGCGAGCCACCTCCGGCCCCGACCGTCGGCGACTGCCGCGAGCCGGCCCGGTTGCGCCGCACGCTGGACGCGCTGGCCCGCTGGTACGCGCCACTGTTGGCGGGCGGCGCGCACGGGTTCGGCTCGGTCGGTGAGCTGGTGGCGGTGTACCGCGAGTTCGGCGCGGCGGTGCGCATCGTCGGGGACGGCGAGCTGGGCACGCTCGCCGCGCGGGGGCCGCTGGTGTTCGAGGGCGCTCAGGGCGCGCTGCTGGACCAGCACCACGGTTTCCACCCCTACACGACCTGGTCGAACACCACCCCGGCCAACGCCCGCGGGCTGCTCGCCGAGATCGGCGGCCGGGCGCGCGTACTCGGCGTGACCCGGACGAGCACCACGCGGCACGGCGCCGGCCCGCTGCCCACCGAGGACCCGACGCTGCGCGCCCGCCTGCCCGAGCCGCACAACGGCGATGGCGGCTACCAGGGCGCCTGGCGGGTCGGGCACCTCGACGCCGTGCTGCTGCGCCACGCCGTGCGGGCCTGCGGCGGCATCGACGGCCTCGCGGTGACCCACCTGGACCGCGCCTCGTCGGGACTGCACTGGGCCGACCGGTACGCGGACGGCACCGTCGACCTGCCCGAGGGACGGCCCGGCGACCTGGCCCACCAGAGCTCACTCACCGCTCGCCTGGCGGTGGCCCGTCCGGTGCTGGACGACCTTCCTCGGGACGCGGACGCCCTGCTCGCCCAGCTCGAGCGGACGACCGGCGTGCCCGTCGTGGTCACCGGCCACGGACCCGACCGCACCGCCCACGCCGTACGCAGGCCCGTGCTCCGCTGACCCCGCGACGGGGCAGAATCCGGGCATGGCCATCGAGTCGACCCCCGTGTCGGTGGACGTGCTCGCCGTGCGCTTCGCCCCCGACGCCCGGGCCGTGATGATCGGCATCGCGCCACGAGCACACGACCCGTTCGCCGGTGAGCTCGCGCTGCCCGGCGTGCTACTCGGCATGGGCGAGAGGCTGCGTGCGGCGGCACTGCGCGCGGTGACCGGGAAGTTGGGGGGTCCGGCGGCGGCGGTAACCGGGTTCGGCCAGCTCGTGACGTTCGACGAGCCGTCCCGCGACCCCCGGGGCCCGACACTCTCCGTCGCGCTGTGGGCCACCGTCGACGGCGCCCAGCTGGACGGGGGCCCCGCGCCCGTGCGGTGGGTGCCCCTGGACGGCGTGCCGCACCTGGCCTTCGATCACGACCGGATCGTCGCCGACTGCCGGCCGCTGCTGCGCGAGCGACTGTGGCGCGACCCCGACTTCAGCGCGGGGCTGCTCGGTCGCGAGTTCACCACCGCGCAGGCGCTCGACGTCACCGAGGCGCTCACCGGGGTCCGCCCCTACCCGGCCAACCTGGGCCGCACCCTCGTCCGGCTACCCGGCCTACGCCGCACCGAGCGGCACGCCGCCGCGTTGCCGAGGGGTGGCCGCCCGCCCTCGGTGTGGAACTGGGACCGCGATCTGGACCCGGCCGGCTGAGCGCCACCGGGCACCTCCGTCGACGTCGGGCGGGACCACTCATGCCCCCGCCCTCGTCAGGGCAGGTTGGCGCGGTCCAGTTCCTCCCGCAGCGCCCGTTTGGGCCGGTGCGCGGCGCGCAGCGCTGCCAGGTGGGAGCGGTAGTCCTCCTGGCGATCACAGCGAGTGAACAGCGGACCGGCTTCGGCGAGCAAACTGGCGGCCACCCGGTAGGAGTTCCGGTTCTTGTGGCCGATCGACTGGTCGGCGGCGGCGAGCAGGACCGGGATCGCGTCGGCCGGGTGGGTCGCGGCGCGCCGCCGGGCCAGTCGCAGCCACAGCTCGTCCCGACAGCCGCCGTCCACGGCCGCCTGCCACGCCGCGTCGGCGTCACCGTCCCACAGCAGGACCTCGACCAGTGTCGAACGTCCTGATGGCCGGGCGTACGGCATCAGCGTGAACCTAGCCGACGCTGCCGGCTGTACCCGCAGTACCCCGACCGCGCGCTCCCGCCACGCCGGGAACCGCTCAGCGGTGGCGTCGTGCAGGGCGATGTAGTCGTCCAAGCTCGGCCGGTCGGTGAAGTTCGCCCACAGCAGGTCACCCGCCTCCGCCCGGCGGCCGGCCCGGACATGGCAGTCGGCGGCCAACGTGCGCAGCCGCGAGTCCGGTGGGAATTCCGCCATTCCTCGGCCCAACCACTGCAGCGCCTCATCGTCGCGGCCGTCGGCGCACAGCCGTTCGGCTATCCGCAGCATGTCGTAGCCGCTGGTCACGTCCCTGGCCAGGACCTCGATCAGCGCGTCTGCGCCCCCGGAGCACTCGGCCAGCTGTTCCATCAGATAGGTGACAACGAACCGGCGACCGCCGTACTCATGCGGCTTCTTGGGCGGCAGGTCTTGCCATGCCCGCTCGACCAACTCTCGATAGCGAGCCATACCGGTCGGCCCGAGTACCGGCGCATAGTCCGGCAGAGCAGTCAGGAACACCTCGTAGTCACTGGCCAGCGCCCGGGCGACGAGCAGCTCCGCCAGTGCGACCGGATCGGGCATCGCCGTCGAGCAGGCGTCCAGGTGGATCTCCTCAGCCCGATCGATGGCCCCACGCAGGCCGCCATCGGAGTCGTCGACCTGTCCGGCCGCGCCCTCCAACAAGTCCAGCGCGTACCCGGCCAGGTTCGCCGCTGCTCCCGGAAAACCCCCGTCGACCAGCGCCGCCACGGCGTTCAGCACCTCGCCGACCTGATGGAAGTACGAATACGCCCCGCCGTAGGCCACAAATTCGCTGATCTCGATCGCCCGTTCCAGGCGCTCCCGCAACACGCGGTCGTCGTAGGCGTCACCGATGTCGGCGCCCGCCACGACGTCCAGCCGGGCGCGCAGCAGTGGATCGGCGTGGGCGGCGGTCAGCAACTCGTCAGCCAGCCAGGCCGGATCCTGTCCGCGCAGGAACTCCCGCAACTGCCCGTCGGTGATCGGCCCGGGCCGGTGCTCCCCTACCTCACCGCCGGACTCCAACCAAGCCAGAGCCGCGGCCACACAATGCTTGCAGAACACCTCCTCCTGCCCGTACGGGCAGGAGCACCGGCCAACCAGTCCCGCCGCGGTGATCTCCAACCGCACCCGATAGAGGCTGGTTCCGCCCACTGTCGCGGTCACGAACGCACCGTCTACCGTGAACCGACGCACCCGGCCCGCCGCGAAATAGGCCTGACCTCGCTCGAACGACCGATCATCGGCCAGCCGCCGCACCGACTGCTCATTCACCTCGACAACCACCACGGACTCGCATGCTGCCATGGTGACGGTGTGCCCCCCCGGTACCGCCCATTCCCCGCTTGAGCACGCCCCCATCACGAATCGTGCCGTCGTTGCGGACGCGCCGGCACTGGCCGAACCGGGTCCGATTGCCTGGTGTCCCATCTGGTGCTGGCCAGGCTTCGCTCCGCGAGCGTGAGCAGATCGAACACCTCGGTCGCCAAATAACCGGTGGTACCGCGCTCAATCTGTCTCCTGGTAACGATCCCGGCCTCGGCAAGCTCGTCGACGGCGGCACGCGCGGACGGAAAGGACAGCCCCAACATGCGTTGGACTGTCCGGGCCGTCATCACAGGCGCCTCGGGCAGCAACTCGATCAGCCGGGCCACCGCCGATCCAGCGCGCGGCCGCTCCCGCACCCCCCGCTCGGCGCGCCAAGAGGCTAAGCGCTCGACCCAGCCGGCCCGGAGCTCCGCCAACTCGGCGGCAAATCGGCCAGCTTGATCAACCGCAATACTGGTCGACTCCAGAAAGAGCTCCATCCAGCTGGACAAGGCCTCGGCTGCCGACGCCTCACTCCCCGAACCGTCGTGACGATAGGCAGTGAGCGCTTCGACATACTCTACGGACCGCGTCAGCAGCACCAGACTGATCGGCAGAACCGCGGAAGGCGTCAGACCACGACGGGTCAGCACCGTGTGCAGCAAGGCTCGCCCGACGCGGCCATTCCCATCGACGTAGGGGTGAATTGTTTCGAACTGCGCATGCACCAGCGCAGCCTGTATCAGCGGGGCATGGGTTCCGCCGCTGGCATACTCCACAAGATCCTGCATCAGGGCAGGCACCAGTTCGGGTGGCGGCGGCACGAACTCGGCATCGAGAGGATGCCAGTCGCTGCCACCGATCCAGTTCTGCACACCGCGAAGGCCGTGAAGTCGTTCGTCAGGCAGCAGCGCCCTGTGCAACGCATCAACTCCCGCGACGGACACCTCTGGAGCCGTCGCCAGCTCGGTAGCAGCCTTACGCAGCACCGTGATGTTGTTGGCGACCAGCCGCGCATTGTGCGTGAAGTTGCCGCCTGAGCAACCTTCGTCCGCTGCCAGCTCGGCGAGTGCCACCTGTCGAGCGGACACCTGCAGGCCCTCGATGCGGGACGACGCGATTGCCTCCGACCGGAGCAGAAACCTGGCAAGCCCTTCCAACCCCGCAGTCTCCGGGCCCGCCGTCAGCCGTCGTACCGCATGCTCGACTGCCGCCGCGCGCGTTGACAACGCCGGCTCCAGCACGACGGATCGACTGCGCAGCTCGTCAGGGCGGTAAGCCCGATACATTCCGCCTCGCTTGTGTCGCCGAGCGGGGGCGTCCAGCGACGGCTCCCAGAGCCGATCGACCCACGTCGCCACGTCGTCACCAAACCTTGAATCGTCGCACCCTGCGTGAAAGTTTGATACTCTAAACCTTAATAGATGGCGTGCCGATGCAAGGTTAGGCAGGTTCGACGACCCGGCGCCGGCTGAGGCTGCGCAGCCCGCTTGGCCCGGATGCGCTCCAACAGCACACTGGCCGGCTCGTCCGCCGGATTCCGCGGCAGCAATCCGCGCACCGTGCTCGAATTGTGCGCGGCCGGCGACGTGAAGTGCAGCGACAAGACCAACCGCCGGCCAGCTCCGACGCGGCCACGACTCAGCCGCTGAAAGTGCTCCCCAACCTCGACATCGTCGCAACTGGAGACGTGCCTGCCGCGGACCGGCTCTTCCTCTCCGCATACGCCAAGCAGACCGCCGACCACGTCTGGACGGTCGTGATCGAATGCGCCGACCCCGCCATCGCCGTGCTCATCGCCCACGACCGCACCTCCGCCCGCCGTGCCACCCGATCGGCGACCGGCACCTCGCCGTCCCGCCCGATCAAGAACTGAAGTTCCGCGAAGCCCTGATCAAACTCGGCTACGCCGTCCCGGGGCCGCCGGGCAGCTCGCAACCGCACACCCGCTTCGAGCGCCGCACACCCGCTGCAGTAGATGTGCGGCGCCGAGAGGGGGTGTGCGGCGGTTGTCGAGAGGCTCGTGCACCGCCTTCCAGGTGCTGGTCTTCGCGCGGCTCATTCTCTCAGGCATCGGTTAGCCTCAAGGCTGTGAGCGTGCTGGGTGGCCTGGGTGGCGCGTGGTTGAGGCAGCGGTCGCCCGGCCGCCAGGTGGTGGCGTGGGTGCTCGCCGTCGCCGGCCCGGCGCTGCTCACGCTCGCCTCGCTGGCGTTGCCTTCGCCGCTGGTGCTCGGCGGGTTCCTGTTTTCCATGCTGCTGGTGGTCATCGTTGTCGCGGTAATCGGTGGCACCCGGCCGGCGCTCGCCGCGGTGGTGCTCGGCGCGCTGGCCCGAGTGGTCTTCTTCGGTCCTTCCTCGGGAAACCTGGGCGTTGAGCTGCAGCCAAACCTGGTCTCGTTGGTCGCCTACGTCGTCGCCGGGGCCACGATCGCGATCCTGATCGGCGAGTTCGCCCGGCTCACGGAGGAGCAGGCCGCGGCCGGGCGGGTCGATGTGGCTTTGCGGCGGGTCGCGACGCTGGTGGCGCAGGGGGCTCCGGCGGATGAGCTGTTCGCGGCGGTCACCGAGGAGGTGGGGCAGCTGGTGGGGGCTGATTTCGCGCGGATGGCCCGCTATGACTCCGACGAGTGGCTCACCTCCATGGCCGGCTGGAGCAAGGCCGGCGAGCACATCCCCGTTGGCAGCCGGTGGCCCCTGGCTGGGGAGCTGACCAAACTCGCCATCCGGACCGGCCGTCCGGCCCGGATGGACGACATTGCCGGTGCCTCCGGGCCTCTCGCAGCTGATGCTCGGGCGCACGGCATCCGCTCAGCGGTCGGGGTGCCGATCACCGTCGGCGGCCGTATCTGGGGAGTGATGCTCACCGGATCGAACCTGAGGCGACCGCCGCCGCCGGACATCGAGGCGCGCCTCGCCTCCTTCACCGACCTGCTGGCGACGGCGATCTCGAACGCCGAGAGCCGCGCTGGGCTCACCCGGCTCGCCGCTGAGCAGACAGCGCTCCGGCGGGTCGCCACACTCGTGGCCCGAGGGGCGCCCCCGGAGGAGCTGTTCGCGGCGGTCACCGAGGAGGCCGGACAGCTGCATCAGGCCGGCCAAACGACGATGAGCCGCTACGAGTCCGACGATACGGTGAGCGTCGTCGCTGGCTGGAGCAAGACTGGCGGCTGCTTGTCCGTCGACACGCGATTAAGGCTCGGCGGGAACAACCTCACCACGATCGTCGCGCGGACCAGCCGCCCGGCCCGGATGGACAGCTACGACGACGCCTCCGGCGCGAATGGTGAGGCCGCCCGCGAGGCCGACTTCCGCTCAGCGGTCGGGACACCCATCATCGTCCAGGGTTGCGTCTGGGGCGTCCTGATCGCCGGCTCGGTCGATGCGCAGCCGCTGGCCCCGGACACCGAGGCGCGCCTGGCGTCGTTTACCGAACTTGTCGGTACCGCGATCTCAAACGCCGAGAACCTCGCGGAGCTCACCGCGTCCCGGGCCCGCGTCGTGGCCACCGCGGACGAAACCCGCCGACGGATCGAACGCGACCTGCACGACGGCGCCCAGCAGCGGCTGATCTCACTCGCACTCGCGCTGCGAGCCGCGCAGACGGCGGTCCCGCCAGGGCTCGGCGACCTCGAGGACAAGCTGACAAACGTGGCCGAGGGGCTGGTGAGCGTGACGGATGACCTGCGAGAGATGGCCCGTGGCATACATCCCGCGATCCTTTCCGAGGGTGGCCTCGCCCCAGCGCTGAAGACGCTTGCGCGCCGCAGTACTGTCCCGGTCCAGATCGACATGCACACTGACACCCGACTGCCGGAGCGGGTCGAGGTCGCCGCCTACTACGTGGTCTCCGAAGCGCTCACGAACGCGGCCAAGCACGCGCACGCGTCGCTAGTCCAGGTCAGCGGGGAGACCTCCGGCCAGGTCCTTCACCTCCACGTCCGTGACGACGGGACCGGCGAGGCTGACCCGGCCCGGGGCTCCGGCCTCATCGGGCTGAGGGATCGTGTCGAAGCACTCGGCGGCACCATCACCGTCCACAGTCCGGCCGGCGCGGGCACCTCCCTCCACGCCAAACTCCCGCTCTCCGACTGATACGAGCTGGTCGGGCTAACTGTCAGGGCGCCGCACACCCTCTTTGGGCGCCGCACACTCGCTGCAGTAGATGTGCGGCGACAGGAGACGGTGTGCGGGCGGCCGGCCAGTCGAGAGGGTGCGCGGCCCGGCGCGGTAGGCACGCCGCCCCGCGTCCGAAGAGCTGTCGGGGCCAGGCTTTAGGCTCGGCGCTCGACCAATGGATCCGGTGGGGGAGGGCCGTGAGCGATCTTACTCCGTTCAGCTATCTGACGGCGCCGAACGCACCTCTCTACCGGGCCGTGATGGCGGTGTTCGTGCAGGCCAAGCGACGGTTCACGGTGCACTTGCGGCCAGAGGACGTGCATCAGGACATCGCCGGTGACACATATGAGCTGTCCAGCGTCACCGACGCGCTCACCAGCCTCGTCGAGTGGGGCAACCTGCGCGCCGACCCCGACACCAGCCGGGTCACCACGGTTGAGGACTTCCACCGGGCACGTTTCCTCTACCAGTTGACCAAGCGCGGCGAGGCGGTCGAGGAGGCTCTGACAAAGTACGACGAGGCGCTCGGCCGCCGGGGCGCCCTGCAGGCGGTGGCGCTCGCCGATATTGCCACCCAGCTGCGTGCGCTGCTCGAGCTCGCCACGCAGGCCGATCCTGACCACGCCAAGGTGCACCTTCTGCTGCGCGGCCTGGTAGACCGGTTCACCGACCTGGCCAGCAATGCACAGGCGTTCATGGGCTCGCTGCAGCGCACCATCGACCTGCACGATGCCGACGTGGACGCGTTCCGGGCCTACAAGGATCGGTTGATCGACTACCTGCAACGGTTCATCAAGGACCTGGTCAGCACCGGTTCGGAGATCGCCAGGCTGATCGAATCGGTGGAGCGGGCCGGCGTGGCGAGGCTGTTGGACATGGCCGCCAGGCGGGAGGCAGAGGACGCCGCGCCTGGCGGCGATCAGAACGACGGCGAGCAGGACGGCACCGACCCGAGGCGGCGGGAGCTGGAACGCGGGCGCCGGCTGTGGCAGGACCGGTGGGACGGCTTCCTCGGCTGGTTCCTCAGCCAACCCCATCACCCGAGCCAGGCCAAGCTGCTGCGCGCGCAGGCCCGCGCGGCCATCCCCGCGCTGCTTCAGGTCGTCGCCACGCTGAACGAGCGCCGCGCTGGCCGGTCCGACCGATCAGCGGACTTCCGCGACTTGGCGCGCTGGTTCGCCCAGGCGCCCAGCGAGCCGGATTTGCACCGGTTGTGGCGGGCGGCGTTCGGGCTGTCCGCGTCCCGGCACCTGGTGGCGGCGGAGGATAACCAGGTGCCCGCGAGCACCCCGTGGCCGGACGCGCCGCCGGTGGAGATCAGCCCGAGGCTGCGTAAGACCGGCAGCTACGAGCGTCGAGGCAAGCCCAACCGGGTGGTGGACCGCTCCGAGCAACGCCGCTATCTGGCAGAGCTGGCGGCCCGCGAAGCGGCGGAGACGGTGGCGGCCCGTGCGGCGTTGACCACCACCCGTCCCACTCGGCTCTCGGACCTCGGCGAACTCGATCCGGCGCCGTTCAAGCTGTTCCTGGCGCTACTCGGGGACGCTCTGGCCGCTCGCGCCCCGGGCGCCAGCACGGTGGAGACCACCACCTCGGATGGCAGCCTCATGGTGGTGCTCACCGTGCTCCCCGATCACCAACGAGCCGAGATCCGTACCCCGGATGGTGTGTTCCGGGGCCCGGACCACCTGATCGAGATCGTCGACCTGACCGAGGCGCAGCCCTGGGAGGCCAGCGCATGATTGGTCGTACCGCGTTCGGCGATGCGCTGGCCGAGTCGCGCGCGGACGAGCTCAGGCGTGCGGCCCGTGCCCTGCTGCGCCGCCCGCTGTTGCGCGCCACCGACGAATCGTTCCCGCTCATCCGCCGGCACGCCGCCGAGCTGCGCCAATGGTTCGACCGCAACACCGGGTGGCGGCTGCACGTGGACAGCGAGGTGGCCCGCCTGGTCAAGCAGGCCGCCGGCACCTCGGACGCCACCCATCCGGCCAGGGACGTTACGTCCAAGCAGCCGTTCGGCCGGCGCCGCTACGTGCTGACCTGTCTGGCGCTGGCCGCGCTGGAACGAGCCGAGCTGCAAGTCACCCTGGGCCGGCTCGCCGAGCAGGTGGTGCTCGGCGCGGCGGATCCCGAACTGACGAACGCCGGCCTCACCTTCACCTTGGCAGGCCGGGATGAGCGGGCCGACCTGGTCGCGGTGGTCCGGCTGCTGCTCGACCTCGGCGTGCTGCGCCGGGTCGCCGGCGACGAGGACGCCTTCGTCAAGGACACCGGGGACGCGCTCTACGACGTGGAACGCCGGGTGCTGGCCAGCCTGCTCGCGGCGCCGAGGGGGCCGTCCACGGTCAGCGAACGCGGTTTCGAAGCGCGGCTCGCCGCACTGGTCTACCAGATCCCACCGACCACCGCCGACCTGCGCAATCAGCAGATCCGCCACCAGCTGACCCGCCGGCTGTTGGACGAGCCGGTGCTGTACTACGACGAGCTGGACGACGAGGAGCGCGGCTATCTGACCAGCCAGCGCGCCGCGATCACCGCCCGGATCACCGAGCTCACCGGTCTGGTCGCCGAGGTCCGCGCCGAGGGCATCGCGATGGTCGACCCGTTCGACGACCTGACCGACGTGCGGATGCCGGAGAGCGGCACGGAGGGGCACGTCACATTGCTACTCGCCGAGCACCTGGCGCGGCATCTCGACCGCCCACTCACCCTCGACGAGCTGCACGAATACGTGCGCGAGCAGGCCAGCCAACACCGGGGCTACTGGCGCCGCGACGCCGCGGAGCCGGGAGCTGAGGTCGAGCTGACGCGGCGCGCCCTCAGCCGGTTGACGGCCCTGCGGCTGGTCACCCGGACCGACGCGCGGCAGGTCCAGGGCCTACCCGCGCTGGCCCGCTACGCGCTGGCCGAGCCGACGATCGGGGGTCCGGTATGACGGCCGTGACGCTTCCCGAGCCGGTGTTGGCACGCTGGCAGCCGCTGCGCGCCGGCCTGGTCGACCTGTTCTATTACGACGCCGAGGAGTTCTGGTTCCGCGACGGCCGACTGCTGCTGCGCGGCAACAACGGCACCGGCAAGTCCAAGGTTCTCGCCCTCACCCTGCCGTTCCTGCTGGACGGCGACCTCAAGCCGCACCGGGTGGAGCCGGACGCCGACCCACGCAAGCGCATGGAGTGGAACCTGCTGCTCGGCGGCGACCACCCCTACCCGGAGCGGCTCGGCTACACCTGGCTCGAGTTCGGCCGGGTCGACGAACACGGCCAGCCGGAGTTTTGCACGTTGGGCTGCGGGTTGAAGGCGGTGTCCGGCAGGGGCATCGCGCGGCACTGGTTCTTCGTCAGCTCCGGCAGGATCGGCCGCGATGTCGCGCTGGTGGACGCCACCGGCACCGCGCTCACCCGCGATCGGCTGATCGACACACTGGGTGAGCGGGGCAGGGTGCACGACCGGGCTCGGGACTACCGACGGGCGGTCGACGAGAGGCTGTTCGGGCTCGGCGAGCAGCGCTACGGCGCCCTGGTCGATCTGCTCATCCAGCTGCGCCAGCCCCAGCTGTCCAAGCGCCCCAGCGAACAGGCGCTGTCTGACGCGTTGACCCAGGCGCTGCCACCCCTGGACCAGGCTGTCATCGCGGACGTGGCCGAGGCGTTCCGCAGCCTGGAGGATGACCGGGACGCCCTGACCGCGATGACCGAGGCCAGGGACGCGGCGACCTCCTTCCTCACCCAGTACCGGCGGTACGCCCGGATCTTCACCCGCCGGCGTGCCGACCGGCCGCGCCGCGCACAGGGCGCCTACGAGCGGGTTCGCACCGAGCTCGGCTCTGCCGAGGCCGAGCTGGCCACCGCCACCCACCGGCTCGAGGCAGCGCGAGCCTGGCGCGTCGAACTGGATGCCGAGCGCGGCCGGCTGACCACCCGGGACGAGGTGCTGCGCAGGGGCCCGGAGATGCGCAACGCCCGCGAGCTCGAGTTGGCGGCCGCAGAGTCGAAACGGCTCGGCGCGGACGCCACCCGAGCGGCCGGCGAACGAGAGCTGGCGGCGGCCGACGTGGCGCGGCAGGGACGCCGGCACGGCGAGGCAACGCGACAGTTGGCTGCCGCGACGGCGGAGGTGGACAGCGCACGGCAGGTGCTCACGGAGTTGGCCGGATCGGCCCGGGTCGCGGCGGAGCACGCCTCCCGGATCGACCAGCCCATCGACCAGGACCCGGACCTGGCCGAGCTGCGCCCGGACGCCGCGCGCCTGGCCGACCGGCAGCAGCGTGCGATCGGCCACCTGCGGCGGCTGCTCACGGATGCGGACACCGCCGCCCGAACCTTGGCCGAGGCGCGCCGGGTGACCGCGAGCCTGGACGCGGAAGCCAACGACCTCGCCACCCGTCGGGCGGACGCCGACACGGCGGTGCGCGCACACGGCACCGAGCTGGCCGCAGCGGTACGCGGTCACCTGGAACGGGCCGTTGAGCTGCGGCTGCCCGACCCTGCCGCCACGCTGGCCGAGCTCGAGCTGTGGGCGGAGACGCTGGATGGCCCGAACCCGGCCGGCAGCGCCGTGAACGCGGCAGGCCAGGCCGCCTCCACCGCGCTGGCCAGGGCGGACGCCGAACTAACTGGGCGCGAGCGGTCCAGCCAGGCTCACCGGGACGAGCTGGCCACCGAGATCGAGCGGCTGGACCGAGGCGAACACACCGCACCGCCCGCGCCGTACACCCGTGACACCGCGCGCCGTACCGATCGTCCCGGCGCCCCGCTGTGGCAGCTGATCGACTTCGCCACCGGCGTGAGCGAGCCGGACCGGGCCGGTATCGAGGCGGCGCTGGAGGCACCCGGTGTGCTGGACGCCTGGGTGACCCCGGCCGGCGAGCTGCTCGGGGCAGAGCTGGACGACGTGGTGCTGCGGCCCGGTCGGCCGGCGCCGCGCAATCTCACCAGCGTGCTGCGGCCCGCGGTCGACCGGGACGATCTGCGCGCGGCCGCGGTATCCGACGAGACCCTCACCGACCTGCTGTCCAGCATCGGGCTCGGCGCTCAAGATCATGGCGCTTGGGTAGGTACAGATGGCCAGTTCCGCATCGGTCCGCTGGACGGCGCCTGGCACAAACCGGCCGCCGGCTACATCGGGCGCGGTGCCCGCGAGGCGGCCCGGCGGGCGCGGCTGGCCGAGCTGCGGGCGGAGCTCTCCGAGGTCGACGCGGCGCTCGCGGAGCTGGCCGAGGCGCGGCAACGGCTCGTCGAACGAACGGCCACGCTCACCGACGAGCTGGCCACCCTGCCCGGCGACGCCGCGCTCCGGCAGGCACACGCCCAAGTCAACACGCTGGTCGAGGAGGTAATCCGGTTCGCGGCCAAGCGGGAGCAGGCCCAAACGGCCGTGGTCGCCGCCACCGCCGCTGCGGAAGGTGCCAGCGCCGCGCTCGCCGAGGGCGCCCGGGACGCCGATCTGCCGGCCGAGCCGGCCGAGCTGTCCGAGGTGGCCGATGCGCTGGCCGACTACCGGGTCGCGCTGGCCGGGCTGTGGCCGGCGATCACGGCCCGGCGCTCCGCATCGGCGCACGCCCGCGACGCCGCCGAGGATCTGGCGCGGGCCGACACGGCACTCACCGAACGTGCCGAGCGCGCGGAACGGTCAGCCCACGAGGCGGCCGCCGCCGAGGTGCGCTACCAGACGCTGCATTCAACGGTCGGTGCGGCCGTCGCCGAGTTGCAGAAACAACTCGCCGAGGTCGCCACGCTGCTGGAGACGAACGAGTCCGCCCATGCCACCGTCGAGCAGGCGTCCGAGGAAGCCATCGCGGCGCGGGGCCGCGCCGAGGGCCGCCTCGAGCAGCTCGCCGAGCGGCTCGACATCGCCACCGCCGAGCGCGCCGAGGCCACCGAGGAGTTCCGCAGGTTCGCCGGTACCGGGCTGCTCTCCGTTGCACTGCCCGAACTGGAGGTGCCCGACCCGGCCGTGGCGTGGGCGCCGGATCCCACGGTGCGCCTGGCCAGGAGGGTGAACGAGGAGCTCGCCGAGGTCAGCGACGACGACGGCGTCTGGGAGCGGGCGCAGCACCGGGTGAACGCCGAGCTCAAGACGCTGCACGACACGCTGTCCCGGCACGGCAACCGGGCCGAGGCCGACCTGCGCGACGAGGGCGTGGTCGTCGAGGTGGAGTTCCAGGGCCGGCGTACCTCCGTCCCTGGGCTGGCCGAGGCGCTGACTGCCGAGGTCGCTGACCGGGAGCGGCTGCTCTCCGAGCGGGAACGGGAGATCCTGGAGAACCACCTGGTCAACGAGGTTGCCAGCACGCTGCAAGAGCTGATCTCCTCGGCTGAGGCGCAGGTGGCCGCGATGAACGCCGAGCTGGAGGCTCGGCCGACCAGCACCGGGATGCAGCTGCGGCTGCTCTGGCGGCCGAAGGAGGACGGCCCGGCTGGCCTGGCGGCGGCTCGGGAGCGGCTGCTGCGCCAGACCGCCGATGCCTGGGCCGAGGAAGATCGGGCGGCGGTCGGCGAGTTCCTGCAGAGTGAGATCGCCGGGGTGCGGGCGAAGGATCCAGCCGGCACCTGGCTGGAACACCTCACCGAGGCGCTGGACTATCGAAGCTGGAACCGGTTCGTGATCCAGCGGCGGCAGAACGGCCAGTGGCGCCCGGCAGCCGGCCCCGCCTCCGGTGGTGAGCGGGTGCTCGCGGCCAGTGTGCCGCTGTTCGCCGCGGCATCGTCGCACTACGCCTCGGCCGGCAATCCCCACGCGCCCCGGCTGGTCACCCTGGACGAGGCGTTCGCCGGCGTGGACGACAACGCGCGGGCCAAGTACCTCGGCCTCCTCGCCGCGTTCGACCTGGATGTGGTGATGACCAGCGAGCGGGAGTGGGGCTGCTACCCGGAGGTGCCCGGGCTGGCCATCTCGCAGCTGTCCCGCACTGACGGGGTGGCGGCCGTGCTGGTGACCAACTGGGAGTGGGACGGCGCGCAGCGCGTCCGGGTGGAGCGCCCGGTCCGGGCGCTGCGCGCGGAAAACGAGGTGGCGGCCACAGCGGCGCCCCAGGGCGGGTTGTGGGAGTGACGGATCGGGCGCGGCTCGAGCGGCTGTTGGGCGGGGAGGACCTGTCCTGGCTGGTGGCCCGGGTGCGCCGGCGGATGGCCCGCGGCGAGCCGTTGGACGTCCCGGTCATTCTGACCGGCGCCACCTCGCGGCAGCGGTCCGCCGTGCAGCTGCTGCTCGGCCGACGTCCACGGCCGGGCGGCACACTCACCGTGTCACTCGCCGCGGTGGACGAGGTGGTCCGCCGCTCCGGCGCCTGCCCGGACGGCCTGTCCGCCGCCATCACGGCGCTCACCGGCGAGGTGACCGACCGCGCCGAGGCGGCCGCCGAGCTCGACCGCCGATGGCAGGCCGCGTTCGCACCGCTCCACGGTGTGATCGAGCTTCATCCAGAGCTCACCGAGTGGCTGTACCGGGCACGAGCCAGCGGCCTGGTCCGCCGACTGGCCGGCACCCCGGAGTCGGCGACCCCGCTACTGGCCAGCCTGGCCTCGGTCTTGACCCAGCTGCCAGCGCAAGGTGACCCGCTCGGCCGATTCGCCGCGCAACATGCCGGCGAGGCGCACGCGCTCGACCAGGACCGCCCGCTCGCCACACTGGCCCTCGGCGCCGCGCGAGCAATGTCCGGCCTGCCGGACGGCAACGGTGCCGAGTGGCGGCGCGAGGTGTGGGCGTCGGTAGGCCTGCTCTGTGACGACGTGTCCAGCACGGTGCTCACCCTCGGCCTGTCGGGTGACCCAAGGACCGCCACCGGCAGGGCGCTGGCCATACTGCACGAGGCCGGGCAGCCTGCCGTGCTCACCCTGCGCCAGCTGGTCCGCGAGCCGCCACAGCTGGCTGCCTGTGAGGTGTTCATCTGTGAGAACCCCGTTGTGGTATCCGCCGCCGCAGACCAACTGCCCGACGGCCGCGCCCCATTGATCTGCACGCATGGCCAGCCCGGTGCCGCCGTGATGCACCTGCTCCGAGCGCTGGCCTCGGCGGGTGCAAGGCTGCGCTACCACGGCGATTTCGATTGGGGTGGGCTGCGGATCGGCAACGTGATATTCGGCCGGATCCCCGCCTCGCCGTGGCGCTTCCACGCCGCCGACTACCGGGCCGTCGCACAGCCTGGCCACGGCCGGCGCCTCACCGGCCCCCCGGCGACCGCCCATTGGGACCCCTGCCTCGCTGGCACAATGCGCGAAGCCGGTGTAGCCGTCGAAGAGGAACACACCGTCGACGATCTGCTCTCCGATCTGGCCAGATGACCCCATTCGCCCGTACCGAACGATCCATATGCCCGCTGAGCCTCCAACGCGGGGAGATTCAGGCACGCGCACCATCGCAGGACCGCCGGATCCTCGCCGACGAACGCGACAATTCGTACCTCAGCACCAGGCTCGGGGTCCCGCATCGGCGACCAGCACCGACGCCCATCGGGTGCGTCAAACGCTCGGAGACTGCGGCACAGGCTCATTCGGGGTGCGGCTCCTCTGTCCAATCCCTGCGCAGTTCACGGGGGATAGATCAGGGGAAACCGCCGAAACGGTATGTGGACCCGGACAAACTGTCCGGGTCCACATGCTCACGCGTCGCGGGCGCTGCCTGCCGCGGACTCGATTCTGGTGCGGATCGCCTGCCAGGGCAGCGGCCGCCCGGGCGCGCTGCGTGGCTCGTGCAGCGGCCAGACGTCGTCGCCATAGACGAGGTCTACCCCGGCTCGGCGAAGGCTCTCGATATGTGTTTCCCAGGCTGGCTGTCTCGCATGGGCCGCGTTCACCCGTCGGGCCGACTCGGACAACATGATCCATATCTTAATCAATCACCATTCCATATTCGCTGACAAAGGCGTCAGTCGTCGGCGAACTTCCGCGATCCCTCTCGAACCACTCCTCCAGTAACGCGGCGGCCAGGTCGTGCGACAGGTGTGATGCAGGTCGCACACATCAAGCGGCCCAATCAGAGAGCCTCCTATGTCACGCGCCACCGCACCCGCGCCGGAACCCACCACCAGCATCCCCGCCGACAAGTCCAAGCCCCTTGCCCCAGCTGTCGGAAGCGTGCCCTTCTCCCTGGTCCTGCTGAGCGCGTTCCTCGCGATGATCCCCGGGACGCGCCCGACCGGCATCGTCCTTCTCGTTCTGCTCACCATCCCTGCCCTCGTGGTGTGGATCCGGGCGCGAAAACTCACCGACGGAAGCCGTGGTCTGACGACCAGCACGCTGATCATCGGGGTCAGCGCGCTCGTGCTCGGCGCCGCCCTGAGCCCCCACGAGGAGATGCCGACAACCACGCCGGCCTCCGCGCCACCGTCCGCACCCCAAGTAACGGCAGATCCGGCGCCACTCCCACTCGTAGCCGATCCTCTAGCGCAGCAAACTGCGGTAGCGCCCCAGCCAGCGATGCAGCAACCCGCTGCGGGACCTGCCGTGCAGACGACGGTCCCCCAGCAGGTTGTGCAAGTACCGACGCCGGCGAAGCGGCCGGCCCCCTCTGTGGCCAGGGCACCCCGAGTGGCTCCAGCGCCCGCGCCCAAGACCGTAGAAGCCGAGCAGAGCGATCAGACCGCCGCGTACTACAAGAACTGCGCCGCGGCACGTGCCGCCGGTGCGGCCCCGCTGCGCACGGGAGATCCTGGTTACCGGTCCGGACTCGACCGGGACAGTGACGGCATCGCATGTGAGTAGGCGGTCCTGGCCGACTGACCAGGCAGCATAGAGATCGAGTCGGTTTCCAACCGATCTCTGTGGCAATTGTTCGGGCAATAAGCGCTGCAGTCTCGCCAGCCATCCCCGGCCAGCGACAGAGTTGCCAGCTCGGTGAACTTGTCCTGCCGGATGGCTGCGGTCAGGGTGCGGTGCCGAACCGGAGCCAATTCGGCGCCGGATGACCCGTCCCGGGCCGGAAGCACGATGCACACCGGTTGCTGGACGGCCTCGAACGCGCGGGTGTTCACCGGTGGCTGATGGCACTCCGGCGAGCAGCCAACGATCTCCAGCTGGGAGTTGGGACCTGCGGCTGCGCCAGCGCCGCGAGATGCTCGGCGCCGAGGTCAAACATCTGGTTCTAGCAAGATTTAGCTACGGGTCAGTGTCGCGCGAACCCTGCCCAGCTGCCGTCCCTGATCTTGGCGGCTCTGGCCTCGTACTCGTCGTCGGAGATGGGCGATAGCCAGTCCTGGTCGAAGACGCCCTCATGGGCGTACTCGCCCACTTTGTCCACCCATGCCACGTCGACCGCGTACACCGCCGGGGAAATCACCCGGCCGGGGTGGCCGATCGGGATCTCCAGCTGCTCGGCGACCTCTGGCGGCGGGGTCCACTCGACGGCCTGGTCGACGACGAAGCGCTCGCTGGTGTGTCGTTCTTCCACGGCTACCTCCTCATCGGCCAAGGTCAGGAGACTGAGCACTGGCGCCACTTGTTCTCCAGATCGCCCCCCGACGGGTACGCGGTAATGATACCAATGTCTCCTCGGACAACGGTAAAGACGTTTCCGGGCGCGACCGCCAGTGCGTAGTTTGTTTTTCCGTTCTTATTTGGCTGCCCGGGCGTGCGGTCGATCACTTTCTTGATGCATGACAGGGCGTCGCCCCAGTTCGGCACACGATGTTTGACTTCAATATGCACCGCTCCAGTGGTGACTCCATTTCCGCATCGGACGGGGAGCGGCCCGTGCGATGTAGTGACAGTCATGAATATTTTGCTTTGGACTTCAGGTGGAACCGTGGCAGTAAGGTCTCCTCGATCAGTTGCGCCACAGGCATCTACCGCGTCTGTCGCCTTGGCGACCGCCGGCGGGCTTGCGGCCAAGAGCAACGCGATCGTGGCTAGCGCGCTCAAGGTCAGCCTTGCGATGGTGGTCATTACCCTATGACAGCCGGCCCGAACCTTTAGCATGCGAGGATTCCTTCAAACTGGTTGGCTAGTCCGATCTCACCTTTCCAGTCCAGAGTCGACTCAGCTGGCACGATGAGGCATTCGCTATCCGGTCTGAAGCTCAGCTCGATGTTGACGCGCTGCGTGGTGGGGCATCCGTTATCTATGTGGAACGTCCAGGTGTGTATGCCGCGCTTTTCCGGTCTCACTGTTACACAGGACGGCGGAAGGGGCTGATCTGTCATGAGCTGAGGTGATTTGCCAGCCGGAGTAGTGGTGGCCGCCATGGCCGGCAGCGAGAACGCTGTCATCGCGGCCACGGCCACCGCCACGGTGGTTACGGTCCACCGCACCTCGTTCCCCACGTTCTCGCCCCTTCGAATCATGCATCGGCTGCCTTGGGTCGTCTCCCAGAAGTCCAACACACGGCCGGTTTGAGCTGGGCGGACTGCAGAATGACCACTCCAAGCGAGCATCTCTGACCAATCAGGCGCCACCACCGCGACAGGTCGGGTAGCGTCGCGTGTCCTCTTACGTCGGCGAGGTAGCCGACAGTCCGTGATCGAGCATGTAGCTTTCGGCGACCGCGTCACGCTGTCCTGGGCTGTTCAAGCAAGCCAACCCTGTCGGCCTCGACCCTCATCCGGGGCCCGACCGAACTACCGAACTGCGCCACCCGGCCCCTGGATCAGCTGGATGGTCCGGACATGCTCATCGGTGTGAGACTTTCGGTGGCCTGACCCGCGGCTGCTACATACTGGCGACCATCCACCGGCCCGAGAACACCGACAACCCAGCCGACCTGGCGGCCCGAGTCATGGCGGCACCCGTTAACGAACCCTGCTTCATGCTCATGGCAGCCCTCGTCAACTAACCGTGGCGACGGCTGACTCTCTGTGGGCGCGTGAAAGCATTCCGCGATGGCGTGGTTAGCCCTTGTGACTCGGGCCGCTGACTGAGCGCCCACACACTGTCCACGCACTGCCGGGCCGCAAAAAGCGAGGGCTACCGAACGCGCCGCCACGGCCGCAATTCATTCTCCGACCAGTACCAGGGCTCGATACTCTTTAAGGCTCGGCATACCGGGAACTGAAGGCGGTCAGTGTCTTGAGCAGGCTTTGGGCTTAAAGCGGGAGGTATGGAGGCGGGAGGCCGAGGTTGAGGGGGTGCCGTCCCATTCGCGGGTCGGACGCGGCAGGCGCTCGACATGTGACCGTCGTAAACGCCTGCCGACCTTTCAGCACGGCTTAGCGAAGTCCGGCCTGCACTCCGTCGAGGATGTTGCCGATGTTGGACTGGTCAATGACGACCGGTCCGGTCGGGACCGGCTGTTGGGCGCCGATGACGCTCTTGTTCTTGTGGTAGAGCCACAGCGAGTCGATCGACAGGTAGCCCTGCAGGTAGGGCTGCTGGTCGATGGTGAAGGCGACCTTGCCGTTCTGCAGCAGCGGGATCAGGTCGGCGTTGAACGCATAGGTGACAACCTTGGCCGTGCTGTGTTGCTGCTCGAGCTGCTGCTGCACGGCAACGCCGAGCGCCGGGCCGAGGGTGACCACCGCGTCGATCGTCGGGTCCTGCTGAAGCTTGGAGGAGACCGTGGAAACGTACTGCGGTGTGTCCGTGCCCTGGGCGTAGAGCTTCTCGGTCGTGCCGCTGAACTTCGAGGCGATGCCGGTGCAGCGGTCCTCGAGCTGGACCTGTCCCTGAGCCTGGAGCACACACAGCGCGTGCTTGGATCCGAGCTCGTTGAGCTTGGTTCCGGCGAACTCGCCGGCGAGGACTTCAGGCTCGCCGTAGAACGCCAGGGCGCCCGTCTTCTGCCAGTCCCGGTCGCCGGCGTTGAACGCGACGACGGGGATGCCCGCGGCCACAGCCTTCTGGACCGCCGGCGCCAGCGCGGCGGCGTCGGGGAGACTGACGGCGATGCCATCGACCTTGCTGTCGACCGCGTTCTGAATGAAGGTGGACTGCTCAGGGATCTGGCCGGAGCTGGAGTACTTGAACTCGACGTTATCCTTCACCGCCGCGTCCTGCGCACCCTTCTTGATCACATCGAAGAACGCGTCGCCCTCGGGCGCATGGCTGATCATCGCAAAGGTCAAGCGAGGCAAGTCATTCGTCGCGGGGCCGCTCTGACTCGCCGCGCCGCCGCGGCTGCTGCACGCGGCGGTGGCCAGCGCGAACGCGGCAGCCACGACGACCAAGGCGAGTCGACTGTGGGATCGAAACATCGTTGTTCCTCTCGTGTGCACCGGCCGGGTTCGGTCGACCCCGGCGGTGGGTAGCGGCCGGAGCAACCCCTCCCGAGCTGGCCGCGGAGCCTGCCGCGGCACAACCCCGAGTCGCCCTGTAGAGCGCTCTAGTTCCGGCGAGGTAGAGTGTGACTGCCCGCACGAGCGGCGTCAAGGCAATGTTCGGACATAAGGACATGGAGCGGGGAGCGGTGGGCCGGGACAACGGGAAGCGGGGCGGGAAGCGGCCGACGCTCGAGGACGTCGCCGAGCGGGCCAGCGTGTCTCGGGCGCTGGTGTCCATCGTCATGCGCGGGGTGGCCGGCGCGAGCGACGAGACGCGCCAGCGGGTGCTGCAGGCCGCGGCGGAGATCGGCTACCGACCCGACGCGCGGGCCCGACTGTTGGCGAGCGGGCAGTCGCGTTTACTGGGAGCGGTATTCGGCATGGCGGGCCGGTTCCACCTGGAGCTGCTCGATGGCCTGTACGTGGCCGCCGAGAAGGCTGGCTACGAGCTCATCCTCAGCGCGCTGACCCCGAGCCGCGACGAACGGCGCGCCGTCGAGACGCTTCTGGACTTCCGGTGCGAAGCGGTGATCCTGCTCGGCCCGGCGGTCGGCGCGCCCGTCCTCGCCGGCCGCCTGCCGGTGACGGTGGTCGGGTGGCAGGTCGACGACCCGGCGGTCGACGTGGTCCGGACCTCCGACGACAAGGGGATGCGCCGAGCTGTGGAGCACCTGGTCGAGCTCGGACACCAGCGGATCCTGCACGTCGACGGCGGACCCGGTTTAGTCTCCACGGCCCGGCGCCGCGGGTACCGCGCCGCGATGCGCCGTCACGGCCTCGAGCGGCACGTGCGGCTTGTCCGGGGCGGGATCAGCCAGGAGGACGGCGCCGCCGCCGCCCGGCTGCTACTCGGCGAGGACGCGCTGCCCACCGCCGTGGTCGGCTACAACGACGACGTCGCCGCCGGCCTGCTCGAGACGCTCGACCGCGCCGGGGTCCACGTTCCGGCCGACGTCTCGATCGTGGGCTGGGACGACAGCTCGCTGGCGCGCCTGCCCCACCTCGATCTCACCACCGTCCGCCAGGACGCCGAGGAGATGACCCGGCTGGCCGTCGACCGCAGCGTGGCGCGACTGACGACCACGCCGACCACCGCGCCTATCGCCAACAGGGAGGTCGTCCTCTCCCCCGAGCTCATCGTCCGCGCCTCTACTGGGCCGGCGCACCGTGCGGAGCCCGTACCCAGAGTCTGAATTGCTTGTTGACGGCCTCTCTAGAGCGCTCTACCCTTCGTTCTAGAGCGCTCTAGTACCGTACCTGAGTCGCCACAGCCGCCGTCGATTGTGAGGCCGCAGATGACCCTCGCCCCGCCGTCCCATGTTGCGTCCGCACCCGCCCCGACTGAGCGGTCCAGCGACCTCGCCGTGTTCTACGACCCGCTGTCCTACGCCGCGTTCGACCACCCCTACGAGATCTACCGGCAGCTGCGCGACCGCGCGCCGGTCTACTACAACGCGCGCCGGGACCTGTACGTGGTGTCCCGGTACGCCGACGTCAAGGCGTGTCTGCGCAACCACGAGCAGATGGTCAACGCGCTGGGCAACGACATGGACGGCACCCACGCCTCCTACGGCGCGGGCAATCTCGTCGCGCAGGATCCGCCGCACCACGCCGTGCTGCGCGCGGTGGTGCGCCCGTCGTTCGCCGCGCGCGAGATCCTGGCGATGGAGGAGCACATCCGAGGGCTCACCCGTGAGCTCCTGGCCAAGCTGCGTGAGCGCGGTGGCGGTGACTTCGCCCAGGACATCGCCCTCCCGCTGGTGTTCGGCGTCTCGATGCGGCTGATCGGCGCACCGGCGTCGGACACCGGGTTCTGGCAGGAGCACCTGATGCGCTCGATGGCCCGCACGGTCGGCCAGTTCGGGATCCCCGAGGACGCCGCCAGCTCCAACCGCGAGGCTGAGGAGCACATCGCAGAGGTCATGCGCCTGCGCAAGGAGGAGATCGCGGCCGGCGCCGCCGCGGACACCCCGGACGTGATCAGCCAGATCCTGCTCGCACGCGCCGACGGCGTTCTCGAGGACGCGGAGGTGGTCGGGCTGGCCCACCTGGTCCTGTCCGCGTCCACCGACGCTCCGGCCGCGCTGCTCACCAACTGCGTCGCGGTCCTGGACAAGTTCCCCGCCCTGCAGGGCTACCTCCACCAGAACCCGGTGATGATCAAGAACTTCGTGGAGGAGACCCTGCGCTACGACGGCCCGGCGAAGAACCTGTGCCGGCAGACGACAGCCGAGCTCACCATCGCCGGTGTCACCATCCCAGCCGATTCCCGGGTCATGGTGCTCATGGGATCGGCCAACCGCGATGAACGCAGCTACCCCGAGCCCGACACGTTCGACCTGTTCCGGACCTTCACCAATGACAACAAGATCCTCACCTTCGGGGAGGGCATCCACTCCTGTATGGGGGCTCCCCTCGCGCGGCTGACCGCCCAGGTCGCGATGGAGGAGCTTCTGGCGGGCCTCGACGGCACGGAGATCCGCGTCGTGGGCACGCCCGAGCGCTGGGCCAAGCAGATGGTGCGCGGCTTCGCCAAGCAGCCCGTGCGGATCGTCCCGTCGGAGCCGGTCCTCCCGGTGCGCGCGGCGTTGGTGCCGCCGGCCCACGTCGAGTTGGTGCAGCACCGCAGCACGCGGCTCACCCTCGCCACCCGCGAGCTCGAGGCCGTGGTCCGCGTCGAAGGCAAGGATGTTGTCGCGGACGGGGTTGTCGCCCTGACGCTGCACGAGGTCGACGGGCACCCGCTGCCGCGGTGGGAACCGGGCGCCCACGTCGACCTGATCCTCGACCGCGCGGCGACGCGGCAGTACTCCCTGTGCGGCGACGTCGACGACCACCACGTGTGGCGCCTGGGAATCCTGCGCGATCCCAACGGCAGCGGCGGCTCGCTGTACGTGCACGACCAGCTGCGGGCCGGCGATGTCGTCCGGATCCGCGGGCCCCGCAACAACTTCCCGCTGGTCGACTCGCCGCGCTACCTGTTCATCGCCGGTGGCATCGGCATCACCCCGATGATGCCGATGGTCCAGGCCGCCGAAGCGGCCGGGGCGCAGTGGCAGCTCGTGTACGGCGGCAGGCAGCGCGCGTCGATGGCCTTTCTCGACGAGCTCGCCGGGTACGGCGACAAGGTCACCGTGTGGCCGCAGGACGAGCAGGGGCTGCTCGACCTCGACGGCCTGCTCAGCCGGCCGCGGCCCGACACCAAGGTCTACTGCTGCGGACCTGAGCCCCTCCTGGCCGCGGTTGAGCAACGTTGCGCCGCGTGGCCGAAGGGGTCCCTGCACGTGGAGCGCTTCGTCGCCAAGCCGCTGAGCGAGCCCGTACTGCACGAGGCGTTCGAGGTCTACCTCGCGCAGAGCGAACTCACCCTGACCGTCCCGCCGGACAGGTCCATCCTCTCGACGGTCGAGGAGGCCGGCGTCGGCGTTCTGTCATCCTGCGCGGAGGGCACCTGCGGCACCTGCGAGACCCCCGTCCTCGAGGGTGTCCCCGACCACCGCGACTCCATCCTCGACCAGGACGCGAGGGAGGCGAACGACTGCATGATGATCTGCGTCTCCCGCGCCTGCACGCCACGCCTCGTCCTCGACATCTGATGTCTCCACCCCGTGGCTCGTGGAACTGACGCGCGACAAGCCGACCGGCCTCGCGTCCGACCTAGTGTCTCGTGTCCGATTTCCTTTGCCGGATCCGGTGATCCAGGCGTCGGCTGGCAAGGCCGAGGACCGCCTGGATATCGGGCATATCCAGGCGGTCCGAGAACGCCGCCAGGCGTCGTCTGGGCGCCGGAGACGGTGAAGAGACTTCGGACACGGGACACTAGCTGGGCCGAAGGTGTATGGGATAGCCGCCAACCTCTACGCGGAGCGTCGAGGCGGCGCGGAGTGATCATCGGCGTGGCGGGGTCGGAGCGCTCGCAGGTCGGCGGTGGCGATTTTGTGGGCTTCGGCCGCGTCGACGCCGAACGCACGCAGCACGAGCTCCGCGGCGCAGGAGCCGGCGTCCCGCCAGGTCTGGTGGCCTTCGAGGACCATCGATAGGGCACTCACCAGCGCTCCAATCATAACCGCAGCCGCGCTCATGATCATGGATTCGTCGATGTGGAACCGGCCCTCGGCGACACCCGCACGCAGGTCACGCATCAGCGGGCCGGCCAACACCGACCGCAGCGAGTCCTCGCTCAGCGCGAACCGCACCATGAACCGGCCGACCGCGGGGTCCTGGTAGCCGTACCGCACCGTCATGCGCAGGCCGGTGGCGATGCGCGTCGCCCCGTCGTCGTCCTCCGTGAAGCTGGATGAGACGCGTTCCTGCAGCTCAGTGCACAGCTCGGCGAGGACGTTGTCGAACAACTGCTCGATCGAGTCGATGTTGCGGTAGAGCGTGCCGCGGGCCACCTGCGCCTCGTTCGCCAGTTCGCTCATCGTCAGCTGCGTGCCAACCTTGGCGGTGAACAGCCGCACCGCCGCCGCATGGATTCGCCGTTTGGTCGAGGCCATCAGGACGCCCCCTTGATCGTCGCGGCGCTAGGGATCTCGGTGGATCATCCCGCCCGGCTGCACGCCCGGCATAGGTCCGACAGGCGCCCCCTCGCGCGCATACGGTACATCAGCGTTCATCAGTAGACAGATTTGTTCATCGAAAGACACTGTTGACCGGTTTGGTTCCCACGCGGGCCGGAGATCCAGCGGAGCCGCCTGATAGCACGGATCAGGCCACTCAATCGGTCGAAAGCCACGCCGCGCAGCCCCTACCTAGAGAAGGGCTGCTAACATCCGTCCCATTGAACACATCTGTTCAATCACGGACGGTGACGTTCCCTACAGGTCAGTGTGACTCCCACCGCTGAGGCCAGAACGAGCTGCCCGGCCATTGATTAGCCGAGAAGGGGTGGTAGCGATGCGCAGACTGAACAAGAGCCCGGGTACGCGCGGTCGAATCCTCCGGAGGTCATCACCTCAGAAATTCGCCCAGATCATGCCACTGAAATGCGCCCCCGCGGCGGGTCGCCGCCGGTGGACGGCCTCATGACCCGCACGAACGTGTTCGGCCACAAACTCGATGAGCCCTCCTTCGTGGACCGGGCCACCACGGAGATTCGGCAAGCCATCCTGTCCGGCCAGTTGCGACCCGGTCAGGTGTTCTCGCTGCGCAATCTCGCCGGACAGCTGGGCGTCAGCTTCATCCCGGTCCGCGAAGCGCTGCGTAGCCTGGAAAGAGAAGGCCTGGTAGTCATCAATCGGGGTCGCAGCACGTCAGTTGCGCCACTGAGCTCCGACGACCTCCACAGCCTTTGCCAACTGCGTCGGCGCATCGAACCAGAACTGGCCAGCAGGGCCTGCCTGTTGATCTCCCCCACTGACCTCGACATGCACGAGCTCCGCCTGGCAGAGGCTCGCCAGAACCGGAACCAACCCGAGGACCGGTACGAAGCGCACCGCGAGCTGCTGGGCGCGCTGCTGGGCCCAGCCGCCACCACCTGGGATCTGCGGCTGCTACACATGCTGTGGCACGCCACCGAACGCTACCTGCGGTTCGGCCTCGACCATCGTGAGCATGCCCCTGTTGGGGCGGGCAGCCCGGACGAGTCCCTCGGCGCCGCCCAGGTCGATCTGATCTGCGCATTCCGCAGCCGGGATCCGCGAAAGGCCAAGGTAGCGATGTTTCGCCACGTGGACTGGACCGAGCGCAGCGCCGCTCAGGGCAGCGCCGCGGTCTGACCAAACACGACGCCCGGGACGCCGGCCGCCCGATCGAACGGCGGCCGTCGTCACCGGAATCACGGCTGGACACCCCCCACTGGCCAGATCATCGCGGCTTTGCGGATTACCCGGACGGGCCGGGTTCACGCACCTTGGGTGTAACCAACATGGTCCGGTTTTCGAGGATGACGCTCACGGCCTCGGCCGGGATACGAAACGAGCGCCCTACCTGTACATATTGAATCTCTCCGGCATGCAGCAGGCGGTATATCGTCATCTTGGAGACCCGAAGCATCCTGGAAACCTCCGCCACTGTCAGAAATTGCTCGCGTGGAGGGAACTCGTGTCCTGGGGAATGCTGAGATGCCATTTCAGATCCCAGGCAGTGACGGGACGGGTAGTGACGGGATGGGGATGTTCAAGCCAGAGGTGATCCGGTAGCGGGACATCATGCACTGGTCTTCGTGGTCGATGATGTGGCAGTGCCACACGTAGCCTTGAATGCTCTTGCCGGCGGGTGATTGGAACGTGGCGTCGGGGTCGAACCCGAGTTCGTCCGCGGTGGGGAAGCGCACCACGAAGCGGGTAACCATGTTCTGTGGGCAGCGGATTGTGTCTTTCTGCCCGGATTCCCACGCTTCTGGCGGGATCGGCAATCCTCTGAGGAACGGGTCGGCCAAGGGTGCCCAATAGGTGCCGACGTCCGGCCTCGGGTTGGCGGCCAGGTAAGCGTTGACGTCGAAGTACTGGCGGTTGAGGATCCGCAGGTTCACCAGGTGCAGGTGGATCGGGTGATCCTCGGGTGATGAGTTGACGATCTCCCAGAGTTCGGTGATGCCCTGAGTCGCCTTGACGATCGGATCGTCCATGTAGCAGAGGTTGTTCAACGCCATGCTGAGCGGCGGCCAGGTCCGGGCGGGATCCTGCGTCAGGGAGAGGGTCCGTCGCAGCGGGGTGAGCGGCACCAGCCCGAGCGGTGACGGTTGTCCGGAGCCGCCGCGCAGGGTGTCCGGCAGTGCCGTGCGGTGCCCGGTGGCGCCGGTACCGATGAACCGCACCAGGTCGCGCAGTACCTCGGCACCGGTCCCGGCGACGACCTCGGCCGCCTCCTCCTGGTCGTTGGTCAGCTCGACCTGGTCGCCCTTGGCCAGTCCGGAGAAGTCGACGATGAGGTCGACCCGTTCGCCAGGAGTGACCCGCACCGATGTGGTGTGTGCCGCCATGTTGAGCAGGCCACTGTCGTTGCCGATCACCCAGAACGCCATGCGGTTGGTGAAGAAGAGGTTGTACCCGCGCGCGTTCGAGGCGTTCAGCACGCGGAACCGGTAGAGGCCCCTGGCGACCCGGAAGTACGGTGACACCACGCCGTTGACGGTCATCCGGTCGCCGATCTGGCCGCCTTCCCAGTGTCCCTGCTCGACGTAGCGCACCGTGCGGAAGTTCAGTGACCCGTCGTCGTGGAACCGGCGGTCGGCCAGGATCAGCGGGACCTCGAAGTCGCCGCTGGGCAGTCCGAGCGTGTTCGACGAGGTGCCGGTGTCGTACCGGTCGCGCAGGAAGTACATCCCGGCCAGCCCGGCGACCACGTTGAGCCTGGTGATGCCCATCGCGTGGTCGTGGTACCAGAGGTTGGTCGCCTGCTGGGCGTTGTGGTGTCGGTAGGTCATCGAGGTGGAGGGCAGGAAGGTGTCCTCAGGGTGCCCGTCCATGTCGGGCGGGGTGACCGCGCCGTGCAGGTGGACCGACACCCGCGGCTTGGTGCGGTCCTCCTCCGACGCGCCGTCCAGGCTCGTGTCCACGTCGGCGGCGAACAGGTGCTTGCCGAGCTTGTTGTCGAAGATCAACTGGATCGGCTGGTCGGTGTGCGCCTCGATGGTGGGCCCGAGGTACTCCTGGCCGCCGTAGGACCAGGTCGGCGCGATGCCGAGGTCGCGATGGAACCGGTGGCTCGAGGCGGCAATGGACAACGTCCGATCGCCCTGCAGCACCGGCGGGACCGGCATCTCATCGACGTAAGGGGTCAACTCCGGAGAGGCGAAGGTGAGCCCGCTTTCCGGCGCCGCGGACGGCCGAGCCGGCCGATCGCTGGCGAAACTCGAACCAGGCAATGCCACCGTGATGGCCACGCCGAGCCCAGTACCCAGGAACCCCCGTCGGGACAGGTTACTTGTCACGGGGCGGGACCGTAGAAGCCCTAATGGACGACCGTCAATATTATAGCTTTGGGCTTCACCGCACCAGGGGGCGACCGACGGAGAGCATCGCGGAGCGTGACGACCAGGCGCGAGGTTCAGGCGCGCTCTGCCGTGCCATTCGCGGGTCGGACGCGGCAGGCGCTGACATGTGCTGCCCGGGCTAATCCCCAGGGTTCGGCGTTCGCCTGTCGAGCCGATGCGCCCGCGGCCGGCGGGGGCCAGCATGGTCGTGGATGTGTAGGAGTTGGTCGAGCATGCGTCCGACAGCTGGCTGCCAGCGAGCTGCCCGAGACGAGCCCGGCCGCGGCAACCGGAGCTGACGCCGTGTTATACCGCCGACGGGGTCGCCACGCCGCACCGCGGAACCACCCGCGCGCGGTGGCGGTCGGGTATGGGCTGGCCGGCGTGGTGCTTCTGGCAGCGCTGCTCGCCGCTGCCCTGCAGCGCGGTGACCGTGCCCTACCGCCGGCGCAACCACCGCCGGTTGTCGCGGCTTCTCCGCACCACACCCCGCCCAGCCCTGCGCTCACCACAGTTGAGTACGAGGTGAGCAGTGATGGGCCGGCGGTTGACGTGACCTACGTCGACCTAGCGGGAGTGCACAACCTGTTCGACGTCCCGGCGCCGTGGTCAACGGTCGTGCGGATCCCGACCGGGCCGATGCTCGGGGCGTACGTGACCGCGCGCGCGGCGGGCCGGGCCACGATCGTCTCGTGCCGGATCCTGGTTGACGGGGCCCGGGTGGCGGCGATGTCCGTCAAGGGACCGGGTCCAGTGACCTGCTATCCAGGTGACGGGTGACCGCCCGGAGTTCAACGGTTGTCGGCACCGGATCGAAGGGAATTGATCATCTCGGTGATGGCGCTGTTGTCGAGGGGACAGGTGCGTGCCGCGTCGTCGATCACCGTGAGTTGGGGTGTTGCGATGGTGGCGGCGGGCCAGGTTGTCCCGTCAGGGCTGCTCGGCACGCCGGTACGGGCGAACTCCGTCCACGCGTGCTCGAGGATGTCGGACACCTGGGCGTCCACCTCGTCGTAGCACTCGGCCGGGGTGAGGTGACCGAACAGGTAGGGCAGTTCCGCGCAGTGGTAGGCGAGCATGCCGGTACGGCGGTTGCCGGGAGACACCCGGGCGAACCGGTAGGCGTAGGTTGCCCGGCCCAGCTCGGCGAAACGCCGGTAGGAGGCGAGCGCCGGCTCGGTCCAGATGGCCGTGGTGTACAGCTCCGCCAATGCCTCGTACGGGCTGCCCGCGAGGTGAGCCAGGATATTGTCGGCGCGCTGGCCGGCCAGGACCTTCGCCATGCTTGCCACGGTATTCGGGGTATAGAGCTGAGCGGGATCGACACCGCGCGCCCCGTAGGGGCCGGTCGGCGTGATGAAGAATCGCGCCTCATGCTCGGTGTGGCCAAACAGCACGGGCACATCCGTCGGCCAGCAGGACAAATCCTCACCGACCACCTGCCCGTCCGCGGTCGGGCACCAGACCAGGTTGGCGGGGGTATGCACCTGACCAGGCGACGGCATGGTGCCTGACAGCACTCGAGATGCCTCGCGCACCTGGTCCACCGGCACCTCGCGGAGATGGTCGATGTCGCTTCCGCCCAGCTGCTCGGCCAACCGGGCGCTGGCTTGCCGGACACGCTGGCGGCCCGTGTCGGGCATGGCGGCCGTACGCTCGAGGCCAGCGCTTTGCAGGATCGCGCGGTGGAACAACCCGTGCGCGGACGGGGTGGCGAGCAACGTCCGTACCGCCGTCGCGCCGGCGGACTGGCCGAAGATGGTGACGTTGTCGGGGTCACCACCGAAGGCACGGATGTTGCGGGATACCCACTCCAGCGCCGCGACCCAGTCCTGAACGGCGAAGTTCCCGCCCGTCTCGGGGTGGTCCAGGAAGCCAAACGCGCCGAGCCGATAGTTGAACGACACCACGGTCAGACCACGCTGGGCGATGGCCCTGCCGTGGTACTCCGGCATCGAGGCCGCCCAGCCGAGGAAGCCGCCGCCGTGGATCCAGACCATGACCGGTTGGCCGGCCCTCGGGTCCAGTGCGGCGGACCAGACATTGAGGTAGAGGCAGTCCTCGCTCTGTTGCGCCCCGAGGTCCACGCCGGTGTCCACGGTCTGGATCGCGGCGTTGCCGAAGTTCGTCGCGTCGCGTACCCCGTCCCACGCCACAGGTGGCCGCGGCGCGGCCCAGCGCAGTTTCCCCACGGGCGCGGCGGCGTAGGGCACGCCCCGGAACCGGAACACGCCTGCCCGTTGGTTGCCGCCGAGGACTCCTTGTTCAACACGTACTTGGGTCATGAGCAGCTCCCGTTCGACGAACGACCCCCGCGACGTGTATCCGCCTCTCGTTGATCACTGTCAACCTTAGGTGTCCTAGAGACCTAGAGTCAAGGTTGATGAGCCCTGACTTAGCCGTGCTCTCAGGAAATGGTCAAGTCCTTGACTCTCCCCTTGAGGGACGGGCGACGCTTCGCTGCGGGAGTGGGTGGTTTCACCCGCACAGCAGGGGAGGAAAAGCGAATGGCTCGTAGGTCACCGTCAACTGTCGAAGCCTCGGAACTGGCCGGCAAGCGTGCCCTGGTTACCGGAGGCACAAAGGGGATCGGCGCGGGAGTGGTAGCTCGCCTGGCCGCGGCGGGCGCGCAGGTCGTCGCCACAGCCCGCTCGGCATCGACGAGCCCGGCGGTTGCGGGGAAGGTGTCCTTCGTCGCGGCTGACATAGCCACGACCTCCGGGACCACGACCATCGCGGAGTTCGTCATGGAGACGCTCGGGGGGATCGACATAATCGTGCACAATGCAGGTGGTGGCAGCGGAGTGATCGTAGGTCCGCTCACATCGTTCGATGACTCCGACTGGGACCAGGCTCTCGGCCTGAACCTGATGGCTCCGATGCGCCTCGACCGCGCTCTGGTGCCGTCGATGATCGCGCAGGGCAGCGGAGCTATCGTGCATGTCACTTCGATCGCCGCGACGATGCCCTCGGCGGGGCCAATGCCCCACGCAGCAGCGAAGGCTGCCCTGCGGAACTACAGCAAGGGCCTGGCCACCCAGCTCGCCCCTTCCGGGATCCGGGTAAACGCGGTTTCCCCCGGTTACGTCGAGACCGAGGGGTCCCGGACAAAGATGAGCGAGATCGCTCAGGCGCGCGGTATCCCTCGCACCGAGGCTCGCGCCGAGACGATGAAGGCGCTCGGTGGTATCCCGTTGGGACGCGCCGGCTCGCCGGAAGAGATCGCCGAACTTGTCACCTTCCTTGTCGCGGATCGCAGCTCCTGGATAACCGGGGTCGAGTACGCGATCGACGGAGGCACGACCCCCACCACGTGATCGTCATGACGCGAGCCCGGCCACCTGCCGCTACCGGCCGGCGGTACAGGCAGTGGGGGTGGTCCCGGAGGCTTGTGGCCCGAATCCGGGCGGCGATGGCGGCGGGATCGGCGGACTGGAGCGTAGGCAGTTGTCCAGCCGCGCGGGATCGAACGACTCGGTGCCCAGGACCAGCTTCAGGCCGGAGATGCCGGAATGTGCGCGTGCGTAGGTGAGCTCTCGGTCGAGGTCGCCGACGTTGTTGATTACCGGGAATGAGAGGCCCAGCGTGGAGAGCGTGCCGAGCGCCCGGCCGTCGCTGTCGAGGTAGGCGCTTCCGCTGTCGCCGGGTATTCCCGGGGTCGGGGAGGTCAACGTGTGTGACCAACCGCCGAGGGACGGGTCGTCGCCGTGGCTTGCGCCGGACTGTGGCGACAGCGCGGCGAGCCCGGCCCTGAGGCTGGAGTTGCCGTAGCTGAAGACCTGGTCGCCCGATTTGGTGCCGCTGGTGTTGACGTCAACCGGGCCGCCCCAGAAAGGCACACTCGGGTTGACCTGAGGTACGTACTTGGCGTCGACCTTCACCAGGGCAAGGTCGTTGTACGCGCATGTGTTGGCGTCCTTCTCCCCGCCCCGCTGCATGGTCAGCCAGCTGCTGTAGGCCAGCTGACCTCTACCGATGACGTCACCACCCCCGGCCGGGGAGCCGCCCCGGTGGAATGTCACGGTGGTCGCGAGTGGGCGACTACCCGCCTTGCAGCCGTTGGTCTCGTCCTCCTTGCCGGTGCTCGCGCAGTGCGCCGCCTGCCCGAGGTAGACGTTCCCGGCGTCATCGACGAAGACGAAGTTGGCGGTGCACTGACCGCCCTGGGTGTAGGTCTGAACTCCCGATGTGATGGCCGCGGTCTTGATGGGCGCCCACTGGTGGCCGGCTTGGGCGGCGGGGATCGTGGTCGGCTGGCTCGCGCTCTCGACGGTTGGCTGCGCCGACCCGTCCTCCGAGGCGGCTCGGCCCGAATCGGGTATGTCCACCCCACACCCGGCAAGGGCGACGAGGCCGACGACCGCGACGGCGGCGAGCACAGGCAGGCGATGGCGGCCCGTGGGCGCCGTGTTCATCGGGTCTCCATCACGGTTGTGCGCTGGGTGCCCAGGTCGATGGCGCCGTCGGCGGTGGCGATCGAGATCTCCACGACGTCGCCGTGGCGCAGGTACCTGGTGTTTCTGGCCTGGCTTTTGAAGAAGGCCTTCCACCTTAGCTGCGCCGGCAGCAGTGACGCGATGATCTGTACCGGCTTGGGTGGGGCGCTGAGCGCGGTACCCACCGGGGTGCCGGTCAGCACCAGGTCGCCGGCATCCAGCCGCTGGAACCGCGACAGGGCCTGCAGGGCTTGCAGCGGTGGGTAGATCATGTCCCCGCCGACCGTCATGTCCTGGCGCGTCTCGTCGTTGACTCGCAGCCGCAGGCGCAGGTCGCCGAAGCGCTTGAGCTCGTCGGCGTCCATCAGGACCAGCGCCGGGCCGACCGGCGTGAAAGTCGGGTAGGACTTGGACTCGTAGAACTGGGTCTTGGGCAACTGGATGTCGCGGGCGGACACGTCGTTGGTGACCACCAGCCCGGCGACGTAGTCGGGCAGGTTGTCGGCGGTCAGCGTGGTACCGACGGGCAGCTCGCGGCCGATGACCAGCCCGATCTCCGCCTCGTAGTCGAGGAAGCGCACGTGGGCGGGCCTGATGATGTCGTCGTGCGGACCGCTGATCGATCCAGAGGCCTTGCGGAAGAACGCCAGCGGGGTGCTGTCCGGGTTCATCCCGGCGTCGGTGACGTGCGAGACGAAGTTGGTCATCTGGGCCACCACCCGGCACGGCACCGTCACCGGCGACACCAGCGGCAGGGTCTCGACCGGCACCGCGTCGGCACCGGCTCCGGCGGCCTCGAGGGCTGCCCGGTCCGCGAGCAGCTCACCGGTGGTGACAGCCTGGGTGGTGACCTTGGCGGCGCCCTCGGGGGTGAGGACCCACCACGATTCGGCGGTACGCAGTACTGAGATGCTCATGAGCTGGCTACTTTCAGCAGGCCACGAAGGCGCTCGACGGTGAACTCGTTGTCGTCGCGGAGTGCACTGATCACCGAGCGCAGCTGTCGCCAGGGCTCCCGGCCCGGGGCCAGGCCCAGAAAGTCCTTGCTGATCGGCGGGCCCCACTGGGCCAGGCCCGACGCGGACATAGGTGCCCATCCCGGTTCGAGGGTGTTGTCGAACATGTCCCCGTCGCTGAAGTGCTCGACGAGGAAACCGTCCGGATCGCGCCAGTAGTCGAACAGCTGCGAGCCCTGGAGGTGCCGCCCGATGCCCCACGAATGGCGGTAGCCCTCGTCCCGCAGGAACTGCCCACCGGCGGCCATCGCGTCGATGTCGGCGACCTGGTATGCCGAGTGCACGTAGCGGTTCGACGGGCCCAGCGCGATCGCCAGCGTGTGGTGGTCGGCGGGTGTCGCTCCCCGGTCGCAGCGGATGAAGCTCAGCGCCGGGCCGCGCTCGCGCTGCCCCTGGTAGTAGAGGAAGTCGCTGACGATCAGTCCCAGGTGCGTCAGGTACCAGTCCAGCGTCTCGACGTACTTGGTGGACTGCACCACCACATGCCCCAGCCGCCGCACCTGCGCCGGCTCCCTCGGCGGGCGCTGCGTGGCGTTCGTCCGCGCCAGCTCATGGCCGAAGTTGAAAGTGTGCGGCGCCTGCTCGGGCAGGGCCGGGAATCGGCGGGGGTCGGACACGACGCTCACCCGCGCCCCGCTGGGGTCGCGCAACAAGACCTGGGCGCCGCCGAGGGACTCCGGCAGCGCGGTCACCTTCTGTCCGGTCGCCTCGGCCAGCCGGTGAAGATCGGCGACGTCGGCAGCATGGAACGCCGGCCCGAGGAACCGCGACCGCGCACCCTTGCGGACGATCACGCACGGCGCCCCGGCGTCGGTTCCCCGTAAGTGCAACGCCTCGGCGGTGCGAATCGTCGTGGCGAAACCGAACGCGTGCGCGAACCGCTCCGCGCGCCACAGATCCGGCTTCTGGAACTCCAACCATGCCAGATCGTGCACCTTGATGATCGGATTCTTCGCCCGGCCCGGGTGCTCCCGCTTCCTGGCGCCGTGCTCACTGTGCAGGCCGTGATGGTCAGTCACCGTCGCTCCTCGTCCCTCGTCTGACGATATCGTCAGTTATGCTGAGGCCGTCAGGCAAGAGGTTGTGACGAATTCGTCAGTGCTGACGCTTCCTGTTACGCTCGGTTGTGGATCGGTGGAGAAACGGACGGTGACCACATGCCACGCAAAGCCGAGTCGTCCCAGACGCGACCGGAGCGCCGTCGCGCGCAGACCCGCGCCGCGCTGGTCAGAGCGGCGCAACGGCTATTGGCCGCCGGCACGCCCAACGTCTCGGTCCTGGAGATCACAAATCTGGCTGACGTGGGGATGGGATCGTTCTACAACCACTTCCAGAGCAAAGAGGAGCTCTACGCGGCGGCGATCGACGCATCCCTCGAAGCGCACGGCAACCTGCTGGACGCGCTCACCGCGGACCTTGACGACCCCGCGGAAAGATTCGCCCGCAGCTTCCGGCTGACCGGCCGCTTGAACAAGCGCTACCCCGAGCTCACCCAGGTCATGCGCAACCACGGCCTGGCCATGATCGTCGCTGATCAAGGGCTCGCCCCCCGCGCACTGCGCGACATCACCGCCGCCACCCAAGCCGGCCGGTTCCACGTCCGTGACCCCGAACTCGCCGTTGTCGCCGCCGGTGGAGCGCTGCTCGGCCTCAGCCAACTACTGCACAGCCAGCCCGAGCGCGACGACGCCGAAGCCACCGACCTGATGGCCCAGGACGTGTTGCGCATGTTCGGTGTCCCGGCCGAGGACGCACACGAGATATGCACCCGCCCCCTGCCGGACCTCGACACGGTCATCGAAAAGGACCCGGCGGCCTGACCTGCCACCCGCGCCACAACGACTGATCACGGGAGATCACAGATGGAACACCCCGCACCACAGCAGCTGTTCGTCGGAACCTGGAAGCTGGCCGCGATGCGAGCCAAGGTCGCCGGTCGCGGCGTGGAGGAACCCTATGGTCCCGAACCGTTGGGCTACATCACCTACACCGACGACGGCTACATGCACGCCATCCTGATGGACCCGAACCGACCCGAAGTAGGCACCCCAATCGAGGAGTTCGGCAAACGCACCGGTGTCCGCCGCCTGGCCTTTTTTCTCGGCGGGATTCCCGCTGTTGCCCGATACACCGCGGCGACAATGAAATCAGCCGCGTATACGGCCACCTGGGACGTCCACGGGCCGGAAGTCGTGCACCATGTGACGGCGAGTGTGATGCCCGACTGGATCGGAACCGACATGGTACGCACCTACCAGTTCCATGCTGACCAGCTGACCCTCACCGCCCACTATCCCGACGATCAATACGTCGCGCTGGTCTGGCAGAAGGCCGCGGGCCGAGGCCCGCAAGAACAGATCTCCCACCCAGCCCGTACGACCAGCGGGTCTCCGTCGTCGCCATAGTTGGCGCACCCGTCGCGGAGTAGCTGCATGGGCCAACCTTCCCGGCCACGGCGGGACGTGCGCGATGTGCGTATCGACCGGACGTAGGCCGGCTTGTTGGATCGAAGCCCGGACCGGCCGTCCGATCTGAGATCCACACGAGGAGGTGAGTGAGGATGCACAGCACCCTCGCGGATACCAAGTCCCTCATTCGGCGTTTCGAGAATGCGATGAACGCGCGACAGTTGGACCTCCTCGACGAACTCATCGCGCCGGACTTCGTGCGCCATTGTCAGGCAACTCCGGCGTTCGACGTCAGAAGCCTCGACCAGTTCAAGGCTTTCCTGAGGCAGGACGCCGCGATGTTTCCAGACAACGTCCAAACCTTCACTCATATCTTGGTAGATGGAGACATGGCCGCCATCTGGGCGACCTACGAGGGCACCCAGATGGGCCAGATGGGGCCGTTTCCACCTGCAGAGAAGAAGGCGAGTTTCGACTTCTCAGGTGTCCTGAGAATGGAGAACGGCAAGATCGCGGAGTGGTGGGTGACCTGGGACAATTTGACGATACTCGGCCAGCTGGGCCACCTCCCTACCCCTTCGGGTTAGCGGCCTCCCCCACCACCTCCACCGCCGGCGCCGGGGCTGGCGGAGACATTGGCCTGGGGTAGTTGGATCTCCTGGCCTTCGCGCAGGCCGGAGAGCACCTGGGTGGTGTTGTCGCCGGCCACACCGGGCTGGAACGGGGTCTGTACCGGATTGCCGTCCGGGCCCGGGGTGTTGACGAACGTCCGGCCGCCCTGGCGGATGATCGCCGAGTTCGGCACCACCAACACGTTGTCCATCTCGTTGACCAGCACCCCGGTCTCCGCGGTCAAGCCGTTGCGCAGCCGAGGGTCGGTGTTGGTCAACAGCACCGTGGCGTAGTAGTTCGTCACACCCGAGATGTTCACCCCACCCGGCGCGACCGAGAGCACCGTACCGTCCCGCTCCAGGTCCGGAATCGCGTCGAAGGTGACCCGGACCTTCTGGTTGGGTGCCACCCGCGCCGCGTCGGACTCCTCGAACGGCACCACCACCTGGAAGGTGTTCACGTTGTTCAACACGATGAACGCCGAACCACCTGGACGGGTCGCGGACAGCGCGGTGGACGCCGAGGACTGGTCACTGGTGGCCGCCGCACCCACCCCGGGGATACCGGCGTCGGTACCCGGAGCCAACGCGGTCGTACCACCGCCGGGCCCCAGCCACTCACCAACCGCACCGTTGATCGCGGACACCGTGCCACCTACCGGGGCATACAGCACCGTGTTGTCCACATCCCGCTGCGCATTGGCCACCAGCGCCCGGCCATTTGCCACCAGCGCGGCCTGCGCGTCGATGTTCGGACCCCGGTCGGACCGGTCGGAGTCCAACGCGTTCTGCGCGGACACCACACTCTGCCGGGCGGTCTCCACTTGGATCTTGTACTGGGCGTCATCCACGTCCAGCTGGTGTTTGGCCGTGTCATAGGTCGTCTTGGCCGTCACATAAGCACTTTTGGCGTTCAGGAACGTCGACCTCGCGTTCGGGCACTGCGCGAACCCCATCCCGTTGGCCAGGCCGCCGGTCAGCGCACCCAACGGGTTCGTGCTCGACGTGCCCGAACCGGCGGAACCCGAGCCCGTCGAGCTGGTGTCCGCCGGGTCGGCAGCCATCGGGTCGTCGGACACGTCCTCCTGGTCGCAGTTCTGCATGTAGATCCGCCGCTGCGTCTCGAACTGCTGGTGCGCGATGTCCAGCTGTTGCTCGGCCCGGTCCACCGCGTTGCGGTCCCGGTCCAGGACCGCGTCGCGCTGGTCCTGGTTCGCGTCCAGGATCTTCTTCGCCTGGTCCAGCGTCCTGCGGTCACCCTCCACCGAGGTGCCGTTCACGATCCGGTCCAGGATCGCCTGCTGGTTGGCCAGCTGCGCCTGCTGCTGGGCCAGCAACTGCTGGAACGAGAACGGGTCCTGCCGCGCCAGGACCTGACCAGGGCGAACCGTGTCGCCCACCTTCACATCCAGTTGCATCAGCTGGGCCGCCTTGGCAAAACCCATGTTCTGCGACGTCACCGCCGCAAGCGCGCCCGACGCGGACACTTCCGTCGAAACCGTGCCGCGCTCCACCCGAGCAGTTGCGGATGCTCGCGTCGTACCGCTACAGCCAGTTGCCGCAAGCGCGAAGAATGACACGATAAGAGTGAATAGTGTGATTTGTGTGACGCCTGTAGTTAACCGTGGCGATCTCACCGTGTCCAATTCCCCCTCTTGAAGGTCCCTCTTCTGGGTCCAACGGGAGAGAGGCAAAACAGGGTACGTTTTCGTTTTGGAACATTTCCAAGCTCCTTGGTCGGGCCAAGAAATGCCTTGACGACAGCGCGGCCCGCCAACCAGTGTCACTTGCGCTCGAAGATTCTCTCGGCAGGCAATTCGTCTGACGGTATTGAGGGGCGCAGATGGATCTCGGCCTGACCGACCGCGTTGTGTTGATCACCGGAGGCTCACGAGGGATCGGGCGGGCAACCGCGCTCGCGTTCGCCGGCGAAGGCGCACGGGTTGCCCTCACCTACCGGACGGCCAGCGAGCAGGCTCAGAAGGTGGTCGCTGAGATCGTCGGCATGGGCGGCGAGGCCTTGGCGGTCCGGCTCGACCTGTCCGAGCCGGATTCGATCAGCGCCGCGATCGATGCCGTGCGGCGACGCTGGGACCGAATCGACGTCTTCGTCGCCAACGCGGTGCAGTATCCGGACACCGCGCCCGGGGCGGGCCCAGCGTTCGAGGACGTGCCGTCCGAGCAATGGCGAACACTCCTCCGGGGCTCGCTGGAGGGCACGATCGCCTGCATCCAGGCCGTGCTGCCCGCCATGCGCGCCCGAGGTGACGGGCGGATCGTGCTGATCTCATCCGACCTCGCCCGCCGGGTGGCCCTTCCGGGTACCGGGATCTACGGCGCCGCCAAGGCCGCCCTCGGCGGGCTGATGAACGGCCTGATCGCGGAGCTCCGGGGCGACATATTGGTCAACATCGTGACCCCGGGGCTGACCATGACCGAACGCAACCTCGAAGAGATTCCGCAATCGCTCCGCGATGTCGCGATCGCCCACACCCCGACCGGGCGGCTGTCTCAACCCGAAGACGTGGCCCGCGCGATCCTCTTCCTCGGCTCCCCCGCGAATGTCAACATCACCGGCGACAACCTCAGCGTGACCGGCGGACTGTGAACCGCTCCGTGGCAAGGTCGGCAGTCCTCATCGGCGATCTTCAGGTCGGCATCACGCGCAACTACCCGTTCGCGGCCGAGCTGGTCCCGCGTGCGGCCGCCCTCGCCGCCGCGGCCCGAGAGCGGGGGGATCTTGTCGTCTTCGTGCGCACGCAGCTGCGGGTGAACGGCGCGGACGTCTCCCCGCTGAACGCGGGCGTGCAGGCCATATTCGCGATGGGCGACGACTTCCACGAGGGATCGGCAAGCGTCGAGCTCGATCCTGGCCTGGGCCGGGAACCCAGGGACGTCGTCGTCACCAAGAAGCGGGCCAGCGCGTTCACCGGGTCGGATCTCGACCTGGTGCTGCGCAGTAGCGGTGTCGACACGCTTGTCGTGGCCGGCGTCGCGACAAGCGCGATGGTGGCCGCAACGGCCTACGACGCCGCGGACCGCGACTTGCGGGTCCACGTGGCGAGCGACGTGTGCGCCGACCCCGTCGATGCGGTGCACGAGTTCCTCATCGGCACACTTTTCCCGGCCCGTGGATTCGAGATCGTGACCGCCAGCGACCGGGCCTGACCCGACGGGATGGCCGGGTCAGGCCGGGCTCGTCACCGACTCGGCGGTCTACAGACCGAGCTTCTGCGCGGCCAGGCGGCAGCCCTCCACCCGGTTCGTGATCTTCTCAAAGGCGATGTCCCGAGCGAAGTCGGGCGAGCCGTGGCTGGGTTTCTCGTCGATGGAGAAGGGCGAGAAGCCGCAGTCGTCGGTGGCCCCCAGCTGTTCCTTCGGGATGAAGTTGGCGGCGCGCACAAGCGCATCGGCCACCTCCTGAGGGCTCTCCACCCTCGGGTTCAACGGGTTGATCACCCCGATGTAGGCGGTCTGGGCAACCCCATCGGCGTCCGTACGCAGGTGCCCGCCGATCGACTCGTACACCGGCTCCTTGTCCCGCTCGCTGGCGAGCTGGATCAGGAAGTAGCCAGCGTTGAGGTCGAACATGGTGCCGAGCAGGTTGTTGTAGGGCACGTCCGCGGAGTGCACCGAGTCGCGGTCGCCGCCGGGGCAGGTGTGGATGCCGATGTTGAACCGCTCCTCGGCGGTGAACCGCGCGAGCACCCGGTTGTTCAGCTCGATGAACCTGGGCAGCAGGTCGGCCCCGGTCCACGGGTTACGTGGGTCCGCCCTGGTCGCCAGCCTGCCTTCGGTGAAGTCGATCGACACCCGCGCGGCACCGGCCGCGAACGCCTGCCGGATGTCCTTCTCGCACTCGTCGACGATGTCGTTCTCGAACTGCTCGCGCGAGTAGCCGGGCAGCTCGCCGGTGAGCGGATAGAGCAACATCATCATCGACGGCGCGATCACAGCCTGCTTCAGCGGCTTGCTCGCGTAAGGCAAGGACAACTTCAGGTAGTCCGCCGCGAACGTCTGGTAGCGGAACGGGCCTCCGGTCAGGCGCGGCAGCTGCCGGTGGTGTCCGTCAGCGAAGATCGCGAAAAACTGACCGTTGTCGCCCGCCAGGTTCTTGGCCAGGCCGGTGCCGGCCAGGGTGTCGGCGAGGGGGTACGTGGCGAAGCTGGACGCTCGCTGCTCGCCGTCGGACACGATCGGCGCGCCAGTAGCTTCGCCGCGCTCGATCGAGTCCTTCGCCGCCGCGTCCTGGGCAGTCAGCAGGTCCTCCCGGCTGGCCTGTCCGGCGTCGTACTGCGCGTACAGCCTCTGCAGCGATGTGGCTCGGGGCAGCGAGCCGACGGGTTCGGTGGGTATTCCGGTGGCCGAGCGTGGGTCGTAACTCATGAACTGTCTCCCCTTTGAGAACTCTCATGGACAGCGAACCCGGGGCGCCATGTACGCCCTCGGCGGTACCTCTGACGGCAAATCGGACGAGCAATCACGGGTGAGCCGGCATCCGGCCTGGCGCGTCATGGGTGCGACGACGCGTCGCCTGAGAGAGGCCGGTCTGTCTCAGACAGGCGGCTAAACGGTAGCCCTACCTGCATATTTGGTCAACGGGTGACCTGACGGATCGCGGGCGGCCGCGCCAAGCCGCGGCCGACCAGCACGCAAGCCCCAACTCTCGCCACCCGAACCACCACACAGGCCTAGGTCGTCCACTCCTGCCCGGAGTAGGCAACCTGGGCCTTGACAATAGGCAGGTGATTACCTGCATAATGTTGCCGTGAGCCTCGAAGCGAGAGCGATGGACTCGGTCTTCAAAGCACTGGCCGACCCGACTCGACGACTCATGCTCGACCGTCTGCGCGAGCACAATGGCCAGACGCTGCGCGAGCTGTGCGAACGTCTGGACATGGCGCGCCAGTCGGCGACACAGCACCTCGACATGCTTGAGCAGGCCAACCTCGTGACCGTCGTGCGGCGCGGGCGGGAACGGCTCCACTACCTCAATCCGGCGCCGATCCACGAAATCGAGGAGCGCTGGATCTCGGGGTTCGACATGCTCCGGCTGCAAGCGATCAGTGCCATCAAGTACCAAGCAGAGGAGTACGCCATGACCGACGGACCCACGTCCGTGCCGACCTATGTCTATGTCACCTACATCCGGGCGAGCCCGGAGCAGGTGTGGCAAGCCCTGACGGACGCGGACCTGACGGCGCGCTACTGGGGACACGCCAACGTTTCGGACTGGCAGCCAGGCTCGGCCTGGGAGCACCGACGCGTCGACGGATCAGGAGTCGTCGATGTCACCGGTCAAGTGATCGAGGCCGAGCCCCCGACGCGCTTGGTCATCACCTTCGAGGACGCCCCCGACGCCGAATCGCCAAGAGAACCGTCGGCTGTCACCTTCCTTGTCGAACCGCACCAGGACATCGTCCGGCTCACCGTGACCCACGAAAATCTCGCCAATCAGGCGATGCTCAGCGGCATTTCGCACGGATGGCCGGCCGTGTTGGCGAACCTCAAGTCACTGCTTGAGACCGGCGACGTCCTCCCGCAGGCGCCCTGGGAGATGTACCGCGCGCACGCCTGAGTCCGCATTCACTCCGCGCACGACCACAGAAAGAAGGACATGATGGACACCGCCCCGCTTCGAGACGCCTACCTCGCCCTGCTGAACGCTGCCGCCACCGTGGCTGACGCCGGCGACACGACCCCCACCCCGCCGGCCGGTGAGTGGAACGCCGATCAGATCCTGGCGCACGTCGCCCTGGTCAATGCCGCCACCATCGCCGCCGTCTCCGCTGTCTCGGCGGGTGCACACACGACGTACGACAACCGCATATCGCAGGACACCTGGACCATCCAGCACGTCATCACGCTCGCCGGCGGCAACGCCGGGCTACGGGATCGCATCCGTGTCCAAGGCGACGCCCTCTGCGCACTGGGCGGCCCGACGCTGAGCGAGGCCGAACTCGACACACCGGTGCCCGCCCGGCTCCTCTCCAACGACGCACTCCTACTCGATCAGCCCGTACCGCTGAGGGACCTCATCGCCGGCCTCGCGGATGCGGAGCTGCCCGGCCACACGGCACAGCTCCTGGCCCTACTGCCGGATGACGCCATGGCCGGAGCCACAACGTGATCTTCTAGCGGGTGGCAGCGGACAGCGGGAGCCCCAGGCCTGATCAGGGATTGCGGCGCGCGGTGGGCACCGGGTGCACCGGCTGACCGGCGACCACCGAGTTCTCGATGGTGCCCAGGCCGTCCACGTGCATGGTTACCGTGTCACCAACGGCGAGCGGCGGGGGTACCCGTTCGCCGCCGTTGCGGCCCCAGAGTTCCACCAGGCAGCCGCTGCCGCAGGTGCCGGAGCCGAGGATGTCCCCGGCCCGTACCACGGTGCCCCGGCTGGCGTAGGCGATCATCTCCGGGAACGACCACGCCGAGTTGGCCAGCGAGTCCTTCCCGATGAGTGTCCCGTTGACCGACACCGACATGGTGAGGTCGAACCGGTCGCCCTGGCGGTACGGCTCGAGCTCGTCCGGTGTCACGAGGTACGGCCCGAGCGTCGAGGCGGTGTCCTTGCCCTTGGCCGGGCCGAGTCCGACGCGCATCTCGTGCATCTGCAGGTCCCGCGCCGACCAGTCGTTGAAGATGCTGTAGCCGGCGATGTGCCCTTCGGCCTCCTCGACGGGCAGGTTGTGGCCGTCGACGCCGATGACGGCGGCAACCTCCAGCTCGAAGTCGAAGACGGCGCTGCCGGGCGGCACCGGGACGTCGTCACGCGGCCCGATCAACGCGTGCGGGTTGGTGAAGTAGAACGTCGGGATCTCGTACCACTCAGGGACGACCGCGGGCTCGCGGGAACCCTTGAAGGAGCCTTCGACGTGCTGCTCGAAGGTGATGAAGTCCCGGATGGACGCCGGACGGACGGGCGGCAGGAGGTGTTGTCCGACCAGCGCGATGGGCGCCGCGCACCGGCTCAGGACTTCCTCCTCGCCGGGCTTGGCGGCCAGCAGTTCGAACAGGTCGGTGCCGGCCGGCAGCGGGTGCAGCCGGTCCTCACGCACCAGCGCCTGCCGGTACTGGCCGTCGATGTGCAGTGCGGCGATTTTCATGAGTTCTCCTCGGGGTCGTCGACGATGGCTACCGCCCGGGTCCAGCCGGCGGAGGCGGCGTGGATCTTGTGCGGAAAGCAGGAGATCCGGAATCCGGTGTGCGGCAACGCTTCCAGGTTGTGCAGCTTCTCGATGTGGCAGTAGCCGATCTCCCGGCCGGCCTTGTGGCCCTCCCAGATGATCGAGCCGTCGCCGGTTTCGGCATACCGGCGGGCGGTGTGCGTGAACGGCGCGTCCCAGCTCCACGCGTCCGTGCCGGTCACCCGGACGCCTTGGCTGAGCAGGTGCAGGGTGGCGTCCCGGCCCATGCCGCAGCCCCGGGCGAGGTAGTCGTCCTCGCCGTAGCGGCTGCCCGCGCTGGTGTTGACCACGACGATCTCCAGCGGGCGCAGCGTGTGCCCGATCCGCTTGAGCTCGGCGTCGATGTCCTCCGGCGTCACCACGTAGCCGTCCGGCAGGTCCCGGAAGTCCAGCTTCACGCCGGGCTGGAAGCACCATTCCAACGGGACCTCGTCGATGGTGATCGCTCGCTGCCCGTTGTCCATTGTGGACGCGTAGTGGTACGGCGCGTCCAGGTGCGTGCCGCAGTGGGTGGTCAGCCAGATCTTCTCGATCGCCCAACCCTCACCGTCCGGCAGGACCTCCGGCCCGGCGCCGGGGAACATGCCAAGCATGTCGGCCACGGTGTCCCGATGGCTGAAGTACTCGATCTCAGGGCGCCAGCCCGGCGGGTCGGAAGCGATGCCGGATCGCAGCGGAACAGAGATGTCGACGAACGAGGGCATGAGGCTCCTTCGCTCTCATGTGGACAGCGCGGGAACCGGTGCCGCGCTGCGCAGGTTAGGTAGGAAGGTCATCACGATCGCCGCGCAGAGGAAGAACCCCGCGCACACGACCAGGCCGGTGCCGAGCCCGACTCCGCCGGCCAGCGCGCCCAGAGCCAGCGGGGCGAAGGCGGACACCCCGCGCCCGACGTTGAAGCAGAACCCGGCGCCGGTGGCGCGCACCCGGGTCGGGAACAGCTCGCCGAGGTAGGCACCGAAGATTCCGGTGAAGGCGGCGAAGAAGGCGAACAGCGGACCCAGCCAGAGCAGTGCCGTGCGGTCGGCGGCAACCACGTAGAGCGGCAGGGTCACCGCCACTCCGGCCAGCGAGAGGATCAGCGCGTACTTCCGGCCGATCCGGTCGGCGATCAGGCCGAAGACGTTGTAGCCGACGAACATGCCCAGGTTCAGCACGGTCATGAACAGGGCGACCGTCGCCGTCGGGATGCCACGCTCGATGTGCAGAAAGGTCGGCAGCCAGGTTGAGCCGCCCCACCAGCCGAACAACGCCAGCCCGGCCACGGCGGTGCCCAGCAGCGTCCGCCGGCGCAGTCCGGGGGCGAAGATCTCCGCCACCTTCACCGGCGTGCTCTTCTGCTCGACCCATTCGGCCGACTCGCGGAAGAACAGGCCCACGATCAGCAGCGGCACCACCACGCCCACCCCTGCCAGGAAGAACAGCAGGCGCCAGTTCGGCAGCAGCGCACCGGCCAACAACGCGGCGACCGCCCCGCCCACCGGGAACGAGCTCAGCACGAAGGCGGCCGCACGGCCCCGCTGGGCAGCGGGCCAGGTCTCCACCACGTACGTCGACACCGCGCCCCAGACCCCGCCAAGGCCCAGCCCCGCGACGAAGCGCAACAGCAGGAACACCGTGAAGTTCGGCACCACCGCGAGCGCCGCGGTGAAGACTCCGAATACCGCGAGCGAGAGCAGCAGCGCCCGCTTGCGGCCGTAGTTGTCGGCGAGCCAGCCGACGGTCACGCTGCTCACCCCGATGCCCAGCAGCGTCGCCGTGGCGAGCAGGCCGCCCTGCGCCGGCGTGAGCCCGAACTCCGCGCGGACGTCGGGTAACGCAAAAGCCAGCAGCAAGATCTCCAGCGCGTCGAACATGTAGGCCACAAACGCGCCGCCGAGCACCACCCATCTGGTGGAAGCCCTCATTGGACCAGTCCCTTCGGTGAACCCCCTCGTTCCCGTAGTGACTGACTGTACGTACGTCTAGTAGGCTCGAGCAAGAGTGAATTAGCGATGAAGGGACGTGCTCGGTGACGAGTGACGGCGGACGCCGTGCGGCGATCCTGCGCGCGGCCGAGAAGGTGTTCGCGCAGGAGGGCTACCACGGCACGACGATGCGTCAGATCGCCGCGGAGGCGGAGGCCCAGCTCTCCTTGGTGGTCTACCACTTCACCTCGAAGCTGGGCCTGTACAGCGCGATCTTCGACAGCCGGCAGTACGTCAACCAGGAGCGACTGGACCGGCTCGCCGCCATTCCCGACCTTGGCGCGGATGATGCCCTGGAGCGGATCGTGCGCGCTTTCGTCGATCCGGTGCTGGTTCTGCACGACGACCCCGACGACATCTGGTTCGCCCGGCTGGTGCTGCGCGAGGCCTCCGACCCGTCGGGCCAGCAACGGCCGGAAATCCGCGAGCCGTTCGACTCGATGGCGCGCGAGTTCATCAAGGCCCTGCGGGAGGCGCTACCCGGCAAACCCGACGGCTTCTACCACTGGGCCTATTTGTTCTCGGTGGGCGCGCTGACCCAGAGCGCCTTCGACGACCGGGTGCGCAAACTGACCGAAAAGGCGTACACCGAGCAGAAACCGGAAATCCTGCGCTCCTACATCATCGCGGGACTGCGCCACGGCTGACTCGCCAGATCAGCTGATCAGCTCGCCGTAGCTGAGTAGTGCTCGGCGATTTCGTCGCTGGTGGTCAGCCATACGCCGGGGTGAGTGGCGACGTATCCGAGCGCCAGGTCCAGGTACTTGTGCCGGGACGGCTGTCCGATGACAAACGGGTGCAGGGCCAGGGCCATCACCCGGCCGCTGGCGGCCGAGTCGGCGTATAGCTGGTCGAAATGGTCTTTGAACATCTGCAGGAAATCTGGCCCGGTGAACCCTTTCGCCATGAATACGCCCAGGTCATTCAGCTCTACGGTGTAGGGCACGCTCAGCATGCCGGGGATGTTCAGCCGGTATGGCTGGTCGTCACTAGTCCAGTCGAGGACGTAGCTCAGCCCGAGTTCGGCCAGTAGCGCCGGCGTCTGGAAGGTCTCGGTGAGCCCGGGCCCCATCCAACCGTGCGGACGCTGACCGGTTGCTTTCTCGATCGTGCCGACGATCTCGGCCAGCACGATGCGCTCCTCGTCGGGGGTCAAGTTCGTATGCAGGGTCGAGTTGGTCTTGCCATGGGCGAGCCAGGCCCAATTCCGGCGCCGGCCAGCTTCGACGATCTGTGGATACCGCTCGCAGACATCAGAGTTGAGCAAGACGCTTGCCCGGATGCCGTGTCGGTCGAGGCTGTCGATCAGCCGCCAGATGCCCACTCGAGCTCCGTAGTCGCGCCACCCGTAGTTCAATGCGTCCGGGACCAACGACGCGGTCGATTCGAACAGGCTCGTCGACGGGCGGTCGAGGTAGAAATGTTCGATATTCAGGCCGACATAGAAGGCCACCCGGGCATCGCCCGGCCAGTGGATCGGCTCGCGGTCGACGATCGGGCTGTAGTCGTAGAGCTCATTTTCCATCGGCTTCTGCTCCTGAAACGTTCAGTACGGCGGCGCGGTTTCGCGTACCCAGTCATGCTCAAACCATCACACTGATGTGACGGTCCAGCCGGATGTGGAGTGAGGCCGATCACAGCCAGCCCGACCGGCTGCTCGGTCGGGGGCAGGATCCGGTTCGCGCCGGTGGTCGCCGCCGGCGTACACCTGTAGCGCGGATCTTCCGCGCACACAGCTCCACCGGCTCGACACAGCGGCCCAGGCCGCTGCGTGGGCTAACCGCGCGCTGTGTCAGCGGCACAGCATGGCCCTCGCTTGGTTCAACGGCGGTCATGCGCTGCCCCTGATTGGCGGGCGCCCGATTGGAGTCTCCGGCGTACGATCATGTGTCTCCAATCACAACCGGAGCGTGGCGATGGCGCTGAAGACCGCAGGTCCTGACCAGCGAGAACACGGTCGAGCGGTGCCCGAGGCGCCCTCCGGTGCCCTGATCCGGATGGTTGAGGTCAGCAAGGTCTACCGGGCTGGACCGGTCGAGACCGTGCGGGCGCTGGACCGGGTCAGCCTGACCATCGAGGCCGGCGAATTTGTCACCATCATGGGGCCGTCCGGGTCGGGCAAGACGACCATGATGAACGTGCTGGGTTGCCTGGACCCGCCGACCGAAGGCAAGTACTTCCTGGACGGATCGGACGTCAGCGACTACAGCGGCCGCGAACTGGCTCGCATCCGGGGTCGCAAGGTCGGCTGCGTGTTCCAGTCGTTCAACCTGATCCCGCGCACCAGCGCCACCCGCAACGTTGAACTGCCCCTGGTCTACGCGGGGATCCGGGACCGGACGGAGCGCGCCACGTTGGCGCTGCAACAGGTCGGGCTCGGTGACCGGATGAAGCACATGCCCAGCCAGCTGTCCGGCGGCCAGCAGCAGCGAGTGGCCATCGCCAGGGCGCTCGTGGCCGACCCGATGATCCTGGTGGCCGACGAACCCACCGGCGCATTGGACACCGCGACCGGGCAAGAGATCATCAAGTTGCTGGTCAGCTTGCACGAGGCCGGCCGGACCATCGTCTTGATCACGCACGAAAAGGAGGTCGCGCGGGTCGCCGACCGGGTCATCCACCTGCGGGACGGCCGCATCGTCAACAGCTGAAGCCACCGAGCCGGTGGCCGAGCGGACTATCGCCGGTGGAATCACTCGCTCGCGCTACGCCTTAATCTGCCTGCTGGCTCCCCGGGAGGTCGCCGAACAGTGCCTCACCCTTGACCAGCCAGGAGATGCCGAACGCCCAGCAGGCCACGGTTTCGCAGAAGAACAGTGTGTGCAGGTGGCTGTAAAGCTCCCTGCCCAGGACGAATGGGCCCAACCCCGCGACGATGAGGGCGAGAACGATGATCAAGCCGGAAGCAACGTAGATGTGGTTCCGGGTCCTTTTGCGCGGACGACCCGTGGCGTCCCCACGGGTAAAGAAGAACAGCGAAATGATCGCCAAGATCGCGAAGAATAGGCTCGCGCACACCAGGTGGACCGTTGCGATGCTGAAAAAGGTACGCGGTATATCCTGCGGGGCTGTTGGAAATACTGCGACACCGATGGCAAAGGTGCCGGCCGCGCTGGTCAGGTAGTTGTCGGCCTGTCGGTAGTCGTAGAACCAGAGGAACATACCAATTACCCAGAGCGCGCCGACGAAGATACTTCCCGCGAAGGGTACGTAGTAGTACGCACTGATTGAGCTCAGAAATTCGTGAGGCGGCAGGGCGATCCCGACCGCGACGACCACGATAGGCAAGGCTAACCCGAAGTAACCAACTGCCCGGCGCAGGCCAGCGTAGGACAGCACGTATTTGTCGTCGCCGTCCATAGCGATATCGGGGCCAGGTGCTGGCTGGTGGGGCTTCATCCGTGCATCGAACCCAGTGTGACGGGGGGTGCGCAAGCTATCTGAGAGGTGAGCACCGTCTCGACGGCACGGCACGCTGGACGTCGTCGACTGGATCATCTTGCCGAGCGTTTACCTTGGCGCACCCGAGCGATTACCTGTTGCTGCGTAGCGTCGGAAGTGTGCTAGAGCGCAAGATACCTCGGGGCCAGGCGGGCCGGCTGCGAGGCGGCGTTGGCCAGAGGCCCGCGGGCTCTGTCCCTAAGCGATAAGGAGTGAGTCGCATGCAGTGGTCGGCTCGAGTTTCCAACGGCTGCAGCGTTCTGAAAGTGTCTGGCCCGGTGGACAGGGTCGATGCGTCCAGGCTCAAGATCCTGCTGAACCCGAGCGGTATGTCCACCGCCCCCGTGGTCGACTTCAGTGAGGTGACGTTCCTGGGCCCGGCCGGACTGGAGGCACTCGCCGGCGCGGCGTCGCCGCTGGCCGACCGTCCATGGCCCCTGGCAGTTGTCGTCGGTGACGGCGACAAGCAGGTGGTGCACGCGATCGAGGACGCCCACCTGGAGCAGACCCTGCGGCTGTTCGACACCGTCGAACACGCGCTCGCCGCGGGGCCAACCGACAGCGGAATGACCCGACCCGCTAGCGGTCAGCGAGCGGCGCGCAGCGCGCCCAACAAGCCGGTCCGCTCGTGGCAGTCCACGTACTCGAACCACTGCTCGTCCGGAGTCGATACCTCGTGGTAGAGCCGTAGCTGAGCACGGCGAGGTACCGGTTGGCAAAGCAGCCGATCGCGGCCGTCAGCGATCACCCGCCAGCACCCGCTCGACCTCGTCGAGGGTTTCCACGACGGCTACCCGGCCCTGGTCGGCAGGCGCTCCGCCCGCCTTCACCTCCCGGCCAGTGACCAGCAGGACCACGGTTTCCGAACGGTCCACCAGGCCGCGTTCAAGGGCGGCCGCCAACCCGGCCAGGGCTGCCGCGCCGGCGGGTTCGGCGCCCACTCCAGCCCGGCTCGCCAAGGTCCCGACTGCATTCAGCAGCGCGGCATCGGTGACCGCCACCATGCCGCCGCCGCTTCGGCGCACCACGTCCAGCACCGCGTCCCCGATGGCCGGGCGCAGGACCGCGATACCGTCAGCAACCGTGGCGGCGGGGTCCAGTTCTTCGGGCCCGGCGGGCGTGCCGAGCCAGGCCCGCACCAACGGCTGGCAGTGCTCGGCTTGTACCCCGATCACCCTCGGTTGTCGCGTGACGAGGCCACAGCTGACCAGCTCGGCGAAGCCCTTGTCGAGCGCCACCAAGGTCGGGCCGTCACCGACAGGGACGACTACCACGTCGGGGATTCGGCGGCCGAGCTGCTCCCACACCTCGAACGCCACCGTCTTCTTCGCCTCGACCGTGTACGGATTGGCGCCGGTATTGCGGTCGAGCCAGCCGAAGGTCCGGGCAGCGGACCGGGAAAGATCCACCGCGGCCGCGTAGCCGTCGGGCACCTGGAAGACCCAGGCGCCGGCCTGCGTCATGAGGTGCAGTTTCTCCGGCTGACAGTCGGTGGACACGAAGATGACAGCCCGAATCCCAGCCGCCGCCGCGCCAAAGGCGGTGGCCACCGCCGCGTTCCCGGTGGAGGCCGTGGTGATCGTGGAGATCCCGCGGCGCAGCCCGTCCTCGATCACGAGGGCGGTCGCACGGTCCTTGTTGGACGCCGTCGGGCTGCGCGTCTCGTCCTTAACCCATAGCCGCGGCGTGCCCACACTCTCCCGTAGGGCCGGCACGGGTAGCAGCGGCGTGCCACCGATCGGTAGCGGGTACCGCACTGGACCGTCCGGGATCGGAAGCAGCTCCCGGTAGCGCCACATGGTGAATGGTTCGGGCGGTCCCAGCGTCCTCAGGGCGGATGCGTAGTCGTACTGCAGCCGCTCACAACCCGCCAGGTCGACGGAGCCGGTCACGCTACCCATGTCGTGGCCGCCCTCGGTGCGTCGCGATGCCGAACAGATACAGCTGGATCAAGGTCGCCTCCTCGGAGCGGCGGGAACTGGAGCAGTCGAGCCCGCGGCGGCTCAGCCGTGGCGTCGTAGGTCGTGGAAGAAGTCGTCGATCACGTGCAGGCCGCCGGAGCGGAGCACCTCGTCGTAGACGTATTTCCCGACGGCGAGGTCGAGCACGCCGAGGCCGAAGGGCGAGAACACCAGCGGCCGATCGGTCGGCAGGGTGACTCGGCCGGTCATGACGTCGTCCAACGTGCCGGCCAGGAAGTCGCGGTTGCCGGTGAGTTGTTCGGCCAGGTGCGGCGAGGTGTCGGCCTTGAGGCAGTGCTCGACGTCGTCGACGATGTTGGTGGA
>Ga0193743_1000103_pt1 | contig 62838 bp, 79 predicted proteins | sample L2c2metaG_FD_143038 | JGI IMG/M metagenome (GOLD analysis project Ga0193743, IMG submission 143038) | Soil microbial communities from a riparian zone of the East river system, Colorado, United States - L2c2 | ecosystem: Environmental > Terrestrial > Soil > Riparian zone | place: USA: East River... | reverse complement strand
GACGGATAAGCCCGTGTGACGTGACGTGACGTGGCCACGGCGTTACCGAGGATTGTGCATCACCACTGTTGACAAGAGTGGGTTGTGACGTGATGTAACAAATGTAGCCAGGCGTTACCTGAACGCTGTTCTCACAATTCAAAATTGGTCGAGTTTTTCAAATATGCTGAAACTCATTTGTCTGTCATTGCTGGCATTTTTAGAAGGTGGATTTGGACATGGAGGCCACGAAAACACGGGACCGGCACATGGAGAAACGATTCAGCAGTACGCGCAACGACACGTATGTGTAGTCCGTTCCAACATCTTTAAACATTTCATCCTCATCCTAAGTCAATAGATGTCTTCTGAACATCATATGTGCGACTTATTGGGCACAATTTCCACCAGGCTTATTAATTGACGTGTTGACATTAGCGACTCTTTTGATATTCGGAGCTTCTTTCACCTGCATGATCTGAATGGGTTCGCCTTTCTTCCAAAAATCAAAATAATCATAGCGCTCAGAGAGCCTCCTTCTGCTTTTACACAGGAACGGGTTCTGGGAGAAAGATGAGATTGAAGCTGTTTATGGTGTCCATCATGTCCATTCGCAGAAGCAGTCAAAAGTAACATTTTCTCCTTATCTTTTCTAGATGGCTCAACCAGCATCTTTTCAATTGTAGGATGACCTCCAACATCAGGAGAAGGCGAATCGTATTGTCAAAGTTGTACTTCAGCATCTTGACTTGGATGGAGATAGTCGGATTACAGCAGAAGAACTTGAAAAAGTTGGCCTTGACGGTCTACCGAACTTCGAGGGATTAGGTGCGGAGGGTCACCACTATGATGTCGAAAGCGGTGAGTTATCTTCCTAAGCATCCACACGGCCTATTAAATCACGGTCAGAATTCTTCCTGCATCATGAGGGTGAGCGACCTTGCACTTGAGATCATGGCATGTTGCTAATCAATCACTCCAGAACAATTTCATTCAACGCCAGAAACCCAAACAGACGGCTCATACACACATCCCGAGGACTTGGAGCACTTTGCGCAACACGAAGCCATTGAACGCAAAGAGGCCGAACGAGAAGCGAAATTCCAGGGGGTTACTGTTGATGAAATCCTCAAAGTACAAGCAAATCTCAATGCTCAACAACCGAACCCTGATGGGTCACAAGCACCTGTCTCCAAACCTGCCAATCGCATACTTCCACCGGAGAAGCAGGATCTTTTGGTAAAGTTCAAGAATGCACAGTCCGAAGGAGCTCGGAAAGGTGAGTGGGGCACCGGGGAAGGTGGCTACAAGCCACCTACGGAAGCTGGTGATAAGATGAGGTTGGTTTAATCATTTTCTTATCCTTGATGATTTTGACCGATTCTTTGCAGAAAAAATCTACCATATAAGGTTCGTATTTTGTTTCAGAAGTTTCAAAAGACTGACTATAATACTCATACAGTATAAATTCCGCCGTAGCTGGGGTGATTTCTAGCTCTAGCACAGGCTACGCATTTGATTCGCTCAATTTTATACATGCAACCACTTATAAGCTGCTTTAAACTTTGATGGCAGTGGCATATATTGCGAGCTGCATATACTCGAGGTGTAGCAAAATATGTAACATTGCGCAAAATATTATTGTGGGCGATAAATCACGACGGTTTAAAACTGGGTATAACAACTAAGGAATCTATCGGCCATCGAACATATCATCCAGAATACTCTTTTCTACAGCCTCCCAATCAATGTTGCCAGCACTCGCATATACACTTTCATACGTTGATATACTGATGTTGGAGAAGAATGACACCAGGTCACGCATCCTCTCTATTTGTCGCAAAGAGGCTAGAAGTGGTCTACGCATTGAACGTGGGTCATGTTGCAAGACAAAATTCTCCGTGTTCAATGTATCCGAGCTCTGAGAAAATTTCATGAATGTGTCTCCAAGTTTAAAGATGGATAGAGCCTACCACAAGTGGGAGATTGCGAGCAATTTCAGACAACTGGTCTAACATGGCCTCCGGAAACCAATCATTAGGACGGTATACAGCATCTACAGTGTCTGTGATGAAAACCCATTGATGTCTAAACGAGTATTAGCTGGGATTGTTTATTTGAGATAAAAACATTACATCTGAAATTCTTCTGTTTGTAGGACAAGCAGTAAATCAAGGCATTTGCAGGCAGCAAGGACGAGCTGCAAGTCTTCTGAACCGTCGGCTGGTAAAGACGCCATCGTTTGTTCAAAGATCCGATACTACAAAGGGTCCTGCTTCAATACAGAAAGGTTGAACCAGTTGAAAGACTCACCATTTCTGTAAAAATCACAGGCCAGAAACTTGTTAAGTTGTGAGGTGACAGCCTACAGAGTAGGACCCGTATACAGATGAAAACTTCGCTTTGAACGACGGGAGAAGCGACACTGCGAAATATATCGACGAGCTTTTCCTGAATTGTCGGCAACTGTGTCAAAAATTGGTTCTTGTCTCCAGCAAGAATAACGTAGGATAATCTTCGCAAGTTCAAAGACCGTAACAGCATTTCATATTCTCTGTTTGTAAAAATGTTGGCAGAAGGGGCGTTGGCTATTTTGCCTGTGTAAGAATATGATCAATCAAACTGGCACACAAACAATGACGGAACAGACCGAGAAGCTCAGGGAATGCAGTTTTGTCAGAATCGTACAAGGCCTTAATGATTGATCTCCACTTCGCCGCGTCTTCGGGATTACAATTGAAAAATCGACTGTCATTCAAGAGATCGATAACGGGCGCTCTCCAGGACTTGAGGGCCGCTGGTATGCGGGTCATTCCTTGCAGAATCGCTATGACTGTTGTGTCTACGTCCATTGGCCTGGAACCGAGTCAATAAAAAGCTGTGCGATGGGATAAATGCCCGTACCTCGTCTTGCCTCTCAATGCGGGATTGACAATGTAATAAATAATGTTATTACACGCGCTTATAATCTTATCATTCTCCATCAAGAGCTTCCGTAGGTTTGGCAGGGCAGAAGTTGCGACAAAAGAGTTTATCTGTGGCTTCGTCAGACAACAAGCGAGATGGTAGAAACATACGAACTTGGACAATGACTTCGGTTGAACCCATCTTGGAGGGTTCAGGTGGCATTGATATGGCAGTGGTCTCCGATTTGTCGTCAGGCCTTGTTTCTTAAAAATCAGTCAGAGCATGAACTGTCAGAAACTGTGGTAAATATTACCAGTCCGGAGCCCAGGAGATTCTCTTCCATTGCTTGTTACAGGATCCTTGATGCCTCGTCGAATCCATGAACCTTGGTCTGTCGAGCGTCCAACATAGACGACGCAAGAATCAAGAAGTTTCCCATAATTGTCCTGCAGCAAGAGCCAAATGAACATGTAAGCTGAAAGAGATCAGCACTGCTTACCTGAAGTTCTTTACGGAGTTTCCGATCTTCCATGGCTATGTTTTGAGTAGTCTTTTCGGCAAGCACTCCTAAACATCTGTACTAGAATGGAGATATATGGACTAGAGCATAAATAGGGTCACAAACCTTAAGGCTGGGAAGTGGGATGCTTTGAAATCTCGAGAAGTGCCGAAAATGTCTTTCACCAATTGTATATAACGACTCCATACTTGGATGGCAAGAGGCCCTTCAAGTCTACGAAAATATTGTTCAAGAAATTTGAATAGAATCGCATCGGTTCTACATGTACTTTAATTGGATGTGGTGGTTGTTAGAATATGAAACTTACAAATCGGGGTTGAGAGCTTGCTTTTTGCTTTTTTCAGGGGAGCCTAGAGCACGGGGTAGGATACTTTCACATATCATATGAACGGCATTCTGCGCATTGGCAACAAGCACATCGAGAAGCTCAAATACAGCATCGGGAGAGGATGCTGACAACTATTGGTGATGTGAATAATATCGAAAACAATAATATATGAACCTGAGCTCACTGTTGTCTCTCGGTTCCACCAGTCAACAACAGATTCGAAAACCTCTCCGCTCTGCACACGAAAGAGGTGTTCGAGAACTCGACGGCATTTTAGCCTGGTGCGACTGTAGATTAGCGAAAGGGATTCGTCTTTTGGAGACCAGGATTGTGGACTTTTCCATATGAGCGAAGCCCAAACAGAGTATAGTACGCGTATTCCTTCATCCAAGGAGCGATATCCAGGAGACCGAGCCTGAAATCAGACCCGTAAGATAGAGGAAGCAGATATGCGAGCGAGGGCCATACTGTTAGCTGTTCTTGTGGATTTGATGTGTTTGAGTCGGAACTGAATACATTCGATACATAGCCAAGTAGACCACCGACTTCTGAAGCAGACTTCTCTAATGTATTTGGATCGTCTTCAGAAGTATCCATATCTGATGTATATGCAAGACTGAGAAGGATCAAACGCTCCAATGCATTGAGTAGCATGGCGAAATCTGCATCTGTGACTGTAGCAACCAAGTCTTCTACGTAAGATTGAGATTGCGCCGACATTCTCAGAACATCTCCAAGAGCAAAAAGCACCTGACGACATAGGCAGTCGTTTAAAGGCGCAACGACTGCATGTAAAGCCGGCTGAAACTGAGGAACAGCCATCAGAACGAAGTCAAGCCAATGCTGCAAAACCGGACGATTGCTTCGTACGGACAGACCATCGATGAGCGTTTGGATAAGTAGAGGATTCATAGAATAACGATGGCTTAGATCTGGGCCCTTGTCATGCGTAGCACTGGTCTCTAGTACCGGGTCGTCTTGCTTGCCAGGGACAGCCTGTCGAGCAAACTCCAATTTTGAAATGGACGCAGATAAGAGAGTGTGAAGTAAATGAAGCCATTTGTTTTGAAGGTCTAGTCGGCTCATGTGGATTGAAAGATATAGCTTTCCAATGGCGGTTGCCTCTATACTTTCCACCGACGGAGTTTCAACCTCCCCTCGTGAAACTATTAATTGCAGCAGTTCGATGGCGTTGGATTGCATAGCAGTATTGAGGGGTTGCATCGAGGGTGACCACCCTACTCGAGGCTCTGACTGAACAATACTGCATACGACATTAGCATCTGTTGGCGTTGCTTGGTCATGAAACCCACCGGAGCAATATGTTAACGACAACATCTAGATAACTTGCATCAACGTCGACAAGCCCACCTTAAACAATCACGATCAAGTCCTCATGCAAGCTATATTGGCATTGTTGACTTACTGTTGTTTACCCTTTGGATGAGACCCTGGTGGAGTGAACGCTTCACTGATGATGCTCGTGCCGCTTTCACGAAACCCTGTCCTCCAAAGGTGACTATTGAGAGCAGTATCTCCAAAAGATGGTTCATTAAGCGTTGGTCGAAAGGTCTTTCATAAAAAAATCCGGTTATCTCTCTGCCTCGGATCTTGAAAGTAGTCGGGGCATGCAGCACCGAAGGATCTAATATATCATGGAGAATAGGATCGAGGATGCTGTCTAATATCAATCATCAATCACATAAACGATGAAACATTTGCATACCGTATGTACGATTTAAGACTGCAACGCATCCATGTTTCACCAAGCCGGCGAAGAGTGGGATTATCGCTTCTCAATGTATTCAAAACAAACATCATGGGAACCTTGAAACGAAAGCCTGGAAGTAGATTGTCCTCTGGAAAAAAAGTTAGAAATAACATGAAACAACGGATGTCGGCTTACCAGTCAGTCTCCATAGGACCCCAAAAGCTTCATAACTGGCGGGAAAGGTGCTAGATTTAGGTGAAGCCATGCATTGGGCCAAGATAGACTCGACATGTGAATGTGTAGTCGACGATTCCAGAGACCAAATCAGGTTCACTGCACGGACATGGTACGCCGAGTAGGTTGGCTGCAGGTACTTCAACAATCTGTTGACCATCTTATTAAGAATGGGTCTTTCATCGATCATTAATCTTGGTTCTAGAAATTGGTTGCCATGAAAGGCGATGGCTAAGTTGATCAATCGATCAACAGTTAGAAATGTTGCAACCTGTATTAAAAGCTATTTAGTCGTGACGTATTTGAGAGAATAGACGCAAACCTCGTATTCAGTGCTTGCAAGCATAACATCCAGCCATTGGTGTGGGTCCCACGTTAAGACAACTTGAGAATTCAATCCGCCGGTGAGGCGATCAAGTAGGCCCAAGGTCCGAGAAAACACCTCGTGTAAGACAGGAGTGTCCTGAGGATAGTCGGAGAGGCTATGTGCAAAGGTTGTACTTAATGATATCAGGTGATAAAAGCATGACGCAAATGGGATTGTTGATGGTTGGGTGGTCGTATGCGAATCTTGCAGTTTTGGCGCAATCTTGAAGAAAGTGCAGGCAAACTCATAAGCTCGGTAGCCGTTCTCCGCTTCCACTATGACCTCGGGACGATGTAGAAGGCCAGCATGAAGCATGTGTTGCAATATGGTTTCTAGGAGTATAATCGTTTCTCGAATAGATTGATAGGACGCCTGTCCAAAGTTGGCTCGGATTTGGGCCTGATGGCTAGGTCAGAGTGCTCTTGGAACAAAACGGGGTGAACATACATCTGCAAGGTCGGTGATGGCAGCAAACATAATTGGGAAATATATTGTTTGGACCTCCTCATCGTGAGGAAAAGACACCACGAGAAATCGAACTAATCGAATTGCCTGTGGACCCAGTTATAAATGAAAAGTGGAAATGACAAAAAGATGTCACCTCGAACCGAGTTCCATCTCCCAGGATTTCATCGAAGACGACTGATAAGAAATGCTTCCAAAGTAATTGAGGTTCTATCGCCTCGTACAATGTACTGGCAGTCATGATTAGCTAGGCAAAGGAAATCAGTATGGCAACTTGAGGGTAACGAGGGCTTACATCTTCACCACCCTCCGTGGGATTCTCCAAAAGGTCCATGACTGCCTTGAAAGCATCATACACTAGGGCCTCGGTTAAGGGTGCTCCAATCTCCCATTTATCAAGCAGTGATATGAAAATTTTGAATGGCCGCGATTCTGCATACTCTCCCGATGGTGATATCATCTCACTCTGTAAAACAAAGTAAACTGAGCCATTATTTGTCAGTAACTTTTCAAACTGACCTTCAAAGTCGAGCTCAAAAATTCAAGGGCGTTCTCTTTCAAGTATGCGATCTGGTTATCACTCTTTTCGTCTGGCCCTAGCAGCCAAGTGTACAGTCGCCGATTCAAAGATAGATCTCGGCGCAGGACCACCCCGGTAGCTGCTCGCATGAGTATTGCGCGGTCGTATCTCTGGGCTTTATGGATGGCAAAGCTGTCCACGCGCATAGTTTGCAAAAGGACGTCAAGCGCTCCTCGCCGAACAAGCAAATTTTCATCTTCCAGAGCGGCAGCAAATGCACGGATCATCAACCCAATATCTTTTCCTACGACATTGGATATGTCTGCCGAGAGCTTAGTCTCTGCCTGAATAATCATAACTGAATAATCATAACTGAACTCACCTTCGTCTGCATTCAGTCGCGGAAGGCGCCGAGCGAGGAAATTCAAGGCAGTGCCTCGAGCAGAAGGGGTTGTTAACATCACTAGCCAAATGTTCTGGAAGAAAAAAGACATTGAAACAGCGCCCGAAAGTCGATCAAGCAAGCCGAGAACCTAAGCGGTGTTCAAGTACTGGATGGAAAAGTAAAAACGTACAAACCTTCTCGAAGAATTCTCCTGTTTCTTCCTCTAACCCCGGAAGTAGAGCTAGAATAAAAGATTTCGTTATTGGCCGTAGATTGGCCTGCAATGGTAAATAATGCGTGTCATAGATGTTCAGAAGCGTAGGCTTAGGGAGACATATTGTAAGCCTCGCAAATTACCATAAGGAAACTCGAACCTTGACCGATGTCGCTGCGTATTCAAAGAAGGGGAAAAGTCCGGACGACCAAAGCGAGAGATCACGTTTTAATCCATCCATCTGACGCACTTTGATCAGTTCTTCGGTGGTTCCAACCAACAAACGATATAGGACATACGCCCAAAACTGCCAAGATATGGATGTAAACTTCCAACGCGCGCTGGTGGACTCCGGTTGGTAGAGCTGGGTTCAAGCATTGAAAAAGACGCTTTGAAACAATTAACTTGCGCGGGATTTCCTTAAATTGCATATAAGATTGGAAAGTCTGTGACCTTGGGGATGAATTAGCAGTTCTAAAGATATGATAGAAACCAAAATACCTTCAGTAATTGCTTCAGAAATGCAATGCAATCCGCCCATTCATGAACATTGTCGAAGGAATTAAGACACTTCTCCACTTGTTGCAGGTATTTCTTATACTTGGGATCAGAAGCATATGTTTGCAATACTACCGCTGTTGGATACATTAAATGTTTACTGCAATGGAGATCAAAGATAGAACTCCCCTCGTTCACTAGTCCTGGCAGCAATCAAGGTAGAACCATTTTTTACGACTTCACTAGCTTTCTCCACAGAAAGAGGGTTTCGAGACATGAGAGAGCTCACAAGAGCTAAAATAAGAGATTCAGGCTGTCCTAATCGCAATCCTCTGCTGGCGTCTACTAGACTGTAGTCTGTAGGCCAATAACTGGAGTATTAGTGGCAGCTGTGACGTATTGAAGAAGCCTTGTCACACCGTTACTGGTATCGCAACTATAATACCAAGAACCAAGGTCTTTCCATTGATACAAGACTAATGTTACTACCGGCAACAAATATATATAGTAAATGGCATGTACAGTATAAGCTATGTTAGTTGTCTATCGCAGCAGGGTCACCATCGCCAGAAGATGGCGCGAGTTGTAGGATACGCATCTTTGTAGGAGCGCGTACAGCAGTTGTAGCAATCGGGATGCCCTGCGGTTCAGGATTTGCAGAAGGAGCACGAGATGGGGTCGCCGATGTCGCAATAGACCCAGCCTTGGAAGAAGCTTTGAGTCTGCCCAGGGATTTTATGGAAGCAGGTGCGGATATTGAAAGCGCCGGCAATTTTGGCAGCGCCACACCACTCGTCGATGTTTTGTCGTCAGTAGCTGATTTCCCTTGTAAAGTGGCATCAGCAACAAAAGAAGCATATTCAGACTCTTTGTCGCCAACCCAAGTCCGAGCGAGCCATCGACCTCCAGCAATTCCACGAATCTCACGCATTGCTGGACGCCAATGTCTCACTGCTTTGCTACTTTTATCAAGAGGTAGGAGAGGAGCAGAGCCTGAAGTAATCTTTGGAGGAGGCTGGACTGGGAATGGTTTTGTCGGAAGGGGGTAAACAGGAATGGGGACGTTTTCAAGATTAAGTTCTTCGGTCAACGGAGCTACGACTGTATGAGGCGAATTTGGGGCAGTGTTCTCTGGTTCTGGGGAGTTGTGGTCAAATTGCAAGGTAGCAGGTGAAGAGGCTGCCGTCCCTGCGTAGCCTGAATGAGGCAGAATCAAAAATCATCAACAACTGGAAAGAGAATGCCTACTTTCACTCAGAGCACCCATGTCATCGAGAAGGAGGGGCGGGATTGCTGTTTTTTGCCTGACCAGTAAATAAGGTCAACGTGACAAGAAAAAAGGCTAGGCTTCTGAGAAATAAACATACTTCATTAATTTCGTTTTTGCTCGAGGGATGGTAGGTGGTTTGCGTGGAGAAACCTTCTTCTTTGCCTTAACAAGCGTCGTATCATTTGGAGCCTTTATCTGAGAGATACTTGCAGTCTCTGCATCTTCGTGAGATTCGGCCGGAGTTGCTTTAAAGCAAGACATAGTTGGTGCAAGATTTTGCGCACCCAGTGGATCGGGTATCTTTTCTTTTGACTTTCCCCCGGCGTCCCCAGGAGTTTTATTCCCTTTTCGACTTTTCCGTTTTGCTGGAAGTTTGCGATTTTGTATGTTTTCTATAGGACGACTGGAGGAAGTACCCGATGGTTGAGGAGCGTCGTCATCATCATCATCGATAAGTTGGTCCTCTTCCTCCTCTGGTTCATCTTGGTCTTCTCTCGGGAAGGGAGGGTGCGGGGATTTTCCACTGTGAAGGGGTGAGCCGTTAGGTCCTTTGCTCCATCCAGGAGGTTTGAGCCACGGAATTGACCCAAGTTTCGATTTCGATTTCATGCTCGCCGGCGGCGGAGTTGCTTCCTCACGAAGCGTGGATATTTGCGGAGCGTCCATATCAACGTCGCCATCCATTTCACTTGCTGGATGAGGTTGTTGGCGGTTGGGGTAGCTGGTCGTGGGTTCGTATGTCACCCAAGGAGAGGCGCGAAACGATGACATGGTTTGATGACTTGTTTGCCAGTATTTCGTCTGAAGACTGGAGATAGGTAGATTACGCCACTACAACAACGAAAACATTTAATTCATACTGCATTTAGGTATACCCTCGATCTTTATCCCAATCTTTCAGATTGATTCTCGTACCCTGCCCACTTTTCCAATTCATCGCTGACATCGACCATTCGAGTCTTATAGAATATGTGTGCTGTAGGTTTGATGCTATCCCAACCAACGATATTCCCTGATACATCGCGCTCGAACTGTGCGCCCCAAACACTCCATTTATCGAGCTTGGAATTGTACGACGCAACTGTACAACCGCATTTCTTACAACGCCAACGTGTCTTCCATGGTTTGATAGGGACCGCATATGATTCTAGTAAATCTTTATTTGGGTCGTCATGGGTCCAAGTGAAGCTTGCGGAGGGAAAGTGGACGGTAAGAATGAATGGCGAGGCTGCAGCGTTGGATACATTAGCGATTTTTGGATACATTGATTGAAATATGTACCATTTAGCCTTTGGCATAATGTGCAATGGCAGTAAGCACTCAGAATCGGTAATCCTTCCACTTGATAGGCAACGGATTTACAGAAGCAGCTCCCTTTATGCGCCAGCTGACGATCACACGCCATAGCATCTGAAGACATGTTGGGGATACGAGGTTCTAGTCAAACATCCGACAGATTAGATGCGTTCTGCCCACGTGCCCATGATCATAGTAGAAATTATGAAATATCCATTTAAAAAATCACAATCAAAACGGTTGCGTATAAAAGTTCAACAAAAGTCTGTATTACATCGCAGGTTTTTTTTGCTGAGGCGATTTTTTGCGTGAAGTTCATAGTCACATGATGTTGATTCCAGCATGATTACGTAATCAACTTACCGAAATTCTCCGTCTGTGCAGCCATCAATTTATCAAACTCTTCCTGTGCTTCAAAATTTAGGTCAGTTCATTTGTGCAGTTCTATTAAGGTTCGATGACTCAGAAGCTACAGTGTCGAACGCTGTCTCCACCTCTCAGCTTTTTTGGAACGGTTGAAAACTAAACTAGTAGGCATGGTATCCTCAACTGTTAACGTGTGTTCGATTCTGTCCTCAAAGTCTATATAACAAAGTCTGACGACTTCTAGGTTGTTCGGTACACTGCTCTTTTCGCTGGTGTGGTATACGGTTGGTATCACCGCCGTTCATTACAAGCTACCCATGACGAACACAAGCTGCGGGATGCTACGCACCATAGAGAACGCCTAATTGTACAAGCGAAGGAGGCTTGGAAGAGGAAGCAGGATAATGCAAAAGGTGCCACTCGTATGTATCCTTTTCTTCCATGCCTAAATTGTGGCAGGGTGTATGAAAAATGCTAATCTATCACTTCACAGTCGTCACGGACCCGGATGATCCTCGTTTCGACTTAGAAAAGCTAGTGACACATCTCGAAAAGAGTTCATGATTCGTCGACCTCTAGACATACGTGACCATCGGTTCAAAATAGACTGCTCCGATTCTTGAGGGCACTTTCAGGCATGCGTCAATGAGATTCACACTGTAGTATTATACCATAATTGCCAAATCATCGACACCTTCAAAGTTCTTGAGATGCAACAATAATTTGACAATCAGATTTCAGCTAGCAGTAGCTTACTGCAGCGCGCAGAGAGTTTTATGCTGACAGAGGTTGCAGTCTCTTACATAACTGTGGGAGTTTTTGGGCGCGTCGCGTCGGGACTAAACCGAGAAGTTCAGCCCCGAAGTAGATTTATTGTCCTCATTTATTGGCCCATCGAAGTCAGAAAATTACGGATTACTTCTTATTGGGCCTTGAAATACCGCAATATGAAAGCTCATATGGAGGAGGTCGAAGACGATCTCGCGGCTGAAGAGGAAAACAAGTTGATAAATGAGGTCAGACGCGTTTTAATGTTTTACTGTCTTTCAATAACAGCTCAACAAAGTATTCTATCATTTCAGGAGTATAAAACATGGTGAGATACATCATTCTAGATGTTCGCTGGAGGCCCGTATTCAATCTGTGACACCGATTCCAGGAAGAAGAACGCTCCATATCTCTACGATCTCGTGGTCACCCATGCCCTCGACTGGCCAAGTCTTACTTGTCAATGGTTTCCCGATAAAGAACAGTGCGCACAATCTTCTAATATCGAAGATGCTGCTTTTCCAATCCTTGATGTAGGAACCTTGATAAACCATACACAACTCACCGCCTTCTCCTTGGAACCCATACATCTGGACAAGCACAAGATTATCTCCAAATTGCCACAGTTCAGATTCCAAAGCGTGGTCACCCAAGTACTGGTGCAGACAAGCTCGATCGAGCGGATTATGACGATGAACGTGGAGAACTAGGTGGCCACAACCTACCACCGTCTCCCCGCATACAGATCATACAGAAGATCAACCACAGTGGCGAAGTTAACCGTGCGAGATATATGCCTCAAAATCCAGATTTGATTGCGACAAAGGCCGTTACGGGAGAAGTTTTCATTTTCGATCGTACGAAGCATTCAAGTGAACCAGAAAGAGGCGGTGCTTGTAAACCTGATATTAGACTCATCGGACAACATCAGGAGGGGTATGTCGCGAGTTTTGTCCTTTTTATATGTTTGACGTTTTTTAGATACGGCCTCGCATGGAATCCAATGAAAATGGGCCATATACTCGGTGGATCAGAGGACATGACTATTTGTCATTGGTGTGTAACATTACTCTCATAAACGTTGGAAGGATAATGAAATCAGAGCTTGCAGGGATATTAACGCGTATACCAAATCAAAGACTGAACTCGAGCCCACAACCACTTTTAAGGGGCATACTTCTGTCGTTGGTGTACGTATGTACCGCCTATTCGTTAACCACGACTAACGAAACGTAGGACGTAGATTGGCATGCCTCTCATCAAAATATTTTTGCCAGCGTAGGAGATGACAAAATGCTTATGATGTAAGACCAACAACAGGCTGGCCTCCCATACTACTGATAAGATTTGGACTAGCTGGGATACAAGGTCGCCATTGGACCCCAAGGTGAAAGTGGAAGCACACGAGTCTGAGATCCTAGCTGTCACCTTTAGTCCGGCAAGTGAGCATCTGTTGATTACAGGAAGCGCTGACAAGGTCTGCATCACTCGCAAATGCCTCTCATTGTCTGATTTATGTTTTGAATATAGTCTGTGATTCTGCATGACATACGGGCTCCCACCAAAAGACTACACGTTTTTGAGTCTCACACTGACGAAGTCCTTCATCTTGCCTGGTCTCCACACAATCCCACTATTTTTGCGTCTGCTTCTAGTGATCGACGTATCAATATCTGGGATTTATCCCTGATTGGTCAAGAACAGACCCCAGATGATCAGGAAGATGGTCCACCAGAATTGCTTTTCGTTCATGGTGGTATGTCCCCTTCTTCTGGCCATGCTTTTTAAAATAAATGTAACTCAGGCCATACCTCACGCCCAACCGACTTCTGCTGGGCTCCGGGAGAGTCAGAGAACTGGACAGCAACAAGTGTATCAGAGGATAATGTAGTTATGGTATGGCAGCCAACAATGAGGGTTTGGGCTGGCGATGACGTCAAAGTCGATGAGAAAGAACTGGAAGGCGATGCGATGGAAGGTATCGAAAGCACCCACCCTACGGATAAAGGGAAAGGTACCAATCGAACTGAACAAAGCATGGCTTTCAACACTCCCGATGATTAGCCTATAATTTAACTCATGCGACCCAATTACTCCTACATGACGATCACGAGTAGTCCCTCCTGTGTTAAATATCTTTTCTGTTTGTCCTCCCTCAAAAGTGTGAAGACCAGTTTGTGTGAAATCACAGAAAGATGATTCTGATTAGCTCGAATATGACTACCGCAAATATCAGCACAATTGCTGTATTTTGCGGCTTTCCTTTACATACCTCCTCCCAATACTACGAAAACGACCAGGCCGAGTGCCCAAACGCTCAAGGGGCTTCGCTGAGCTACCTTGTCCTGCCGTGATGGATGTGTTGCCTTTTTGCCAGCCCGAACATCACTTGCGAATTTGTTATTTCGTTGTCGCATTTCGAATTCTGTGGGCTACATTTATGAAGGATATAGTCGTTAACGTTGCTGAAATTCAACTTGAAAATTAACATGCTACGCACCATTGTGGTAAGCGAGTTGCGTTATGTTGAAGAATGCAACTGAGATGGAATACAATTGTCAGTTTGTAATAAAGTTCAACGTGGCATGCATATCATAATATGGACGCACATCAATCTAATTTGCATGCGTATTTGGTCCTGCTTGAACATTCAATATTCAATATTTAGCACTGAAGCTTTCCAATGGGCAAGTCAACCAAAAATTTGAAAGCTGCTCTCAAATCACAACAGTCGCGTTTGAAGGCAAATCAAAAGCTACTACATGCTGCTCAAGTGGCCGAGCATAAAATACGGACGCAAGGGCAGCGGAGTACTACAAAAAACACTTCCAGCACTGCATCGGGCCTTAAAGGAAAGGCCAAACAGACTGTACGCCCGCTAAGATGGCCTACTATACCATTCAAGTCCACGGATAGCATTCTGCTTATTGGAGAAGGCAACTTCTCGTTTGCTCGTGCCTTGATCCAATCCCCGGCTGTTGAGCTTTGCTTACCGCCGAACAACATCACAGCAACGGCTTACGACTCCGAACGAGAATGCTACGAAAAGTATCCCGAGGCAAAACTCATTGTCTCAGACCTTAGGTCAACTGGGATGGAAGTCCTTTTCAGCGTTGATGGGACTTGCTTAGAGAAGAATTCATCGTTAAAGGGGCGCAGATGGGACCGCGTTGTCTGGAATTTTCCTCATGCTGGTGAACTTTCTCGCTTAGTTCTTCGAATCCAACTAACACTCACCTAATAGGTAAGGGGATTGCTGATCAGGATAGAAACGTTCTTTCCAATCAGCTACTTATTTTGGACTTCCTTCGCTCTGCCGCCAACATTTTGAAGCGTGGTCATTTACCGTCTTTTTCTACCTCGGGAAAGAAAAAGAAAAAGAAACTAGACAACGACGATGACGACGACGACAGTGAAGATGACGTAAAGGAGATTACCACTGGTGGTACCGACCTTGAAGATCCTCTTGTCGATGAATTCATTACAACTCGAGGAACTGTTCTCATCACTCTGCGAAATGTCGCGCCATATACTCAATGGTGAATACCATATCTATCTTCTCTTTTCGATGGTCTTACTATCCACGGCAATAGGGATGTTCCACGGCTGGCCAAAACCCCGCCGTTGGGCACCAAAGCCCCCAATCCTCAATATATTTTGTTAAGGTCATTCCAATTCCACCGATCTATTTGGACGGGTTACGAACATAGAATGACGAAAGGCGAGCGAGCTCATGGTACAGGCACGACTGGAGAAGGGGGCGAAGACCGGACATGGGAATTCTGCCTTCATACTCATATCTGCACAAGTACATGACTCCGTAGGTATGAAGGCGAGCTCTGATTTCAATTTCTTCAAAGTTTGATTATCTCTAACCTTAAACGAGTGAACGCCTTTGAAAGCACCTGATCTACTTTGGCCCAAATTATTTTTTTTTCCTTTTTTCAAATCTTGCCACTGTCCCGGGCCAAAGTGGCGGTGACTAGCATGCCCACAAAGGACTTGCGTTGTAATCCTGCTAGCGTGTTTTTTTGGTTTTTTTTTACTTTTTTTTTCTGCCCTTCTTCCAGATTCATTCTCCCAAGTACTCGCCCTATTGCCAGCCCATCCTCAGGGCGAAGATTTGCAGATTCTCTATGGTTGAGCAGGCTTAAAGAGAGCCAAGTTGGTTCGTTGTGGCTTCTTGAACACTTTGTAACGCTCCTCAATTTGATGTCAGCTCCCTTCGTTTGACATGTCCCAGCCAATATTTTCATCTGTTACGCCTGCATTACTATCTACATTTTTTCTGATTCGTAGATTACTCAAATCCAGCTCCTGCAACCCGAATCGTTCCAATGAAGGAATTGAGTCTGGAGTCTCGCTGGTGTTAACCTTAGGCATTGGACGTTGAACACATAGAACTACTGTATAATAGTCTCCGAGTCAATGCCTTCTTCAGACTGATGCAGCAATACAATTTTGACATGTTTGGCGGAAGCCTCCCCACTTTCAATTTGGCTGGCAGTGGTCTATCCGCAAAGAAAATGCAGGTTTGTTACCCTCATCACCGCCTAACTGTCTGGCAACGTCGATTGCCATGCAAGACGCGTGGCTATGCAATCTCTGTACAACTTCCAAAAGTGTCGAAAGGAAAGACAAAGCAGCGTGTCTTCAAAGAGAAAAAAGCCTTCCAGTTCAATTGGTACACAAGAATTCTACAGACAAGCACTAATGCTCCTGTTCTCGTTCTTCATCATCATGATTTCACGGCACAAAGGCTGAAAAAATTGCGCGCCGATATCTCCACCGCGTTCCAAAAATCATCTGCTTCACTTTCTTCACTACGACCCTCATCTCCTGCTCTTGCACCGTCTCCCGAACCCACATTCACTGTCGTACGAACAGGGATATTTGGAGCAGCCTTGCGCGAGCTTCCGCATATCAGTCTTCAGGAGGTTGAACGAATGATAGATAAACAAGTTGGCTCATTTGCAGTCCTCACATTTCCTTCATTCGACCCACCTCAACTCAATGTCATTTTACGTGCAATGGACCGTAGTGTACCCCTCAAACGACCAAAGACAGACGATGAACTTAAACAAGAACTGGCAGAGAAGAACGCCGACCCCGCACAACCTGGAAAGAGGATGAAACGCGTGCGACAGATCCGGACGCCAGAGCTCAAGCTGATGGGAGCCGTTCTCGAAAATCGAGTATTCTTACCGGAGGGTGTGAAGGACATCTCCAAGTTGCCGTCCCTAGACACATTGCGGGCACAGGTAATTGGACTGCTGAGCTCTCCAGCTACTCAGCTTGCTGCAGTTCTGAGCGAAGCGAGTGGGGGTAGATTGGCTCGGACATTGGAAGGATTCAAGAAGGGCATGGAAGTCTCTATTGAATCGTCAGGTGATAAAGGAATGGTATCAGAACAGAGTCCATAAATTGAATTATCTACATCTACAAGTAAATTACCACCATAATTGTGACCACGACAATGATTAGAACATAACGGTCAATCCTTGTCACGCACTTCCTTGGGCTGATATAATTCTCGTCAAATTTGTAGGAGATGTCTGTTCAAGCTAGCTCTCTGAATAGCAGTTCTCGTTAACACGTTCTATCTGTTACAGGGACGACGACGATGATTTTTTGTACGGCGAATCCTCTCAAGTGAAACTACAGCCCCCACCATCCGGTAAGACGCTTTAACTGGAGACTTGTTGGGATTTCAACTTTCAGAAGGTGGTCATTTTGAGCATTCGGAGTGCTTGTTCCCTTCAATTTTTGTTACTTTTGTCTTTTTCAACTGCTGAATACCACGATTTTGACTATTGCCTTTCTATTACGCGTGAATAATTCAGAACCCAAGCCGTGAGTCAAACATCCCTACTTCGAAATTCCTCTTCACCAATCAGCATTCTAGATTAAACCTTGAAAAAATACAAACATCGAATGGACTGGTAGCGCATCTCGAAAATGAAGCACAATCTGCAGTGTCAACGGGTTCGACCGAACAAAATAATGGTGACGAAGAAGAGCTAGACTTGGGCGAGGAGACTGAGGAAGGAGATGCCGACGAAGACGATGTGAGTTATCTCAAAAAAAATTCTGACCCAATGTTCAACGCTTATGTTGCATTCAATAGGATATCGAAATTGTCATGGAGCCAGTCGCTCGTTCGCTTGATTTTCGGGGCATGGACACTTCTAACAGAAGTCGCCCTCCAGTGAATAAAGTCCTCGGTTCATCCTTACCTCCACAATCCAAAGGTTAGTACTACTCCATGGTTCTTGTTGTGAAACTATATTGACGCCCCGCACAAAGCGCCCCAACCCACATTGACAACTGAATACATCCCTATCCAACGAGGAGGTCCAGCTCAAAGCACAGTGACGACTTCCATATCTCAACCTGAACTTGACACAGCACCATTTCCAAACCAATTGAACCAAACGACCGCATCACAAGCTTCGAGGGAGCTGACAACTACAATACCAGATGACGGCGTTGATCCTACAGGTCTTCCTCCCGCAGTTGCACCTCCATCTCATCCTGCTATCGACCCAACAGCCACTGGCATTTTTGATGGCCGGTCGATTCTAGAATTCGATCTTAGCGCATTGGCAGAAAAACAGTGGCGTCGGCCTGGTTCTGACATTAGCGATTGGTTTAATTACGGATTTGACGAGTTATCATGGGAGGCATATTGTTATCGCCGTCGTGATCTCGGAGAGTTGGCCAACGTATTAAAACCCAATGTTATCGTCAGTCTTCCTCAAAATTTATTCCTCCCAACGTAATCTAATAACTTGGTTGTGTGCAGAACTTTGCTGGTATGCCAGAGGATCAATTAATTGCTCTACCCCCTGAGGTTCGAACGATGGTGATGACTGGCGCAAATGCGATGATGAACAACGCTGCCGCTAATTCTGGTATGATGGGTTCTGGGGTGATGATGGACATGTCAATGATGGGTCCAATGGGTATGGGCATGACTGGGGACATGAATATGGGCGGCCCATTGATGCAAGGCATGATGCCGGATAATACCCAAGTGCAACAGTCAGGCGTCGGAATGGTACCAGGAAACGGTACCCCGGAGCAAGTTGGAAATGGAATTGGTATGATGCAAGATGGTTTCAACCCTGGCGCAGGAGGTGGCAATATGATGAACATTGGCATGGGTGGGGATTTTGTCATGCAGGTATCTCCAAGTTCATCTCAGTTTGAGAAATCATCTAACTTTTGTTGTCCAGGAACAAAATATTACACAGCAGATGTATCCTGTTATCGAGGCTCAGAACGTTGCCCCCGTATCGAGCGGTCGTGGTACTCCAATTCCTTTCCGAGGTCGTGGACTACCACGAGCACGTGGATTCGCAGGCAGAGGACGTGGCCGGGGAGGGTTGTATGGAAGTGATGGTGCGTACATCATTTTTAGAGGTTTTTAGGCGACCTTTTCGACTTTGATGGTCCCATCGTTGGTTTTGCAGCTCCGCCACCCGTACCTGTGCGACCTGCTTCACCGCTTCCTCCAGGTGTACCCACTGGTCCAAGAAATCAAAATAAATACAAAGATCGAGATGGGAATGCTCCTGCTGTGGATGGTTTGGATTATGGTGGTGGGAAAGAAGGTATGGGACGCAGGACGCCTAGCGGAGAACCCGAGGAAAGAATGTCCAGTCGGTAAGCGATTCTAGTTTTTGAGCAGACAACGGGTGTAACAACCAGTGAAACAGAAAGCGGAGGAGTTCGCCTGGGTTGGACGATATGCGGGGATCCAAGCGACGCTAGTGCTGTCAATACTTTCTCCGGCGATCTCAGTCTCTATTTTACGTGGTCAAGTAGTCTTATTCTTGAACACATCTGCGTTGTTATTATTATAAGATGCGAGGTCGGCTAAGTGTCCAAAACGCAGGCCCCTTTTCTACGATAAAAACAGAAAGGTATTATGATGCAAGAGATAACAGTGGCATGGACCTGAAAGATCGTAGTCCGTCGTGACCGCCAGGGCTCTTCTTTTAGCTTCCTTTAGCGCCAGCTCTACTTCCTCCAGCTCTCCGTTTTCCACCTCGTCCAGATCTCTTCGCGTTCCTTTTAGCTCTACAAGCTTCGCAGAACCAAGTACCATCAGGAGGCACGGTTAAACCAATACAAGCAAGATGGAACTATCAACAAAAAAACGCGTCAGAAAATGGTTCGAAAAAAAGATATCATTAACAAAAAAAAAACAACACATACCCATTCCCGTTCACATTGACCATCATCACATGCAATCATCTCTCCGTAACTGACCCTATCACAGATACAATATGTCCTGTCGTCTCCATCCCCGTCTCCATCCCCTGCATCTGTTGGGTCTGCTGCAGCAGCACCGGGGGGCACAGGGATACTCGCAGCTTGTGAATGAAGTGATGCACTACGAGCTACAGGCATGCCAGGGCCTTCGAGTTGTGTACGTGGAATACCCCAGTCTAGTGCATCAGCGATGCCGTGTGTGTGTGATATGCCATGCACATCATATGTACTAGAGACATAATTGTGACCTGAACCGTTGGCATTCGCATTCGCATAAGGAGGGGGTAACGAAGGGTGAGCAGTGGATGGAAGGATGTTGTACGCGTCACTTGCAGCACTACGACGTGATCCATTTGTGTGTGTCGCTAGTATTTGGTCATGAACAGGATAAGTATCGTTGACGAGAGGGGTTGGATTCCTGTTATTGTTAGCAGCGGCTCCGCGCTGCCTTTTAGTACCTCCAGCTGAAGAGGCATTGCCTAGTCGATAACCATTGTTATTTGCCCCACGAGAAGTGGATGTCCCAGCTGGGGGAGGCATATGTGAAGTGACTGAAACAATTGAGTCGGATGGTGAAGCAGCGCGTTCAGTCCTGTATACAGACGAAGCCCCGTTGAATATGATATCACTTGCGAGGCAAGTTTGCCTTCTACGCACTTTTTAGTTCTGCCATTATTACGCGACCGGCTATTCGTCTCTGTACCAAGAGGTTTCTTGGGGGACTTTGTAACATCAATATCGTCCTCCTTAGGTACTCGTTTTCTCTTTGCAGGACTGGGTTCTGGGTTACTTGCCACCATGATAGACCCAAAACCACCTCTCCGCCGTCTTCCAGATTCCATTGTTGTTGTAGGCAAGTAGGAACGTTCGGAGACGTGAGGATATACAGTCTTCCTTTCCAACACCGAGGTATCGAAACCAGGGAGGTGTTCCGTCAGCGCCCTGAGGTGATTCGAATGGGCTTTGAGGTTATCCGCAGCCTGAGAGGCAACACGAATCTTGTCCTCTCCACCAAGCCTCAACCGATGGGCCTCCTCTGCAATATCAGTGAGCAACCAAAGTCTATCTTCTTTAGTGGCTGTTCCTTGTTCAATCATGGTTGTAAGGTTATGAATTTTTGCAGTGATTGAGATAATGGACGAGGAGAGGACGGCATCAAGTTCACGGAGGTCAGCAAAATTGCGAGAAAGATCGATAGGGAGGGTGTCGAGGGTATGGGTGTATTCGGAGAGGAGGGCAAGAGCGTAAGGCGTGTCGACGGATGGTGATTGAGCCATTATTGGCAGGATGAGAGTTGGTCCGCTCACTGAGGAGAACATGGTTTCTGATCACATGTTCTGTTACACAATTGGGAGCTATGGATACAATATGTAATATCTATTAGAATAATATATCATCAGGACCTCCTCTTCACAGTCCCCTTTCCTCCACCTTGCGCAAACTGGTTCCCGGCATTTGGTGATGTAGATGAAGCGAACGCAGCAAACATCGTGTGGGTTTCTCGTGGGTTTTGGTGAAATGATCCAAAGGCGTTGGGGGATGTAGTACCGGTTGGGAAGAAACCAAATGTTGGCGATGATGGTACGGCAAAGTAGGAAGAAGGCATTGCTGAGATAAGATGTGTGTGTGGGTGTGTGGGTGTGGGTTGTTGCCCAAGGTGGTGTTCGGTTAGGCAGGCACTGCGGACTTATGACAGCGTCAGAAGTGTGTGTATTACGGGGTCGACTCAATGAGGAGAGAGTTGAGTACGTAGAGGCAATGCCAAATCAGTGCAGTGGCTGGATGTGTTTTCCTCATTGACCACGAGATTATATACGATGCTCGAATGGAATATAAAATAGTAAGGTCTTGTTTTAGAGCTTGCCTTGTCTGGTTTTGGAATAAAGTCATCGATAAATTTAGTTAGCCTTATGTATCATGATGCAGGGTCTCTATTTTTACAAGGGTTGAGTACGTACATGGCACATGGGACTCAGGAGATGAACTTCCATGTTGCGATATAGATTTGATAGAACACAAAAATCCTAAGGACAAGGAAGGTGGATCGTCGCACCTGTATGCAACGGATATAACATAGAAAACCTGTACCTCTAAAAACACGGAGATCTAGCCTCTAATCAAAGTCGATAAATGAGTAACAAATGATGCAATCGTCCAAGTATGGAGCCCAGGTAAATTCCCTCAGAACTTGTAAACCTAACGGAGGTTATGTCAATGATATTCAAGGAGGCATTTTTGTGAACTAACTTGATCTTCAGTGTAGCCCAGCTCTTTGAGGATTCCACCAAGTTCTCCCTGTGCCATCCCAACCTTCTTTCCAGAGATTGCAGCGACTTGACCGAGAGGACCTGGATTATAGGAGTAAGATAAAAAACAAGACAAAAAGGACGAATCTAGGGCGTACCGCAGACAAAAATTTTGACCTTGTCTTGGAGATTTGGAGGACTGACATGTTTCTTAATAAGGTCAGTAGAGATGAAACCGGTGGGGCCATTCCATTCTGCGCTAGGTTTGTCAAGAATGTAGACAATCTCAAGATGTTTTGGATGTTTTTTCTGCAAGGCTTCAAGTTCTTTGCGGAGGAGGATATCCTGCTCCTCTACATTGGAGTAAAGCAACTTGAATTTTGTTCTGTTGTTTTTGTCGGATAGAGAATGGTTGAGGACCTGGTAGAGAGGGGTACTGTCGGGTTACGTGTAAGTGCATGTGAAATGCACGAGGTCGGGATACGTACATGCCACTGCCTCCTCCAATCAAAGCCACCTCGTCAAACTGGTTGACTAAAACACGGGATGTCAAGGCAGGCTTGAGCAAGGGAGAAAAAAACCTTACCTTGGTATGGGAATTTTAATACAGGGCCTTTCATTGACAGGGAGTCTCCCGCCTACGTGTTACTATCGGTAAGTTGAATTGAGCCGAAGATATGAGAAATATGGACCTTGAGAGAAAATATATGTTTAGACATGTTGCCTTGGTCGTAGCGCTTTATGAGGAGCGCGAGCTCACCAGGAGCGTCAGATGGCGATATGGGAGTGTACGGGCGGATGATGGGTTTGCCTTTATCGTTTACGATTGCAGCTGGGTTAGACGCCCTCACGAGTAGAAATGACGCGACTGGGATGAGAGATGCATCATTTTCTGGCAACTCGAAGATAAAACTAGAGCAAGCGCTTAGTGAGAGAAAAACTACAAGGAAAAGGGTATTAAAGATACGTTGAAGAGTTGTGGTTGTAGGGCTGTACTTTTTTCAACTTGAAGTCAATAAAGTTCTGGGGGTCGAAAGGACTCTTCTCCTGTTTCGGTTTTGCAGACTCGTTGCGATCTAGGTACCAGTAACCACCTGCTGAGACCGCGCCAATGCCGAGAAGGATAAGAGGGAGGTTGTTAGAATTTTTTGGGGAGGTAGTAGAGTAGAGACGGGGGCCAACAACCTGGCTAAGAATGAGAGAGTGACATTGCTGACGATGAGAATGACCTACCCAAGTTCGTGAAAGGCGAAGGAATGACATGAGCGTACAGAAAAATGCAAATTTGCTGTGGTAATATATACGCATTACGTCATTAATTGATCAATTTCAATTTCACTCGGAAGGCCTTGGCACACTCAATTAACCCTTCGTCCTTCCTCTCCCATGTCCTTCGTAAAACTTAGCATCTTTGGCACTTCCTTCGAGGTATTCCTTGTCTTATTTACTTATTTCATCACTGCTACTATTCATATTAACAAAGGTCACAACTCGTTATGTCGATCTCCAACCAGTGGGCATGGGTCAGTTTCTTTACTCAACCCATCTTTTCATCTCTGACCTTTCCTAGGTGCATTTGGTCTCGTGTGGTGAGCACACTCTATTTCTCATTAACACCTAACATACATATCCAATCTCTTAGTTCCGCCAAGGATCAGCTCACAGGCGCGTCTGTCGCGATCAAGAAGATCATGAAACCATTCAGCACACCCGTCCTTAGCAAAAGAACCTACAGAGAGCTCAAGCTGCTAAAACATATTCAGCATGAGAATGTTAGTTGCACGTACCTCTACACACTGATTCGTCACTTGACATTGTCTTCAGATCATCAGCCTCAGCGATGTCTTCATTTCACCTTTGGAAGATCTGTGAGTTTTGCTTCAAATCAAATTGCTACAAGGCGTCATTGATAGACTGAAATAGCTATTTCGTTACTGAACTTTTGGGGACCGATCTTCATCGTTTACTGACGTCTCGACCGTTGGAGAAGCAATTCATTCAATACTTCTTGTACCAAATACTGGTGCATTCCATTTCATCTTCTACCTCATTCCACTTTAATTTCTCCCCATTCAGCGTGGCCTCAAATACGTTCATTCAGCCGGAGTCGTCCATCGTGACCTAGTACGTCCTGTGTCCACGCACTCCAAATTTGAACTGACTTTTTTTTGTTTTTTTTTGTTTTGTTTTTTGTTTTTTGTTGTTGTTGTATATGCACAGAAACCTAGCAATATCCTTGTCAACGAAAACTGCGACCTCAGGGTATATCTCATTTCTTTAATTCATACAACACATGATTTTGACCCCTTGGAGATCTGTGATTTTGGCCTTGCTCGTATACAAGATCCTCAAATGACCGGCTATGTTTCAACACGATACTATCGTGCGCCTGAAATAATGCTCACCTGGCAAAAGTATGATGTCGCGGTCGATATCTGGAGTACTGGGTGTATTTTCGCAGAGATGCTGGAAGGGAAACCCCTCTTCCCAGGGAAGGATCGTACGTCATCGCCTCATTGCCGTGATCTCGTATACAACACTTATTGGAATTATCCATTAATCTACAGATGTCAATCAATTTTCGATCATCACAGAATTATTAGGCACCCCACCAGACGACGTCATCGAAACAATCTGTAGCGAAAATGTACGCTGCAAGAATATCTGATAGCTTTCATATATGTTGAACGACTGACTTTTACCTTCCAGACTCTCCGTTTCGTTCAAAGTCTACCCAAACGCGAACGCATTCCATTCAGTCAAAAACTTCGCTCCGCAGATGCCGATGGTTCGTAACTCATTCTTCACTTTGAGATCATATTTCAAATCATATTGTTGCAAGCTCTTGATCTTCTGGAAAAAATGCTTGTATTTGATCCCCGAAAAAGAATAGACGCAACTCAATCGCTGGACCACGAATATGTTGCGCCTTATCACGACCCCACGGATGAGCCAGTTGCTGGCGAGAAGTTTGACTGGAGCTTCAATGATGCCGACCTTCCCGTCGATACCTGGAAAGTCATGATGTATAGTGAAATTCTCGGTATGCATATACAAATTTTCCTATCATCGTTTGTCTGATCCTATACCTTAAAGATTTCCACCAAGTGGGTGATGGGTCAACAAATCCTGCTGGTATTCCAGAAGGTGCTCTGGCTGGACCAGAAAATGGCAACCATTCGTCCAACGGTGTCCCACTGACTGGTTGAATTTTATGGAACAAAACTGACGAATGGCAGGCATAATATTTCTTCCTTCTTGATTGCTTTCTTTACATATACTGTGGGCTATATTTTCTTGGTTTTTTGTTGACCTTGAGATTTTTTATCGACCACGATTTTTCTGCCGCTACTACTACCGAGGGACTTTCTTCTTTTCCTGTACATGTTATGCATTCTTTTTTCTCAGTCGGAGATGACAAGATGCCTAAGTCTTGTTTTACATAATGACAATGATTGCGCTTTATTTCTGTATGATACAGCTGGTGGTTATCCGACACATCTCAATACTTAGACTTGGTGCCTTTATCAAATTTCAATTGGTCACATGACCGCGCATTCTCGTCACAAGTGCACGCCGAGCGCTTAGTAGCTTCGAGTCGTCGACCCTTAAAATTTTGAAAATTGAAACCGTCACTTGCTTCTCTAAACTAACCCAGAAGTTGTTTCATAGTTCTCTTTATATGCTAAAAGTCTTTCGGGACTACAACTTTCCGACAAAACTTAGGATATCGTACTCTTTCTAAAATCGCTCACGCATTCCAGACACCACACTTAACGTGGGACCATCGCATAGATAATATGACGCGACGCCATCGGCCGACCGCGTTTGATGTCTCCTTTCCCGAGGAAGTGGAGGCCATGGCAGTTGAGGAACTCGAGGAAGCTGCTGCGCCTAAGCCGATTCATCCGTATGCTGCTGACTCGCCTAGCCCTTTCGTGGCATCCTCCTCCACTCTGAAACGGAAGAACGACGGTCCGGGGGATACACGGGTGATTACCCATGATCTTTCTTTGCAAATGACATCGTAAATTATGTTCTTTAAAGGCAATTAAACGACTTCAACTACCTCCAGGTGCGTTACTCATCCTTCCTCGTAGCCAAACGAATTGACATTTGAATAATAACAGTGGAATATTATCAAAAACGTCGAGAGGAGTTGATTGAAGACAGCGAGCTGGTCATAACAGGAGAAGATCCAGAAGATGGATTAGACGATGGTGAAAAACCAATCAGGCTGCTCTCTGAGTTTTCCATTTTCGACCCGAAACATCGGAATGAACTTGTATCACTTGCTGCAATTGAAGAAGATGACGGTCTGGACCGTCAATTCGAGGGTGCTGGTATGGTCGTGCCATACTTTATCAGTGACGAGGACGAAGGACAAAACGAGGAGGAGACGGAAATTGAGCCTCGGTATGTTCGCTTGAGTGTCATTCTACGGTATACCGTCGATTACACACAAGAATCAGAGTACGCTATCTCGTTTCTGTCATTTTTAGATGGCAATTTCGTCTAACTATTTAACGTCGAAGGCCCTTTTACATCGAAACAGAATACGCTTGGTATATCCTTAAAAGACCATCCCAAAAATATTTGCCACATTATCGTCACTTTTACACCCCGCGCCGTATTACGCAACTAGTGATCTCGTCGGCTTTGAAGCGTCCCATACAGACTTGGGATGATTTTGTTGCAGCATTCACGTCAAGAGTGGATATGTTTGGGAAGACATATCTCAAGGAGCATCTATCAGAATCGGTATGTTACTTACATCACCTGTGATATCTATTCTAGGCCATGTGCCCATAAGCCAAGCACCAGATTTCCGAAATTCAAGAAGCCGTTCTGAACGAGCCGGAACGCAAGAAGATCATGAGTGCCTCCTTTGTACGACATCTCCTCAGCACAGCACCTGCCCCTGACGGCCGGTCACGAAAATCAACTAGAAATGGTCCTAGGAACAAACAGTTGCCAGGAAATAAAGCCTTGATAGGAAACCCTGACCTCGCGGTGTTGAAGGCTGAGAACCAAAATCCTACTCATGTCACTCCTCGTATCGCTGCCCTTGCTGAGGGACTTGTTCGCGAAAAGCTCATCGTCATTGGGCCTTCGCCCTCTATGCGTAACAAAGATCTTCTGCAAATTGAAAAGAAAAGGGCATACGATCATCTGTGTCGACTCATTGCGAAAGCCCAAAAGAGGAACAAGGACGTTGATTATAGGAAGGAAGACAAGGTTTCTGTGCATTCTGAGTTCTACAAGGCCGTGGAGGTCGAGAAGGAAATATATCGGGTACATACATGTATTTTTACTTCTTGATATTATGTCTGATGTTCATCCTTTGGAACAGATCGGAGACGTCATCCTTATTCCTAATGATACCAAGGCCCGTTGGGAGGATCCTGAGCTCCAAAGATCCCAAATACGCATTCCTCCTGATGCTAGGATTGACGACTTTTTCTGGTGAATTGTTAACTTTTCTCAGAATTCATAACATTCCCAATATTTCAATTCCAGGTTCGGCAAAATTCAATATGTTTATATGGAAGTCCAGAGGGCTCACGTGCAATGGTTAAATCATGGATCGTATACGGTTATGTCTGAACTTGCTTTTAAGCAGGAACTATTCCTGAGTGATGAATGTGGAGAAGTCGATGTCTCTAAGATTGTCGGGAAGGTGGTGGTTCACGAAAAACCGAATACTGAAACTGTCATCAAACCTCATGAATACTTCTGCAAGTGAGTCATTGGCATTCTGAATGAAACTTGTTGCCTCATTTACTGACCCATCCATCACCTAGATTTATGTATGACCCTGTGTTGTCGACTTTTACATCTATAGACGTCAAGCGTTTGACACTTGCCGCTGCTCAGGAACCACCGAACAACTGTCCAGCGTGCCTCCTGAACGAGCAGCGAGACCACGAGAAGGAAACACGTGAATTAAAGGATGAACATGGCAATAAACATGGAGTTGCTTTTGCCGGCGTTGACTATCATCTGGAAGATTTTGTGCTCTATCGAGCAGAAACTGGGCCTGCGAATATTGGTTATGTGATCAAGATACAGGTCGCGAATGAGTCCATCACCGTCAGGAAAGTTGGCCGAATATCTAGCCTGGATGGCATCCTTCCTAATCATATTGTGAGAGATGAGGTCGGTCTCTTTTTTTCCAGACGCTGTTCATTTTGCTTATCGACATCCTTATATAGCGTCATCTTTACCTGACAGATGAGAAAGTAATCATTCCTGTCAACGATCTAATCAAGGTCATCTATGCACCTTGCCTCCGATCCTTTCAACCCCCGTATGCAACGCTGGACGACTGGAAAGCGCTTTCATACGACCATTTCTATTTGAGATATAATTTCCCGAAATTGAAGGTTAAGTCTTGGACAGATAAGAGAACCGTTACCTGGCAGGAGCTCCTTGTGTGCACGCCATGTTGCAAGGAGCGACTCAATGGGAGAAAAAAGCTATACAAGTTTCTTGAGCAATCTGAACGACAGCTTTTGCCCACTCTTGACTTGTTCGGTGGAGTTGGGGCATTCAGTCATGGCATAGCAGAAGGTAGCGGCTGTCTCAAAGTCACACATGCCATTGAAATCAGTCCGAGTGCGGCTAAAACATTTATGTACGCCACTCATTCCCTCCCAATTTTTCTATTTGCTGATGAACGAATAGGCGGAACTCCCCGGACACTGTGGTCTATAATCAGTGTGCCAATACCATGCTTTGGTATGCAATCAAGTCGCAAGAGGGGCACCACCTCGAGGTCCCGAAGCAACTATTCGATGACAAAATCTCTGTCCCAGATGCCCCCCAGCGGGGAGTAATCAAGGTCATCACAGCAGGCTTTCCCTGGTGCGTTGATTTACAGTTGTGCTAGATCTACATTGATATGACCAATGATAGTCAAACACATTCAACATTAAATATGTTTAAAGACGCTGATGATATCAAAAGCAACCTGATTTTGACAACATTATCATTCTTGGATTATTATAGACCTGCTTTGGCTTTTTTCGAAAATGTTCCAGGTTTCTTGAATTACTCGCTTAATGCAACACAAGCCGACCAATATCGGGTTGAAGGGGGTCTTGAAATGGGTGGATTAAAGCTTCTTGTTAGAGCTTTGATCGATATGGGGTTTGTCGCCGATGCTTTACTCAGTTATACCCACACTCATCGTTCGTTTGGGATTCAGCTACCAAGTCCGCTACGGTCTTCTGCAAGCAGGCCACTATGGAGCTCCGCAAAGACGTGTACGGTTTTTCCTCATTGCAGCAGAGGAAGGCCAGGTATTACCCGATCTGCCCCAACCAACGCATGAGTTCCCAGCCGTCAACCCATTACAAATCAAACACCCGAAGCAGGATAACCGGACGTCACACACCATCCGTCCCATCCGTACAACTAAAGGAACGGCTGCTCATCCATTCGTGACAATTGAAGCTGCTATTGGAGACCTCCCACGATTTGATTGGTAAATTTTAACAGTTTATTTGTGTCACAATGAATCCCTCATACTTTATTTAGGAAGAACCCAAGGCCGGAACGCGAATCGGCAGCGAAGAAACGAGAGAGAAGGGAGCGTGAAAAGGAGATCCCTTCTTTGGAATGCAAGACCGGCGAGCCGTATTGTGGATTTCGCGGACAAATTGGATATCACCATGAACCAAGGACAACGTATCAACAAAATGCCCGTTTGGTGCCAACCCAGGACCTTCAACAGTATACGAAGTGTTTGCTAGGGAATAAAGTCGAACGGTGAGCTGGAAATCTCGCAACACTTCGTGTCTTATCTGAGGTTAATCGTAACAGGGTACTGCACATTCCATTGAACGCAGGGGCAGACTACCGAAGTGAGTTGTTAATCCTAATGTCTGTGTTGCCAGCTCAATTTTTGTATGATTGCAGGTCTTCCCCCAGACCAATTTGAATGGCAATTTGCAGATCCTTCATCCTCAATTGCCCGAGCCAAATATCGCCCAGGTGATGTTTATACCCACAGTTGTTCCTCATGAGATTCTTATGAGAAAATAGGTGTATATGGTCGCCTGGACAAAGATGGGGTTTTCCCCACAACTGTTACCAATATGGATCCCACAGCGAAACAGTGTCGAGTACTACACCCTTCAGTAAGTCATCTTTTTCATCTATGCCTATACTGGGCTAATTTATGGTAGTGCCATCGAATGGTCACAGTTCGCGAGCTGGCAAGATCCCAAGGATTCCCTGACAGCTTTGTGTTTGAAGCTATTGGACAGAATGTTGTAACGGTCGGTGTATTATTGTCTGTTCAAACAATGTTATATTGAAACCCAAGCCATTGTCAGATGCACAGACAGATTGGAAACGCTGTTCCCATCCCGGTTGCTCATGCTCTCGGTCGAGAGCTTCGAAAAGTTCTGTACCAAAAGTGGAAAGCAAATCTAGATGAGGCTATCTGGATAGATGATGATAATGAGGATGAGCCTGATGAACATCATTTGGGGATTGCTGATGATAGCACTGAGGCTCATGAGTCCTCAGACGATGATGATGATGATAGTGATCGCATGGACACTGATTAAATTCTTATCTTCATAACCCAATATAGTTCATGATTCTACAAGTTCATACCCAACCCAGACCACTTCAGAGCAGCTATTGCATGCAATGAGGTGTTCTCCCTTCTCCATCAAGGTGGTAGTGATTTGATAAAATCCACCACAACGGCATGCGTATCGCCAAAAATCTTCCGCTTCCAACCCGTCCTCCTCAAAGTGTTCGAGAGAGACAACCTGTGCAGGTCGAGGCGGTGCTGCAGAATAAGAGCGTTGTGACAGCCGTGCGTCGTATTTGGCGCGAAGTTGGGTGTTGGACAGGATGGAATAAGCTTCTTTGATGAGAGCGATGTCGACGGGTTCTGATGAATCGGAAATTAATTTTTTGTCTGGATGAGATTGAAGCAAAGCACGATGATATGCTGATTTTATTTGGGCGACTGAAGCATTTTTTGAAAGGGATAAAAGTTGATAAAAGTCTTCCAGTTTTGTGTGTGTGTGTGTGAGAATGATGGTTGTCCCTGAACAAGAGAGGAGGTTGCGACAGCTCAGCGTCTATCACATGGAGGCTCCATCATCTGACTCTCACTCACACAGCAAAGACTCGTCAGAGAACGCTATATTCTCCATATACTCCATGTACGGCGACGAGCACAATGTGGCCAGTACAAGTTGGGCGGATCCTCTGCGCACCAAACGTTCGTCTGAAGGCCCCGATCTGGCATACTATTCCACGCTGTACTCTGACACCGAACCACCACTGATATCCATGCCTGTCCAATGTAACAGCAAAAACACTAGCCCTTGTGGTTCCGTCGTAACCTCCTCCTCCACACGTCCCCCTTCCAGCTATGCAACACCAGCCCATTCTGATCTTTTTGAAGACAGCAGACTGGCAAACAGCTCGAATCTTCGTACGAGTGATCTTTCTGCTTCATCATACACCCCGGCCCCTTCACAGTCCAAAGAATTAAGGAGAAGCGGATCGCTGCACTCGAAACGGTCTTCTCGGAGCTCACCACCACTACCTACAACAAGGGAAGAATTTAATCGTGATCTACCTCCTCTACCTCCTTCGGTGCACCCGACACCCTCGCCGACACCACCACGACAGTCATCTCCATTCCTTTCACCCAAGTCTTCCATGCAACTTCATGGAAAACATGTCGTTCCGCCAGTGAGCTCTCCGTCTAGTAAAGTATCTCTTGTACCATCAGAAGGAGAAGATATGGATGCCTTCCATGTGCGAAATACATACGCACAGCTTGAGGCTTCAGGTGTCAAAGGTGACGGTTATGAGGAAGGTGTTGAGCGCACACGAGCACGTATCGGAACGAGTCGGATGAGCCAGCTGCAAGCAGCTGCAGCGCTTGGAGATGGCAAAGAAAAGACTCGAGATCTTGACGAAAAAGAGGTTCAAGTTCTCAAGAGTGTTGATCGGTGTGTTTTTTCAATCAGCATCCCTCACCCTCTGATCTCAAAAAAGATCACTTCAGCTACGGATTCTTTTCTATTCCATCTCATGACCGATTGGTTCTGCTCAACTCTGCACCTCTCCTTAAGCGAATATCTCCTATGACAGAAGGTCCACGGAACGCTTCGCCTAACGCATCATCTCTCAACTCCCTACCCTCTGTCACTGTTCCTCCCAAAGAGTCCTCCCGTATTTTCAAATGGACCCGCATGCTTATTCCACAGAAACGCGAACACGGTGGCAATGTTGAAAGTTGGCGTATCAAACCCTCTAAAGAAGCCAAATTTCGAGAACGAATATACAAAGGTATCCCCGACCGATGGCGAAGAGCTGCTTGGGATCTTTTGATGTCTCGATACTGCGGAATAGGACCACGAGGCAGAGAGAAGTTAGGGGAGGATTATCGAGACTGTTTGGACAAGCCATCAACTTATGACGTCCAGATTGACTTGGATGTCCCACGGACGATCAGTGGACATATCATGTTTAGGACAAGATATGGTGCAGGGTAAGTAATCTAAACATCATTTCTTCATGTACGCTGCTGAGGAACTCTTAGGCAACGTTCTCTATTCCATGTCCTTCATTGTTTTTCTCTTCGTTGTCCAACATGCGGCTACGTGCAAGGTATGGGACCTATAGCCGCCACTCTCCTCTGTTATTTTGAACCCGAACACGTATATGCGTCTCTCGTCGTCTTACACGATGCATATAAGATGCACGACGTATTTAATCCTGGATTTCCTGGACTTTTAGAGGCGATCTATATTCAAGAGCGCATAACAGAAACGATGATGCCTGCCGTGTATGCAGCTTTTCGAAACCATATGATTTCAACAACGTCATATGCTACGAAATGGTATATTACGCTATTCGCCAATTCGGTGCCTTTTCAGACGCAGCTGAGGCTGTGGGACGTGTTTTTGTTGGAAGGATATGATGTGTTTATTGCTGTCGCTGTTGCGATTGTCTGGGTGTATCGAGGTGTGTTCTTTTGAAATTGCTTCCCCCATGTTTTTCTGTCATCACAACTGATTACCCTACTACAACTTAGACCACATCACTTCTAGCGCCGCCAATTTCGAGACTGTGCTCTCTCTTCTATCCTCTTTCTTCGTTCCAGAAGCCGATGATACATTTTTATCCTGGATCGGGATGACACTGAGTGATAAGAAGCTCAGATCCAACATGTTGAAATGGCGACGAGATTGGCAAGGGCTTGTAGCGGCTGGCAGAGACCACACAGCCTTGCTGTAACGCTTGTTTTATCACTATCGATATTTCTGCAACCTCCTCCTTTCACACGTCATTTACCCGTGTTTTTCACTCTCTGCGTGGACATTGACAGTGGTAAAGTAGTCTAACTAACTTTCATTCGTTTGATTATCTCTTTTCTCGGTATTATATTCATATCGTCGAGTTGCTGCATTCTATCCTAATCCTGCAAAGTTAAATACCATGGAATCCCCAAATGCTCTTGAAGTACAGTAGCTATGCAGGGTTGAACAACGGTTTAAGCGTTGAACCTAGGTAAAATTCCGTTTTGGTATGGCAGATGGAGTTTGAACGTCTCGAACCCCGAGAAACCGACGACCGTGTCTTGCGAATTGGGCGTTCCTTGGCAGGAACAGTTTTGAATCTGTTACAAAAAGAAAACCGACTTCTATTTCGCAACCATTTTGTAGTTGATACAAGGCCGATTTGTTTTACATAATTCAGTTAATATAATTTCAATGTCTTCTACAATGCGTTTACTTCTTGAGCAAAGCAGGAGGTGCCACTCCAGCAGAAAGTCCCCTGTCACCCGCAAATGTCGCGCCGGTACCCTCAAGCTCTTCCCTGTGAGAGATGTCAGCAAAGAGAATACCGGCAGCAAGTGTTGAACGTACTCAATGCGGAGCAGCGCATTGTATTTGGCAACACGCTCGCTTCGCGCCGGGGCACCAGTTTTAATTTGACCCACGCCAAGAGCAACGGAAAGGTCGGCAATAACAGTGTTTTCTGTCTCACCGCTACGATGAGATATCATGACACCCCAGCCATCAGATTGCGAGAGTTGAGCACTGCACAATGCAAAGTCAGGATAACATAGCAAGGTTCGGTACAATAACACGCACGCTTGGATCGATTCAGAGATAGTGCCAATTTGGTTTACCTAATAACGGAAATGAGACCAGAGTCGACAACAATGAGAATGAATGGCTGACCTTCAAGAGTAAACCATTGCAGGCCTTCTTCTCGATGGCGGTCTTGATTCGGAGAGGATTTGTCACGGTGAGATCGTCACCTACGATCTGAATGCCGCTTTGCTTGGTAAAGTGGGTCCATGCCTCCCAATCATCCTGGTCAAAGGGATCCTCGACAGAAACGATGGGGTATTTCTTGATATACCCAAGGTAGAGATCGGCAAGCTGGGTACCGGTGATCCACTTGCTGGGGTCGGAGTTGGGGTTCTTGAAGTCCAGATCGTATTTTCCCTCCTTGTAGAACTCGGAAGAAGCGACGTCAAGGGCGATCTTGATTTTCCCCTCGTAGCCGGCTTTCTTGATTGCTTCGGAGAGGAGCTCCAAAGATTCGTCAGCACCAGAAACGTTGGGAGCAAAACCTCCTTCATCACCAACGTTGACGGCTGTGTGTGGTATGTCATTTTTAAATTTTTCCAATAAGATAAAAAAAATGATCATACCATCAATTCCATATTTAGCACTGATCACTTTTTTCAAGGTGTGGTAAGTTTCTGTGCCGATTTTCAGTGCTTCGGTGAAAGAAGTGGCTCCAGTTGGCAGAAGCATGAATTCCTGGAAGGCAAGCTTGTTACCAGCGTGCGATCCACCATTGATGACATTGAAAGCGGGGCAAGGCAGAACAAAAGGAGGTTTTACACCAGCAAGGTCAGCCAGGTGCTGGTAAAGTGGAACACCCTTCTCAGCAGCAGCAGCCTCTGCAACTGCGATAGAAACGCCAAGAATAGCATTTGCGCCAAGCTTTCCCTTGTTCGGGGTGCCGTCCAATTTGATAAGGAAGTCGTCGATGTCTTTTTGTTGGGTGACTGTGAGACCAGATTTGATGAGTTCGGGCGCGATAATGTTGTTCACATTGGAAACGGCTTTGCTGACGCCTGAAAACATGTAGATATATGCGGACGATGGGAGAGATTATATACTTACCTTTGCCGAGATAGGCGTTTTTGTCTCCATCGCGAAGCTCGACGGCTTCATGAATACCAGTGGAAGCACCGGAAGGGACAGCCGCGCGGAAACGGCCTTTTTCAAGTAATGTTTAGACATTTTTAGGTGAGATTAAATTATGAGCTTACCTTTAGCGGTATGAACGTCGACCTCTACGGTCGGGTTTCCACGGGAGTCAAAGATCTAAGGGTTGAATTAGATAAGAAATCGAAGTAGTGATTAAAAGCTTTCACCTGACGAGCGTGTACTTTCGTGATGGACATGGGTTAGTAGATGGTGGAAGGTAAGAGAGTTATCAGAGTTAAGAGTTTCTGGGGTTTCATCGATCTTATAATTAGTTTTAGATATTCCCACGAGGAACTAAGGTGACATTTTTAATCAAATTAATTATTTACTTTGCTTTCTTTCCAAGAGATTTCATTAACGCCGCTTTCTTCCGGCTTTTGTTTTTGACATTCGCAGTGGCATAAAAGTTCGTGGCTTTACGCTGTCTTCCTGGTAAGTATATAGCATATCAGGGATCGGATCAAAGTTGCTTGCCTTGTTCGTGGTCATCCGGGCTTCCTTTTGACTGATCTCATCGTCTGAGGAATAAAAAAAAAAAACACCATTAGTTTGTCTTCACACAGCCACATGTCTTCATAATATGACATACCGTGATCATCGCTCTCTTCTGTGATCTTCGACGAGTTTCGGTTGATGCCTTCAAAAACATCGTCCCACTCAAGTTCCTCCTCCTGCTCTTCAATTTTCTCTTCCTCTTCCTCATTTTCATTTTCATCATCTTCATTCTCATCCTCCTCTTCATCCAACTTTTGCACATCCTCCGGCAAAAACGTATTCTTCTGCATCATTGATTTCAAGTTTTGTTTGACGCCAAGTACCTCTGCGTCATTCTGTGAAGCCTTTCCTTTTCCTTTCGCGTCTTTCTTCTTTCTTAGTTTCGCTTCTGCTTCGTTCAGCTCTGTCGGTCTTTCAGGTGGAGAGACGAAAAACGGGATTCGTCCTCTAACCCAGTCGCTCAACAAAATTTTAGCCACAGAATCTAAATCAGGTTCGCCATGTTTGAGGAGTCTCCCCTTCATCCGTGCTAATTTGTCCAGGAAATTTTCAGGTTCCCAAGTTTGGGTCGGATCTTCTTTGTTAGGAAGGGGTACGCCATATGTTCTGGATAGGTAAATTGGTTTCACTCTTTCCATGAGGGCAGGAATGTGTTCTGATGGTGTCGGCAGTGCTTCCACTCGCACAACGCCTTTCAAGACTGTCGACGATTGAGAGTCATGAGCCGAGGCTGGTACAATTCCGGGGCAATCAATGAGGTAGATTCGTTTGGTGAGGGTGATATATTGCCAGACCTTGACAAGGAAAAGTCAAAAATCTGGTTTATAGATATGGAGATAAATCACATACTTTGGTCTCTCCAGGAACAGGCGCCACGGTACAAACTTTACCACTTTTAAGGGTGTTGATAACACTGCTCTTGCCAACATTTGGATACCCGATGAAACCAACGGATATCTGCTTCTTGTCAGAATGTAGTTGCGAGAACTGTCTCAATAATTGTATAAGGGAGCCTTTTCCAAATGAGTGGTTGGGGGAAGCATGGAATGCGATGGTTGGATAGCGGGGTGTCAAATGTTGAATATATCGAGCCTTATAAATAAAACCTTGAATATTCGAAATTATAAGACAATTTAATAGATGAACATACTGTCACCCAATTTGGAACTAAATCACATTTATTGATAACAAGGACGACTTGTTTGTGAGATTTTTCCTTTTTGATATATTCCAGCACAGAATCGCACATGGTCCCAAGTGGATCACGGGCGTCGAGTATATGAAGAATAACATCCGAAGAGTCAATAACCTTGTAAAGCTCGCCGTAAATCCGTCGCGATGTGCCCTTTGCGTAGATAGGTTCGATGTAATCGCCGTAAGTTTGAGTTTCGACGACTGATGAAGCAAGAGGTTCTGACAATATAGTTAATATCTCGATAAAGTATGCAAGGAAGGAGTGGAGTGCTCACCAATGACACCTAAGCCTGAAAGGGTTGCGGCCTTATCTGCTTCCTCAGCAGCTGCCGCACCAAGCTGGCTGAGCTCTTCAAATGTTCCGGCATCTATTCTCGCCTTCTTCCTTTGAGCTTTAGGGCCAAACGTTTCAGAAAATGGTTCAGTCTCAACGATGTGGGGACGCTAGAATTTGCATTAGGTGCCCGTGCGAAACAGATTGAGTTATCAGTTACCCCACCTTTCGAAGGTTTGGATTAGCAGCATCGTCAAGGAGGGCCATGGGGAGTTTATTGCGCCTGAGAAGCACAGAATAGGGATCATCTTTTCTTGCAGAAAGGCTTGTTCTGAAGTGATCTAAAGCAGTTTGAGAGATGACTCTCGTATTGCCTAAAAAGACACCAAGCAAGCAGTTGTCAGTTGTTTCCAACCTAACAAAATTACAGGACGAATTCAAGCGCACCAAACCATCGACGATCAGGTTGGACTCTTCCAGGCTTAGTTTCGTCTTCGCCTTTCTGAAAAGCAGCAGCTTGGATGATCTTCCCATCCTTGTCGCGGACGGCTTTTCCGCCGTTAAGCATTTTAAGCCGACCAACTTGCTTGGCATTGCGGTAGAAATTTTCGCCCTTGACTTTGGCTAATGATACCTTGGAGTTGGAGGTGGAGGACCTAGTTTTCGACGGTGAACTTGTCTTCCGAGAGGGAGCCATCTTGAAGGTAATATATAGAGAACAACAAAAAAAAAAAAGTATAAATTCACACGCATATATGTGTAAGATTACATGGCAAAGGAGGATGCCGGAGGTCATATGAAGGGGCATCAATGTTTAGTTAGAGCAGAGCAGTCCCACTTTCCATAGTTTGTTCTACAATGTAAGTACTGCAAACCTGTTGATCGGACGAAGAGTTCGAAGCAATCGACGTGGTAAGAAACAGCTCAGATTGAAGTGCTGAAATGAAGACCTGGTCGAAAACAAACCCTTTTGATTGATGGTTTGTGACAGGTAAATTAGCTTAAATTTGGGCTGGACTTTGGTACTGATCTAATTGCTGACAGCTCGACGAACAACAAGCATTTCCTCGGGTGACAACTGGTCCACTAGTGCACCAAAGTCATTTGTATTGCGGCTTGCACATTCACGCAAAAATGAGAGCAGATGTGTCTTTAAAAGTATGTGGGTTAACCATTGCTAAAATTGCAAGATCGGTTTGTCACTAACCTGCATGTCCATTTGTGAAACTGGATCATTCTTCAAATCCTCGTCGTCACTGTCATCTAGAACCTCGTCGTTGTCAAAAGCCATGCCTTTCGGACCTATCAATTCAGAAAGGAATGCGAACTCGTCCTCCTTAAAACCTTGGTTTAACTTTTCTTCCTCTGTCCAATCTTCATTCTAGATTTGATAATTAAAGCTAGGAAAGACAGAAAATATAAAAATCAACCCACCCCATCGTCCGATTCGATGTCATATGCATCTCCTTGAGCTGTTACGGTGGCTGATTCCCCTCCTGACTGCAGATCATGCAGAATAATTTTCAACGCCTTCACTGGGAAACATATGGATGTGAACTCATGGGGTGCTATACGCAGAAGATGAATAAGACATTGATTAAGAAGCGCTAGAGAAGATGACGCCGCATACTCGTCTTTGTGCGCGAACGGGTCATGATGACTGCCAGATCTGGCATGAACATGGGTTGAGGATATCATATAGAAAAAACATCTTACCGTCTTTCGTCTCTGCTTTGATGATGATATCTCCTTTCACTCTGAGATTTTTGAGGCTTTGCCGGTCAGATAAGAACAACTGAGTCAATGCCAATGTGCTGATGCGGGACGGCCAGAAACCTTGGAAGGTCTCTGCATTTTCACACCAAGTTTGTATCAGGATATCAAGACTAGATCGGCCCTCAATATGCATGGTCTCAAGGAGCGACAGTACTGTGTCTCGTTGGTTGTTAATCAAAAATGCAAACGGAATGACAAGACTCTGATCCATGTAGGTAAGCGAACTCTTTCATCGTAAGGATCGATTGCTTTGCTCACCTGAAGGAAAGTCGCCGTTTTAGCACTTGTCATGCGAGATATCATACCTTGGAGTAGCTGAGGCAAGACAGGAAGGATAGCTTCACCCGCTCGTCTGAAGAGATGTATGATTAAATCGCCAATTTGTAGGCCACCCGACTCATCCTGACTCTCCAAAATTCGGGCGACAAGAGACAAAACCCAGTCGAGACCACTTCTGCCATTGGAATCGTTCCAAAATATCAACTGGTTACAGTCTTTTCGAATAATGAGCGTGAGGCAAGCTATTCCATTCTAGAACTGTGCTTGAGCGATTGGGGATCAATTATTGTACGTGTATTCACCTGTAGAACATCCCTGTCTTCTGCTCCTGCCAAACATGGAAATAGGTTAGGCGCCAATAAAGCAAAGAAACCTTCTCCGAGGCCAGTCTGTGGAGATCCTTCGACTAAACTACTAACAAGATCAATAGCAGAGCTCGCAATCCACGATTCCTCCTTCGTAGCGGAGTTGATTGCCACACTCAGTGGAGGTAGAGACTGTTTGACTACAGTTTCGTAGATCTCGTTTGTCGGGGACGACGCAAGGCTGGCAAGAATATCAGTTAGGATCGAAATGAATATGGGATCTTATGGAGGTTTAATCATGTCATAGTCGTTATTAAACAGAAAGGTGGAGAACTACCTTTATTATTTTTGCTCCAAACTTCCAAAATTGCGTTTACTAACGACTGCGCTAACTCGGGTGTCAGCCATTTTCCCTTGTCGACATCTATGACAACAGCCAGGGTTTCCAAAACGAGCGAGAGAGTGTCTTCAGAAGTCACTGGTAAGAATGGTCCCAGGTCCTTGGCTATACGAGGGGCGAAAGGAATAAGAGCTGAATCTTCACCCCCTTGACAAAAGCTGGGAGAGAGATTATTACGGGATAAACCTCGACATTCTCCGGAACGTACTTGTGAACCGCCTTCACAGCGGAAATTTTGACTGGAATACCAGCTTCATTTAACTCAAGAACTTGAACAGCAGCGTCAAGATAATGTTGCGCAGATTGTAGCTGCAGCACTTTCGAATACTGGCTGGCGAAAACAAACCCTCGTCCTTGAAGGAAAGGAAATTCTGTTCACGAATTTAGTAAGGCGTGCGTTGGGGGAAAAAAAAAACTACCTGATGCGCTGAGGATAGGTGGGATGATATTTGTGAGCAAATAGTCAATATCTATAGGTGTTGTTCGCCCAGACTCTTGCTCGTCTTCAATACAGTCTAAGATAGATTCGCACTGGGAACCAATAGCCGCGAGCCCTGCTTCCAAAGGCCGCCACCTGGCTAGAGTCATTAAGGGAGAAAATCGGTCAAAAATCATCCCACCAGTCAGAAATACCAGTACTACGGGCTTGTTGAGACGTATGAATCACTTGCTCGATAGTAGTCTGGAAGGATCTAGTCGTTTGAGTTGGAGCTCTCTCAAGTAATGACTAGTAGAGCAATCCATGAGAAACGGAAAGGATTTTAACAGCGTTGCGTACACCGAGGAGGTCAAATCCAGCCACTCTGACACTGTAGGGTTGTACTTCGTCTTCTTCTTGTGCAACGAAGGCATTGGCGTTATGCTCCCATGTGAATACCTGGCAGAATGTGAAAAGGCGACCCAAGGCAAGGCAGAGGAACTTACATCATCATCGGTCATTTGAACATAATTGAATATAAACGCGACAAGGGATAACAAATTTTCCTCTCCGAGCCATTCGCGACCCTTTCCACCCCTTGTTACAGCGGACAAAAAGTCGATGATTGGACATAGAAGTTGAGGAAGCTCAATACTTTCATCCTCCGATGTGCTCGGTACAGTGCCCGTAGCTGACAAGTAGTAATGAGAGAACGTTGGATAGAGCACGCGTAGATGATTGAGGGAAGCCGTCAAGAATCCAGAGAGAGACGAAGCAAGTGCCCGAGGGAAAGACGTATGAAGAACATCTAATGTCTGCGATAGTCGAGAGGTTACAACCATGCGGCTAGTGATTGGTTTAAAGTCACCTTGAACAGTTGAATTCTGACTGTTAGACCGTCCCAATTGGGTGTGTTTGCCACGTCTTGTAATGGATCTATGGTAAGCAAAACTTTAAAGGCATCCAACCAAACCGGAAGGACAGATGCGATTGCCTCCTTCACTGCTTGCGGATGTTGATCTTTCACCATGAACAGAGCCGTTACACATTGTCGGAAAACTGAGACTGTGCGTGCTCTAGTGTGTGCCGAGTGAAACTGCCCAATGGTTAATATTATAAAGGAAAAAACTCAAGCAGAAGCACCTGTGCTGAGCCCAAAACTTGTAACAATACAGGGAGAAGTTCACGAAGCACAGGCAGTATTTGATCTTCTGTCAGATCAGATCTTATGAATTCGGTGAAAACTTGCATTGCGCCATGAACTGAATTGGGAGACCCAGACGAGACAAGGCCGATAAGAGATGTTAAAAGGTCTGGGTATTCTTCAGGCCAGTCACAGTTGGCTATTGAGGAGAGTGTATGTGCCTGCCCAGTCTGAGGATCGCGATGTTGGGTTAGAGGTTTGGCCTGCTCACACATAACGACCGAATTTTCCGATCTGGATCTGAAAGCCCTCGGAACACACCTTCCCGTATTTGAGCTTTGACCTGAGTCAAATGGACATGTGAACGGCATGATCGAAATAAAGAAGGAATGAATACCTCTACAGGCGGAGCGGAGCCTTTAAAGGATGGAAAATAAGGCGACCATCTTTCCTTCACGTATTTTCGTAAGGCAATGCTAGCAGAGTAATCGAAGGTATATTAAAAAGACGCGTATATATGATGAAATACAACTCATCTGTCTAACAGCCATATCGATGTCATGAGAAAGGATGAGATGCGAGAGGCATAGTCCAGCATCTACGGGACCGTCGTTAGCCAAAACGACTGATTATACAACTAAACGTGCCTGTTCGTGTAAAATACTCTGCCAATTTAAGTTCTGCAGAGATCCGGGTGTTAGGATCCGGGCTGAGGGTGGCAGTCAAGCATTGCGCAATTTCAGAGGTGGCCATCGTGAATGGAATCAACTCGAATCTTGAACTTGAAAGATGCTGATGTCACATGTCACATAACACGTGATCAATGAAGGACGCGAAACATTATGTAACCTGTGTGTCCAAGCCTATATTATTTTTAAACAATCATTCTAATCATCTTTATATTTCCTTTGAAATATCCAGTGCAGAGCGATATTGTGGTGTTTCACCTCAAACTCGTTCCAAACAATTATCATGGATAGCCAATTGGCAACTGCACCAGTCCGCAAGAAACGAAAATGTCAAACCATGCATAATGCCGCTGCTGGCCCTTCAACAAGTTCTGCAGTCAAACCCAATCCCGTCCTGGGGTTGAGAGGAAGGCGAAAAGTTGGCTTACTGGCGAGTTTGCCCAGCATGCCACTTGATATACTTTTTGAGGTGAATCTCTAGGTTCTGCTTCTACGTCAACATCTCAATCTATATCTCAGATCCTGGGTCATTTGAAGCCCTACGACCTTTTAAGACTTGCACGGACCACCAAAGACTTCAGAAGACTTCTCTTGAGAAGGTCGTCTTTATCAATATGGAAAGCTACACTTAGCAATGTTCCCGGTTTACCTGGCTGTCCACCGGGAATGAGTGAGCCTGCGTGGACGAACCTTGTTTTTTCGCCATACTGCAACGTAAATGGGATTTTTCTTTCCCTACACAAAGCACCGCTGATTACAGAAACCTAGTATTGCTTAAAGACGTCCATTCGAAAAGTTCAGTGGAAGTTTAGGCTCCGTATCTGCTCGAGGTGTGCGAAAGAACAGTGAGTCCATCAGCGTACCTCAATCTGCGACTTTCATTGACCATGCTATAGTCTTGTCGAATCGCGCTTTGGCTTACATCCACTTGAGGGCAGCATAGAATATATTATTCCGACATATCCAGGAAGTGCGATGCCACCCATCTTCTACTTGAAATGTTTCCAATAATCTTATTATCGCAGAGAAAGGGGCGAAAATTTATTTAAAATCAGATCGCAAGTTCGTTGAGGATCAATATGCCGCTCTGGAAAAAGTCGAAGCTCAACAGTTGTTCATCGCGGAACGAATGAAAGCAGTCCTAGCTATTGCACAGGTAATAAGCGAAAACTATGGTTTGACCTTTGCTTGACATATCCTCTTCCAGCATGCGAAGCTTTGTGAAGCTTGGGCAAAAGACCAGACCCTTGATCGGGATCAACAATTACAACAGCTCCGAGAGGACAGGTTGGCAGCGTAAGTAATTGTTGACCCATACTATACCAAAGTGCTCACTTAATATGGTTGAAGTATTACGCAAAAACTGGAAGACCTAGGATGGGCAGAGGACATTGCAGGTATTAGTATGCCCGATTCCCTTGCAAATCACAAACTTGTAGATCGACCCCAACTTTTGACTGAAAGAAGTGAGTTTTTCAAATCCAAGGCGGCCATGTCCGTACTTATAACTTTGATCAGTTTGGACAAATATCAAGCCAGGCATTTTGGAGTATATGACGGAGATGCGCGATAAGCGCGTCAAGCGAGAATTTGCCGCCACAGTCGATCGACGCAAACACAGTGCTCTCACGGTTCTACGTACCTTCAAAAATGCACGACTACCCGAAACCGAAATCATGCCCCAGGGACCTGATTTTTGCCACTTCTCAGTCATTTCGGAAGTGCTCAACCAGACGGCTGATGTCGAAGTCGATGTGTCCAGTTTTAACAACATTATTCCCCTTTTGCCAGGACTTGTCATGGAGTGGCGGAAAAGCATCAAACAGGAGATGATCCAAGTCATAAAAATGCATAATAGCCGCCGACGTCTTCGTGGACGTAGCTTTCTCGACTTTCTGTTCGATAACATGGACGGGAATACGGACGAGGATGAGGCTCCTCCAGATGGTCCGAATTCACATTTGACTGATGAAGAACTCTCCCAAAAATTGACCCTCGCCTCTACTGTATTCACTTGCAACTGCGGTAGCAGTTACAGTGACTACCAGACTTATGATTCTGACGACGACGTCAACTACTGGCCAGCGAGCAAGATTCTTTTCTATCCACAAGTCATGGGTCATAGTTGCCTAGCTCGGGTCTCGAAAATGTTCCCATGGGAGTTCTCTGCCACTACCGATCCGTCTTGTCTACTTGAGTCTTGTAGATTCTCAGAAAGAAAACAGTGGGATAGCAGCAGTCTATCTCTTCACCCAACCGCCAGCATAACTGCTCAGCACATCATCCGATTAGCCGGATTAGATCCTGACCTTGCAACGTCTAATGAAATGGATCAGTCAAATATCAGGTTTGGGTGCGAGGCATGTGCCAGGGTCCCTTCCGAAGGCGATGAAGATGACCCCGACGATAATACATTTCGTGTTTTTGACTGGCGAGGGGCGGTAAGTAGATTATATGCAACATCATTGCATCCTATATCACTTATGCCTGTCATACAGATTATTCATCAAACTAACAGACATCCAACGCAATCCATCGGCTCTACCTTGGAGAAGCTCAGCGAAGATGGTTTCACTGTAGATCTCAGGAAGGCTGAAAGCGAGCACTGGGCCAAAGTCGACTATATCTGGTCTTGCATGCATTGTCGAGATTCTCCCAAAGAAACAAAGGCGGATACTCTTGACGGTGTCGAGAAGCATATTTCAAGAATGTAATCAATCTTTTTGGCTGTTTAATTCCTATACTTATGCATTCTGTCTGTCGCGCAGGCATCAGATTGAATCGCCAATACTTAATGAAGATTATTTCCAGCAATTCGCAGCCCCCGATATGCGAAATTATGATCTGTTTCCTTTCTATGTTCGCGATACTGTGGATGGACTCTACCTACCCTTTCTATTGAACTAATCGCCAAATACATTACTCCTGTAACTCATATAATTATAGTAATGTACATACTTCGACCTACTTGACCTTAATTTCTTATCCATTTAAATTCCTTCTTTGCCAAGGTCCCATTCTCTGACTGAACCTCGTTTCTTGTATTCGATGTCTAAGATGCTCACACCCTCAGAACTCCACCTATCAGCGACGGCAGCGCTCGAGCTGATTGGCACGTTTTTCTTAACCTTGACTTTCTCCTTCGACAGACCCAAGCGTTCGAGTCGCTTCTTTTCTTCTTTATCTTCTCTACGAACGCGAATGAGTTCCAACATCGCATCCCAACCTTCAAACTCGGCGTTATTGATAAGACCAGTCGCAGGGACCTTGGGAGCTGGCAGAGGGGCAACGTCAAGGCGAGGGTCGTAAGACGCTTCGAAATATCGATCCATCTTGGAAGGAAGTTGTATAGGTGGTTGAGGTCCCGGACTGGGACTGGAAAGGCGGGACGGGATTCGAGAGCAAGGTGAATTGTGCCTTGAGGCGCATGAAATAGGGTCAATATCTTCATTGGAAGTGTCCTTATCTCTTCTAGGCGTTGGATAGGATTTACTTGTCGATGGCGTTGAGGAACGTCTTTCCCTTAGTTGACGTTCTGAGCCTAGGGCCGTTGAACACGATCGTGGTGACAGAGACTCATCACGGAGATCGTCCAATGCATATCTCTGAGGTTTCCGCTTCTTGTGGGGAGAAAGAGAAGGAGAACGGCCGGAAGAACGAGATCGCTTGGGACGATCCACTCTGCTTCGGCACCGGTGTGAAGTTCTTGAGTCATCATCCTGTCGGTCAAAACTCTTGTCTCGAGAAGCATTCCTTCGTGGTGAAGAGCTTCGATTACGATGGGTTTTATGTCGCTTCGAGGATGATGAATCATGTTTTGTGCGGCTCGAACGGCTAGACGCGTCTCCCCTGCGCTCTCTGCTTCTCGATCTCGAACGGTCACTTGTCCGCCTTCTTCTATACCTAGAGCGGTCATCATCACCATCATCATCATCACCATCGTCATAGCCGCCCCAATTGTCCCAATTCCTAGTTCTTGATGTTCTCTTCCTATCTGTGGTCCTCCCATCCCATCTATCCCAAGATTCATCTTCAGGATCCCTCTTTCTTTTTGAACGTTGTCTCAACTTTTCAGCTTCTGCAGCTTCTGCAGCTCGTGCTCTTCGTTCTCTCCTCTCTTGTTCCTCACGCTCGCGTTGAACTTCCTGAGCAGCGGCTGCCTGTGCTTTCAATACTGTCTTGTTGTGGTCATCTGTGCTCTTTATAATAGAGGTCAGGAAACGTTTGTTCGTCCTAGGCGCATTGCTTTCGGCCCTATATCCAAAGTTAACTCGTGAAACTTTGTTCAATGAACAAGGTATAGACATACAAATTGCTTGAGATGTAAGCACGAATGCCTTGTTGTCCGTAACGTTCTGCTTTTTTCTTTGCTTCTTTGACAATAAGCTCTGCGACATGCCGGTCAAGGTCATCATCAGTGACCCTGCCGGATATAGAGGTGCCCATGGAGGCTCGAACTAGCTTAGAGACCACAGACGACAGAGAGGAGGACATGCGAATTAATGAATTGACTTGAGTTGAGCGCTCGTTTCCTCAGAATGTGGCCTCGAGGTTGTGTGCATGTCGTCACACCCGTCACACTCAAAGCGGTCGTGTCACGTGTCGTAAGGAATCAAATTCCATCAAATGTCAAGAACAGTGTACATCGTAAAGTAAGTCCCAGTACGCTGTACTGAATGTGTAAGTGTGGATACAATTCTAAAAATGCTTGTGTAGATCGGATAAGTAGTAGCAATTGAGATCAATGTCTCGTATCGTATCAAAGCAGAAAAAAACATGGTGACGTGGAGAGTGATGTGAATTAAATGAATTGAAGTAGCCAAGAATAGTTGAAAAGATAGTAAACCGCGTCAATAAAGACGTGAATTGCGTCACATGGTGCGGGCAATATGATAAGATAATGTAGATGCACTGCGGGGTCGTTCGTGCTGATATTTCATCAGATCATTAATATTAGACGTTGGAGAGAGGTGAAGATGCGTGAGACCGACGTCGTAGAGCATTCGAGTAGCCTTGATATGATGTGAGTAATGTTCGGTAATAGCATGTCATGGAGAAGTATTTCGCTAAAGTAGAAAGAGCCATCAGAATACAATGTAAACACGAAATTAGAAGCAACTTACGGGAGGGATACGAAATGAATTTAGGTCATTCGTCAAGCGTAAATCTATCCCTTGATAGGCACAGGCAATTCTTAAAGGAGTTAGGAGAGTGTGTTGATTTCCTCCATTCCAAACTTGGACAGTAATAGCTTTTAATGTAGTTCTCGACTTGACCAAGTCGATGACGGAGGTGAGAGGCGTATCTCGGTCCAAGCCGAATGCAAGATGCTCGAGATGGTCCGGGATATGTTTATAGACAATCGGTGAACATGAGGGAGTTTCGGTCTTCAGCTCTCGCAGCTGATCACACTTGTGCAGGCTGAGGGCCAAATCTGGTGAACTATATGAAGGAAACGAAATGGAATGTAGATGGGGTCCGTGTAGACTCGTCAAATATTCAAACAGATCAAAGCATGGATCGCGGTCGAATATAAGGACTCGAAGAGAGCTGACAGAGTTGTGCAGGAGCCATTTCACGAAATCAATGGAGGGTGTGGTCTGGAAATTGAAGCGAACTTGGTGTAACTTGGAAGGAAATGGTGGTGGCGAGTCTTGAAGATGTTGAGGTAAAGTGCCACCTATTGATAGAAATTGGAGGGAAGACCAGACATCGAGCAATTGAAAAATTGAATGTTGATTTTCGGACCAATTATTAAAATGGAGAGCCTTGATATTGGGACCTGACTTGAGAAGGGACAAGGTCTGCTCATCAAAAGATGGTGCTGGTCTCCGTAGTCGCGAAACGTCTGGGATGCCAACGATATCTTTACCGGGTTCGGCGCAGCCGTATAGTGAAATGTCCAACTCGTGCAGATTCGGACATACGGTGACTGCCAACGCAAAAGAGTGTTGGTGGAGACCGGAAGGTTGATTATGGTCGAGAACGACGCGTAAATGAGTGACAGCGTCTCCAAGGATACGCCCATGGCTAGCAGTTCGATCCACGGCACTCATGAACGATTCGAATGACCTTTGGGTTCGGAGAGTGACTCTGGCAAATAAGAGTTTCTGAGCTGCTGTCGACCAAGACCTGCATACCAACGAGCAAGATTGTAAGAGGACTATGCGTTCCTCATTGCCTACACTTGAGCAAGCTGATTCCATGATTGAAAGGGTCAACTCGAGTGGGATGTGCACGGTGTGGGCTGTTTGGGGATGAATAGGAGGTGCTACAAGAGACCTGGACGATATGTTAGACGTGGTGGTCATAGGGGGAGATGTAAAGCATTGGGGAGCCTTCGGAGTATGGTAAAAGTTTAAAATTGCGGCAGGTAAGAAGGCGCGAAGAGTGCATGAAGGTTTGAAAGTGCAAAAGGGGAAAGGGAGCATTGTAAAGCAGACGCCAGCGCGATATCCGGGCTCTGAGGAGGCTGGCAAGGCCCAGTCTGAGTACGTGAAAGACCTGGCATTGGGTATTTATACGATTGTTCACTTCCGCGTTTTTCAGTCCGCTAGAATTAGCGTGCGAATTCCACTATTTCGGGTTAGACTTATTCTTAGTCCCCGGACATACGTCTCTTTTTTTTGTTTCGACAAACAATAAAAACAAATGACAATTCAAATATTTCCTATGGCACCGCCCTTGGAGCGTTGAAATATATCTTGTAGACCCGGTTCCGTGCGCCTGATCGCGGTTAGCCCACAAGTCTTTTTTGTGTTTCATAAAAGGGACTCTGACAACGTAAGGTTGTGTTGGCATCTTCATAAATTTATTTTTACACGATCCGACCTTCAGGATTTTGTTATTCTCCAGTTTACGATAACCACGAGGCAGCCCTAAGTCCATCCTCACTCGTACCCACCACTGCCAGACTTGACCGTGGCCGGGGTGTCACCTTCGCAAAGGACACGCGTCGAAAGTGATAGGACTCTCACCTTGAGGCCTACAGGACATCGACCCGAACATCTTTAATAGATTATAGCCACCTTCAATACGCAACCCTCTTCGCTCAACACGTTCCGCAGGGACATGCTTTACCTGCGGTTATGTCCCACTCGATCTCCGTTTTTTTCAATTGTTCCGCACTCCCTTAGGTTGAGGTTGTTACAAGACTAGTCCCGGGTTTGCCTTAGATGGAACAGCTTTTCATTATGTGGCGTACCTGCAACTTAGTAGGCTGGTGGAACCTGAGTAAAACCTCCCTACAGTGTTCTAAACTTGCCAAGCATGAAAAAAGAAAAAAAAAAGGAAGTTAGGTCTCGGCAGAATATCAACTTTAAACCCTGGTATTCCTCGAGGCGTATAGAAGAATTTGTGGGATCGTAGTTTGACTTTTCATATTCTGTAAAATACTGCTCTTAGGGCCTTCTTTGATAAAGGCCGCATAAATATTTGCTTAAATTCAAGATCCCTAACAACCTAGATATCGCGATGTGGAAGTGCACGCTTCACGACTGGCGGTATGAACCCACATACGTTGAGCGAGCTATGACCTAATCTTCAAGGCTGCACGTTTGACGCTTATTTCCGAGGGTTCCTAACATGGGGTTTGCACGAGTTAAGGTCATTTAACCCTCCTGTAGATTCTTGAGTTGATAATAGCCATATGCATGTTGGGCTTTTTCAAGCGCTCGTGATTTAATTTTCTTCGTCGATGCGGCCATTTCAAGAATTGAGATAGCGTATGCCAATTTTCACGTTTCGATAGCATATTCCACCCATCGTGCTACGTAGTTACAGTTGCGCCGTCCCTGAGAGCCTCAGTTATATTCGCAAATGAACATGACCTTCGCGCACACGGACATAGAAGGGTTCCAAAGGGCCTTCAGAGATCAGTCGAAGTTTGATAAGGCCCCCGTTGTCAACTTTCCTCTTCGCTGGCTTCTTGTTCGAGCACAAAATCCTCCCAATCCATCACGACACTGGGAAGAGTTCCCCCACCACCGTCGAAATTGGAGTCCAGTGGAGTTCCATAGACGCCTTCCACTAGCGCTCTCCTCATAAACGGCACAAACACAGAGAAGTAAACATGTCCAATGGAGATCGCCACCTTGTTCTCCTTTTCGTGTGCTTCTACCTCCGCTTCTTCTTCCAAAATAGTCCCGTTAGGCATGTTTTCAGAGAAAACGGCTTTAACATATGCGAGGATGGCTTCTCCGCCTTTGCCTAAAACATCATCATCTAGAACGCGCACTAATGTGTGGAGAATACTTGTAGGCGCAAGCAGTCGCAGATTATTCAATATTCCAAGCAGCGAATTTGTGTGTTCGGCCAGAGGAGGGTATGATGTTATAATGTGTGGTGGTATATGAGGCGCGCTTCCGGTACTGGACGGGGAAAAAGTAGGCGAAGAGGGCGAGTTTGGAACAGGCGGAGAAGACACGGCGGCAGGCGTAACAAGCCATTTCGACGGTCCCAGGGTAATTTTTTTGGCACCGGAGTCTTTTTGCGTAGAGAAGTTCTGGAATCTCGACGCGAACTTATTTCCCGCATGTCTCATTTCATGGCTCACTACCTCAGCTACTGCATGCGAGAAGAGCAAGGAAAGAATTCCCCGAAAATCTAGACCAACCCGGGCAAAAGCGGTGGAGCAGTAAGTCAGTTGAGTGAGAAGTGATGGAAGAAGGGAGAGAGAGAGGAGGGGTAGGCAAGGTGATAACAAGGGTAATAAATGCGTGGTAAGTGCACGAGACGCGTAAGTCGTAATCAATGTATGGAGTCGCGTCATTTCCAAGCCAATAGTTGCTTGGCCCGAGTCAACGGTCGACTTGGTAGGGGATTGCTGTGATGTCGAGGAACCTGAAGGTTTTTCCAAGAAGATAGTGGAATATTGGGTGATAATGTCATACACTCCTTCACGCCAAAGATCGATGTACCTTTTGAGATATCGAGCCAAATCCTCTTTTTCTCTTTCATCTAGTTCGCTATGCTGTGTCAACCGAGATATATCACTCCCACAGGCTTCCAGTGTTACTTTCAGACACGATTCCCGACCAACCAAAAACGTCAAAGCAATTTGTTCTTCATTTGAAATATTATCTGCAATGAAGTCCAAAGGTTTGTCGCCATCTAATGGTGGTACCGATGGTTTCGTCTGTGGAGGTGTAGAAGCAAAGGGTGAGGAAGGACCAAAAACATCCATCTTGCGTAAAAAGTTAATGGCTTTCCAAAGAGCAGGAAGTTTTCGGTTGGGTTCATACAGTGTAGTTAATAGGGACAAGAGCATTTGCATAATAGAGTGGTGAACCTCGGAAAGAACTGATGACAAGATGAGAGGCGGTGACTTGCTTGATGACGACGCGTTTCCGGCAAGGGTTTTCGCATGTGATGCTAAAGAGAGAGCCTCCGCAAAATAACCATTTCTGACACATGTATCAATTAGAAGCGGAATTTCCAGGAGATCCCTGATCTTTTCATGTTGTTCTAACACGACGCGCGCTTTGCTACGGTCATTTAGCACGATGTCTGTACGATCTTTCCATCCCACTGCGGACTCTTCTAAAGCTGGGAGACTTGTAGTTAGAAGCGAATCAAGGGAGGATGATAGAGAAGTCAAAGAGGAGGTTAATGCATTGGTTGTGCGGTGCAATGAGAGGAACGTAGGGTATGAGGTATGGGTAAGCGCCGTAAGGCTCGATGTCAGGTGGTGCGATTGCGTTTGAAGGACGGTCGGCTCGGACAACAGCTCTTGAAGACCAAAAGTGGTGAGGTTAGAGAGGTAACTTTGGCAGCTACTCTTTCTCAGTTGTTCTGGCGACACTGTCAAGGAAGACGCAATGACATCTGCGAGCAGAGATGCATCAATGAGAGGTGATGTTGTTGAAGCACTTGATGATACTGGTTCCTCCATGCTCATTTGTCACCACTGACCAGCGCATTCAAATTTAGTCGATGATGAGGTTGAGTTTATCGCACTCACCTGCGAGCAGAGCTCGAGTGAATGTCACGGTGTAAGGTAGAACAATCTGGGCATTACATAAACCAAAGCCAAGGCCCAAAAGGATCGCTTCAACCATATGAATCCTCTAACTTCGGCTGCTTATCGACCGTGACGATGCTAGGAGATCCCCGTCTGAGTCTCGCACACAAAAAATAATTCTCTTCCTCTTGAAATGCAAGTCACATCTGCTACCCTTACTACTAAGTATTGGCAGGTACCACGAGTGACGACACCCCTCGTCCTTTGAGCATCTCTTCGCTTACTAGTATCCACACTTGCCTGACGCCACTTCGCTGAATTCTTACCACAGGCACTGTTTCTCTTTATATATTTCCAGTCATGACCTAGGACTTTCGGAAGTGGAAACAGCATGGGTCAATAAAGGATACTACGGCCATCGTATATTGCCTCCCATCATGCTCGCAGAAGTGCGACATACTGTAGTATCTCTTCAATCCAGTTTTCTGCTGGATACTACTAATTTTTTCCAAAATTTCGAATCGCTGCTCTTGGGGTTCAAGTTGATTTCATAGTAAGGAGCTGAATTCAAAGCGTCGCCTATCTTAGCAATGGCCCCATTTAGTTGAATTATAGTCCTAAACTTGTGGTATGCATGTATGTACGTTACGTATTCCAATCTTGTCAAGCGAGGCGTTAGGAACAGTCAAAACACGAAGAATAGTTCACTCACTTGTGCTGCGGGATCAGGTTCTCTAGGAACAGCAGCGACTCGGCTTAAAGGTCTCGTACCTGGCGCTTCAAGGCTCCCTACGTTACTGTTCGAATCAATGTCATGAACAGTGCCAACATAATGTTCAGGATGATCGCTCCGGTATGGTAGCGGGAATCGTCAGGAACCGAGCTGTAATATTTCTCTCCACTAAACGATGAGTCACGAGAATGAACGCCTTCCCCCCGCTGTGGTAGAGATGTGGTATAAAATGTAGAAGTATATATTTGCGCTTGGGGAGGATATGATGCGAAATGTATCATCGTGTGCCGCTTCGTGTTGAGGGCGGTAGCGGAAGATGTCATGTTGTCTGTCTCTCCAAGGCATCTGCAACATCCGACGGCACAGACACCTTTACGAAAGCCGAAAGAGCGCAGTCGGACGAAGGAGCTCTACCGTGTGTCGGTTTATAACGATAAGCTGGCAGTGCCTAAGTATTACGGCGGCCAATAAGATATAGACCTGAGAATACAACATAAAGCAAAAAAATGATAACCCCTGCGGCCATGATGCCAATCATTGAATCCAAAGATCTGACGATCCGTAAGAAGATGAGGGTGATCCTATGTCAAAAAAAACAACCGAACTTCACCTAGACGGCAACCACCTCTTCTAAAATAAATCCTAGCATATCAACTCGCTCGTCAGCTCGACGGCAATGACATGACGGGTAGAGTCGGGGCCAAGGTGATTGTTGTTATTGGCGGAGGAGTTGGTATCTCGCCGTTGTGTGACTTGATGAACGAGGAAGTGCTTGACAGTTCAGGTGGCAGTCCGGAGGCACCTGACGATCCAGGTGCTGAGGTTATTGTACTTGGTGAGGTACGGGGGTGAATCACCTATTACTAATGAGGCCACTAATACCATCCTATGAGATGGATTACCAAAAAATCCATCCGTTGTTGAACTTCCAAGAGACAGAACAGCAGCGACGATGGATAATTGGAAAGACATGACCGGAAGGGGGGTTGCCATCGTGGATGCCGGTCTAGCTAAGGCATCAGAGGGAAATGGCGTTTCGGGATCCCGAGAAAGACTTGTCATAATCGGTCTGAGGCCAGCAAAAATGCTAGTCGCGGATGATTCAACTTGAGTGGATGGCCCTTGACTAGCAAAAGAAGTAATCGAGGTACCTTCGAAGGTGTCGTTGGATGGTTAAGGCCATGGTACAAAGTCTGCGACGTTTACGGCGATGGCCAGTGCTGATTGTGGTTCGCTTTGGAATGGACCGTTACTTGAGATGCCTAGACTTGGTGATGAAGAGGGAAAAGGCAAAGACACCATGGCCTGGGAGCGCTGGAATTAACTATTGAAGATAAGTTCCCAGATGGAATTTGAGTTGACTGGACGGGAAGTGGTTATCCACTTGTTGTAGAAGAGAACGAGGCTCCTGTAACACTGATTTGGCTTTGAGTCGCATGAGCTGAATCCTGCAAAATAGACGTGACAGGTGCTGTGCTGGTACTTGTGTAACTAGGCTCCTGCCAATGCCCTCTATTTGACGCAACAGGTAAAGCCAGAGTAGCAGATCTAGCTTCCGAGAATTGGGATTCGCCATATCTCTCAGAACGAGATACCAGAGCAGGAATACGGGAAGAGAACGGGTATCAGGAATCAAAGTCTTTCCGGAGAGGTTCCTCGCACCAGTGGCTTTATAATTATAGTTATACCTTTCGAAAACAAACCTGTGTCGAGATCAGATATCAATATATCACAATCGAATCATGTCAGATCCTTGATTTTTCTGAGGATTCGATCGCAAATACTTAGCCCGACCTCAACGCTGGCGATGTAGAACAGCAACGTTCGGGTGTCGTGACATCATTTGATTGCATCCATCTTGTAAATTATAATGGCACGGTTGTTGGCTATTGCATCGCAATAGTCTTATCTAAGAGATGAAGTGCACTACGGGGAACATTAATTTTAGCTGATCCAAGGGAATGTCAGGATTAGTCCGTTTCTTTATAGAGGGAATTCGCACCTCAGTTTCATCGTGCAGGTTCATGGTGGAGACTCGAAAAATCCTAGTCCCATGGATCATTGACCAGGATAAAACTATACTTGACTATAAATATTATTGTTACTACAATGACTGCTGCTGCTGAGTGAGGGGCAAGCAGTGGTAATACGCAAATCACCGGTGTGGTGTTATGTTTTTTTTTTTTGCCCACGTGGTTATTGTTCCTCCCACTGCTGTCTTAGTAGTGTCCATGGAAGGTTCTCTATCGATTTTCTTCTTTCTGTCGGCTATTTCCCGTACTTTCTCTTTGTACTATTACTTTCTTCCGTTTACATTCATTTATCTTCCCCTCCCCTCTTGTTCTTTCCTAATTACTGCATGTCATGCCCAAAGCAAAGCTCGAAAATCCTAAACCTCGCGGAAGGACTCTCTCCGATCCTCTCGCAGCCGCTTTGCTCCCTCCTCCAGACGAGTCTCCTATCGAGAGGGAAGTTCGTCTCAAGGCTGAAATTGATGCCAAAAAGATCAGCGACTCTATCGATGAAATGATTCTTCAGGAAAGAAACGAACGGAAGAAATCGAAAGCCGAAGTCAATGTTCTACTTCTTGGTCAATCTGAGTCTGGTAAAAGCACGACTCTCAAACGTGAGTTACTTCATGATATTACTCAATACTCCACCAGCGTGTCTATTTTCGTGAACCCCCCACAATTAAATCTCCATTTTACTGCGAATGCACTATCTGCGTATTAATCGCAATAATGTCTTGGAGCTGCCAGCGAGCTCTCATCGTTTGCACATTACTAGTTCGTAAGAAGTTGCGAGGTCTTATAATCATCTCACCATTCCTTAGTTCCATATCATGTTGATGTTTAAATTTCTCAATATCATAATATCAATCACGGGTATCGCTAATAATGTTCCACAGAATTCCAGCTGATGCATACGCCCTCTGCATTCCAAGCTGAACGAATAGCATGGAGGGCTGTCATTTATTTGAATTTGGTTCGTTCAATACGACGGTAAGGTTCATGGCCAGTTATGAGACTCTGATAGCAATTTAATTCTTACTCCCAAGGATACTCGATGCTCTTGCACCCGAGTCTGATGCCTTAGACGAACATGATGATGGTGACTCGCTTGAAACCGCCTCCGTCATAATTACCTCGAACGGTCGACCACCGTCAGCTATCTTGGGTACCTCTGTTTCCAACTACGCTCGCTATCGACAAAAGCTTGAGCCCCTCATCGAGCTAGAAGACCGCCTTATTCGCATGCTCTCATCTCCAGAGGAAGATGAACCTGTTCAACAATACCATTGGCAACAACAATTTTCCGTTGAACCCCCTTCAAGAGCTGCTCACACTTCAACTCCAAACGGTCGACCGGCGCCAACTATCATGATTCCTCAAAGACAGCAGACATATTCGTCTACTACAAGCAGGATTTCTTCGAGCCTATCTTCTAGCAATGGTTCTTCGGGGAGGAACGAAGTCATGATTCATACTTCGACCAATTGGAAAAAGCTGTTCGCACTCGGCAGTAGGTCTAGGAGTCCCAAAAGCCCTCATTCTGGTGAGATCGAGGGCTGGTGGGAAGATCCTGATGATCCTGTCCATGTTCTCAATGCCTGCGGCCCCACTATGTCGGAGTTATGGCGAGATAGGCAAGTAAGGGCACGGCTTAAAGAGAAGCGCTTACGGTTAGAGGAAAGTAGCGGATTGTGCGAAAAAAAGTCCCTCTCCTGTCCTCTTTGATTCCTCACACACATCTTCCTCCAGTTATCTCGATGAGATTCCCAGAATCACAGCAAAGAAATATTTTCCTACGGATGGTAGGTTCTGCCATTTCGCACAACTCATGTCGCCTAAATATTTTCGTCTCCTAGCGGATGTATTAAAAGCCAGATTAAAAACCGTCGGTGTCATAGAACACACTTTTTCTATACCGTCGGGAAGCAATCGGGGTGTAGAATGGCGCATTTATGACGTTGGTGGTTCCAGAAACCAACGTCAGGCATGGGCACCCTACTTTGATGATGGTCAGTCTTTGATATCATCAAAGTTTTTCGCCGCCTGAATTATCTGTGTAGTTAATGCCATAATTTTTCTTGCGCCTATCTCTGCGTTTGACCAGGTCAGCCTCTCCGATCAAGTAGATTCTCATTGATAATCTCATGCCCTGCATCTAGGTTCTTCTTGAGGTGAGGGCCATCTCATCGTAGAGAACTGATAAATGATTTTTCATTATTTCTTCTCAGGACCCTTGTGTAAATCGCCTGGAGGATTCCCTTTTACTCTGGAAATCTGTGGTCTCAAACAAGCTGCTTGCCAACGTCGATATTGTTCTCTTCCTTAACAAATGCGACTTGCTACAGGTATGATTGGCATGGCTTGTTAAATTAATCAATCTGACCATGTGAAGGCTAAGCTCGAAGCTGGAGTCAGGCTTAACCAGCATATGGTTTCCTATGGTGATCGACCCAATGATTATGATTCTGTTTCGAAATGTATCTGCTTCTTTTCTTACAGGGTGCCACGGCGTCTGACTCTTTACTAGACTTTCGAAATAAATTCGGCATGATTCACCAGTCTTACACCCCAAACAAAGAACGAGAATTCTACAGTAGGCTCAACACTACTGCTCTAGTTAACGAATAATCTCAACATCTATTGACCAGTTCACTTGACTGCCGTTACCGACACAAGAAGAACCATCGTTATTATTTCTTCAGGTGCGTTAAGAGACGGTCCTGGTCATACCTCCACACTCATTCTTTCTGGTTTCAGTGCGAGATTTGATCATCAAAGGAAACCTTCGAAATATGAGACTCGTTTAATCAAGAAATCTCCCCTGAAATGCTTCATCGCTTCAAGACCCAACAGCTGTCCTTTCCTTATGCTTTCTCTGGCTGTGCAATCAGCATTAATCGATATTCCACATTCTCATTGCCATTCTCACTACAGATACTTGATGAATTTCTTGCTGCTAATGTATTTCTTGTGCATTCATTTCTTCGATTCCAAGGCATGCCCTTCGCTTACCATACGCACTTTGCTGCTTAATACCTTGGCATGTTTTAATCGACTTCACTATCCTACATTCACTCCGACGCCGTCGTAATTGCAGTTAATCGGTTCAATTTTCAATTCACCTACCTAGTTCAAATTTGACATATTCATGTTGGCATATGCGAATATGGACAACGTGAGAAAAATACTTGATAACACCCTAAGATTTGACTATTGTACAGAATGTTGTGGAAGCACGTTTCTCGGAGGACACGAGGATTGAAATTCAGATCGTATTCAACACTCTCTCCGCCGCATATCGGATATCAGATAAAACATAGAACTATCGCTACCACTACCATGTCTCCTCCCATAACAACATGCGAGTCTTTGTCCATCGTGTCTACATCCAGTGAGGCCTGCCTTTTCGTTGCACTAAACCCGGATAGCGTATATTGAGTGGACCGAATGCTGCTACAGATGCTCCAGCAGCTATTGGGCCATATTCCCAAGCCATCCGAATGGGAAATCTGCTCTTCTGTTCAGGATGTATCCCTCTAGACCCATCTACCATGCAAATCGTGCCTGGAGGCGTCGAAGCGCAAACCGAGCAAGTTTTGAAAAACCTCAAAGCAGTGGTAGAGGCTGGTGGTTCAGAGTTGGGCAGGGTGGTCAAGACAACTGTACGCCAAAAAATAAAGTCCTCCTTGGTGCTCATTCATGTATGCTATGTGCAGGTTTTCTTAAAATCCATGAACGATTTTGCAACGGTTAATGAAATATATGCGAAATTCTTTGGAAATCACACTCCTGCCCGGTCGGCAGTTGAAGTTGCTCGTCTACCAAAAGATGTGCTAGTCGAGATTGAGTGCATTGCAAGGTGAGTTGCTTAGCCTGAGAATCATCCTTGCCGTTAAAAGTCGTCTTTAGTTAAAGATAGAGTTGTTGAAGCTCTCAATTTCGGATAAGGAGTGCTTTGGATGGCTATATCGAATAAAACAGAAGCGCCTTGGGTTCTCATAACCAACCTTGCTTTCATTGAAGTTCAGCCTTGAAGCTTGGTTTTCAGAAGTCGAAGAAGATTTAACAAAACATATTATTTATAAGTCGTTCCAAAAAGAAATACACTACAACATTACATGGCTTCTATCACCTCCTTCAAGTTGGCTTCGTCTAGAATCTGAAACCCTTTTGCTGGTGTCACCTTGGGAAGGAGTGAGATGCGTCATAACATGATCATGGTTGAGAAGACATACTTGAGCCAATTGTACATTGTGCTGATCCAGCTTTTCCTCCATGACTTGCTTAAGAACACTCAGTGTCAGTAGCTGGGCTTCTCGTAGTGTCATTTGCTATTTAAATACATCAACTCGTTATTGAATGGAAAAAATTTAAGGTGACTATATATACCTTGTACCATTTGTCCTGTAGTTCGCTTTGAGCTGCTTCTGATCCTGATCCAATAGCTTTTGCGTCGTATCGTACAAAAGTGCCAGAAGGGTCAGTGTGATATCTGCACGGTTGTTAAAATTTATTCTGGATCCTATAAAACAGGGAGCACTGACAATTGCGGTCCCAATTCATCAATACCAGCGATCAAAAGTGCAACACCAAAAGGTCGACTCATCATCGCCTCCTCATCATGTACACTCTCACCGAACCTCAAGGCTAAATCACATACAGCCTGCGTTACGCTCTCAACTTTGATCTTCTCGTCATATGTGAACGCATGGTTTTGGGCTGTCACCCGAGCATGGTCGATCATTGTGCGGGCGTCTGCCGTTAGTCCAGACATTGCGCAACCCAAATGAGAGTCGATTTCCATGATTTTTTCAATGGAACTTGATTCTAGTAGAGGAGATTGGACACGTTTTTCGACAGCAAGGACGACACCCTCTGGCGTACGAATACCGACGGTTGTTGAACCGAGCTGAGTTATAGAAGATTAGGTACAGATGTACTTGGGATCCACAAATTGCGTACCTTTATTGCCTCGATGGCATACTCCACTGATATGTTGTTACGATCAGTCTTAGTGGAATTATATGCGTAGAACTCACCTTGGAAAAGGCGGCCTTCAGGTGAAAAGGTGTTCACACCCCGATCTAATGGACCTGATGAGCAGAGACGAAAATGGCATTCAATCAACGAAGGCGTACCATACTCTGAACGCGTCAAAAACATGATAGTAAAGGAATAAGAAAGGTTGTTCAGCAATTGGAATAAATCACCTGTAAAGCTTGCGTGTTGCTTCGACGCGTGTTCAGCCCGTGGGAACCAAATTGATCTTATCTTAGCTTGCAAGGAAGTCATCGCTAAGTTAGGTTGAAGCAATTGTGAACCACGTTCGTTCGATGCGGAACGTTTAAGAGCTGTCGTGCGACGTGTAAAATCATGTATATAATTTGTCTTTTACTTGGGGAGGTTTATGGTCAGTGCCGGTAACTGGTCATTGAACCCAGGTAGTGGAGCGCCGATAATCGATCGAACTGGAGTCATCCAGTGTAAACATGTCCACTTCTAAGCTGACCCCCGCAGACCTCAAAGCGATCCTCTCTTTCACAGTCAACCTTGCACGCAAGGCAGGATCCCTTATCCTTGAAGGATCAGTAGCCATCCAATCTCCTTCTTCCAATGTCAATGAGAAGAAAAATTCCGTAGACTTAGTGACGGAATACGACGTTCGAGTGGAGGAGTTAGTCAAAAAAGAATTGAAGACTCAATACCCGACCTTCCAATTGTAAGCTTTGTGCAAAATTTTCCATCTGACGATCTTATCTTTTGGAACAGCATCGGGGAGGAGTCATATTCTGCTGGCTACCGTCCTTCTTTGACAGATGAGCCAACGTTCTGTGTCGACCCTATTGGTGCAGTTGGGCTAGCTCTGTCCTTGACAGTCGCTGACCCTTCACAGATGGAACGACTAATTTTATCCATGGGTTTCCCTTTGTGTGCATCTCTCTTGGGCTCATCTATGAGCGTCGCCCTATCTTGGGTGTAATCTATAACCCATTCTTAAACCATCTGGTCAGTGTTCGTGGCCGGCATATATGCGGGCTGGATCTAATAAACACATAGTATACAGGTATCAAAGGCCATGGCTCATTCCTTACCCCAGGACTGGATTTAGAACCTCTGAGGCTCCCATTGGCGTCGCCACCTAAATCCCTCCCTTCGCTCAGTCAGGCGCTTATCGGTAATTAGGATCCTTTCTCGGGGTTCTGGAATATTCACTGACAACGTCGGGCGGGTCTTTAGCCGTCGAGTGGGGTTCAGATCGTACCCTTGGTACAATCAACGCAAAAGCTGGCTCCTTCTCTCGTTTAGCTGGAAATCCTGCGCAAGGAGTTGTAGGCGGGAAGATGGCGCATTCTCTTCGATCCATAGGTAGTGCAGCGCTCAATTACGGATTGGTAGCACAGGGAGGTTTAGATTTATATTGGTATGTCTGTCTTCCTTTATATAATTCTGTCGTCGTTGAAACCTGGATTGGTCAGGGAAATCGGCTGTTGGCCTTGGGATGTATGTGCAGGAATTGTCATTGCAGAAGAAGCGGGTTGCCTAGTAACAGGCTCTCATGATGTTTTTGCGACTTCATCCTCTTCCGAGAACTTCGGCGTTGTGACAGAAGAGATCCTGACTGGAAGAAAATATCTAGTTGTGCGTGCCATAGGAGAGTCAAAGGTCAATTTGATGTGGATCCGAGTCATTCCTTTCTTTTCAACTTAACTGTCTGAAACCTAGGATGAAACAGGTTCCGCCGCTCAGAAGCGAATCATCAAAGAATTCTACGAGACTGTGGAGGATGTGACGGCCAATTAACTTCGTTAGGGAGATTGATTTAAGCAAGGCGGCCCGCATAGAGCTACACGATCGAGTCACATCATGTGTGCGCGATGTCACGCACCGCCTGCTGGAATAAATGAGGTTGAGCTTTGTGTTCCTTCTCACGTTTGAGGACAGAATGACTACACCCACTTATTATCTTCCTGTCGGCCCGCTGATTATGATCATGTCCATAATCTCCGTCAGCTGATCTTCTTGACCTTTTATATACCTTGAGGCCTCGTTGAAGGCTTAAAAGAGGCTATTCTGTTCAGATTCAAGTTTGTCTCTCTTGCTGTTTCTTGACGTATCGCTTCTTCCATGGCGAGGGCCGCTCCAACAAATCGTTACGCTATTCAACTAGCTATATTCATTGCTTTCGGTACGCGTTAATTTTTATACTCCCTACCTCATTTCTTATAAATCAGGTGGTGAAGCTATTCAACGCAATGTCAAGAACCGCTCTCAATGTGATCATTAACCAGGTTTTCTATTCGGTTATGACATTGGTGTCATTTCGGTCAGTGAAATAAGTTGTACTTATCAGTTGTTCTTGCACAATGCTCCTAGGGATGTTTGATTATGCCAGACTTCTTTTTTTTTTTTTGTCAATTTAAGTCTTCGGGGCTAGGTCCCATGTCGGCTTTACATTTATGTGTTACTTCTACAGTACGATTGGCCCCTAATGCCAGTAATCGACTCCGCAATCCTACAGCGCAT
>Ga0193743_1000102_pt1 | contig 63099 bp, 57 predicted proteins | sample L2c2metaG_FD_143038 | JGI IMG/M metagenome (GOLD analysis project Ga0193743, IMG submission 143038) | Soil microbial communities from a riparian zone of the East river system, Colorado, United States - L2c2 | ecosystem: Environmental > Terrestrial > Soil > Riparian zone | place: USA: East River... | reverse complement strand
GCTATTGCGCCCGCATGACCGGCTCCGTGCTGGATGGTGAGGATGTCGTGCAGGATGCGCTGTTCGAGGCCTATCGCAAACTAGACAAATACGACGAAAGTCGTCCGCTGGCCCCGTGGCTCTTTCGCATTGCGCACAATCGCTGCATCGATCTTCTGCGTCGCCGGGGGGTCCGCGAAGAGGCCGAAGCGACTGTGGCCGGGCCCGATTCAGTCTCCCCTGTAGAACCACCCGGCTTTGGCCTGGGTCGCGCGGTCGAACATCTTGTGGTGACGCTTCCTCCGATGGAACGTGCTTGCGTCCTGTTGAAAGATGTCTTTGACGACTCACTCGAAGAGATTGCGGAGATCGTCGGTTCGTCGGTGGGCGGAGTGAAGGCGGCAATTCATCGCGGCAGATCGAAGCTGACGACGCGCCCAGCACTTTCGACCGCAACGTGCCCCGCGAATCCCGAGTTTGCTGCCCTGCTCCGCCTTTACGTCGAGCGATTCAATCGTCGAGATTGGGATGGCCTTCGCGAGCTCATTAGCGCGGATGCTCGTGTGCGAGTGGCGGATCGCTTCGCTGGCCGAGTCGCTGACTCACCTTACTTTGGAAACTACGAGCGCTGGAGCGTGCCGTGGCGCATGGCGGTGGGCGAAGTGGACGGCCAACCCCTGGTCGTTCGGCTACAGAAGGACGCCGGTGAGTGGACACCTGCTGGTGTCGTCCGGTTGGAGTGGGAAGGCCCAAGTATGCTTCGCATCACTGACTATGGGCACTGTCCATGGGTGCTCGAGTCTGCCACGTCTGTTGTTGTCGGGACAGCCTTTCTTAACTGACAACGCGCGTATCCCTGCGCGCCCAGGAGCCGTAATAGGAGATAGAACTGCAATTCCGGCAAAGGAGAAAGCCTGCAATGAAGTACTTAGTGCTTGCCTCTATCTCTCTACTTGCGGGCCTCGGCGCGATCGTTCGTGCACAGGCCCCTCACTACCCTCCCCTCAGCGAATACATGATGACCTCGGACGCCGAGGTCGCGCTCGCCAGGAGTGCGGCGCCAGACAATGTTTCGTCTCACGCCACCGTCAAGGTGCTCACGGAGTCGGGCTATAAGGTGGCGTCGCAGGGCGACAACGGATTCGTCTGCATTGTCATGCGCGGTTGGGGCGGCCCCCTCTTTACACCCGTACAGTTGCGCGCCATGGTATACGACGCGAAGATTCGGGCGCCGATTTGCTTCAACCCGGTAGCGAGTCGCACTATGCTGCAGCTTGAGGAAACGCGCGCTAGGCTTGCCATGGAAGGCAAGAATCCGGATCAGATCGCAGATGCGGTACAAGCGGCCTACACCAGGGGTGAGCTGCCGAAGATGGAAACGGTGGCCTTTGCCTATATGTTTTCCGCAGATCAATATCTCGGGCCCGGAGCCGGCGCGTGGCATCCGCACATGATGGTCTACGCACCCTATAACACCAACGCGCTGATGGGCAACAACCCCTTTGGCAGCATGCTGCCTGCCGTTGGCGACGATGCTGGGACACCCTTTGCTGTCACGGTCATTCCTGTCGGTCGCGAGCTGGCGGTCAAAATGAAGCCCAATTAGCCATCCGGCGAGAGCCTACGTCGACGAACATTCCACACGCGGTCGGGGGCTACAATCGCAGTAGTCCCTGCTGTATCGATTCGACAGATGGCCTACCAGGTTCTCGCCCGCAAATACCGCCCCCAATTCTTCCGTGACGTGATCGGGCAGGAGCACGTCACCCGCACCCTGCTGAACGCGCTCCAGCAGGGCCGCATCGCCCACGGCTACATCTTCAGCGGCCATCGCGGCATCGGCAAAACTACCATCGCCCGCATCCTGGCCATGGCGCTCAACTGCCAGCACGCCATCGGCTCTGCCGAGCGGCCAACCGCTGAGCCCTGCGGCATCTGCGACGCCTGCACCGAAATACGCTCCGGCTCCGCCGTCGATGTCATCGAGATCGACGCTGCCACCAACCGCGGCATCGACGAGATTCGCGAGCTGCGCGACGCTGCCCGCTACCGGCCAGCGCGCGATCGCTACAAGATCTACATCCTCGACGAGGCGCACCAGATCACCGACGCCGCCTTCAACGCGCTGCTCAAGACGCTCGAAGAGCCGCCTGACCACGTCATCTTCATGATGGCGACCACGCAGCCGGAGGATATTCCGCAGACCATCCGGTCGCGCTCGCAGCACTACTCGTTTCACGCCGTGCGCTTTGACGACATTGTGACGCAGTTGCACTCGATCGCAGAGCGCGAAACGCTCGACGCCGACGATGCCGCGCTCGCCCTGCTTGCCGAAGCAGGCGACGGCTCCATGCGCGACGCGCTCTCCATCATGGACCAGGCCATCGCCAGCTCACCCGTCACCAACGGCCGCCCGCACCTGGAAGCCGCGCAGATTCGCGAGCTCATGGGCACCGTGCCCAACACTGTCTTCGAGCGTCTGCTCGAATCCATCAGCGAGAACGACAGCGCCGCGGTCATGACCGGCATCGACACGCTGCTGAACGCCGGCAACAGTCCGTCGCAACTGGCGCGCCAGCTCGTCCGCTATCTCCGCAATACATTGATGTCCAAGCTTGGCGGCGAATCGACCGAACTGCTGCAGATCTCCGGCGACGAGCGCGCCCGCGTCGCGCGCACCGCCATGCTCTTCAGCGAAGAAGACCTCGCCCGCTTTCTGCAGATCATGCTGCGCAGCTTCGACGACCTGAACTATCGGCAGGAGCCGCGCTTCCATCTGGAACTGGGACTGCTCAAGCTCGTCCACACGCAGCGCCTCATCCCACTCGAACAGCTCCTCAGTCAGCTTCCCGGCGGCCAGCTCCCGGGCGGTCCGATCTCCGGCGTCGCTACCGGTACCTCGCGTCCCTCCGTTGCGCCGTCGCGCCCTGCTGCATCCGCTGCTCCTTCCCCACGGCCCGGCGCTTCACAGGCGCCACCGCGAAGTGTCATCAGCACCGAAGCCGCACGCGGCGGATCGGTCACTTCATCCACACCCGCCCAGCCGACGCAGCCCACCTTCTCGCCCTTCGAATCCGATACGCGCCGCAAATCCGGACCTTCCGGCTTCGCTGTCGCAAGTGAATCCGCAGCAACGTCGTTAACCGTCGGCGCCCTTGCCGTCGATACGGCGATCGCAGATTCACCCATCGCGCTTCACGACCCGGCACCGACATTCGACGCCGTGGATGAATCGCAGAACCTTCAACCGCACGAGCCGCCCGACTGGCAGATTCACGGCCACGCCACACCGGAGGAAGAGCGCATTGCTGCGGACCTGGAAGAGGAGATCGCCTCGGACGACCAGCCCGAGCCGCCTGCCTCCGGTGAGTTTGTGAGCCTGACCGATAAGCTGCGCGATGCGGTCACCCAGGCGTTGCACGAAAAGGGGCATGAGACGGCCAGCGCGCTGCTGCGCGGCGGCCAGTGGACAGTCGCCGACGGGAGCATCACGGTCTCGGTGGCCGTGAGGAAAACCATGCTCTCGCTCACCATGAATCCGGAGGCGGAACGGATCGCGCGCACCGCGCTCCAGCAGGCGGGCAGCAACGCAAAGCTCGTGGTGCTGCCGGGCGACGGCTCAGCCTCGCCCACGCCACCCGCGCCGCACGCCGCCAAAGGCAGCACCCAGTCGCACGCGCTCGACAATCCGTTAGTCAAGCAGGCCCAGGAACTCTTCCGCGCCGAGGTGCGCGACGTTCTCGATCTGCGCAATAAGCGCTAGCCTCAAACGAAAGGACATCGATTGAATCCGCAAGACATCCAGAAAATGCTGGGCCAAGCGCAGGAGATGCAGCAGCAGATGGAGCAGCGCCTCGCCAACACCGTCGTTGAAGCTACCTCCGGCGGCGGTGCCGTCACAGTGAAGATGAATGGCAAGAAGCAGGTGCTCTCGCTCAAGATCGATCCCTCTGCGGCTGCCGGCCTGATTTCGAACACTTCGGGCGCCGCTGATATCGAGATGCTCGAGGACCTCATCGTCGCCGCGCTCAACGAAGCCAGCCGCCGTGCCGATGAGAGCCTGCAGTCCGGCCTCTCAGGAATGCTGGGCGGCCTCAACCTGCCCGGCTTCTAGCGCCCGCCATCATGTCCCGCTTTGCAGAGCCCATGGCGCGTCTCATCGAGGAGCTGCGCAAACTTCCCGGCATCGGCGCCAAGAGCGCGCAGCGCCTCGCCTTCCACATCCTGCGTTCCAGCGCAGCCGACGCTGACGCGCTCTCCGACGCCGTGCGCGAGCTCAAAGCGAAGCTGCGCCTCTGCTCCGTCTGCAACAACATCACGGATGTCGATCCCTGCGTCTACTGCGCGAGTCCCACGCGCAACCAGCGCCAGGTTTGTGTGGTCGAAGAGCCTACCAGCATCAGCGTGATCGAGCGCACCCACTACAACGGCGTCTATCACGTGTTGCACGGCACGCTCTCGCCATTGCACGGCGTCGGACCGGAGCATCTGCGCACCGGCTCGCTCACCTCACGCGCCGAACGCGGCGAGATCGACGAAGCCATCCTCGCCACTAGCCCGACGCTGGAAGGCGAGGCCACGGCTTCCCTGCTCGCCGACCTGCTCAAGCCCTATGCGGTACGTATCACTCGCATCGCCACCGGCGTGCCTGCGGGCAGCGACATCGAATATGCGGATGAGGTCACGATGACCCGCGCGCTCGAAGGCCGGCGGGAGGTCTGAGGGCTACAAAGCAAACGCCCGGCGATGGCCAGGCGTTTACGATTCCCTAAAGTAAAACTTTAACTCCGGAGCCGGGCGAGCAGATCCTGCGGATGCACCGGCTTGGCTAGGATTTCAAACTCGTGGCCCTGCGTCCGCGCCCGGTCCAGCAGATCGGCGGTCGCCGCCTGCCCGGAGAAAAGCAAAATCTTGCATGTGGGCAGCATCCCGCGGATCTTGATGGCCGCGTCGATGCCATTCATATCCGTCATGATGACGTCGGAGATCAGCATGTCCGGCTTCAGCGTCTTCGCCGTCTCCACTGCTTTTTCGCCGCTGTAGACGGCTGTTGCCTCAAAGCCCGCTTGGTTCAGGATGATGGACAGGGTATCGGCGATCACACGTTCGTCATCGGCTACCAGGACTTTAGGCTTTCCTTGTGATTCGGACATTCGCTCCCTTTTGCTCGCGGCACTGGCTGCCGGACTCTATCTCCTCGACTTGAATTGCCGGAGATCGGCGCCAGCGTGAAAACTCGCTTGCTCACGTACTTTCGCTGCGGGCGCAATCATGGGGAGACGGTCGCCCAAGCCCCTTCTATGACGAAAGGCTGAGAGAGGGTAACAGCCCATCTACTCCTGCAGGAAAATGCTCTATGCCGTAGATGATACGCTTCCCGTGTGGAGATGCTTCATCTCCCCGCAAACAGACGACGCATACATTGGATGGAATGGTCAGGTGTCGTACGGACCCTGTCTTCCGCCGCACTCTGCCTGATCTGTGATGCAAAAACGTAGCACCAGTGACTGTGCTCAAACCGCTTCCCCGGTTTGGCGGCCTCGGGACGCTTCGTGGTTGGATGCTTCTATGAACGATACGACCGAGACAATCATTCACGCTGAGAAGGTCGAAAAGTATTACGCGCAGCCGAGCGAGAACCGCATTCAGGTCATCGCGCCCACGGACCTGTCGATTGTTCCTGGTGAAATCGTTGCGCTGCTTGGCCCCTCGGGTTCGGGTAAGTCCACTTTGCTTCGCATGCTCACCGGGCTTACCAAGCCATCGGCCGGCGAAGTCTACTGGCACCAGACGCCCATCTCCCGCGCGAATCCAAACGTCTCGATCGTCTTCCAGAGCTTCGCACTCTTTCCCTGGCTGACGGTGCTGGAAAATGTCGAAGCGCCGCTGAAGGCGCGCGGCATGGACGCGGAGGAGCGCCGCGAACGTAGCCTGCGCATCCTCAACACAGTGGGTCTCGACGGTTTCCAGGCCGCCTTTCCCAAAGAGCTCTCCGGCGGCATGCGGCAACGTGTCGGCTTTGCGCGCGCGCTCGTGGTCGAGCCGGAGGTCCTTTTCATGGATGAGCCCTTCTCGGCCCTCGACGTGCTCACGGCGGAGAACCTGCGCAGCGAGCTGCTGGAGCTGTGGCAGAAGAAGACCATCCCTACGCGCGCCATCTTCCTCGTCACGCACAACATAGAAGAGGCTGTCCTGCTGGCCGATCGCATCATCGTCCTGGGACGCAATCCCGGGCACGTGCGCGTGGACTTCCGCGTCACCCTCGCGCAGCCCCGCGATCGCAAGTCGTCGCTCTTTACTCAGCTCGTCGACTACATCTACACCGTGCTCACCCGCCCCGATGTGCAGCCCAGCAATGTGCCGGAGCGTGTCGCCATCCGCGACCAGCGCCAGATGCACTACCAGATGCTGCCGCACGCGCGTCCCGGCGGCATCGCCGGCCTGCTCGAAATCCTGATCGACCGCGGCGGCAAGGACGATGTGTACAAGCTCGCCGATGAGCTCGGCTTCGAACTCGACGACCTCTTCCCCATTGTCGAAGCAGCGCAGTTGCTCGGCTATCTCAAACTGGAGGAAGGCGACGTCGCCATCACGGAGAGTGGCCGCCTTTTCGCCGACTCCGAGATTCTGAAGCAGAAGGAGCTCTTCCGCGTCGCGGCACTGGAACACATCCTGCTGCTGCGGCAGATCACCCGCGCGCTCGACACCAAGAACGACCACACCGTTCCCGAAGACTTCTTCCTCGACATGCTCGACGAGCAGTTTTCGCAGGAGGAGACGCTGCGCCAGCTCGAAACGGCCATCAACTGGGGCCGCTATGCCGAGCTCTTTGATTTCGACGCCAGCCGGCGCCGCTTCATCAAGCCCGAAGTCGAAGCTGCCGTCGAGGAGATCGTCGAGTGAGATCGCTGCGCGTCCAGACGCTCTCACGCACGCTGGTGCTGGAGCGTTCGTGGCCCGTCGTGCTGGACCTGTCCGTAGCAGCCTTCTGTCTTGCCGCGTTCTACTGCGTTGTGCTCCTGGGCCGCTACTGGTTCTCGCATCCCGTGCCCTCGGCGCAGATATCTCAGTCCGCGCACGCCCTTCCGCTCTACGCCTTCTACTCCATCGTCCGCATCGGCGTCGCCTATCTGCTCAGCCTGATCTTCGCTGTCGGCTACGGCTACTACGCCGCGTATCATCCGCGCGTCGAAGCCTTCATGATCGCCGTGCTGGACATCCTCCAGTCCATCCCGGTGTTAAGCTTCCTGCCCGGCGTCATGCTGGTGATGGTCTCATTGCTGCCCACGCGCCAGCTTGGCGTGGAGATGGGCGCCATCCTGCTCATCTTCACCGGCCAGGTGTGGAACATGGCCTTCAGCTTCTACTCCTCCATCCGCAGCATTCCGCGCGAGCTGCGCGAGGCTTCGCAGATCTATGGCTTCACCGCGTGGCAACGCTTCTGGCAGCTGGAGCTACCCTTCTCCGCCATCGGGCTGGTATGGAACTCCATGGTCTCTGTCGCCGGCGGCTGGTTCTTCCTCATGGCATGCGAGATGTTCGTTCTCGGCGACCGGGACTTCCGCCTGCCCGGCCTCGGCTCCTACCTGCAGACCGCCGCCAGCAATGGCAACACGCGCGCGATGATCTGGGGCCTCGCCGTGATGATCGCCATCATCGTGGCGACAGACCAGTTCATCTGGCGTCCGGTGATTGCCTGGGCGGACAAGTTCAAGTTCGAGCAGGTGGAGAGTTCGCAGCGCGCCAGCTCACCGATTCTCTACGCGCTGCGCAACTCCAACGCCATCGGCTGGCTGCACAAGCAGACATTCGTGCCGCTGGGCGAGCGCATCTACCAGGGCCTCGCCGCGCGCCGTCTTCGCGCGCTTGCGCAGCCGGAACGCAGCGCCGCGTCGCGTCAGCGTTCGCTCATCGCGAACAGCTCCGTCTTCATCGTGCTGCTGGCCGCCGCCATCTTCGCGGCCTTCCACGCCATACTGCTGCTGCGTCACTTGCATGGTGCGGAGTTTCTTCAATTGTTCAAGGGCGCAGGCGCCACCTTCCTGCGCGTGAATGCATCGCTGCTCATCGCCGCGCTCTGGACCATCCCGGTAGGCGTGGCCATCGGCTTTCACCCCCGCCTCGCGCGCATCGCGCAGCCATTGGCCCAGATCGCCGCTTCGGTCCCGGCAACGGCGCTCTTCCCGGTGCTGCTCCTCGCGTTGGTCCGCGCCGGTGGCGGACTCGGCATCGGCTCCATCGCCCTGATGTTGCTGGGCACGCAGTGGTACATCCTGTTCAACGTCATCGCCGGAGCCATCGCCATCCCCTCCGATCTGAAGGAGGTCTCCGGACTCTTTCATTTCGGGAGTGTGCAACGCTGGAAGACGCTGATCCTCCCCGGCATCTTCCCTTACCTCATCACCGGGCTGGTTACTGCCTCAGGCGGCGCGTGGAACGCCAGCATCATCGCCGAGTACTTCCATCTCCGCGGCCAGACACTCTCCACGCTCGGCCTTGGCGCCGAGATCAGCCGCGCCACAGACCATGGCCAGTTCGACATGCTGCTGATGGCGACCATCATCATGGCCCTCATGGTGGTCACCGTCAACCGCCTCGTCTGGCGGCCGCTCTTCCACCTTGCCGAGACGAAATACCGTCTGGAAGGCTAAGAAAACTTCCTCAATTGTTCCGCACCTGACAGAGAACACTCTGGATGGATGAATGGAGTACTATACGTCGTGATGACGGTCAACGAACGCATGATTCTTTTGGTGGAAGACGATCCCGACCATGAGGCGCTTACCATCCGCGCTCTCAAAAAGGCCAATATCGCCAACAATATCCGGGTGGCGCACGACGGCGAAGAGGCCATCAACATGCTCTTCGGCAGTGGCGAGGACACACTTCCCTACTTGCCGCAGGTGGTCCTGCTCGATCTGAAGTTGCCGAAGATCGACGGCCTCGAAGTGCTCCGCCGCATTCGCGAATCGGAGCAGCATCGCATGCTGCCTGTTGTTGTCCTTACCTCCTCCGACGAGGAGAGTGATCTGATGCGCAGCTACAAGCTCGGCGTCAACAGCTACATTCGCAAGCCGGTGAACTTCACCGACTTTGCAGAAGCAACGCGCCAGCTTGGCATGTACTGGCTGGTATTGAACGAGGCGCCCCCCATGCCTCTTCGTTAAATTGGCCGACTCGAAAGCCGCCGGCCTCCATAGAAGACAAAACTCTTTCCAGCACCCCACGCGATGCGCGCTCCAGATCATCACCCGGATCAGATCGATAGCCAGCCAGCGGCGGTAACTCCGCTTCGCGTCCTGCTGGTGGAAGACAGCGAGGACGATGCCCTTCTCCTCGCCCGCTACTTTGAACGCGCCGGCTACGAGCCGTCTGTGCGGCGTGTCGAGACCGCCGACGAGATGCACCGTGCGCTCAGCGAGTCGCATACCCAATGGGACGTGGTACTCGCCGACTTCAAACTTCCCAACTTCAGCGCCCCCGCCGCCCTGCACCTGCTCAAGCACATGGGCCAGGATGTTCCCTTCATCGTCATGTCCGGCGCGGTCAGCGAAGAGACTGCCGTCGAAGCCATGCGGGCCGGTGCTCACGATTACGTCTCGAAGCAGAATCTGGCGCGGCTCGTCCCCGCCATCGAACGCGAGATACGAGAAGCGCGCGCCCGCCGCTCGAAGATCGACGCCGAGCACGCCCTCCACGCCAGTCAGGAACGATTCCTGCGCCTCGTGCAGGCCATGCCCGTCGGCCTGATCATCGCGGAGCCGAACGGCACGGTCCGGTATGCGAACACCACTGTCGAACGCCTGCTCGGCTATGGCGAACAGGAGCTGCGCAGCGGCGCGGTTGCCTTCGGCAGTATCTTTGGCGCGGACGGCCCGGCGGTGCTCGCACGGTTGCAGGCCGCCGCCACTGCAGAGCAGCGGCGGACCTTTGAAGCACTGTGCCGCACCCGCACGAACGAACAGGTTCCCGTGCTGATCGCCCTGGCTCCCCTTGCACCGGAGAGCTCTTCCGCATCCCCGGCGGCGCCGGAGCAGATCGCCATCTTTTTTGTCGACCTCACCGAACAGAAGCGCAGTGAAGAGGTGATGCGCCGGACCGAGAAGCTGGCGGCCACCGGACGCCTCGCTGCCTCCATCGCGCATGAGATCAACAATCCGCTTGAGGCGGTCACCAACTGTCTCTTCCTCATCGGCTCTGGCCAGCTCGATGCCCGGTCGCGGGAATATCTGCGCATCGCGCAGCAGGAGCTGGACCGCGTCACCCACATCACCACTCAGACGCTGCGCTTCTACCGCCAGAGCACAAAACCGGTGGCGTCCAACGTCAACGAGCTGCTGGACAGCGTGATCGCGCTCTACGAACCTCGTCTGCGCGGCTATTCCATCGCCATCCAACGTCGCTACAAAGACGTTCCTCTTTTGCACGCCTACGAGGGCGAGATTCGCCAGGTGCTGGCCAACTTCATCGGCAATGCCATCGACGCCATGCATCGCAATGGGGGACGCCTCATGCTGCGCAGTGCGGCTGGCCGCGATCCCCGCACCGGGGTGCAGGGCGTTTACGTCACTGTGGCAGATACAGGATGCGGAATGGATGCCGCCACTCGTTCCCGTATCTTTGAGCCTTTCTTCTCCACCAAAGGCACCACCGGCACCGGCCTTGGCCTGTGGGTCAGCCAGACCATCATTGACAAGCACGCCGGACGCATCGGCATCCGCACCCGCATCCAACAGCGCCCGCATACCGCCGGCGGCACTGTCTTCCGCATCTTTCTTCCGCTTCAGCCCACCGGCGTCACCCCGACTCATAGCGATCTGTGAGCCTCGCGTCGTGCTCGGAGCCCGCAACAAGCAACACTCTTCCCTTCCCACGCTTCTGAGTCGAAGGAACCCCCTCAGCGGCATTCGCAGCATTCCAGAAAAGAGCACGAAACGTATGGCACGCACACTACTGCCCGGAAAACCGTATCCGCTGGGCGCAAAATGGAGCAGCAAGGGAACAAACTTCGCCATCTATTCGGAGAACGCAACAGGTGTTGAGCTCTGCCTCTTCGACGATCAAAATAAACAGATCGAATCACTGCCGCTGGAAGAAAGTACCGCCTTTGTCTGGCATGGCTTCCTTCCTGGAATCCGTCCCGGCCAGCGCTACGGGTATCGCGTGTACGGTCCCTGGGACCCCGCAAAGGGCCAGCGCTTCAACGAGAAGAAACTGCTGGTCGACCCCTACGCGCAGGCCATCACCGGCGAGGTGAAGTGGGGGCAGCCCATCTTTCCCTATACCTTCGGCAAGAAGGATGCTGACCTGAAGAAGAACAACCAGGACAGCGGACCCGGCATGCCCAAGTCGGTCGTCACCGACCCGGCATTCGACTGGACGGGCGACCGGCGGCTGCGCATCCCGCTTGCCGATTCCATCATTTATGAAGTCCACGTGCGCGGCTTCTCCATCAACAACCCGGCGATTCCGGAAGAGCTGCGCGGCACCTACGCAGGGCTCGCTCATCCCACCAACATCGCGTACCTGAAGAAGCTCGGCATCACCGCCGTAGAGCTGCTCCCGGTCCATCACTTCATCAACGACGCTCACCTCGTCGAGCAGGGACTCACCAATTATTGGGGATACAACACGCTCGGCTACTTCGCGCCCGCCGAGCGTTACAGCTCCGACAAGACGCCCGGCGCCTCGGTACGAGAGTTCAAAACCATGGTGAAGGAGCTGCACAAGGCCGGCATCGAGGTCATTCTCGACGTGGTTTACAACCACACCTGTGAGGGCAACCAGATGGGCCCGATACTCAACTTCAAGGGCATCGACAACACCGTCTACTACCGCACCATGGCCGATGATCCACGCTTTTACATGGACTACACCGGCACCGGCAACACACTCAATGTCCGCCACCCGCAGGTGCTCAAGCTCATCATGGACTCGCTGCGTCACTGGGTGACCGAGATGCACGTCGATGGCTTTCGCTTCGATCTTGCCGCAACACTCGCTCGCGAGCTGCACGACGTGGACCGGCTCTCCGGCTTCTTCGACATCATCAACCAGGACCCCACCCTCGCCGACGTCAAGCTGATCGCCGAGCCCTGGGATGTTGGCGATGGCGGCTATCAGGTCGGCAACTTTCCTGTGATCTGGGCGGAGTGGAACGGCAAGTACCGCGACACCGTGCGCAAGTTCTGGAAGGGCGACGAAGGCCAGCTCAGCGACCTCGGCTACCGGCTCACCGGCTCCAGCGACCTCTACCAGCACGATGGCCGCCGCCCTTACGCCAGCATCAACTTCGTCACCGCCCACGATGGCTTCACCCTGCGCGATCTGGTCAGCTACAACGACAAGCACAACGAAGCGAACAAGGAAGACAACAAAGACGGCACCAACGACAACGAGTCCTGGAACATGGGCGTCGAAGGCGACACCGAGGACGAAACGATCAACCACGCGCGCGATCGACAGATGCGCAACTTTCTCGCCACGCTGATTCTCTCGCAAGGCGTGCCGATGATCTGCGGAGGAGATGAACGCGGCCGCACGCAGTACGGCAACAACAACGCCTTCTGCCAGGACAATGAAATCAGTTGGTATGACTGGCGGCCCAGCGAGCGTAAGCAACTGCTCGTCGACTTCACCAGCCACCTCGTCCATCTGCGCAGGAAGCACAACAACTTCCGCCGCCGCAAATTTTTCCAGGGCGCAGCCATTCACAATTCGGCAGTCCGCGACATCGCCTGGTACGAGGCCAGCGGCGCAGAATTGGATGAGGGCGCATGGAGCGCGTCCTGGGGCCACAGCCTCAGCTTCATGCTGAATGGCCGCACCCTCAACACGAAAGACCAGCACGGCAATCCGGTGATGGACGATTCTTTCCTCATCCTGATCAACGCGTACCATGAGGGAGTCGAGTTCAAACTTCCACCCTGCCCCTGCAATGGATACTGGGAGTGCATGATGAACACGGACGATCTGCACGAGGAGTTCGAGCGCCGCAAGGTGGATGAGACGGTCATCGTCGCCGGCCGCTCCATGATGCTGCTCACCGAATGCGGAGCTGAGACCAACCTTGATGAAGCAGGACCGGAGGACCGTGACTGAACCTATCCGCTGTGGCGTAATCGGTTTTGGCCTTGCCGGCCGCGTATTTCATTCCGCCGTCATCGATGCAACCGCCGGACTCGAGCTCGCGGCAATCTTGCAACGCAGCGGCGATGCGGCACAGAAGGCCTATCCACAGGTGCCCGTCTACGCGTCGCTCGATGCCATGCTCACGCAGGCGAAGCTCGACGTTGTCGTTGTCGCAACACCGAATGACACGCATGTGCCCATGGCGGAGCAATGCCTGCGCGCCGGAAAACATGTGGTCATTGACAAGCCGGTGGCCGTCTCGTCCAGCGAAGCCGCTTCCCTGGTTCCTATCTCGCGCGAAGCCGGCCGCCGCGTCTTCGTCTACCACAACCGGCGCTGGGATGGTGACTTCCTCACCGTGCAGCAACTGTTGAAGGGAGATCAGCTCGGCACCGTGCGCACCTTCGAGTCGCACTTCGACCGCTTCCGTCCCACGCCGAAGCAGGGCGCATGGCGCGAAGAGGCGGGGCACGGCAACGGCATCCTGCTCGACCTCGGATCACACCTCGGTGACCAGGCGCTAGTCCTCTTCGGGCTGCCCAGCGCCGTATGGGGCGATGTGCGCTCGGAACGCGCCGGCTCCAACGTCGATGACGCCTTCGACCTGCGGCTCTACTATCCCGAGGTCACGGTGTGGTTGCGCTCCACGTCGTTGTCACCGCTTCCCGCCGTACGCTTTCTGCTGGAAGGCACACGCGGCAGCTACCGCAAGGACAACCTCGATCCGCAGGAAGACGCGCTCCGCGCTGGCGACCTTTTCAAGAGCAAACCCTGGGGCATGGATCCGAAGAGCGCATGGGGCGTCATCACTACGCTCAACGCGAACGGGGGCACGCATCACACCACCGTCCCCACGCTGCCTGGCGACTACCGCGGCTTCTACGCGAATGTGCGCGACACGCTGCTGGGCAAGGCAGAGCAGGCAGTCACCCTGGTGGACGCATGGCGTGTGCTGCGTCTGCTCGAATGGGCGCGCGAGAGCAGCGAAAAGCGCGCGGCGGTCACCTGCGACTGGAGCACCGCGCCAAAGCTCTAGCTGAGAGTCTTGTGCAGGAACGCATAGCTGATCTTCAGGCTGTCCATCGGCGGCTTGTCGCTCTTGTCCTCTTCCACAAAGTAGTGCTCGATGCCCAGCTTCTGCGCGAGCGCCAGCAGTGGCCGCCATGCAATAGTGCCGCTTCCGACCTCGGTGAAATGCCCGGCAGAGTCGTCCAGTGCCTGCGACGTGGGCACATCGACCTTGCGATCTTTCAGGTGCAGTAGCCGCACCCGCTTGCCCAGTTGGTTCAGCAGCAGCACCGGGTTTCGGCCCGCCTGCGTGATCCAGTAGGTGTCCATCTCCAGCCACACCAGTTCAGGATCCGTCTCCTTCAGCAGGATGTCGTATCCGGTGGTTCCCTTCAGGTCCTGGAACTCGTAGTTGTGGTTGTGATACGCAAGGCGCATACCGTGCTGCTGGCACAGCTTTCCCCATTGGTTGAAGGACGCAGCCGCGCGGCGAAAGCCCTCCGGCGATCCCCACTGCGCCTTGGGCAGCATGGGGCATACCATCCACTTCAGTCCCAGGCGGCGTGCATACGGGATCCTCGAAACGAACTCGTCGTAAGCGAAATGCGCGCTGGGTGCCGTCAGTCCAGACCGGTGCACAATGGCTGAAAGTTCATGGGCGGTGTGATTGTAGAGGTTCTGGTAGAGCTCGACTTCTTCGTAGCCAATGGCGCGGATCTGCTTCAGCAAATCCAGAAGATTGCCACTCTTCACCAGGTCGCGAATCGTGTAAAGCTGCACTCCAAGAGGGATATGCTTCCCCGCGCCGAGGGCCATCGCTGGCCACGCCGCCGCTGAGAGCGCTAGGAACTTTCGCCGGTTCAACATGATTGCGCTCATGATAGCGATACAGACCGCGAACTTCCACCTGTCCCGCCACTGTCAGGTTACTTATCGCCAAAGGGGGACGACTATTTTCGATTTGAATCGTCGAGATACGACTGGAGCGATTTCGCAGTGAGTGCAGGGCCTCATGCCCTGCGCGGGATCTCCCCTGGCTCCTCGCGCAACGCCCACCAGATACCCACCGCTATCTCCGTCGCCCCCACCCAGCGCGTCAGCGCCGGGCGCTTGGCCATGTAGCTCATCAATGAGCGAAACGGCTCCGGCCCCATGCGCCAGGCCAGCGCATCGCGTTCTGGATTGACCAACGCCAACAGTCCATCGCCAATCAATACCACCGCCGTAACGTGTTTCCAACGAAGCGCCATCTTTTCAGCTCCCTCTTTTCCACACCAGCAATGAATCTTTGCCCCCGATGATCCCCGCCTCTGCCGAGAGCAGTTCGCAGGAGCAATCCTTCTGCGTAGAGCAATTCTTATGTGTAGAGCAATTCTTATGTGTAGAGCAATTCTTGGAGGGCAAACCCTATCGGGCGGCTCTGCCCGTCTCTCGCATATAGGATGCACAACGGCAAGCCGGGACATCTGCGCGCTTCGCTGGGTGCAACCTTTTTCGTTCGGAACCATAGCATAAGGGACAAGCCGAAGCCCGCCCCTCTATGCGTTCGCTCAGACTCGAAGCTACTGCACGTACTACTGCACTACGATCTTGAGCGGCAGATTGTGCACGACGTTCACCGTGGTGTTGGACTGCGCGTTGGTGAAGACCGCCGCAGTGCCGGTCACGATCACCGTATAGCTGCCGAGAGCCAGCGCACTGCTTGCAGCGGGCGTGGCGCCACTCTTGCTGCTATCGAGTTGGTCGATTAACTGATTCGTCATCATCGACCCACCGCAACCCGTCATGCCAAAAACCACCACAACGAGCGCGAGTGAGCCAACAAGTGATTGCCATCTGCGCCGCCGGCCTGGCATGCCGAAAAGGACGAGGAAGGCCAGTGCGGTTCCTCCTTCCGCCATCCACCATCCCCGCGGATTGCCGGGTGCCGGTGTTGTCAGTTGTCCAACCGTGACGCCGGCAGCAGCCTTGCAGGTAGTGGTTACTGCGGCATACAGAGTCTTGTGGAAGTTCGGCGTTGCCGGCGAACTCGTGCAGGTGATCCCGGCCGGCGTTGTATAGGAAAGCTTGATCGGTATCCCCAGCTGCGAGAAGTTGTTCATCGACGTGAACTGCACCGTAAACTTGGCGGACCTGTTCGCCGCAGTGATGACCTGAGAGGTCAGGTTGCTCTGCATCGCGAAGTCAGGTGTCGAGTTCTGGCTATACACGTTGATGGTGTAGGCCGCGCTGGAAGGTGCGTGCGTGGCGTCCCCGCCGTACTGGGCAACGATGCTGCTCTGCCCCAGAGGCAATGCCAGCCGCCCATTGTTTTGCGGCACCGCGATCCCCACCGCGTCCAGTGGCGTAGACGCGATCATTGTCCCGTTCGAATAGAACGCCACCGTGCCGGTCGGCGTGGCGCGGCGCCCCACCGTATTGCTCACCGTCGCGACAAAGATCAGGTCAGAGGTGTCCACAAAGTTGGTGGCGTTTGCGGGCGTGGTCGAGAGGAATATGTTGGTGTTCAACGCGCCGGTTCCCGCTCCCACCGCGACCAGCAGCGGTGCGGAAGACGAGCCAAGGTAATCGCCGGTGTTGTTCGGAATGTAAGTCGCGGTGATCGAATTCGAGGAGTTCCCGGCGAAGGTGTTGCGCGCCAGAGTCAGCACCGCGGTCGACGATGGGCTCGCGCCGGTGTTCACACCCGGGCCCAGCGTCACCGTTCCCAGAACAGTATTACCGTTCTTGAACCGCACTCGGCCTCCCGGCGCTGCTCCCGTGGGACACGGCGCAAGCGGGTTGCATGCCTGATTCGGGGTCACCGTTGCCACCAGGGTCACGGTGTTATTCGGAACCGACAGAGTCGGATCCGTAGAGACCAGTGTGGTTGTCGTCGCGACACCGGCAATCACCACCGACGGCGCCGGTCCGGTGAGGCTGGCCGCGCTGAAGGTGGAATCGCCGCTGTAGGTACCGTTGAAGATGTGCGATCCCGCTGCCAGCTGCGAGCTGGTGAAGCTGGCAAAGCCTTCCGAATCCAACGGCAGAACCGCCACCTGCTTTCCGCCATCGGTCAGGTTGACATACCCCGTTGCCGAGTACGGATCGTTGCCGTCGCTGGCGTCCTGGACGTGCTCCAGTAGGTGTAAAAGGGGCTGTTTGGATCGTTCAGATTGATTGAGCCAGTCGTTCCGTAAAAGAAGTCACTGGGGGCGACGGCAGTATCGTAAGGCGTCGAGGCATAGCCCTTTACCGCCAGTCCGTGGGTGGCGACGGCGCGCCGGCGCGGTTCCATTGGGGCTCGCATCGCAGCCCGCTCCGCCGCCGCTCCCCGACCCAGTGATTACCGACGCGCCCTGGGCCGCAGCCTGTTGCCAGAGTTCACCGAACAGGAAGTTGATCGACGGGCCAAGATTGGCTTCGCATCCCTCGAAACCGAAGACCAGCACCTGCGACTCGTTGTCGTCTACCGCGCGAATCGCCGCAAAATCCAGACCGGTGTCCAGGTCGGTGGTGGCCGCCGTATAGAAGTTCACTTTTGCCTGCGGCGCCGTGGCTGCCAGCAGCTCGATCTGGCCATAGGCGATGTTGGCATCCGTGTTGATCCCCGGGTCGGTACCGTCCACGATCACCGTAGGCGTGCTCGCCGGCAGTTTGAAGAGCGTCCGGTAGTTGGCCGGAATGGCGAGATTGATATTCGAATCGCCGATGACTCCGACGGTCACGCCGCTGCCGGTCGCGGTGCCTGGAATGTCATAGATGACTCCGAGTTCACCCGGGGAGAGCGCCACTGCCTGGTTGGTGACGTCGTCGTAGAGCGGATGGGCGCGGCCGGTCTTGGGGTTCAGCACCATCTTCCGCGATACCTGCTGCACCGACTTGTAATTGCTCAACGTGACGCCCTTCACCACCGGCGCGAGCGAGCCCGGAATCTGTGGGGCGCTTGTGTTGGCATGAAAGGTCTGCCCGTTCACCGCGTAGCTATGAATCTGCGTGCGAAAGGCAGAACGCACCTGGCCCGTCGTGCCGGAAAACTCGACTGTCATCTTGCTCTTGAAGACCCGTCCCACGGCAAAGCCCTGCGCCGCAAGGTACGAGGTGACCGCCTGCACATCCGCATCGGCAACGCCAAACTGCGCACCGAACTGCGCCGGGGTGAGCCATTTGTGATAGCTCGCGCTCTTCGGGTCCTGCTGCGCCGCTACCAGTTCGTCCAGTGCCTTCTGCTGCGCGTCACTGCGCTTCAGCATCATCAGCATGTGGCCGGTCGGTGTGCTGTCTGGCACTGCACCCTGATCGAAGCGCGGCTGGGCCAGCGGCAGAACACTTTCTTCAACGTCGCCAACTGCGATTCGTTCACCGGACCGAGCACGCGCGGAACCGAGAGCGCTGACGTCTGCCCATAAGAAGTGGTTGCGGTGAATCCGAACGCCAGAAGAGACGCAAAGACACAGACGCGGGAGAAGAGACGATTCGAAGACATAGCCATCCTGGAAATTGGTTCGTACGACCGTTGAATCCGTTCTGTTGCAGCCGGAAGTGACGGTTGCTCGACGGATTGCGTGGGACCGCGAAGGGTCCGCGACAAGGCTCCATGACGTGAAGGATCCGGATCAGTACAGTGCGAATACTCCGCGCCCCTGCAAATAAACGATGCAGCGGCGCGTGTCCTGGTATCCCTGCGCCGCGGCCCTGCCTTCACGCATACGACCAGAGTTCAGGCTTGCACTTTGTCCCGATTCGGTACGTTCGTGCCGGCTACCGCGATGCTCCGCGCCGAAGCACTTCCCACGAACGTGGGATTGTGCAGTGGGCGGATTTAACGTTGAAAGTGTAGCCGGAGCGGAGTAGGAGTGTCTCCAAATGCGCACGAATGTTCATAACTTCAAAAGTTCGCCTTTGGGAAAAGGTTACCTCTGTACTGATTTATGAACACTTTCCCCTATACGCGGGCGTTCCTTCGTAGTGAACGGCTGATCGGCTTCGGCGGTCAGCCGGGCACGCCCGGGAAATCTGGACTATCTTCCCGTCGTCTCGTGTGCCGGCAGCGCCTGCACCTTGCTGTGCCTTGTGGAATAAGTGAAGTAAATCACCAGTCCCACCACCAGCCAGATACCCACCACGATCCAGGTGAGCAGCGGCAGAGAGAGCATCAGGTAGAAGGCCGTGATGACCCCCAGGATCGGCACCAGGGGCACCAGCGGCGTCTTGAAGGGCCGGTGCAGGTCCGGATGCCGCCGTCGCAGGATCCATACCCCCGCACACACGATGCTGAAGGCCAGCAGCGTGCCCATGTTCACCAGCTCCGACAACCGGGTGATCGGCAGCACCGCCGGAAGAAAGGCCACTATCGAACCCACGATGATGTTCGAGATCCACGGCGTCCGGAACTTGGGATGGATGGCGCTCGCCCACTTCGGCAGCAGGCCATCGCGTGACATCGAAAAGAAAACACGCGACTGCCCCAGCAGCATCACCAGCATCACCGTCGCCAACCCAAAGACCGCGCCCACCTTCACCAGCAGGCTGCCCCACGCCACGCCGGTCGCATCGATGCCCACCGCCACCGGATCGCCTACGTTCAGCGCCTTGTAATTCACCAGGCCGGTCAGGGTCAGCGATACCAGGATGTAAAGGATGGTGCAGATCACCAGCGAGCCGAGGATGCCGATCGGCATGTCGCGCTGCGGGTTCTTTGCTTCCTGCGCCGCTGTCGAAACCGCGTCGAAACCGATATAGGCAAAGAACACTGACGCTGCTCCCGCCGCAATTCCATTGATGCCGAAGTTCCCAGCCGCATCCTTGGGCGGAATAAACGGGTGCCAGTTCATCTTCGCCAGGTTCGGGTGATGGAAGAGAAAGTTGATGCCCAGCACGAGGAAAACGAAGACGCAAGTGAGTTTCACGATCACGATCAGGGTGTTGAAGTTTGCCGACTCCTGAATGCCGATCACCAGGATCGTCGTCACGACCAGGATCACCAGGAACGCCACCAGGTTGAAGACGCCCGTCACATGCGGCAACGTCGACAGGTCCGTGCCCGGCGGCACCACCATCGCAATGGCTCCCTTCGTCATCCATTTGCCGTTCAGGTTGTATAGCACCGTCCCGGTCGTCGTGGTGAACCGCGCCATCCCTGGCGATAGATAGAGGTGAAGCTGTTCCAGCAGCGAGATGAAATATCCCGACCAGCCCGACGCCACGGTAGCCGCGCCGAAGGCATACTCCAGCACCAGATCCCAACCGATGATCCAGGCCACAAACTCGCCCAGCGTCGCATATCCGTAGGTGTAGGCGGAGCCCGCAATCGGAATGATGGAGGCAAACTCGGCGTAGCACAGCCCGGCAAACGCGCAGGTGATGCCCGCCAGGACGAAGCTGAGCGCGATGGCCGGTCCGGCGTGAATGGCCGCGGCCTGCCCGGTCAGCACAAAGATGCCCGCGCCGATCACCGCGCCGATTCCCAGCGTGATCAGGTTGACCGGCCCCAGCGACCGCTTGAGCGTGTGCTCGCCCTCTTCGTGCGCCTCATCCAGCAGGAGCGAAAGGGGCTTCGTTGCAAAAAGTCTAGCCAAAAGAATCTGCCTCCGAAGTCTATGGATCGTCGTGCGTGCGCGTTGCCTGTTTGCAGCGGACGCGAAGTCGGCAACGTGGCCGCGATCGAACCGCCCGCTTGACCATGACCTGCGGGCGATCATGCATTCTCAGAGATACAGCGGCGGGCCTGCCAGGCTCTTCGCCATTCTCGATCATGCGTTGACAGTCAGTTCTACCGTAAAAATGCGAGAAAGTCCCGAACCCTTTCTGACATCTCCTGACCACCCTGAGGCAACAGGCCCGAAATGACCGCCACGGCATCCGCCCCCGCCTCGATCACCTCGCGGCCGTTCTCCGCCGTGATCCCGCCAATCGCCACCAGGGGCAGTCGCGTCAGCGTGCGCGCCGCCTTCACCCCATCCAGCCCCACCACAGGATCTGGATTCTCCTTCGAGCCCGTCGCATACACCGGCCCGATCGCGAGATAATCTGCCGCGCCCGTCGCCAGCGCTGCACGCAACTGCGCAACGTTGTGCGTCGATACACCCAGCAATCGTTTCGGCCCCCCGCTCGCATCCCCGCCGCTCGCATCCCCCCTGCTTGCATTCAGGACCCGGCGCGCTTCCGCCGGCGCCACATCGTCCTGCCCGATGTGCACGCCATCCGCTCCCACTGGAGCGCACAGGTGCACGCGGTCATTCAGAAGCAGCACCGCCTCGCCCGCGGGAAAGATCGCCCGCAACTCCCGCATCCGCTCCACCACGGCTGCATCGCTCGCTCGCTTGTCGCGATACTGCACCCAGCGCACGCCCGCGTCATAGAGCGCATGCGCTGCCGTCGCCAGCGGCACGCCCGCCCGCGCCAGCGCATCAGCATCGAGGATCGGATACAGCCTGGGCAGCGTTGTCAAATGACTAGCCTTGTTCATCCGCCGAAGGCCCATACACGCCCGGCAGCTTTACATCGTTCAGCCGCAGATACACGCCAAGCTGTGCGCGGTGATGGACCATGTGGTTCAGCGACCATTTGCGAATCGCCTGGTATCGCGGCATCCGAACCATCTCATAACCGCCCCAGGTCATCACCCACTCCTGCTGCATCGCATCGTCGGTTGCTGCGGCAAGATCGGCCCGGGCTCTCGCCGCCCACTGCTCGAATCGCTCCAGCATCTGCTGCGTGCTCGCAGGTTTGAAGTTCGTATTCTCCGGCGGATTCGCCCCATCCACATCGAAGCGCTCCCGCCGCAGCACCTCACTCGTCCAGCTCGGCAGCTCGGCAACGTGCCCGGCCAGCGCCTGCATCGTGAACGACTTCGCATGCGGCCGCCAGTCAAACTTCTCCTCCGGCACCACCTTGAGCACGCGCCGCGTGCTCGCCATCTCCGCATCGAACTCCGGCAACAACAACTCCAACATCGTCGGCATGAAGACCTCCCGGACAAACTTCCCGGACAAACATCCGGGACAAGGGCATCTTCACCCGATTCGAAGGACCGCTGCAAGCAGCAGGATCATTTGCGCGCGGCTATGCTACCCTCCAGCGAAGCCTGTTCAGAAGGGCCCATCGCATGCCTGACACGCCGCAGTTCTCCACCGCCGAGTACGCCCAGCCAACTATCGAGCGTTGCCATTTCTGCAGCACGCCGCTAGTCAGCGAGTACTATCGCGTCCGCGGCCAGACCGCATGCGCAAGCTGCGCCGCTGCCGCGCGTGAAAGCACTCCCGCTGATCAGTCCACCGCCTTCACCCGCGCGCTGCTCTTCGGCATCGCTGCTGCCATCGTCGGCCTCGCCGGCTATGCCGTCTTCACCATCGCCACCAGTCTCTATGTCGGTTACATCGCACTCGGCGTGGGTTACATCGTTGCCAAAGCCATGAAGGCCGGCTCCAGCGGTCTCGGCGGCCGTCGCTACCAGATCGCCGCCGTCGTCCTCACGTATCTCGCCATCGCACTCGCCGAGATCCCGATCGCCCTCTGGCAGTTCCGCGCGCGCGTCCCCTCCGGTCACATGCTCACACTCGCTCTTCGCTTGCTTCCTCTCGGCCTCACATCGCCCATCCGCGCACTGAGTAGTCCTGTCCACGGACTCATCAACGCCGTCATCCTCTTCGTCGGTCTGCAGATCGCCTGGCGCGGCACCGCCGCCACCGGCGTCGCCGTCGAAGGCCCTTTCCGCCTCGCACCTGCCGCGAACTAAGCGGATTTCCATCATGCCGTCGGGTTTTGCTTCCTCCACTCCTGCAAATTGCGCCTCCTGCGGCGCTCCGCTCTCGCGCGGAGCCCGTGCCTGTCCCCGCTGTCATGCCCTCGTCCACGCAGCGCGGCTGGATGCCCTCTCCGCCGAAGCGAAGAAGCGCGAAGCCGCAGGCGACATCGCTGGCGCAAGCGCTCTCTGGTCCGAAGCGCTCTCCCTCCTGCCCTCCGATGCGCTCCAGGCATCATGGATACGCGGCCATCTCGCCGCCTTGCCGCGTCCTGCGAATGAAACATCCAGGTGGCTCAAACGCCTCGGGCTGCTCGGCCCCTTCCTGCTCGTCATCTTCAAAGGCAAAGGACTCTTTTTCGCTCTCTTCAAACTGAAGTTTTTCTTCAGCCTCTTCGCCTTCGTCGGCGTCTACTGGGCGCTCTACGGCTGGAAGTTCGGCGTCGGCTTCGCTGTCTCCATCCTCATCCACGAGATGGGCCACTACATCGACATCAAGCGCCGCGGCCTCCCCGCCGAGATGCCCGTCTTCCTCCCCGGCCTCGGCGCCTACGTAAAGTGGCAGGCGCTCGGCGTCACGCAGGCAGAGCGCGCGCAGATCGCGCTTGCCGGCCCGCTTGCCGGCTGGCTCGCCGCCGCTGTCTGCACCGGGCTCTATCTGCAGACGCACTTCCTGCTATGGGCCGGACTCGCCCGAGCCGGCGCCGCGCTCAACGTCCTCAACCTGATTCCCATCTGGGTGCTCGACGGAGCACAGGCCGCCAACGCGCTCGGCCGCACCGCGCGCCTCGCCCTACTCGTTGCTTCTGTCGGATTGTGGTGGATGGGCAGCGAAGGACTCTTCCTCTTCGTCGCCGCAGGCGCATTGTGGCGGCTCTTCACCATGACGCGCCCGTCGATGCACGACCGTCCCGACGAAGAAGGCTGGGACACGCTGCTCTATTACGTCGCCGTGATGGCGGCATTAGCCCTGACGCTGCACCTGATCCCCGGCCGCGGCCTCGGCAACCGCTGGTAGCGAATCCGACAAGCACGTCAACCCCGCCTCCCCCCACTTCTCACGCGAGCCCGCCGTAGCTAGAAGACCCAGTTTGACGGCCCTGCTCGCTTCAACGGGAAAAGGAGGGTCGCCGCAAGTAGTCCTAATACGCCTCCAATCACTGTTTCCCAGGCGCGAGCGAAAAGCAGCGGAAGCGAGTGCTCTCCTGTAAGAGCCAGGGTCACGAGGAGCGTGAAGGCGTAGGCTCCGCACGCAATGTCGTATCGATTGGGCAGCGCCATGGCGTAAACGACCATGGCAAGTGCAGCCATCATCCAGATGATGAGAGGCGCATGGACCACCAAGGGCAAGCAGGCCAGGGCGAGCGGGACGCCGAGCATGGTTCCGATGATCCGCCGGCGGATGCGATCGATCGTGCCGCTCGCTGAGCCCGCGATAACATACGTCGCCGCCGTAATTGCCCATGCGGACTCAACCAAACGGATCTTTTCGTTCAAAGCGACAATGACCAGGGCGGCCAGCGAGGCTTGTAGTCCCATTCTCAGCTCCGGCGAAAGGCCACGCCGATCACTGTTGGGCACACCCAAGGCTGGCGTGAGCGCCGGAAGCTCAGCCGGGCCGCTGAGCACGCGAGGGACAATGCAAGCCAACGCTCCAATCATGCCCGCCACAACAACCATTCCCAAATCAGCGGACGTCAATCGCGCTCCGTAGGCTAACAGCTGGCCGATGTAAATTTGCGATCCAATGCCTCCGCCGAGAATTCCAAAGCGCTTTAGATAGCCCACAAGGAAAGCGCCGCTCACCAGCACCAATTCGGGTCCTGGCCGGCCGGCCCCGGTCAGGATGGGAGCGAGGCCAATCATTATGGCGGCGCCCACCACAGCCGCTCCGTTCAAAATCAAAAGATCACGGCTGGATTTGATTCGGGTTGCTTGGCCTTCTGAAACGCTTGCCCATAGTGAAAAGCCTGCAGCTATCGAACTCAGCGAAGATGCATTCAGCACCGCGCGTGATATCTCCGGCATCGTGCCCAGCATTGCCGCAATGCCGTATGCGGTGACCAGACGTAATCCTTTGATACGGCGATGGACGCCCGGATCAATTCGATCAAGCCATTGCCCAGCGAGGTTGAACGCGCGAAGGCGATGTGACTCACGAGGAAGAGCTGGTCTGGCGGCACGGTTCGTCGGCGGCGTGACGGGCATAAACGGCTGCTCTGCGATCAAGTGCATTACAGCACATCAAATCCTTCGAGATAGCAATACACAAATGCTTATCTCCCGACCGGAGCGCCGGAAACGGACCTTCCTCTTCGTCGCCGCGGGAGTACCGTGGCGCCTGTTCACCCTCTCCCGCCCGTCTATGTATCGCCGCGCCGCACAAGTGCTACGACTGTCAAGTCGTCACATTGCTTCTGATTCCGTGAATGAAGGAAATCGAAAACACGCGACTTCGGTTGATTCTCGGAATCATCGACCATCCGCAGTACGGCTTCGCAGATGGATGCCGAATCCATGGCGGAGTTCTCGAGGAGAGGCGGGATGCGCTCGACATCAAGCATGGTCGGTCCTCGTCGATTCTCGGTGACTCCCTTGGTAACCAGAAGCAGCTTGGCATGCCGGGTGAATGCCAGAACCGCCGGTTCGTAGGTGCTGTGAGTAAAGAGTCCCATTGGAATTCCGTCAGGCTGGAGAACACGCGTCTCTTCCCCATCGCGAAATACGGCGAGGAGGTCGCCAGCATAGTGATACGTAAGGATATTGAGAGTCAGGTTGTAGCAACCTAAAAAGGCCGGAGCAAACCGAACACCGCCAGCAGCCTCAATGAGTGACCGATTGATATCGCGTGCCAATATTGCGATGCCCTCGGATTCATTTGTGTCGGATTCCTTGAACAGGTCATGTGCCCTGGTTCGGAATGCTTTTTGTATGTCGGCCGCGATCGCGTGAGTCTCCGGTCGCTTGCCGGCGATGTCCGTCAATAGGAAGATCACGCGCGAATCTGTTGCCACAGCGTCGAAGAAATCCCCACCACAGCGGTCCGAGTGGTACCGGGTTTTAAGATCGAGGCTCTCGAATTGGGGCAGGTCGACTGGTTGGGGAGATGGGCCTGGCAAGCCCGATGGTGATCCTGACTCTGATAGAGAAGAAGCCATCTCGATCTCCCGTCTTTCAAGTCACAACAGATCCCTTCACTTCGCTTTGCTCCGGTCGGGATGACGTTGTGATTGGCTCGCTGCCTGCTGCTTTCTAATCCGGCAACCCCGTCAACCGGGCCTTCTCCCGCTCAAAAAACCGTTCCATGAACTTCGTATCGAAGCGACCTTCGCGGAACTCTGCATCCGCAAAGATCCGCTGGTGCAGCGGGATCGTCGTGTGAATCCCCTCCACCACAAACATCTCGAGCGACCTCTGCATCCGAGCCATCGCTTCAGAGCGGTCCTTGCCGTGCACAATCAGCTTCGCGATCAGCGAGTCGTAGTACGGCGGCACAAAGCCCTCCGCATACTGCGCCGTGTCCACCCGCACGCCGTTGCCGCCCGGCACGTTGAAAACATCGATCTTCCCCGCGGACGGCGTGAACTTCTCCGGATGCTCCGCATTCACGCGGCATTCAATGGCATGCCCGTGAATCGTCACCGGTTCGGTGACGATATCGGAAAGCTTTTCATCTGAAGCGATGCGCAACTGCGCCTTCACCAGATCGATGCCCGTCACCATCTCCGTCACCGGATGCTCCACCTGGATGCGCGTGTTCATCTCGATGAAGTACATCTTGCCGTCCTCGTCCATCAGGAACTCGATCGTTCCCGCGTTCTGGTAGCCTATCTGCTCCAGGCAACGGCGAATGGTCTTGCCGATCTCTTCGCGCATCTTCGCGTCCACCTGCAGCGATGGCGCCTCTTCGATCAGCTTCTGGTGGCGCCGCTGAATCGAGCATTCGCGCTCGCCCAGAGACATCACATGCCCGTGCTGATCCGCCAGCACCTGGAACTCGATGTGCCTCGGCTGCTCGATGAACTTCTCCATATACAGGTCGCCGTTGCCAAAGGCATTCGCCGCCTCGATCTGCGCCGCCTGAAAGAGCGCCGGCAGCTCGTCCTTCGAGCGGACCACGCGCATGCCCCGTCCGCCGCCACCCGCCGATGCCTTCAGGATCACCGGGTATCCCACCGACTTTGCCCACTCCAGCGCCTCGCCCTCGCTCTGGATCACGCCCTCCGAGCCCGGCAGGATCGGCACCTTGGCCTTCTTCATGGCCATGCGCGCCTTTTCCTTCTCGCCCATCAGCCGCGTCACCTCCGGCGGCGGCCCGATGAACTTGATGTTCGACGCGCGGCACACCTCGGCGAAGTTCGCGTTCTCGCTCAACAGCCCATAGCCGGGATGGATCGCATCCACATCCGCAATCTCCGCAGCGGAGATCACCGCCGGCACATTCAGGTAGCTCTCCGCCGAGCGCGGCGGCCCGATGCAGATCGCCTCATCGGCAAAGCGAACGTGTAGTGAATTGCGGTCGGCCTCGCTGTAAACGGCCACCGTGCGCACGCCAAGCTCCTTGCACGCGCAGATCACGCGCAGCGCAATCTCGCCGCGATTGGCGATCAGAACTTTCCGAAACATGCATTCCCTTCGCGCGCCCTCAGTGCCACGACCGGGGCGCTGTCACAATCTCTCATCCGGCTACTGTTTCTCAAGTCGTCCACAATGCTTAACGTGAGCGACCAAAGGAAGCGAGCCCGACAAATTGCGCCACCGGCGCGTCTGCCTGGATGGCACATCCTTAACGGGGCCGCACGGCGAACAATTTCTGCCCGTACTCCACCGGCTGGCCACTCGTCACAAAGCGCTTCACAATTTCGCCCGCGGCATCGGACTCGATCTCGTTCATCAACTTCATCGCTTCCACGATGCACAACACTTGCCCGACCTCCACCTTGTCGCCCGGCTTCACAAACGCTGGCGAGCCCGGTGATGGCGACTCGTAGAACGTGCCCACGATAGGGGACTTCACAATATGCAGGCCGGCCTCATCGTCCACAAGCGGGGCTGCTGCTGCGGGCGACGCGGAAGCCGCTCCCGCCGGATGCGCATGCGCTACCGCTGCCGGCGGAGCGCTCGCCGAATGGGCAGCCTGGGCCGCGGCCGCCAGATTCGCCATCTGCGAAAAATCCATCGCCTGGGCCGATCCGGCAAACTTCAGCCGCACCTTCAAGTCGCCCCGTTCCAGGTCGAACTCGCCGATGCCGTTTTCCTTCAGGAACTCGATGAGCTGTTTCAGCTCTGCTATCTCTTCCGGATTCATGCTTCCCAATCTCTCTTGCGTCCTTGTCGCGCTTCTTGGCCGTCACGCTGCCATCCTACAACTCAATCCACGCCTTGGTGGCCGGCGTCAGCACGCGGCATCCGCGCCGCTCCACTACCACCGTGTCCTCAATGCGCAGGCCAAACGCGCCCGGAATATAAACGCCAGGCTCGATGGTAATGACCATCCCCCTGGTTAGCAACGCCTGCTGTGCCATAGCGATGCGTGGCGATTCATGAATCTCCAGCCCTACTCCATGCCCGGTGGAATGCGTGAAGTACTCGGCCAGCTTCGCCTCACGCAGCACGCTGCGCGCCGCCTCGTCTACGTCCCCAGCCTTCACACCAGCCGCTACCGCCGCAACCCCACTCTCCTGCGCGGCCAGCACCGCGTCATAGGCCTCACGCTCACGCGGCGTGGCGCGTCCCAGGTGCACGGTGCGCGTCATGTCCGAGCAATAACCGTTGAGAATAACACCGAAGTCGAGCGTGACGAACCCGCGCCGCGGCAGCTTGGCCTCGGATGCGGTGCCGTGCGGGAACGCCGAACGCGGTCCGCTCGCCACGATCGTCGGAAACGACATCGCCTCCGCACCCCAAAGCCGCGCGCGGTACTCCAGCTCCGCCGCAACCGCACTCTCCGTGATCGCGGGTCGGATAAATCCAAGAATGTGCTCGAAGAGCCGCACGCCGAGCGCCGCCGCAGCAGACATCTGCTCAATCTCGCCTGCGTCCTTGACCATGCGCTGCTCCGCCACCAGCGCCGACGGCAGCGGCTCGAAAAACCGCTTCGCACCTCCGCGCCCACCTTTCAATGGAGAGCCCTTCAACGCCTCCTGCATCGCGCGCAGCGCAGAGATGGTCGTCTGCTCACCGTCGTAGTACGCGTGCTTCGCGCGCGCAGCAGCAAGCCAGCGGCAAGCCTCCGCCAGCGCCGGACCCTTCGCGATCCGCACCTCTGCGCCCTTCACCTCCGCGGCGGCCTGCGCGGTATAGCGGCCATCGGTCACCATCAGCGCTGCTTTTTGCGTGATGGCCAGCGCCGCATTCGATCCCGTAAAGCCACACAGGTAGCGCACGTCCGGCAGATGCGTCACCAATAGCGCGGGGATCTTTTGCTTCGCCATCGTGGCGCGCAGTTGGCGCATGCGTGAGACCGGATTCATGTTCTGGCTCTCTTCAACATCGCAATATCGCGGAAGTAATACTGCAAATAGTAGATTCCAAATAAGAACATAAACGTCGGATCGAGCTTCAGGCCCAACGGCTCCACGGTGTTGTAATGCAACTCAAGTGAACGGCGCATGTCGAAATTTGCCAGTTGCACGCAAACGAATATTAGAAGGCTCAAAACCCATAAATTGTGTAGAAGCCAATAATGCGGACGTATTCCCAACCAGATAATCATCACTCGAATCAGAGTGAGACACAGACCGCCGCAGATGAATGCAACAGCCCGGCTAGTCTGATCTAACTCATGGATAAAAGTTCCTTGTACGAACTGCCACGTGAATAACGCCACGGTCATCAAGCCAAGACGAGGCAACGTGATGAAATGAAAAGTAAATCGAAGATCGATGACTCTGAGCGCAATGACGATCGCGAGCAGCACAGCCCAGTGCAATCTGGGCGGCACAGGATACTCGGTCTGGGGAAGAGCCCGGCAATTGGGAATTTCCGAAAGCGATTCTACTGGGCCGCGCTCTTGCGCCGCGCCGGCCGCACGCTCTGCACCGGCTTCGCCTTCGCCCGCGAAGGCCGTTCTTCCACCCGCGCCACAGGCATATTTCCGCCCGAGCTCTGCTGGTCCATCCAGTCGTTCAGCCGCGAGCGCTTGAAGCGCCACCGGTTCCCCAGCTTGAACGCCGGCACAAACCCCTCGGACGCGTACTTATATAGCGTGTCTGCGCTGATGCCCAGGTAGTCCGCCGCCTGGCGGATGTCCAACACCTCGCGCGGCTCTGTTCCAGCCGTCTGTGCCTTCATCGGAGTGCCATTCCTTCCACGGGAACTTCCTCCCGGGCAGACAGAACCCGGCGTCTTGTGTATACCCTGTTTCCTCGGCTCTCATCAAGGAAAGATTCCCCTCCCTTGCCCTCCAAACGGGGTATTGCTGTTGGTCTTCCGGGTTCCGCCGGCATTTCTGGGGCATCTGCCATGGCCGACCAGCTCTGTACGCCATGAACGCAGCGCAGCCACCTGTCAGATTTTGTTCGGATTCGCCCGGCCGCGTCCTCGTCGCCCTCACCATCGCGGATGGAGTCTCTGCAGCCGCAGACAACCTGAGTTGTACCCTCTCGTGAATCGTTAACTCCGCTTCCACAACTGCCATCGGGTGCATTTGTCGAAAGCATGCGAAAGCCCCTCGCCTCGGGTGCTTCAGCCAAACAAGTCGGTATAGAAACGGCTCGATGCCTCAGGATCTTTTGAGATCAGTTGAAAGTGCAGAATTCGATGCCAACCGCGGAGTGTATGTCTTTCTCGATATTTCTTGCCAGAGCTAAGTGATTTTCACGAGACAGACGGTACGTTGCTATCTCGGCGGTGTAATTTCTTCTGCACTATCGTGTAACTCGCATCAGCCCGCCATTCACGCACGTTTGCGCGATTCTGCATAAGCGCTTTTTCCAATACATCAACCAATATTTTCTCGTTAGACTAAGACAACATTTTGTCTAACTTCCGCACTCTGATTGTTGCGACGGCTCTATCACGTGCTTTCAGCGTGCGGTACACAACTTCGGGTCACTCTCATCCCCCATTCCATCCTCAGGAGTAGTTGTAGTGAAAAAGCAAATTCTTCTCCCTCTCGCCGCGATGCTCATCGCAACTCCGTTCTGCGCACATTCGCAGAGCACCAGCGGCCTCAGACTTTCCACAACAGCACTCAGCTTCAACGGTTCCAGCGGCAACGTCTCCTCCCAGCCGCTCACCGTCACTGTAACCAGTTCACGGCCAGTCACCGTTCGAAGCTTGTCGTTCTCGAACAGCACATTCTCCGCCCCGAGCGTCCCTCTGCCAGTCAAACTACCCAGCGGCCAGAGTTTCACTGGCCGGATCAGCGCCCGTCCTCAAGGCACCGCTCAAACAGGTAAGCTGACCATCGTCTCCGACGCCGGAACCTTCACTGTTTCGCTCAGCGAAACCGCCACCGCCAAACCAGCAACCTCGCATTCCGCAAGTCTCAGCTGGAAGCCGCCCTCCAGCAGCAGCGATGCCGTGGACTCCTACCAGGTGGAACGCGCCCCCTCCGGCTCGTCACAATACGCCGTCGTCGGCACCACCGCGGCCGCTTCCACCGCGTTTACCGATACCTCGGTCACCAGCGGCCAAACCTATGTCTACGCAGTCCGATCGGTCGATGACTCGGGCAACGCCAGCAATCCGTCCAACACCGTGACCCTCGCGATTCCGTAGAAAACCGGACGCGAGCCCAAACAAATTGAGCGCATCTTGACGGTCCTCACGGACTGCAAAGATGCGCTCAACTTTTGTCACAACCGCTGGTACTGATATACCGCTAGTTATCCCGGCGGTGCAGCGTCGGCCGGTCGTCATCCGAGCCGTTCTGACCATTCGGATTATTCTGACCATTCTGCCCATTGGCATCGGGCGAAGTGCTCGCGCGCCGCAGCGACGGCTTCTTCTCGTTCTGCCCGTCGCGCAGCTTGCGCTTGTTCTCGATGCGCGCCAGCCGCGTCTTCACGTCATCGAACTCCGACGTCGTAATGATGTACTCATCCTTTGGCGGCAGCAGGTGCGCGATCTCTTCCTGCGTCGCCAGGATGCGGTCCGGCGTCTGCGGATGGTCGGAGAATGCCTTGGCAATCAGGTTCGGCTTGGTCTTCTCCAGGTGCGCGATCTTCTCGAACATGCTCGGCAGCGCCTGCGGATCGTAGCCGGCGCGGTACATATACTGGATGCCCAGAAAATCGGCTTGCCGCTCGAAGTCGCGCGAGAACTGCAGGAAGGTGATCGGCACCGCCAGCCCCGCTGCTTCATAGAGTCCATAACCCAGCCCGCCGCCTATGAAGATCAGCGGAATCGTCCCGAACTGCGCGTAGTTCATCCGCGTCTGCTGGCGCATCGCGTGGTGCGCCGCAACGTGCGATACCTCGTGCGCCATCACGCCCGCTAACTCCGCCTCATTGTCGGCCGCCAAGATCAGGCCGCTGTTCACATAGAAGAAGCCGCCCGGCAGCGCCATCGCGTTGATCTCATCCGAATCGATCACCTTGATCGTGAAAGGCACCTTCGCGTCCGAGTTCTTCACGATGTTCTGGCCGATGCGGTTCACATACTCCGTCACCACCGGATCGTTGATGAACTTCACGCTCTTCTCGATCTCCATCGAGACGCCCTTGCCCTCTTTCATCTCCGACTCGGTCGAGTACCAGTTCCCCATGCCACGCCCGCCGATCTCGCGTGTGCCCGTCGCGCTCACATCGTCAATGCTGCCCTGCTTCACGCCCGGCATCACGCCATTCGGTCCCGGCTGCGGCGCCGTATTCTTGCGCGCGCGAATCGCCGTGTCCTGCGCCGCCGCCATCTCTGCCGCGCTCGGCTGGCAGGCCTCGTCCTTGTCGTCCTTGCCCTTCTTCTTGTCTTTCTTGTCCTTCTTCTTCTCGTTGTCGTTCCCGCTGTCGCAAGCCGGAAGATTCGTCTGCGTAGCGGCCGGCGTCGCCGCTGGTGTGGACGGGGTTGTCTGCGTACTCGCTGGTGCCGTCCCCGGCGTGGTCTGCGTGGGCGGCAAGGCTGGTGGGGTAGCCGGTTGCGTCGAGCTCGTCGGAGCCCCCGTACCCGGCGCCGTTTGCGGGGTCGTCTGCTGTGCCTGAAGCGTCAGCGTCGCCATCGCGAGCAGGGCGGGCAGAAGAACTTTGGTTGAATGAGGACCGGACACCCGCATAAAACACCACCTCTTGAGGAGAGGCCAGCCGGGCAGCCCAACGGGCGGGCAGCTCAGACTGCTCCGCTGCTTAGACCATGATACGCCGCCATTGGTGAGCGTAACGGGCGGATGCCAGGTCGCCCACAACCGCAAGCGTGAGCGACCAAAGGAAGCGAACCCGAGAGAACGCGCCGCCGGCGCATCCGCCTCGATGGCAAATCGTCAGTCGTAGTACTCGAGGCCGAGGTGCGTGATCAACTCCGCGCCCATGATGTGCCGCAGCGTGTTCTTCAGCTTCATCGACTGGATGAACAGATCGTGCTCCGGATAGAGTCCCTGCGCCGTCATCGGCGACTTGAAGAAGAAGCTCAGCCACTCCTGAATGCCGCGATGCTTCAGCTCCGGCGTGCGTGACGCCAGGTCCAGAAACAGCACCAGGTCCAGCGCCAGGGGTGCGGCCAGGATCGAGTCGCGGCACAGGAAGTCCACCTTGATCTGCATCGGATAGCCCAGCCATCCGAAGATGTCGATGTTGTCCCAACCCTCTTTGTTATCACCACGCGGCGGGTAGTAGTTAATGCGGACCTTGTGGTAAATATCGCCGTACAGCTCGGGGTAGAGCTCCGGCTGAAGGATGAAATCCAGCACCCCCAGCTTCGACTCTTCCTTGGTCTTGAACGACTCCGGGTCGTCCAGTACCTCGCCATCGCGATTGCCCAGGATGTTGGTCGAGTACCAGCCCGCCACACCCAGCATGCGCGCTTTGAACGCCGGCGCCAGCACCGTCTTGATCAGCGTCTGGCCGGTCTTGAAGTCCTTGCCGCAGATCGGTGCTCCCGTCTTCTTCGAAAGCTCCTGCAGCGCCGGAATATCCACGGTCAAATTCGGCGCGCCATTCGCGAACGGAATCCCCTCGCTCAGGGCGGCATAGGCATAGATCTGTGAAGGCGCAATCGCCGGATCGTCTTCGAGCAGCCCCTTCTCGAAGGCCTCGATCGACTGATGGCACGCCGCCGGCTCCAGGAAGATCTCCGTCGACCCGCACCAGATCATCACCTGCCGGTCGGTCTTGCCTTTGAATGCCTGGATGTCGTTGCGCACCTGCTGCGCCAGGTCGCACTTCGAGCGGCCCGTCTTCACATGGTTGCCGCTCAGCCGCTTCACGTAATGCTGGCTGAAGACCGCGGGCATCGGTTGAATGCTCTCGAGGTACGGCTTGATCTGTTCCAGATGATCGCGCTCCAGCACCGCCGCCGTCTTCGCCGCCTGGTACATGTTCTCGTCGTAAATATCCCAGCCGGTAAAAACGATGTCGTCCAGTGTCGCCAGCGGCACGAAATCCTTGATCAACGGCGTGGTGTTATCGGTCCGCTTGCCCAGCCGGATCGTGCCCATCTGCGTCACCGATCCAATCGGCTTCGCAAACCCGCGGCGAACCGCCTCCACGCCTGCAATCAGCGTAGTGGCCACCGCCCCCATCCCTACCGTCATCACTCCCAGTTTGCCCTTCGCAGGCGCTATCGTCTGCGCGGCAGCGGCAGCCTGGCCGCTGTCCTTCTTGCTCGTCATCGCGTCCTAGTCCTCTCCCAGTAAAGCCACAGTGGATCAACGTCCTAGTCTGACGGTCCACTCCGGCTTTGGCAAATGCACCCGGAGCGAGTGGCCACAGGCTGACCGCGAATGGCACCCACAACCTGTTGAACGAGACCGAATCCGTTGATCCCAGCGGGCCGCCTCATTAGGATGGACGCTCGGTAACGCCAGAGCAAACGTACAGACGGTGAAAGGCATGGCACAAATCCAAACCCAGTTGTACTCCCCAAGAAACAGCTGCTCAGAACCAATCTCTCCATATGACGTTATCTGTGCTTTTGCTTTAGGTGGATCGATCATGAGAATCGGCGTCTACGTATACGGCATAGCATCCATCGCTGCCGGCATCCTGGATCTCGTCTGGGGCGAGTTCGAGGCCGCCCATCAACCCATCCAGGCATGGGGCGATCACATTCCCGGCGTCACAATCTTCGCCTACATCGCTGCCGTCTGGCTGATCGCAGGAGGCGCAGCGATCCTGTGGCGACCAACTGTTCGCGTCGGTGCAGCAGCGCTGGCCATCATCTACTGCGCCTTCGCCGTTTTCTCGTTTCCACGCCTCGTTACGGCGCCTCACGTGTTTGGACATCGACCAGCCGTCTATATCGGTGTGTTCGTTGGCATCGGCCAGCAACTCATCCTGGTCGTCGCAGCGGCAATCCTCTACGCGTCGGTGTCCATGCACCGTTCTCTATCGCCGAGAGCGGCGCTCGTCGCTCGCTGGACCTTTGGACTCTGCACTGTTGACTTCGGCCTGGCGCACTTCATCGCGGTTCCCATCGTGGCACCCATGGTCCCGAAGTGGCTGCCGTTGGGGGGAGTCTTCTGGACCGTGATTACGGGAATCGCCTTTGTCTTAGCAGGTCTGGCCATCGTCTCGGAAGTGTTGGATGTCTTGGCCGCGTGGCTCCTCGGGCTGATGCTGCTGGTCTTCAGCCTGCTGGTGTTAACCCCGTCGATCTTCGCATCTCCGCACAACCATGTGGCCTGGGGTGCGAACGCCTACAACCTGACTGCAGTGGGAGCCGCATGGATCGTCGCGGAGTGGCTGGCGATGCGCCGACAGCTGGTTCCGAACCAGCAAAGCGCGAAGCCAGCGCTGGCATAAGATCGCGCGTGAATGAACGGTCTACCCTGCTTTGGCAATGCTCCCGATTGGAACCCAAGAACGCGAAGCTGCTGCCCTTTGCTATCGTGCTTCCATGCTTGCCCCCGAACCGGCTCCGCCACTCTACAAATTTGGCGATGGCATGCCAGAGGATCGCCCATGTACATATCAGAATGTGTGGACCGTTGAAGAACTGTCAGGCACAAAGCGACTTGTAATCGCGCCAAAGTCTGGCACTTTGAACATTCTTGAACGGCTGGTAGAGCTCATGCCTGAGCCGTTTTGGCTTCTATACGTCTTAGTGGTCCCGCGAGGAGAAGGTGGCGCCGGGCGCTATCAGAGTTCTGAGCCACGGACACGAGAGCAGGTACGTCGCTTTCTTCAGGAGTTTCAGGCATTTCTGGAAACAGACGGACGTCAGAACCTATGGGTTCGCTCCGGGTCGAGCTCGGCAACGCTGATCAATGACCGGCACGGCCTTATTTATGGCTACGGCCTTTTGCAGGACTGGGAAGAGATTCTGAAGCAGATCGGACTCATCGAAGTTCCATCAGCATCTATAAAAATTCCTGACCCACACTCGCATCACTATCATGATCATGCGAGTTTCGACGCTGAAGCGAGCCGTTTGCTCGCGTATTTGGAGTGGCACCATACCCCGCTTCGCGATCAAGACTTGCGATAGCTTGGTATGTAAGCTGTGGTGTCGACCGTTTAGCAGGAAACGAGCCCCGCCAGGCGCGCATCGGCAGCGGGAATCCGCTCCGCATCAGGCCATCCGCAGTGTTCCCTCAATCGACACGCATCCTCGTCCGGAGATGCTCACGCCGCCGCTGCCCACCTCGATCTCGATCAAACTTGGCCGTCCCATCGTGAAGCCCTGCTCGATCCGTATGACGCCCTCGCGTACCAAACCCTCTTTCACCAGCCACGCTCCGAGCGGCCCCGCCGCGGTCCCGGTCGCTGCATCCTCGCTGATCCCCATCGTCGGATTGAAGAACCGCGCGTGTGCGGCGGATCCAGCGCGAGCCACATCGCGGCAGAAGAGATACGCACCCTCGCCTCCGCTCGCACGCAGTACAGAAAGCAGCCGCGCAGCATCAGGCTTGGCCCGCTCGATTGCCGAACGATCCCGGACTGGAATCAATAAGTGCCCCGCGCCGGTCGACACCACCTGCGCCGCTCGCCCCTCCGGCAACATATCCTCGGCATCCAGTCCCAGCGCATCGGCAAGCGATTGAGCATCGCTCACTGTTTCGCCGAACTCCGGAGCCGACTGCTGCATCACGATCGAACGCACCACCCCACCGTCGGAGACGACTCCGAGCGGCAGCACGTGGCCGGCAATCTTCTGACGAAACGCGTTTGTATCGTCCTGAAGCGGCAACCGTCCAGAAACCGCCAGCCACCACCATGCGCCCAGCGCATTGTGTCCGGCGCCGGTCACCTCGTGTCCCGCCGCCGTGAAGGACCGCAGATGCCAATCCGCATCGTCCTCCTCAGGCTTCAGCAGAAAGGTGGTCTCGGATTGGTTGAACTCGCGCGCGATGCGGCGCATCGTCGGCTCGTCGATCAAATCCGCATCGGGAACAACCGCCAGCGGATTGCCTTCGAGCGGCCGATCGGAAAACACATCCACAAAAACGAACGGGACAGAATTCATGCCGTTTGGATTCCGGCAGCGCCTCGAAGATGCTCTTTACCCCAGGCGGCTCTGAGAAACTACTATTCTGATCGGCAGGGCTCTGTGCCGAAAGGAGCGTATATGGGTGACACATTCACGATCGATCCGGCCCACACCGCCGTCTTGAGTATGGATTGTCAAGCCGGCATCGTTTCCATCTACACCCGAGAGGCCAAAGACGCTTTTCTGGTTCGAGTCGCAAGTGTTCTCAATCATGCTCGTGCTATTGGCATGACCATCATTCATATCCAGGTGGGTTTTCGACCGGGACTCCCCGAGATCAGTTCCCGAAATGCACTCTTCGCCGCCCTTAAGTCATCAGAGCAGCATCAGCAGCTATTCCGGGAACCGCTAGTAGCGATCCCGGACGCCATCGCACCGCAAGGCAATGAAATCGTTATAACCAAGCACCGAATCAGTGCCTTCACCGGCACGGATCTCGCTATGATTCTTCGCGCCAATGACATCGATACATTGGTTCTTTACGGCATTGCGACCAGTGGTGTCGTTCTTTCCACTCTTATCGACGCTGCCGACGCCGATTACCGTCTTGCGGTCATCGGCGATTGTTGCGCTGACCTGGATTCAGCGCTTCACGACTGCCTCATCCAGCGATTCTTCCCTACACGCGGGTCGGTCTTCTCGTCTGAGGGTTTTATCGGCGCCTCATCGAGGACAGATAAACAATCGTGAAACGTTTCTCGTGGACCGATCGGATGCAATGACACAGACCGGCCTTCTCATGGAAGGACGCTAGGTGGACGATTTCGCTTCTGCAGACGCCAAAGCCGCCTGCCGCCCCTGCAAAAATCGCCGCACCGCAGCATCGCGCTCCAGACCAATCGCAATCTCGTAAGCGTCCCACGCTTCCTCGCGCGCATCCGTCCGCGACAACAACTCGGCACGCGCCGCCCAGTACGGTTGATACTCCGCCAGCCGCGCATCGCTCGATGGCTCCGGAAGCGACTCCAGACCCGCTTGAGCCCCATGCAGCTCCGCAATCGCCACCGCGCGATTGATTGCCACCACCGGCGATCCCGAAACTGCAAACAGCGCGTCGTAGAGCGCAACCACCTCCGCCCAATTCGCTTTGCCCGTGCGGCGGCGATCGACATGCGCCGACTGCAACGCCGCTTCCAGTTGATAGCGGCCCACCACGCCGCGCGCGCCCGCACGATGCAACAGCGCCTCGGCCTCGTCAATCATGCACGCATCCCACGCCGCCGGATCCTGCGCAGCCAGCGGCACAAACTCACCCTCCGCGGAACGCCGCGCCGCCCGTCGCGCCTCCGCATGCAGCATCAGCGCCAGCAGACCCAAAGCCTCGGGTTCCTCCGGCAACAAGTCGGTCACCAGCCTCGCCATAAACATCGCCTCCGCCGTCAGGTCGCGGCGCACCACGTCCATCCCGCCATCTATTCCGCCAACGCCCGTCCAGCCCTCCGCAAACGCCGCGTAGATCGCCTCCAGCACCGTGTCCAGCCGGCCGGCAAGCTCCTCACGCTCCGGAACGCGAAATGGAATGCCAGCCTGCCGGATCTTGTCCTTCGCCCGCACCAGCCTCTTGCCCATCGCCGCCGGCGACGACAGAAACGCCGAAGCAATCGTCTTCGCGTCGAGTCCCAGCACCACCTGCAACATCAACGGAGCGCGCACTTGAGCTTCGATCGCCGGATGCGCACACGCGAACAGCAGCGCGAGCCGCCGGTCCGGAATCTCCGCAGACTCCGCCGCGGCAGCCTCCAGGCCCTCGGCAAGAATCTGCAGCTCTCCCGTCGCGGCTTCGGTGGTCGAGTGCCGGCGCGCCGCATCGATCACCTTGCGCCGCGCCACCGTCAAGAGCCACCCCTCCGGATTGGCTGGGCAGCCATTCCGTGGCCAGTCCGCCAGCGCGGAAAGAAACGCCTCGGAGAGCGCGTCTTCCGCCACCGCCACATCGTGCGTTCGCGCGGCAAGGAACGCGACCAGCTTGCCATAGCTGCGGCGCGCGACTTCATCCGCTGTCTTTTGTGCCTGACAGTCGCGCGCCTGCTCGTCGCTCCTCTGCATGCTCATGCCCGGGTTCTAAGCCGGCGCCTGTGTCGTTTGCGGTCGCTCGGACCACTCCTGACTGGCCGCCATCTCCCACACCGGACGCACCTCGATCGTTCCGTGACTCGACCCAGGGCAGCGCGCCGCCCACGCAATCGCCCCATCCAGATCCGCCGCTTCGATCAGGTAGTAGCCGCCCAGTTGTTCCTTCGAGTCCGCATACGGGCCATCCAGCACCTGCTGTTTGCCGTTGGCGATCTTCACAGTGGTCGCGGTAGAGACAGGCCGCAGCCGATTCGAACCTACAAAGGCGCCGGCCTTCTTCAACGCCTCGGTATACGCCATGTAGGCGGCATAGCCCTGCTGCTGTTCGGCCTCCGTCATCTTCGACCAGCCACTCTCATCCGCATGAAGCAACAATAGATATTGCATCGAAATCCTCCGTTATCGGTTATAAGCGAGCACCATGCCCGCTTATTCCCATGACGTTCGGATATTCACGATTTGGACAGCACGGACAATTTCCCCGAAGCGATCGCTCAAAAAAAAGATTGACATGTCATGTAGTGTTATAGTCAAGTACAACACTAAGCACCCCAGGCACGCGGCAAAGATTGCAAGGGCGCTTTTAAGGAGACATGAGCATGAAACCCCTTTGTCTTACGCTGGCCGTCCTTCTGATCGCCTTCTCGACCGTGGCCTTCGCCCAGTCGAACGCGCAAAAGTCCTTCGACACACTGAAAACTCTGGCAGGTCCCTGGGAGGGCCACGTGACAACCGTCCCCTCCATGGAGGGCATGGCAAGCAACACCGATATGCAGGTCACCTTGCGCGTGACATCACGAGGAAACGCACTCGTGCACGAAATGAAGGAAACAGGAAAGCCGGACGATCCGACACGTTACGACCATCCGGTCACCATGCTCTATCTGGACGGCGATCGCCTGTTGCTGACGCACTATTGCGACGCCGGAAACAGGCCACGAATGGTCGCCAGCATCTCGCCGAACGGGAAGACGGTTGATTTCACTTTCCTCGACGTCTCCGGTAGCCAGCAGTACGGACACATGCATCACGCGGTGTTCACTATGATTGACGCCAACCATCACACCGAGGACTGGACGTACATCATGCCAGGGGACAAGCCGGTCCGTGCGCACTTCGATCTCGCGCGAGCAAAATAATCGAGCAACACTCCAAGGATTTTCTGGGAACAGGATGGACCGTGAGTGGAACGACAATCAGCCGATCTACCGCCAGCTTCGCGATCGCGTCGTTGCGATGATCCTCGACGGCGTGCTCAAAGAGGGCGATCCTCTGCCCTCTGTGCGCAATGTCGCGGCCGAATTCAGGGTCAATCCACTCACCGTTCTGAAGGGCTACCAGCAACTGGTCGACGAGCAGCTTGTCGAGAAGAGGCGGGGTCTCGGCATGTTCGTCAAACTCGACTCCCGCAAACTGCTGCTGCGCGGCGAGCGCGAGAAGTTTCTCACCGAAGAATGGCCCAGGATTCACGCCACCATGGAGCGGCTCGGCCTCTCCCCGAGAGAACTGCTGGAGGCCGCCTCACACCCCCGTCCGCCGCAGAAACTCGCAAAGGAGGGACGCTGAAGCCATGGCTTCGATAGAGGCGCACGACCTGCGCAAGGCTTTCGGCACAACCATCGCGCTCGATGGCATCGATCTGCGTCTCGAGGAGGGCCGCATCCTCGGCATCATCGGTCCCAACGGCGCGGGCAAGACCACCGCGTTGAACGCGATCCTTGGTCTGACTCCATATCAGGGAGAGTTGCGCGTGCTCGGACGCGATCCCTGGACCGAACGCGATCAGCTCATGCGCGACGTCTCCTTCATCGCCGACGTCGCTGTGCTGCCGCGCTGGATGCGCGTCACGCAGTTGCTCGACTATGTGGCCGGCGTGCATCCGCGATTCGATCGCGCCAGGGCGCAAGGCTTTCTTGCGAATACCACCATTCCGCCAAACGCAAAGGTCCGGCAATTATCCAAAGGCATGGTGACTCAGCTCCACCTCGCTCTGGTCATGGCCATCGACGCGAAATTGCTGGTGCTGGACGAGCCGACCCTGGGCCTGGACAGTCTCTATCGCAAACAGTTCTACGATTCGCTGCTCACTGACTACTTCGAACGCAGCCGCACCATCGTCATCACCACCCATCAGGTCGAAGAGATCCAGAACGTCCTCACCGACATGGTCTTCATGGACCGCGGCCGTATCGTGCTGCATGCCAGCATGGAGGAATTCGAGTCCCGCTACCTGGAAGTGACCGTGCATCCGGAACAGGTCGCCGCCGCGCGTGCGCTCAAACCGATCCACGAACGTCAGGTCTTCGGCCGCGGCGTCCTGCTCTTCGATCATGCCGATCGCGAACAGCTCGGCGCGCTCGGCGATGTGCGCACACCCAGCATCGCCGACTTGTTCGTTGCTGTGGCGGGCAGTCAGATCGGTCAGGCACACGTCGGTCAAATGGAAGGAGCGGCCCAATGAATACTCCAGCAAATACCATGCCCGGTTCTTTCGAGGCGCAGACCGTTTCACCCCCCGCCTTCTCGATGACCCGGCCCTTCTACTGGTCGGTACGTCGCGAGTTATGGGAGAACCGTTCCATCTATCTCGCTCCCCTTGCCGCCGGCGCGATATTCCTCCTCGGTTTTCTGATCAGCACCATCCACCTGCCGCGGCAGATGCGCGCTCTCTCCACTCTCGACCCCACGAAACAGCACGAAGCGATCATTACCCCGTACGACTCCATCGCGGGACTGCTCATGCTGACCGCTATGGCCGTCGGTATGTTCTACTGCCTCGACGCGCTGCACGGCGAACGCCGCGACCGCAGCATTCTCTTCTGGAAGTCGCTGCCCGTCTCCGATTCCACTGCTGTTCTCGCGAAGGCGAGCATCCCCTTCGTCGTTCTCCCGCTCATCACCTTCGTGGTCACCGTCGCCGCGCAGTGGATCATGCTGCTCCTCAGCAGCGCAGTAGCGCTGGGAAACGGCCTCAGTGTCGGCACGCTCTGGAGAGAGGTCCCTCTCTTCTCGATGTCACTGATGCTCTTCTACCATCTGCTCACCGTGCACGTGCTCTGGCACGCGCCCTTCTATGGCTGGTTTTTGCTGATCTCCGCCTGGGCCCGGCGCGCAGCCTTTCTGTGGGCCGTGCTGCCGGTCGTTGCCATCGCTTTCGTCGAGAGGATCGCCTTCAACACCGCGCACTTCGCCACCTTCCTGCTCGATCGATTGAGCGGAGGAGCGGAAGCCATGACCATGTCCGGCGGCATGCCGATCGATCCCGGCACGCACATCACGCTGGGACGATACCTCGCCACTCCGGGTCTGTGGCTCGGGCTGGCATTCACCGCGCTATGTCTCGCCGGAGCGGTCAGGCTCCGCCGCTACCGTGGCCCGTTCTGATTGTCATTTCGACGGACGTGAACTTCTATACCGCGGCCAGATCGGAACGATTCGCTCCTGGTCGCAAGGATCGAATGGGATCGCAGACAGTATCAGGGGGGTATGCCTGTGAATCGGGAACGAGCGTTAAAGGTTCTACTGGCGTTGGTGGGGCTGTTCTTCGTGGCCGGTATCTATCCACTCATCACATCCATGATGCATCCGAAGCAGTCCGATTACCCGGATCAGATGATCCTGGCCGTCTATGCCACGCTTGGAGTCTTCCTGCTGTTAGCCGTCCGCAACCCGGCGGCGAATCGCAGCCTGATCGCCTTCACCGCATGGTCGAGTCTTGCTCATGCGGCTGTCATGACGGGTGCAATCAATCCAGATTGGGAGCCAACGCACAGAGCTGCCGCCCCTCGGTGTGGTCGGAATCATCTGCCTGATCCTGATCGCGCTGACCCCAGCACGGCAGTCCGGCCAACGTGCATCGGCCTCCGTCTGAAGGCAGATCACTTCCCTCAAACCGCCTGCTGCGCCCGCACCCGGCCCCGCCAGTGCGACCACACGAACCATGCAGAGCCCACCACCAGCAGCACCACCACCACCATGTGGAAGCGATGGAAGATCTCCTTGAACCGCGGATCGTTGTCCCAGTGGTTCCCCAGCCGCATCCCCGCATAGGCCAGCGCATAACACCACGGCCATGAGCCGAGAAACGTGTAGACATGGAATCGCCCCTGCGGCATCTTCGCAATGCCTGCGGGCAACGCGATAAAGGTCCGCACCACCGGTAGCAGCCGTCCGAAGAAAACGGTGATGCCGCCCCAGCGATCGAAGTAGTTCGTCACCCGGTCCAGGTCATGCTTGCTGAGCAGCACGTAGCGGCCAAAGCGCTCCACCAGCGGACGCCCGCCGTAGGCGCCAATCCAATAGGCCACCACCGAGCCCAGGTTGCAGCCCAGCGCTCCCGCCGTCGCTACCCCGATCAGGCTTAGCTTGCCGGTGTGCACCAGGTAACCGGCGAAGGGCATGATGATCTCCGACGGCAGCGGAATGCACATCGATTCGATACCCATCAGCAACAAAACGCCCCAGTATCCCGAGGCCGAAATCACTGCAATGATGAACTGCGCTATAACTGCAAGAATTTTCTCGCTCATCTCCGGCTGAGTATACCCTCAGCTCCCCGCCTCCACTGCAAAGTGCCAATGCGGGAACCTGAAACCGCAAAAGCCGCCTTCTATGGAGTCTTCACACCCATCCAGGCATCAGATAGCCAAACACAGGCACTTTTTGATAATGCGAAACTAGAGAGCGCAGAACGTACATCTTCCGAGGAGAGTTCCTACGGCAAAGCGAAAGTTATGGAAATGGCTGGGTATCTCGCTTCTGCTCAGCCTGATCGTGCTCATCATCATCGCTGAGGTTGTGTTGCATCACGCAGGCCCCATCCTCAAAGGCCGCGTCATCGAAACCCTCAGCACCCGCTTCGAGAGCAAGGTGGATCTCGACACACTCGACGTCTCTCTGCTGCATGGCCTGCAGGTCACCGGCGGTGGCCTGCGCATCTATCCCCCGGACGACGTCATCGCCGCCGGCGCCGCCGAGCCGCTCATCGCCGTCCGCCACTTCGACTTTCGCGCCGGCATCGTCGGCCTCTTCATCAAGCCCATGCACGTCAGCACTGTGCACGTGAGCGGGCTGGACATCCACATCCCGCCCAGGGAATATCGCCAGCAGGCTGCCGAGTGGCCAAAAAAGCATCGCGGCAAGATCAAGATTGTTGTCGGCAAAATCCTCTGCGACGACTCCGAGCTCATCATCGGCACTGCCAAGCCGGGGAAAGACCCGAAAGACTTCGCGCTGCAGCACATCGTGCTGCACGATGTCGGCGGCAACGCCGCATGGCCGTATGACGCGACTCTCACCAATGCCCTCCCGCGCGGCAACATTCACGCCGTCGGCACCTTCGGTCCGTGGAACCTCGAGAGTCCTGGCGACTCCGCCGTCACCGGCGACTACACCTTCGACCAGGCCGACCTCGGCACCATCAAGGGCATCGGCGGCATCCTCTCCTCCACCGGAAAATTCAACGGCCAGCTCAACCGCATTGATGTCAACGGCACCACGGACACGCCCGACTTTCAGCTCGATACCGCGAACCATCCCGTATCGCTCAAGACACAGTTCCACGCCATCGTCGACGGCACCAGCGGCGACACCTATCTGCAGCCCGTCGCGGCCACCCTCGGTGGCTCGAAGTTCACCTGCGCGGGCTCGGTGATCAACATCAAGGGCAAAGGCCACCTCATCGATCTCGATATCGACATCCCCGCCGGCCAGATACAAGACTTCCTCAACCTCGCCGTGAAGACGCAGCCCCCGGTCATGAGCGGCGCGCTCAACATGAAGGCGAATCTCAACATCCCGCCCGGCAAGGAGAGCGTCACGCAGAAGATCGGCGTGCGCGGCCGCTTCCTGCTCACCGACATCCACTTCAGCAGTCCCAATGTCGAAGACAAAGTCGACATGCTCAGCCTGCGCGCCCAGGGCAAGCCGGGCGAAGCCCGTCCCGGCGCGCCCGACGTTCACTCCCAGATGCGCGGCGCCTTCGATCTCCGCTCCGGACGCATGACCTTCAGTCAACTGAACTACGCGTTGCCCGGCGCCACCGTGCAGCTCGCCGGACAATACACGCTCGACGGCAAGAAGTTTGAGTTCACCGGAAAAGTCCGCACCAACGCCAAACTCTCGCAGATGGTTTCCACCTGGTGGAAGTCCGTGCTGCTCAAACCCGTCGATCCCTTCTTCCACAAAAACGGAGCCGGCGCTGAAATTCCGGTAAAGATCAGCGGCACGAATACCTCGCCCAAATTCGGCCTCGACATTGGCGGCAAGAAATAGCGAAGCCATCCGTACTGCCTCCATAGAAGAAATTCATGGCTGCACTCCGCCCGTATTTGCTACATTCAGTGCGCCATGAAGGGCCTTTTCCTCTTTCTTTGCAGTTCGCTGTGCTGCCTGACTTCTGCTTGCGCCCGCGACTCCGCCGCACCCGCCTGGGTCCAGGTGCGCAGCTCAGCCGTTAGCTATCACACTCGAGGCAGCAGCAAATCGGTGCCCCACATCTCGACTTTGAGTGGCACGAATACGTCGCCTGAATTCGGCCTCGACATCGGCGGCAAAAATAGCGATCCATATCAACAAAGAAAAGGCCGCCCGCAGGCGGCCTGAAACAATTGATACGGACTACTCCTACCACCGAAGAACAGTTACGTTGTGGGCATAAGCGGTGATCGTCCCGCCGTCTTTGCTAGCTCCGTCAAGCTGGAAATTGATCAGCAATGTACCCTTTTGCCAGCCCAGTGCTTCTGCCGAATTGACAGTCGCATTGACGAATTCACTGTGTACCCCATCCAAATTCACCCAATCGTAGGTCACATTGCCCTTATCGTCGCGGTGCGAGGCAATCTGGACATGATGCCATGTCTTAGCCGCCCAGTTCTGGGGATTGCAGGGAATATTCGATGGATGCCATTGAGTGCCGTGGGCGACAAGCGTGTACTCCCACGTCTTTGAGTAAACGGAGCACTGTGTCCCAAAAATGACCGTCCGTCCATCCGACATCACTTGATTCATGTCCAATTCGAGATTCGCAACCTGAGTCGGATCGACGATGTAGACATACGTGTCGTATACAAAGTGCGTGGCCTTCGTATCGTTTGCAAACGAAATATGCCAACGAACAGCACCGCGCTGCGAATAGGTCATGTAGAACTCGCGTGCTTCGTCATAGAGCGGAGTGGTTGCAGGAAATACAGACGATCCCCGAGCCCCTCCACTCACCGCCTCATCTTTCTCAAACGCCCAGACCTTTCCGTCCAGATAGCCGGAGCTGACGGCGTTTGTCGGAATCTCCCCCGAGCCGGGACTCGGAGGCGCGCCGTTCGAACCAGTACTCGGATTGCTGGTAGACGAACCGCCACCGCTGGTAGTTGATCCAGAGCCGCTACCAGTGGACGAACCGCCACCGCTGGTAGTTGATCCAGAGCCGCTACCGGTAGATGAACCGACGCTCGTGGGGGCGGAAGCTGTAAATATCGTGTTGACAACCGGGCATAGACCCCGTGCTGTCCATGACTTGAAATGAACCACGTGCGCGCCAGGCTTCGCCGCCACCTTCGTCACGTCAATGTCATACGCTGTGACACCCCAGGTGATCGCGGAGCTGTTGTCTATCGAATAGCCGAATGCTTTCGGCCCCAGCCCATTGCACCCAGTATTGTGCGCACGCACCCAGAGAGTCGACGCTACACGTGCCCCGCTGACTGGACTTGCGACAGTGATATTTGCTGCGAAAGCCGACTGCGACAGCAGTAGCCCTGGCAGGGTGGATAGAAATAAAGTGGCAGCGCGATGACCGAAACGCCGGCCCGCAGGTACTGATATTCCTCGAAAAAACGACATGGATCTCCTGAGCAATGAGGTAGTGATGGATCTCGTCTTGAGCGCAGGAATGGCCGCTATGTCTGCAAAGACATAGTTACGGGCGTTCGCGTACACACCACGCCTGCGCTAGGATTTCTTCTTCTGATATGGGGAAATCCACCGGCAGAGCCGTGGATCATGCTTCCAAATGAAACTCGAATTGCGCTGGGTCCTCGACGGGGAGGTCCCTCACAATCTCATTCTCATTCACACTCACTCCTGGCGGAGCGTGATGGGCACGTCGTCGCTAGCCTGTATGGCTTCAATCGCGCGCCGAAGACATCTTCGCGCGAAGCGTTGTTTGCCACAATGTGACTTACGTTGATACGTATACCCGTTTCATGGCATTCGCAAAAAGGCGCCGATGAGCGGGCGTGCAAAATCTATTTAAGTGTGAAGAAACTGCAATGGTTACGACCCGCCGCCATCATCCCCGCTTCGCGGCAAATCGCATATATATTGTTACGTTTATTGTGCAGAATGGCTTCATTTAGCACCACGCCGGAAGCAGTCCGGCGCATGATCGTTCGCCATCCCCACCGCCTGCATCCACGCATACACAATCACCGGCCCCACAAACTTGAAGCCGCGCTTCTTCAAATCCGCCGAGATGGTCTCTGACAAAGGCGTCTTGGCCAACACCGTGCCGCTCGTGTTCACCACCGGCTTGCCGCCCACGTGCGCCCACATCGTCTTCGCAAAGCCCTCGCCGTCTTTCTCCATCGCCAGCTTCTCCATCGCGAGAAAGATCCGCGCTCCCGCAATCGTCGCCTCGATCTTCGCGCGCGACCGGATGATCCCCTCGTTCGCCAGTAGCCGCTCGATGTCCTTCTCTGTGAAACGCGCCACCTTCATCGGATCGAAATCGCGAAATGCCTTGCGGAACGCCTCGCGCTTGCGCAGGATCGTCAGCCACGAGAGCCCCGCCTGAAAGCCCTCCAGCATCAACATCTCCCACATCGCGCGCCCATCGTGTACTGCCACGCCCCACTCTTTGTCGTGATACTCGCGCAACAGCGGATCACTCTCCGCCCACTTGCAACGTTGTTTCTCGCTCATGAAATTCCTCCGATGAGGCGCTTGGCCTGCCTTTATTTACTATCAGGGCGAGGCGGAGGTGCCACTTTGAGCACGATTCCCTTCTGCACCGAACGATTCTCGAATGAGTGGTTAGCTGACTTGTCTGATCAAGCGAGTCATCGCGAGGAAAACATGATAGTTAGCAACTTTATTCTCGCCGGGCCGTCCCTACAATGAGCCGGATGAGACAATCAATCGCTAAATTGCGCTGGATAGCAGCTGCCCTTGCTGGGATTCTGCTGGCAGGTGCTTGGGTTGGCAGTGGCAGAGTTGACGCTCCAATCGTTTCGGCCGCTCAGAATTCACAGTCTCCTTATCTGCCGCCTTTGCCGCCCCCCTTCGGAAATGGGCCCCCAATCGGCGTCAATAACAACCCGACACATAAGCAGATTGAGAGGGTGCAGAATGCTGAGCGGCAGAAGAAGCTTGCTCGGGACACGGACAAGCTGCTGACAATGGCACAACAATTAAAGGAAGAAGTGGACAAGTCTAACGGAAGCACGCTCTCCGTTGACATAGTCAAGAAGGCTGGGGAGATTGAGAAGCTTGCCAAGAGCGTGAAGTCAGAAGCAAAGTGATTGCGACTTTATCTTCGCCAGGGCGCGGGAGGCGCTAGGCGCCTCGACCAGTTAATCTAATTCATAGGTTCCAGCGACAAGAGAAGAAATTCCACACACACGCAGCAGCTTCACCCCGGCTCCTGATAAAGCCCAATCACATTCCCACCCGGATCGCGAAACCGAGCCGTCATCTCCCCCGGATCGCCGCCGATCGGCTGCACAATCTCGCCGCCATTGGCCTTCACCTTTCTCGATCGCATCCGCCACGCTGTCCACCATGATGTACACCATCAACCCCGGCGTCGCGGCCGGTGGACGCCCTTTCACAAACGCGCCGCTCACCTCGCCAGTCGTGTCATCGAAGGCAATCGCGCCATCGCCGCGCGTGCGGATCGTCCATCCAAACACCCGCTGATAGAAATCCGCCGAGGTCTGCGCATCCTTCGTCGGCATCTCGATGTAACAGATCTTCCCATCCTTCGCCGTGGGCATCATGCTCTCCCTCAAATCCAGAACGAGTGTAGTCGCAGCCGAACGGACGCCGTCATCCTGAGCGCGGCAAAGGACCCGCAGTTTGTTCGGTCGCCCACAGCCGCAAACGTGGGCGACCAAAGGAAGCGAACAAAAAAAACGCGCCAACGGCGCATCCGCCCGGACGGCCAGTCCCACAATGGAATCGCATTAGACGCGCACGTCATTTATTTTTCTGCCAAAATCACCCCTCCAATTCGCTATTCTTGAAATAGAGGCCTTACTGCGCGGAACGCGGTAAGGCCATTTCATTGCCCACAGCTAAGTCCAATGGCTGGACGAATTTAGCGCTAAGCCCTTTATTTGGACGAATTTGGGTCGCGGGAGAGGCCGTAAACCCAACAAAGAAAAAGAGTTCCCAGCCAACCTCCGGTGGGGGGAGGGGGAGGCGTAACGTTACATCTCCATCCTTGCTACCATCGAGAAGAAAAGGACAGGAGACACATGGCAGAGACCCTCGCCGCCCCGACCACCGCTGAAGCGCCTTCCCACGCGCCAGCCGAGAAGACCGAAAAACCCATCAAGCGCCAGATGATCGGCTTCAGCTTCTTCAAAGTCATGCCCGAGTGGCGTCGCCTCCCCGCCGCCGAGCGCGCCGAGCACAAGCGCCTCTTCGCCGAAGTACTCGCCCGCTGGAACCAGCCCGGCCGCCTGCTCTCGCTCACCTACTCCACCGTCGGCCTCCGCCCGGACTGCGACATGGTCCTCTGGCGCATCTGCTACTCCGTCGACGACCTCAGCGAGATGATGGCCGAGCTCCTCGCCACCCCCTTGGGTGGCTACCTCGAGCTAGCCAACAACTACATCGCCATGACCAAGCGCTCGCAGTACCTCATCGGCCACGAGCACGAAGGCCAGCACGACTCTCGCGGCGCCATCCGTCCCGGCGGACAGAAGTACATCTTCATCTATCCGTTTTGGAAAACGCGCGCCTGGTACCTGCTGCCTGCACCGGAACGCCAGCGCCTGATGAACGAGCACATCCGCATCGGCCATCTCTACCCACGCGTCAAGCTCAACACCACCTACTCCTTCGGCATCGATGACCAGGAGTTCGTCGTGGCCTTCGAGAGCAACTACCCCGAGGACTTCCTCGACCTGGTGCAGCAGCTCCGCGAGACCGAGATCAGCGCCTACACCCTCAAGGACACGCCGATCTACACCTGCATCCGCATGACGCCGGAAGCCATGCTCGACCGCCTCGGCTGACAACAATGGCAACGGCAAGTAAGGCCACAGCGAAGAAGCGCCCGGCGAAGGCAGCAAAGACAACGGCTGCGAAGAAGCACGCGAAACCGCAGCTCAAGACCTCACCTGCGCGAATCGCGAAGATCCTCGCAGGCCTGCAGAAGGCCTATCCCGGCGCCACCTGCGCGCTGCTGCACTCGAACCCGTGGGAGCTGCTGGTCGCGACCATCCTCTCCGCGCAGTGCACCGATGCACGCGTCAACATGGTCACGCCCACGCTCTTCCGCCGCTTCCCTACCCCGGCCGCCATGGCCAAAGCCTCACTGCCCGAGATCGAAGAGCTCATCCGCACCACCGGCTTCTACCACAACAAGGCGAAGTCGATCTCCGGCGCGGCAAAAGGCGTGGTCGAGCGCTTCGGCGGCAAGGTGCCGCAGACCATGGACGAGTTGCTCACGCTCCCCGGTGTCGCCCGCAAGACCGGCAACGTCGTCCTGGGGGTGGCCTACCAGATCGCGGTGGGCATAGTAGTCGACACCCACGTCCTCCGCCTCTCGCGCCGCCTCGAGCTCACCCTCAACACGGAGCCCAAAAAAGTCGAGCAGGACTTAGTGAAGATCATTCCGAAAGATCACTGGATCGCCTTCAGCCATGAGCTCATCCTGCACGGCCGCGCCATCTGCATCGCGCGCAAACCCCGCTGCATCGACTGCACTATCGAAAAAGAGTGCGACTCCAGCGACAAAACCTGGTCCAGCCACTAGCGCGCAAACAAGCGGACACAGGCGTGGACCAAACCATCCAGCGAAGCCGTCTCTGCCTCCGCAGCGACAACAAGCCCAGCATCGTGTAGCGCAGCCGAAGTCACCGGCCCGATCGAGACGCAGCGGACAGCGCCAGGAAACGTAATTCCCGCCTCGCCCAACACATCGAGCAGATGCGTCACCGTCGACCCGCTGGTAAGCACGACCGCATCCGGCAAAAACGCCGCATCGAAGATAGCCTGCGCACGCTCCACAGCGTCCGCCGGAATGACGGTGCGATACGCATCGACCACCGTAACCGCGGCACCAGCAGCTCGTAATGCATCGGGCACGACATCGCGGGCCACAGCCGCCCGCACCAGCAACACCCGCTGCCCACGCACGCGATCCGTCAACGCCGCTGCCAGTGCTTCGCCGACATAGCGCTCCGGCACTATCTCAACCGTAAGCCCAAGCTCATGCACCGCCTCCGCCGTCGAAGGTCCCACTGCAGCGCAGCGTAGCTGCGCAAGCGACTGCACCGGGAGCCCCAAAGCAGCCAGCCGCTCCCCAAGCACCCGCACCGCATTCGCACTCGTAACCACGAGCCAGTGGAACTGCTGCGGAAGCCGCAACGCACCATCCAGCAGCTCGTAAGAATCGGGCGGCACAATCTCGATCGTCGGCAACAGCAGCACCTCGGCACCCTGTTGCTCCAGCCGCTCGCGCAACCCGCCACTCTGGCGCTGCGCACGCGTGACCACGATGCGCCGTCCGGCCAGCGGACGCGAGATCATTTCCCTACGCCTGACTGTGCAAGCAACTGCAGCGCGCCCTGCCGCAGCAGCGCGTCTGCCAGCGTCTCTCCCAGCGCCTGCGCATCCACGCCGCGCTCCTCAGCCCGCAGCACCGTCGCCCCATCCGGCGACGAGACACATCCCGTGATCCGATATGCGTCGCCATCCCGCCGGCAATAAGCCCCGATCGGCACCTGGCATCCGCCCCCCAGCGCCGCCAGCGACACCCGTTCCGCGGTGACTGCAAAGCGCGACTCGGCATGATCCAGAGTCGCCAGCACCATGCGCGTGCGGTCATCCCCGGCCCGGCACTCGATGGCCAAAGCGCCCTGCCCCGGCGCGGGGCAAAGCACATCCTCCGAAAACCGTTCCCGCACCCACTCCGTGCGTTCCAGCCGGTCCAGACCGGCAGCCGCCAGCACCGCCGCCTCCACCTGGCCCTCACTCAGCTTGCGCAGACGCGTGTCCACGTTGCCACGAAAGTCCACATACTCCAGCTGCGGCCAGCGCGCGCGAAGCTGCGACTGCCGCCGCAGGCTGCTGGTGCCCACACGTGCGCCGGCCGGCAGCGTATCCATACTCGCGAACCTGGTCGACACAAAAACATCGCGCGGATCAACGCGTTCTGTCACCGCGGCGATCACAAATCTCGCATCCAGCTCCGTCGGCAGATCCTTCAGGCTGTGGACCGCCAAATCGATGGTGCCGGCGAGAAGCGCCTCCTCGATCTCCTTGGTAAACATCCCTTTCGATCCAACACGCGCAAACGGTATACCCTGCAGCCGGTCGCCTGTCGTCGTAATGGTTGCGATCGCGATCTCATGTCCCTGCTCGCGGAGCAAATCCGCAATATGATTCGCCTGCCAGAGCGCAAGCTGCGACCCGCGCGAACCGATGCGGATCAATGTCGTGTCGCCTCGATGGCGTCTCGTTCGGCAGCCGTGGAGTCGGAGTCCGCAGCCGCTTCCTTCTGCGCAGCACCAGCACTTTGGGAAGAAGCATCGCCGGCCTGCGGGGCAGTCAATCCGCCGCCCTGCGAGGAAAGACCAAAGATCTGCTGCGCTGCCTCCACCACCCTCAGATCGCCGTTGCGCGCCGCCGCCTTCATCGCCTGCAACGGCTGATGCAGCACCTTGTTGATGAGCCCGCGGGTCAAGGCCTCCACGGCATTGCGCTGCTCCGCTGAGAGAGACTGCAATTTCCCGTGCATGCGCTTGAGCTCTGCCTGCCGCAGCTCTTCCATCGACTGCTGCAGCGACACGATCGCAGGCACCGCGCTCAGCGTCTGCTGTCCGTTGGCGAAGCGCTCTACCTCCGCCTGCACAATCGCCTCGGCCTGCATCGCCTCGCGGCTGCGCTCATTCATGTGCGACGCCGTCACCGACTGCAGATCGTCAATGTCGTAGACAAACGCGCCTTCAAGCCGATTTACTTCCGGCGCTACGTCGCGCGGCACCGCAATGTCGATGTAGAACATCGGGCGATTGCGCCGCCGGTGCAGGAACTGCTGCGCATGCTCACGGCGGAAGATCGGCTGCGCCGCGCCGGTTGAAGTAATCAGGATGTCCGCCTGATCGGCAACTGCATGCAGATCCTCAAAGCGCACCGCACGCCCGCGGAAGGTTTGCGCGAGATGGACCGCGCGGTCAAACGTCCTGTTCGCGATCAGGATCGAGTTCGCGCCCTGCTGAATCAGGTGCCGCGCAGCAAGCTCGCTCATCTTGCCCGCGCCCACCAACAACACAGTTTTGCCATCGAGCGAGCCGAAGATCTTCTTCGCCAGATCGACCGCCACCGACGCAATCGAAACCGACGCGCTGCCGATCTGTGTCTCGGTGCGCACACGCTTTGCTACGGTGAAGGTCGTCTGCAACAGCCGCTCCAGCGAGCTCTGCACAGCGCCAACGGAGCGTGCCGCCGTATAGGCTTCCTTCACCTGCCCCAGGATCTGCGGCTCACCCAGCACCATCGAGTCCAGGCTCGAAGCCACGCGGAACAGATGCCGCACTGCGTCCGATCCCTCGTACTCGTACAGGTGCGGCCGCAGCACATCTGCATCCAGCGCGAAGTAGCGGCGCAGAAAGTCCATCACATCCGGCGCAGTCTGCTCGTAGCTCGTCACGAGTTCAACGCGGTTGCAGGTCGAGACAATCATGCCCTCGGTCACACCCGGCGTACCGAGCAATGCCTGGGTCGCCTCGCCCAGCAACTCCGGCGCAATCGCCAGCCGCTCCCGTAGCTCAATCGGCGCGGTGCGATGGTTCACTCCCAGCAAACGGATCGTCATGGGACGGGAAACCTGTGCACCGAGCTGAAGGTGTTTGCCGCCCACACGCTCAGCACGACGAGAAAGACCACGCTGGACAGATAGATCGCCCGCCGGCCACGTAACCCCGTGCTGCGGCGAACAAAAAGCATCAGCACATACAAACCCCACATGCCGAACGAAAGCAGCACCTTGGGGTCGAGAAAATAAGCGGGCCCGACACTGAGCTGTGCAATCAGGCAGCCTGCTAGCAAGCCCACCGTCATGCAGGGGAAGCCGATCAGCAGGCTGAGGTACGCGATGCGGTCCATCGTCTCCAGCGGCGGCAGCCACGCCAGAAAACCAACGCCCGCCTTGCTCTTCAATCGGCGTTCCTGCGCCAGGTAGAGCACGCTGGCGAGCAGGCTGAAGATCAGCGCGGTATATGCCGCCAGCAGCGCGCTGATGTGCACCACCAGCCAGCCGGAACGCATCTCCGGCGTAACGAAGCCGCCGCTGTTCGCGCCCATCGCCGGCGCCAGCATCACCATTAGCGCCAGCGGCAGCGCGAAGATGCCGAAGGCCGCCGCGCGATAGACCGCGTAAACCAGCAGGTAGGCGGCTACGATCAGCAGCGCCAGCGTCGCCTGCACCTCTTCCCATCCCAGCGGCACCAGATGATGCGCCGCCACCATCAGCTCCACAACGGCAACAAGATGGAAGAAGAATCCCGCCACCGCGGCCGGCAGGGACACGCGTTGCCATCGCGGCCGCCCGTACAGCACAGCCGGGAAGGCCGTGGCGCCGGCAACAGCGTAAAGAACAGCCGCGACTCGCAACCAGAGCAGGGACATCATGCGGGATAACGTTCCAGTATACCGGCGGCGCCATGCGCGGAGCCCGCCCAATGGGCAGGCAGGCCAGGTCACGATGCAGGTGGCACAGGGGGCTTCGTCCGGGTATCGGCAGCCTATTCAGGCCGTATGGAAGGAATTTCAGACGACATTGGCACCATGCGCGTCTTCAGCGGACCGACGCTGTCCAGCTCGGCCTTGGTCAATCGCCCACGATTGTCGAAACGTAGCCGCCAATTGCCCGTGCGCGCCATGGACACGTCGCTGAACTGGACCTCCGCATCCTTACCCGGATCGATCATGATGATCGGAGTGGCGCCATTGCGCTTTGTCAGTGCCTCGGACGCCTCCACGTTCTCCTTCGGCACCGCCGCCATTGGCACGTGCCCGGTGAGCGCCACAAAGCACATGCTCAGATTGAGCCAGTGCGATTGCGGCCCCAGTTCATGCTCGCCGCGATCCGACGTCGTCATCCGGTTGAACGCCTCATACGCCGCGCTCTTCTCCCATACCGCATGGAATGGCAACAGGCCGTGCGCATACTCAGTCACCACCTGCACCTTGTCGCCGTTCGACGGCACCACCGCGACAAAGTGCGACGGACCATGCGCCACGCTGTCGTTCTCGAAGTTCAGCATGATGTGATCGGGCAGTGAACGGCAGACGATCTGCTGATATCTCCAGTGGCTGTCGCTGATGTCGAAGCCATAAAATGCCGCCGCGCTGCTGACGTCCACTTCTCTCTGTTGCAGCAGCGCCCGGTCGGCCGCGCTCATCCCGCCTGCGTCGAGCACTGGAAGCGTCGACGTTTGCGCATTCATTGCGGCAATCTTCTCTTCTTCCCCTGGCGGTGGCGGCCCATTGCGATGCCGATGCAGTTGCGCTACGCACGGCAGCATGCAGGCAAAACCCAGCACCAGCGCGAGAATCCCGCGTCCAGACTGGTTGGCATACCTGCTGCATGTGCCGGCAGAGTGCATAGCAAGGCCAATCTACCACGCGTCCACGGCCAACCCTACCCCCACAAAAGAGGAAGGGCGGCCGCTTTGGCCGCCCTTCCGGTACGTCGCTCTGCACTCTTGATTTACTGTGCAGGGCGCTTGCGGGGTGCTCCACGCCGTGCCGGCTTTTCTGGGGCTGGCGGCGCGCCATCGATGAGCGTGATCATCTTCGGATTCTGCGTGTACGAATCGAAGGTGGCGTTGTAGTTCACCATGGTGCCGATCGCAGGCGGCGTGGTCAGCGGTTTCTTCATGTTGATGGTGAAGTCCGCTGTGTTCGACGCCTTCGCATCATCCGTTACCGCAAGCTGCACGGAGTCCGCGGTTGCCGAGACCACCTTGCCAGGAATCTGGTAGGTCTGCCCCTTCATCGTGTCCCACATCTTTCCCGCATCTTCCGGCTTGCCGTTGAAGAGGATGAACTCCTTGTCGTTCAGGTTCAGCGTCTTCAGGTCCGGCGTGGTGGCAACCACCTTCGCGGCCTGGTCGGCTGGCGATGGCGGCGGCGGCGCAGCCGTCGGGTTGTAGCTGGCTGGCGGAAGCACCGACTGCGTCACCAGCGTCTTCACCTGGTCAAAGCCTTCCATGCTGCCGTGATACTTGTTGTAGTAGTACTCGGCGGCTTTCTCGATCTGGTCCTTGGCCGCCGGCGGAGCGTACGCCGCAGCGCGGGTCAGGAACCATACAGCGTTCTTCAGATCGGGCGGCGTCTGCTGTGCATATGCCTGTCCCAGCAGATAGGTATCGTTCAGCGCCGGACCGGTCTGCGTCTGGGCTATCGGTACCGCCTGCAGCTCCTTCAGGAAATTCTCTACCGCTCCCGCATAGTCCTTCTTCAGTTGGTCATCCAGAGCAATCGCGCTGTAGAAGATCGGCGCCGTGGCCGCCTTCAACTTCTCGAAGTCGGCGTCCGACGTTTCGGCCGGCTTCGTAGCAGCCAGTCCCTTCTGCGCGGCGGCGGCCGCCTCGTCCAGCAATGGCTGCTGCTCGGCAGGCGTCGACTTCTGCGCTGCCTGCGCCTTCTTGATGTAGACCGTGATAGCCAGCGCCCGCAGGTTGTTCGGATCTGTCTGCAGCAGGCGGCTGGCCGCGTCCACCGTCTTATCCAGGTTGTTCTGCGCCTCGTAGGCAGCCATCAGCTGCTCCAGCATCTGTACCTTCACCACAGAGTTCGGATACTTGATAATGTAAGCTTCGATGGCAGCGGCCTTCGCCGCAGGCGAAGACTGGCTGATCGCGTTCGAGTAATCGTTGTACTCGGCGGGATCTTTAATGGTGATTTGCTGTGAGGCGTCACCCGAGGCCGCGGCCTGGGCCAGGGCAATGGGTGTAGCGCACAGCATACTGGTAGCGATTGCCAGCAGAGAAGCTAAGGCGACCTTCTTCATTCAACGCTCCTAAGAGAAGTGCAGCGATTTGTAACCTGCATATTCCGTACCTGCAGTCTTCACATCCACGGCACTCCCGAAAGCGCGCCAGACTCGGCACGACAATCGATTTGTCCCGGAAAAGAAACGGCGCGGCAATGTGGCTGGATTATAAGAACCAGCCTCTCGCCATGCAAGCGGAACGCATCGCGTCCCGGCTGGTACTCGATAATCCACGGGTAAAGATGCGAACGATCGCCGCCGCGTTGACTCATCGAATCAAGAGAATGTCACGGGAATGTCATTCGGCAGGGATCATCCAACCGCTGTTAACGATCCCGTGTCAGGATTACAAGCCCAGGAGGGTCCATGCCACAAAGCCACATCCCACAAAAGAATATTCCCACGGCCGACGCCGGCTCGCCGCTCGCCGGCAGGATTGCGCTCGTCACCGGCGCCTCGCGCGGCATCGGCCGTGCCATCGCTTTGCGTCTGGCTGAGCTTGGCGCACGCCTGTTGCTCGTCGCGCGCGATCCATCAGCGCTCGCGGAGGTGAAGCAGAGCGTTATCAAACTCGCCTCTGAGGCAGACGCCCTGCCCTGCGATCTCGCCTCTGTGCCTGGGATCGCTGCCCTCGCTCCACGGATCGAAGCAGCAGGTGGTTGCGACATCCTCGTCAACGCCGCAGGCATCGGCAGAATCGGCGCACCGCTGTACGAGATGCTCGTCGAGGACTTCGATGCCATCCTCGCCACCAATCTGCGCGCTCCCTTTCTGCTCATGAGAACGGTCATACCGCACATGATCGCGCGTGGAGGCGGCGAGATCGTGAACATCTCTTCTCTGGCGGGCCAGGGTCCTCTCGCGAACGGCGCGGCCTACTCTGCCTCCAAATGGGCGCTCAATGGCCTCACCTACTCCGCCGCAGAGGAATTGCGCGCTCATAACATCCGCGTCTCGGTCGTCGCGCCAGGGTCGGTCAACACCAGCTTTGGCCGCGGCGGCAAGGATCGCACGAAGATGCTTCAGCCCGAGGACGTCGCCAACGTTGTCGCGATGCTGGTCACGCAGCCGCCACAATCCTTCATCAGTGAGGTCCAGATGCGCCCCACCCAGAAACCCTGAGCCGGCTGCTGCCATTGAGGAACCTGCACTGATCCCGAGGCAGCCAAAGCCCCATTTCGTACCCAAATGCACCTCCGGCCCAAGGCCTCGCAATTGCGGCCTCCTTATCCACAATAGGTAGGGGTATCCGTGTTGAATCGCCCCTCCACCCCGGCTACCATTCTGGTCAAGACTGTGTTCGAGTGAAAGAGGAGCCTGCGCGGCTCCGCCTCCGCTCCCAAGGGTGTACCGATGCTCAAGCTCAAGAAGATCCAGATCCTCGGCTTTAAGTCCTTTTGCGACCGCACCGAGCTCACCCTGCCCGGCCAGGGCATGGCCGCCGTCGTCGGGCCCAATGGCTGCGGCAAGTCGAACATTCTCGACGCCGTCAGTTGGGTTCTTGGCGAACAGTCCGCACGCACCCTGCGCGGGACAAAAATGGAGGATGTGATCTTCGCCGGCACGCGCGATCGCAAAGCGCTCGGCATGGCCGAGGTCTCGCTCACTCTCATCGATCCAGACGCCTACGGCGAAGGCCCGCTCGCGGATGACACGCTGGGCGTCGAAGAACGAATGGACGGAGCCCACCACAACGATTGGGATGAAGAAGCCCAGCGTCAGGTCCGCTCCGCCGAAACCGAGGAGATCATTGCCGATGCCCAGCCCGGTACTGTCATCGAAGGCGAAGAGCAGGAGGCTGTTCCTGAAAGCGAAACCGCTTCGCAGGAAGTTGCATCGCCGAATGGTTCCGTCGCTGTCGCTGAGCAAAACGCCGTCGTATTGAAAATTCGCCGCCGCAAGTTCCAGCGCACACCCGCACGCACCGGCGAGATCATCGTCACTCGCCGCCTCTTCCGCTCCGGCGACAGCGAATATCTGCTCAATGGCAAGCTATGTCGCCTGCGCGACATTCAGGACATCTTCATGGGCACCGGCCTCGGGCCGGAGAGCTACGCAATCATCGAGCAGGAGCGCATCGGCCAGCTGCTCAGCTCCAAGCCGCACGATCGCCGCGCCATCATCGAAGAGGCCGCCGGCATCACGCGCTTCAAGACCAAGAAGCGCCTCGCTGAGCTACGCCTTGAATCGGCAAAGCAAAATCTCGCACGCGTGAACGACATCTTCGAAGAAGTCACGCGGCAGATGAACTCGCTCAAGCGCCAGGCCGCGAAGGCTGAGCGTTACGCCGCCGTACGCGACGAGTTGCGTACGCGCCTGCGCGTGGTTCTTGCCAGCCGCCTTCATCAGATGGACGCGACCAACGTCTCGCTCCACGACCAGATCGCCTCTCTCACCACGCAGATCGACGCCTCCGCCGCCCACGTTGAATCGCTCGATGCCGAGCACGCAGCCGCCGTCTCTCGCGGCTATGAGCTCGATGCCAGCGCGAAAGAGGCCAGCGCCCGGGCCAGCCAGGCCGCCATCGATCTGGAACGCGCCAGCGCACGCCAGCACGCGAACGAGGAGCGCATCGCCGACCTTGCGTCCCGCTCCGCCGCGGGAACCGCCGAACTGGAACAGGCGCGCCAGCAGATGGATGGCCTCACGGCGGAACGCGAGCAGCACCGCAGCTTCCTCGAGACTGCCGCGGCGGAAGCAGCGCGCTTCCGTCAGCAGGCCGAAGCTCTCCAGCAGCAGGCGCGCGAGGCCGCCCAAACCGTTGCGCATGCGGAACAGCGTCTTGAGGCCGAGCGCCGTCGCGGATTGCAACTCCTCTCTGAGGCTGCGAACGCACGCAGCCAGGCATCGCAGGCCGAAGAGGCGCTCGGAGCACTCGAGCGGGAGGCCGAACGGCTCTCCGGTGAGATGGACGCCGCCCGCCGCGACCTGGAAGCTCTCGGTGCCGAGCGCGGACAGGCCTCTCTGCAATTCGAATCTGTCACCGAAACCCTTGCTCGTCTGGAACAGGAGATCCTCGCCCTCCGCTCCGAGATCGATCAGACCCGCTCCGACGAAACCGAGACACGCCGCCGCGGTGACACGCTCCGCGCCGAGCACGCCACGCTCACCGGCCGCCGCAACTCCCTAGAAGGCCTCATCCGCGAGCACAGCTACTCCACTGACACCGTCCGTAAACTCTTCCGCACCAACGGGCATCCCTCCAGCAATGGCGGGGCCGGTCTTTCCGCCGTTGGCACGCTCGCCGACTTTCTCGAAGTCGAAGGCCAGTACGAGAGCGTCGTCGACGAATACCTGCGCGATGAACTCAACTACATCGTCGTGAAAAGCTGGGACGCCGCCGACGAAGGCATGCGGCTGCTGAAGAGCGACGTCGATGGCCGCGCAACATTCCTCGTGCATCCGCACGATGCGCAGGCAAAGTTCTCCTTCGACCCCACCGAGCCCACCGGCACCCAGACCAGCCGCGAAGGTATCGTGCGGTTAAAGGACTGCATCCGCGTGCTCGATGGCTTCGGCACATCGCTGGAAGCCATCCTTCCCAAGCTGCGCGAGGGCTACGTCGCGCCGGACGCGAACACCGCCCGCTCACTCGCTCTTGAAAATCCCCGCGCCTTCTTCCTCGCGCCTTCCGGCGAGTGCTTCCACAACGTCACCGTCACCGGCGGCAAGCCGCGCGCGGAAGGCCCGCTGGCGATCAAGCGCGAACTGCGCGATACCCAGCAGAAGCTCGATGCGCTCGAGGTCGAACTCGCACAGGCAGAGACCCAGGCCGCGGCGCTCGGCCGCACCCTCGCCGAAAAGACACGCCTGCTCGAAGCGAAGAACGAAGACCGTCGCACCGCCGAGCGCGACAGCGCGAACCAGGGAGCCGCGCTGCGTCAGATGGAATCCGAGGCAAAGCGCCTCGAACGCCGCCTGCAGGATTGGTCGCTCGACAGCGAACGCAACCGCGATCAGCGCAACCAGCGCACCGCCCTGATGCAGCGCAAACGCGAAGACGTAGCCCGCCTCGAAGCCGAGCACGCTACCGCCGAGTCGCAGCAGCGCGAATTCGAAGCCGCCCTCGCCGGCCATCGCGAAGCGCGGGAAACCGCGCAACAGTCGTCCTCGCAGGCCGTCGCCGAATTAGCCGGCCTCGAAGAGCGCAAGCGCGGCGCGGAGGCCTCCTTCGCGCGCATCGATCGCATGTACGCCGATCTTGGCCGCCGCGTCGTCCAGCTTGAACAGCAGCTCGCCGCCGCTTCCGCCGAGCAGGCGCAGCGCACCGAAGAGAACGCATCTCTCGCCTCGCAGCAGCAGCAGCTTGCCGAACTCCGCGAGCAGGCCACTGTCGAAACCGCGCGCTGGACAGAAGAAGCGCGCCTCCTTCGCATCAGCCTGCTCGAGAGCGAGCAGCAGCTCAAGACACTGCGCGCGGAAACCGATGCCCTGCGCGAGAGCCGCAGTAGCCACGCCGCACAGTCCGCCAAGCTTACCGCCGACCTCGAACACCTCGAAGCCACCTGCGTCAGCGACCTAGGCGTCGAAGCCGGCGAACTCCGTGCGCAAGAGGACATCGTGCGGCTCGAAGAGGAAGCGCTCGTCACGGAAGACGAGGCCTGCCGTGGTCTGAAGGGTCGCCTGGAAGCCATGGGTCCGGTCAACATGATGGCGCTCGAGGAGTACACCGAAGCCGCCGAGCGTCACCGCTTCCTCGAAACGCAGCGCACGGACCTGCTGGACTCCATCGAGAACACGCAGGCCACCATCAAGGAGATCGATACCATCTCCCGAACAAAGTTCGATGAGGCCTTCGCGCGCATCAACGAGAACTTCTCCGTCACCTTCACACGCCTCTTCAATGGCGGCCAGGCCTTCATGCGCCTCACCGACGAAGAGAACACTGCCGAGAGCGGTATCGACATCGTCGCCTCGCCGCCGGGCAAAAAGCTGCAGAACGTCCTGCTGCTTTCCGGCGGAGAGAAGGCGCTCACTGCGCTCTCGCTGCTGGTCGGCATCTTCCTCTACCAGCCCAGCCCCTTCTGCGTGCTGGACGAGGTTGACGCGCCGTTGGACGAAACCAACGTCGGTCGTCTCGCCGATATGCTCAAAGGCATGGCAAAGGAGACGCAGTTCGTGCTCGTCACCCACTCCAAACGCATGATGACCGCCATGGATCTCATCTACGGCGTCACCATGCAGGAGCCTGGCGTGTCGAAGCTCGTCTCCGTGCACATGGGCGGCCATCATCACGCGCACGGCCGCGTAGAACAACGCGTCACTGCCTAGAACTAGCTCGCAACCGCCATACCGCGCGAAATCTTCCCGATGGAGCCGGCTATTCGTATCTCAGTGCAACGATAGGATCGACCTTCGTCGCCCGCCACGCCGGAAA